>Ga0184629_10000637_pt1 | contig 15414 bp, 12 predicted proteins | sample PLM4_32_b1_FD_133158 | JGI IMG/M metagenome (GOLD analysis project Ga0184629, IMG submission 133158) | Groundwater sediment microbial communities from an aquifer in East River, Colorado, USA - PLM4_32_b1 | ecosystem: Environmental > Terrestrial > Soil > Riparian zone | place: USA: East River... | reverse complement strand
TCCCAAAACAATATACGTTTTAAAAACAGCACTAATATAGGCTTATTTTTTTTCGAATATTGTTAAAAAACAAATAAGAATCTTTAAAGATAACTCTAAAAACTGCGACAGAAAACTGCTACCTCAATTTACACTTTATCAGCCACCAAACTATTTCGTTCCCCTATTTGTTGTCTCCACATGGCGTAGTACAATCCCTTTTCGTTCAATAAGTCTTGATGCTTACCTTGTTCAATAATAGATCCTTGTTCCAGTACATAGATTCTGTCAGCATGCATAATGGTAGATAAACGATGCGCTATCAATACCGTAATTTGATCTTGTTTGGAAGATATGCTTCGGATTGTTTTTGTAATTTCTTCCTCTGTAATGGAGTCCAAAGCCGAGGTCGCTTCATCAAACAGCAGTAATCTAGGATTTCTTAATAAAGCTCTTGCAATAGATAATCGTTGTTTTTCTCCGCCAGAAACTTTAATACCACCTTCTCCAATAGTGGTATCTAAACCTTTTGCGGCACGTTCCAATAAATTTTGACAGGCCGATTTTCGCAATACATCATTTATTTCGGCATCAGTTGCGTCTGGTTTTACAAATAGTAAATTGTCTTTTATAGTCCCAGAGAACAATTGAGCATCTTGGGTTACAAACCCCAATTGTTGTCTTAACTCGGTTAAGTCAATGTCATTGGCATTAATATCATTATAAAAAATAGCACCATCTTTCGGAGTGTATAACCCAACCAGCATCTTTACCAAAGTGGTTTTCCCGCTTCCTGAAGGGCCTACAAACGCAATAGTTTCTCCTGCTTTGGCCTCAAAAGAGATATCTTTAACCGCATAAGTAGTTGCAGTTTGGTGCTTGAAAGAAATGTTTGAAAACCTTAAATTATGGATCGATCCAATGGTTTTTGGATGCAAAGGCGTCTCTTCGCTTTTTGAGTTCATCAAATCACCAAAATTATCCATGGACGCTTTTGTTTCATTATAGGTCGCAATAACATTTCCAAGTTCCTGTAGCGGATTAAACAAAAAGAAAGAGAAAAACATCAACGTTATTAAATCTCCTGGTTTAATGATTCCTTGAAAAATGAACATGTATAACGCAAAGACTAAACCGGTTCTCATAAAGTGTACGGTTGTCCCTTGGATAAAACTCAACGAACGAATAAAACGCACTTTTTTTAACTCCAGTCCTAATATTTTTATCGTCGTACTATTCAAACGATTCACTTCTTGCTCGGTTAATCCAAGGCTTTTTACCAATTCAATATTGCGCAGGGATTCCGTTGTGGCACCAGCCAACGCCGTAGTTTCTCCAAGGATTTCTCTCGAAACTTTTTTTATTTTTTTTCCCAAAAAAGAACTGATAAAAGCAATAACAGGAACCGTTGCCAGAAAAATGGGTCCCAACAACCAATTGATGGAAACAGCATAAACCACAACAAATATGATTCCGATAAGGGATTGAAAAACCAGTGAAACTGCAAGCGTAATGAACTTTTCGCAATCAATTTTTACTTTTTGAAGTTTTCCCAATGTCTCACCACTACGTTGGTCTTCAAAATCTTGGAAAGGCAACTGCAGCGCTTTTTGAATACCTTCCGTATACATTTGTGCCCCCGTTCTTTGAATAATAATATTGGTGAAATAATCCTGGAAATTTTTGGCAATTCTTGACAACATTGCCGCTCCTAATGATAAGGCCAACCAACCCAAAACAGCTTTGGTAAAATCAGCATAATTATGATTAAAACTAGCTATTCCAACACCGCATTGGTTCAGCAATTTACCGACTATTATAGAGTCACATAAAGAAAAACATTGATTAATAGCTGCCAAAAATAGGGCCAAAAACAACAAAGGCTTGTGTGCACTTATATAGGTATATAATATTTTCATTATTCTTTCTAAAAAATTGAAATGCAAAACTACAACTATTGAATTCAATTAATATTATTGAATCAATAATATTAATTGAATTTGCTAAACTCAAATTGATTAATAGTTACTTGTCGTCCAAACTATGACTTATTTAAACAACACTCTTTCTGTTGTCAAAAAAATGAATTGGTTTTCTGCTCATCGGATTAAAGATTAAGGGTTTTAAAGCTTCATTAGTCGTAAACTCAATTTTGGGAGTTACACGTAATTTGGCTCTAAAATGGTCTTTCAGTTCCTGTAGAAAAGCATCAGACGGGTGCTTCACGGCAATTTTTATCAGAATTTCATCGGTGCCCAAATCGTTGGTCGAAATTTCGATGATGTGGCTTTCTATGGCATCAAAATCATTCAAAACATCATTCATCGCTGGCGGATACAAGGTGGTTCCTTTGTATTTGATCATTTGCTGCTTTCTGCCAATAACTGGGCCTACGCGCAACGTATTTCGGCCACATAAACAAGGATCGGTATGCAATTGTACAATATCTCCCGTTTTGAAACGAACCAAAGGCATGGCCTCAATTCCCAAAGTGGTAAAGGTCAACTCACCAGATTCCCCATTTTTGACCGGCTTATTATTTTCATCCAATACTTCGACTATAATTAATTCGGGATGATGGTGCCCTCCTGCTCCATGCTCACATTCGGTGAAAGCAGTACTCATTTCGGTAGAAGCATAGGTGGAGAATAATTTAATATTCCATTTGTCCGTGATTTTTTTTGACAAAACATTCATCGAAAAATCCTGATTTCTCAAGGATTCACCAATACAAATGGCTCCTTTTATACTAGAATTATTAAAATCAATATGGTGATTCTCTGCATATTCTATTAATTTTAAAAGAAAAGAGGGAACGGTAATCAAAAAAGTGGGTTTGTATTTCAAGATCGAATCCCACTGCAATTCGGGTATTCCAGCTCCCACACGAATGGCTCCCACTTTCATTTTTCTGAGACCCAAAAAATAAGCCAAACCCGCCATAAAACGTCTATCTATGGTCGTCATTAATTGCACGATATCGCCTTCTTTTATACCGGCACAATCAAACGAAATAGCTTCATTATACGCCAACCGATCCAAATCTTTATCGGTTAAACCAAAAGTCACCGGATCTCCCAAAGTCCCGGATGTGGTTGCGTAATCAATAATTTTAGTTGCTGGAACACAAAGGAAATCATCATTGTTTTTTTGTAAATCCTCTTTTGTGGTAACAGGCAAAAGGGACAAATCCTCCAGCGTCTTGATACTCCCGATAGTAATATTTTTACTGGCAAAAAGGTTTTTATAAAAAGTGGAATTGGCATTCACATAGCTCAAAAGTTCCATCAATTTCCGTTCCTGAAACAATTTTATTTCGATGGTGGTTGCAGTTTCTATCTTTGGAATCATTGTAGTTTTCTTTTAATTTTCTTTATGTATTTTTCTATAGCTTCTTTCTCTGGAAGCATTGTGATTTCTTTGGCCAGCCCTTTTTCAAATTGTTCTTGGGCCAAAACGTATTCTTTTTTTTGATAAAAATACAATCCTACTTTATAAAAAACAACCCAATAGTCCGGATTCAAAGATTGGTAATTTGCTATAAAATTCGTTGGCAATTCTTTTTTATTGGCTAAAAAAACATCCATTTTTCGATCTTCAATCCGGAACAACTCATAATTTTTATAGGTAGTCGTTTCCACAAAAGGATCTTTGGCAATATTTAGTTTCTTGTCCTCCAATGCAATTATAGTATCATTCCGCTTTCGGTTTTTAAAAATGGCATTCAAATCATAACACACAAATTCCCCCAATTGGTATGGACTGGACGAAACCCAAACCAATCGCTGCGCCGGTTTAAAAACAATTCCGTGATGCGCCAATAATTGATTCAATGCTTTTTCATTTCCATATCCTAAGGGCAAATTATTCAAACCCTCTTTATTTCTTAATATATCTACAGCGATTTGTGGCGTTATTTTTTGATTTTCATCCAAAAGCTGAACTGTTCTTTCGTAGCGATATTTAGAATGGCTGTTTTTAATTTGCGCGCTATTTCTCTTATTATCCTTGAAAGTATCGCTCTGAAAATGGTTCGAACAAATTAATTGACTACTGTTTGCCACATCAAAAATCCCCAAATTATGGGGCGCTATTTCTATCAAAATGGCCTTGTTATCTTTGGCACTCCCCACCATAATTGATTCTGAAACAAATACTTTCTTCTTTTTTGCAATTGCAATTGCTTCCTCTATAGTTGAAGCATATTGCAATATTTCCCGCGTCAAAATAGAAATGGGCGTTTTGGCAATTAATGGAATCTTTGACTTACTTGCATTGATAGTAACCGTCAATCCTTCGGTATTCATTCCAGAAACAGCTCCAATCATCCCCGGCCACGTTACTATCATAAAAGGGTATCCTTCTTTTGGATTTATAAAGGCTACTATTTTGTCTTTTGCGAAAGCGTCACCAACATAAAAATCAAAATTCCTACCCAGAATTAAGTTTCCGTCTTCGGTTTTATCGCCCCAAACCGCAAATGATGTACAGCCTACCATAGCCAAATCTTGCACGGCATGACCAATATCATGGGCTGCATGCAAATACAAATCCCTCAAAAAATTGGGGGCTATATAGTTCAAATCATTTGGTGCATATCGTGAAATGCCATAGATTTCGGTTTGAAACTCATTGTCAACATTCAGATATAATTTTCGATTGTACCATTTTAGAAAACTACGTAATACTTGTTTCTTAAAATTGGAGGGAACTATAACATTGATCCTATCAAAGAAAACATATTCTTGTTTTTTCAACAATGAATCCGTCAAACTTCCTATAGCCATCCCTCTCTCCAGCGGATCTCCTTCTACATAAAGCTCCCAAAGGTTTTGTTTGTTTTTGAGTAAAAAATTATTGCCCGTGTAAAAAGTGGTCTTAGACTGTTTTTTGACCACTGGAATGGCATTATTATAACTTGCCATTTCTGGCTTGTGGTGCATTGAGTTTGAGGTACCGCAAGATGCAACTAAAAAAGAAGAAACAATTAATACAAGAAATCCAATTTGTTTATTCATATCCCAAATTTGCCTTCTAATCTAAACTTTGATTGATTTTATTTACCAAATATTCTTTTCCCACAATTTCAGAACAGGTCACCACTGCACCAATTGTCACTCCGAGAACACCATGCATATTGATACTTTGACCAGTTAGAAAAAGATTATCCAGCTTTGTTTTAGAGGCTATAAAGGTCTTCATCGGGTTATTTGAATCTTTTTCATAACCATACATATTTCCGTTGTGTCCACCTATATAATCTCGGTAAGAAAGCGGTGTTGATGTATGAACCGACTTAATACATTCCTTTATACCAGGAAACTTAAGTTCAATTTCTTCCAGAAAACGTGCTGCTTTTCGGTTTTTAAAAACTTCATAGCTTTCCCCACGATCTTCTTTTTCGGCCGTTGTATTGTATGTTTGTTCCCAAGATTTTAAATCCGAAAATTTCATATAGGTGATAAAAGTCATTCCTTCTGCCCAGCCATCCACTTTCTTAGAAGCATTCATCGACGCCATAAAGGCTTTTGGCCAATTCTCTTCTGTATAATCATGGGCAGTCCAAACTTCGTTACTATCTTTAAAATGGTAATAATTTCGGTTTAGATACTTAAACGATTCTGGTTTAAAAACGATGTACAAACTAAAAGCAGAAACTCCGCCTTCTAAACTCGTAATTCTATTGACAAAAGCTTTTCTGAAGTTGTTTTCACCTACTATTTTCAAAGTGGCTTTTGGATCGACATTAGATATAAAATACTGTCCGGAAACAGTTGTTCCATCTTTCATTTTGGCAGCGACAACCACATTGTTTTCCACTTCCAATTGAAGTACTTCTTTGTATTTATATACTTCTCCCCCATTTTTTTTAAGTTGTTTTATCAACTGTTTTGTGATTTGGCTTCCGCCATTAATGCAGCGCCAAGCGCTCTGTATATAAGAGTTTACCGAAAGCGCGTGAACATAAAAAGGGGATTTATCCGCAATTCCGGCATATAGAAAATTGGTTCCTGCCAGAACAGCCCTCAATTTTTTATTTTGGGTTAATTCGTCAATGTATTGCTTAGCATTTATTGATAAAATGGCATTATCATATTGCCCTTCCGATTTTAAATTATACAACGGAAATGAATCGCAAGTAGCCACTATATCTTTACAATATTTTTGAATCGTTTCTCTTTCTTCGGGAAACGATTTTACCAATTGATTTATAAAATTTTCATATCCTTGTGCATGAGGAAACTCTTGATTTTGATCCTCAAAAGAAATGATATCGAATCCATCTTCATCCATTTTTTTGAGTTTCAAATCATCCATAATTCCGATGTATTTGAAATATTTATATAGATTCTGGCCTTCACTCAATCCACCGATATAATGAATTCCAGTATCAAAAATGGTTTTATCGCGTACAAAAGTTTGCAAATTACCGCCAAACTGGTTGTTTTTCTCCAGAACACAAACACTATAGCCTTCTTTTGCCAAGATAATGGCAGAAACCAGTCCGCCCAATCCGCTTCCTATTATAACTACATCATACTTCTTTTTCATCATCTCTTTTCTTTAGTATAACCAAGTTATCAATGGCAATATCAATTTCAAAACCGGCATTCACCACGCTATCTATTAAATTTTTAGCATTTAATAAAATAACGGTCTTAGCCAAATTACAAATTTCCTCTAAATTAGTACCACTTTCTTCATCAGAAATCAGGATAACGTCATATTTCTTTTGAGCTATTTCTTGTATTTCATCGATATAATGAATCTTTCTTTTCCCTACAATATAATTTGTTTTGGCAACAGCTCTATTCAATTCATTTGCAATAAAAGAATCGATTTTCCTCTGAGAATCCTGAAGCAAAAGCAGCACGCCCAGTTGACCATAATCATTGGCTATGTGAAGTATTTTGGCTTTAGAGACTATATAATTATTTAATTTATGATATAATTCTAAATGATCCTTTAAATCTTTCTTTACCGCCTGAACCACTTCCATTTCTTTGAAATCAAAACTGTTGATTATCATTTTTTGAAAATAAGAAGACCCTTCCAATTCCAAACGCATTTTTCTATAATGTGTCTTAAAATAGGCACTCATTTTTCTTGTTCTTTCCCCCAAATCTTTTCCAAAATCAGGATCGTTTGGTTTGATTCGGCCTAAAATTTCTACCGTAGTTTTCCCTCCATTAATTATAAAATCTCCTTTTGGCAAAACCTCCGAATAACCATGAATAACCACTGGAATAACATCCAGATTCAATTGTTCCGCCAAATAAAAAGCGCCTTTATGAAAACGTTTTATGGCGTTATCTTCGGAACGCGTACCTTCTGGAAAAACCATAATAGAAAAACCTTGTTCCACTTTTGCACGTAAATGCTCTACTCCATTATCCACACCGCTGGAAACCGGATAAAATCCCGCCAAGCGAACACCTTTTCCGAAAATAGGCGAATTATAAACCCAATCGCTAACTAAAAATATAATCTTTGGACTCAACATTCCTACAGCCAAAATATCAAGAAACGAACTGTGATTTGCAATAATTACGGCAGGTTTATTGAAAGTTTCGGTCTGCGTATTTATAATTTTTCGTCTTAAAGAGGGATACGACATCAATACAGATTGCATAAATTTTGACATCACAAAATGGAATGCTTTCAGTTTTGATTTTTTGGGAAATGGAACAATTTTCATCAAAATCACACTGACAATAGACAATAAAAAACCTCCCAATCCATAGTAGGTAAAAGAGAGAGCCGAATGCAACAATCTTTTAATTTCAAAAGGAGATCGCCCTTTTTTGACTCTACTGGTAACAAAGAAATTAAAAACTAATGGTTGCAAAATAAAAGTAATCATCAATGCCGAAAATATTCCTATAATGGCTATTAATGAAATTGATTTTAAGGCCGGATGTTTCGCGAAAATAAGTACTCCAATTCCTAAAATAGTGGTGGCCACCGAAAGTAAAATGGAAGTTCGATAACTTGGTAATTCTATTTTTCCAAAAGTATATTCCTTTTGCAAAGCCGAAGTCATAAAAATGCTATAATCCACACCTATCCCAAAAATTAAAGTGCAAACAATGATATTGACAACATTAAATTGCAAACCAAAAATCCCCATTAAACCTGTGGTAAAAATCCAACTAATCATAATTGGGATAATACTGATAATCACCAATTCTATTTTTCGAAAGGCAAATAAGAGAATGAAAAACACCGCTATAAAGGAATAATTGACTAGATCTTCAAAATTGGTTTTTAACGTTCCCAAGAAAGTTTCATTGGTTTGTTGTCTGTCAATAACCACTAAATTCGGTTGTTTTTTTATTCCATTTACAAAAGCATCTCTCCTTCCATTGGGCACTTTTACAAGCGTGGAAATAGTATAAAAACCATTTTTTTGTGAGACAAATTCATCCAGGAAAAAAGATTTTACTTTAAGATAGTCGCCAATAGAAATTGGAGTGAAGTTCTTATTCAGTAATTCATAAAAACCGGAAAAAGTCGAAGCTTTAAATCCATATTGATTGCCTTCCGTAATTAATGCATTGGTAAGACTGGATTTTTTTTCGGCGCTCCAAAAATTATTCCATTCCAGTATTTTTTGCTTTTGCACTTCCTTGGAAAAAACGATCCCACCAATGGAACTGAAATTCAGGATTTCTTTTGATTTTTTATCTTTTTCTAAAGCTTTAAAAAGAGTATTATTATTGTTCACCACTTCATCATAACTATTTCCATAAGTAGCCAAATAAATTGATTTTGAAGAAATATTGGCAATATGATCTAATTTTTTTTCAGCCGATTTCAACTCGGGAGTCATGAAATTCAAAGCCGAAAGATCATTATTAAAAGTCACTTTGGAATAGGTGAAAAACGAAACAATCAAAAGCGCAAAAATCGAAGCAACCAAAAATTTATTTTTATGATAAGAATACGTACCCAATTTATCAATAACATTGGATTTTGCAACAAAAAGTTGTGTGTTCGTTTTATACAAAAGCGGAATCAAAACCAATGAAAAAACAGAAGTAGAAACCACGCTTAGTGCCGCAAAAATCCCTAAATCCTGCAAGGCTTCCGATTTTATAAAAAACAAACACAAAAAGGTTATGGAAGTTGTAATACCACAAAGCAATAATGGTTTTGTAATGTCTTTGTAGAGCAATTTTACATTTTTATTATTCCGCAGATGTGTCAAAACATAAATGGAATAATCTGTAGTTTCTCCCAATAAAATGGAACTTATCCCAAGTGAAATAGCGGATATAGTACCTTTGAAAAAGTACAAAAGAGCCAACGCAAAAAGGGCTCCAAACATGGAAGGCACAAAAATAATGATTGGCGTAGAAAGACTTCTGTAGAAAAAAGCAAGGATCAATATCAAAGTGACTCCTGCAAAAATGGAGGTGTTTTTCACATCCGCCTTGATCTGTGTGGCATTGGCAACGGCAACCGGTGTCGCACCAAAGTAATCCATTCCTACTTTGCCTTTAAACTTTGAATTTAAATTAGTTGCAATTTTTTCTAAATTGGCTATAAACAAAGTATTTTTATCGGTTTCATTCGTCGCCAACTTGGGTGTAACAAAAAGCAATAGGTTCTTTTTGTCTTTGGTCAAAATAAAACCGTTTTGCAATTCAAAATCATCACCAACACTCAGTTGTTGCAATTTTTTTAAGGCAATAAACGAAATGCCAAGCGGATCTTGAAGAATAAAATCTTTAGAAATCATTCCCGCCGGAGATATTAAAGATTTATAATCGGCTTCAACCGTTTTTGCAATACTGTCTTTTTGCAACTTATTTTGAATCGTTTCATAATCTTTTTGATCTAAAAAAAGTGGCAAATTGGTGTACACAAAATCAAAGGTTTCCTGTATGTTTTTGTCTTCTATTTTTCCTTGAATTTTGGCTACAAAAGGTTTGCAATTAACATCCAAACTGTCAATAAATGCATTCGCATATTCGGTCAAATCATCAGGAGAACCTTCTTTTTTACTGGAAATAATTATGGTAATTTTATCAGCAAAATTAACCTGTTCCAATACTTTTGAAGTAACGTTTGACTGATCGTTCGAAGGGATTAATTGATTTATATTTTCCTGAAAAGAAATTCGCGTAGCAAAGAATCCAAGAAACAAGAATACCGCAATTGCCGCACCTATCGAAAGGATTTTATGCTTGGCAATGGCTGTATATAAATCGAATAAATTGTTGCGCATACCGCTATTTTTTATGTTTTAAATTATTTACAAAAGTTAAAAGTAAATAACTGGTAAGACCAAAAAGAAGAGCCATAATAGTGGCTAAAATAAAACTTCCAACTAGATATTGTGTGATGTTTTTTTGAATATCTTCCATCGTCATAGCCGAATTTAAAACCAAAGGTTTATCGCTGGTAATAAAGTAGCCGCCAATTTTTAGAGATCCATAAATAATAAAAGGAATTAAAGGCGGAAAACTAACATTCGAAAATGCAAAGGCAATGGCTTTATTCAACTTAAAAAAAACTGCCAATGACATAACCAAAATCGTTTGAAATCCCCAAAAAGGAGAAATACCTATAAAAACTCCTAGCGCAATTGAAAGCGCTTTTCGTTTATTTGAATCATTACTTTCCAATACATTTTCCAGAAAAAATTTTTTAAGTCCCTTTTTTTTTAATTTTTGAAAAAAATCACGCGGCATAATATAAAACAAGGAAATAAACACCAAAACCGTATTTAGAATACTGATTCTTGTAAAATCTTTGAAAGGACGAAAATGGGAAACACGCTCCGTTGGATCATACAAAACCTTAACAGGAATGTTTCTAACGGGAATATTTTTCCAGGCAGATCGAACAATAACTTCTATCTCAAATTCAAATTTATTGGTAAAATAATGAACTGGAATTTTATTTAAAGGATACAATCTATAACCAGATTGCGTGTCTTCGAGCTTATTTCCTGTTTCAAACCAAAACCAGAAATTAGAAAATTTATTCCCGAAACTACTTTTTTTAGGAACATTTTCTTGGGTCATATTACGGCTTCCTATCAAGAGTACATCGCCTTCTTGTTCCAATACATTTATAAAATTGGGAATATCTGAAGCAAAATGTTGTCCGTCGGAATCTATTGTTATCGCGTAATTATAATTGAGTTCCAATGCTTTTTTGAAACCACTTCTTAAAGCTTTTCCTTTTCCAATATTTTTTGGATGGTGAATTTGAACCAAATGTGCATAATTCTCTAAAATTTGAACTGTGGTATCTGTTGATCCATCATTAACCACAATAATATTTGAAGTATAGACCAAAACCGAATCCAATACGCGCTTCAAAGTCTTGTAATTATTATACGTAGGTACAATAACACATACTTTTAATTGATTGATCCGTTCTGTTTCAGGAAAATTATTATCCATCCTATTTTATGCTTTATACTTTAACTATTTTACTATTTGCTTTTCGGCCTCCGAAAAACTTCTGGATTGCATTATAAAATTACCCACATATGTCTTTAAAGCTCCAGACTGCTCACTATAATGGTCTAATAAAAACTTCGTATCTTCTTTTTTATTCGCTCTGTAATTTACAATTTTTGGAACATTTTCCTGAACACTCAAACGAATCAAACGAATTTCAATATTGTTGGGTTCATTTGCAACAGCATATTCAATTAAATTAGAGCCTTCTTTGAATTTCTTCGACTTATCCGAAACTTTCTTTTCTAGTTTTGACGCAATTGTCAATGAAGCACCTTTGTAAGCCACCAAAGTTTTATTATCGCCTTTTGTAACATCAGCCAACTTGGACACAAACTCCTTGGCATTACTTTCAGAATTCATAGCCGATAAGTATAACTTTCTAATTTCAGAAATGCTGGGATTACTCGAAAAAAATAAGAAAAGAATGAATGAAAAAAGTGTTTTCATTTAAATGAATTTAAAAATTACGAGCACTTAAAATTATATTATTTTGTAAACACTGCTAAGTTTTAGCGCAACCGTTTCATTAAAATAACTCACATTTTTAACTTTAACCAAGTTGTCTTCGGTTGTGATAATATCCAATTCCAAACGCAATTCCGGTGTATTAAACGGATTAATCAACGCCATAAACTTAACGTTTGATAATGATTGCATAAACAAAGAACTTTCGGTGATTTGTTCCGTAAGTTCTTTTATAATTTGCATCATACAAACGCCTGGCATTATAGGATTCCCAGGAAAATGTCCTTTGAAAACTTCGTGTTCTTCATTTATTAATATGGTTGCCAAATATTTAGTATCGGCAGTTTTCTCCAATGAAGTTATTGTATAAAAATCTTTTAATAACATAGCTTTATTTTACATCAAAAGTATAAGTTCCTCCAAGTGAAAACACCACATTGGTATGACTATCATAATAATCAATTACCGGAATGATTCCTTTTTTTACTCTCGCTTCAATTCCAAAATTAGGCGTGAAATTAATTCCCATTCCTAAAACAAAAGCCATATCAACATTGGCATCAGCATTAAAATTTTTGTTCACCACAAAATCAAGAGTTGGGCCAAAATGCACATTAAATTTATCGCTGAAAGTAAACTTGTTTAGAACTTCAAACGACAAATAATCTATATCTAAATCGATACTTCTATTGGTTGAATCTCTATAATTTGAACCTTGAGCTGTATAATCAATTTCTGGTTGTAAGGTATAATATTTTGAAAGTTTCAATGCACCATAAAAACCAATATAAAAATCTGTTTTTGTTGTATAATCAATATTAGAAATATTAGTATTAGTTGGATTGTAAGGATCATAATAATAATCACTCCCTTTTGTAAAATGAGAAAAATTGGCACCTCCTCTTAGTCCTGGTCTAAAAGATACTTGTGCTTGTGTTTGTGTTATTCCGAAAAAAATGAAAAGAATGATGAAAATTCCTTTGGCAATTTGATTTTTAAATTTCATATGTAATTAATTAGCGTGTTCGTTAAAATAATTTAATTCTATTTTTAATGGCATTGTTATATGCTGAATTATAATTTTTGTAGCAAAAATATTGTTTTCCGAACTAAAAAAGAGGTTTATTTTTTCTTTTCTTTTGGAACTATGTACAATTTTACTTAAAGTATTAGCTGATTTTGATATAAAAAGATAATTAAACATTTTACCCTGTTCCGTAAGATAAACTGTATTTTCATTGTTATCCAACTGTTTTTTTATCACATAATGGCTTCGCAAAAGCAATCTAAAGTCACTTACTAAGGTGTTAATCAGCATTTTTCTGTTTAATTCATCCACAATTGAATTAACTTTAAAATCAGTTTCCGAAATTTCAAAATCCAATAACTTGTTTCCAAATTCTGTGGTAAACACTACTCTATGTGTGGTGTCGTTAATCTTTTTTGCAATAAAAATACCTGTCAATTCTTTCCCATAAACCGTAATATTGGCTTTGTAGACATAATCGAATGCTGGATCAGAAAAATACGGAACTTCAAAAAATGTTTTTTCCAAAGGCACAGTCGCATAATCCTTAACAACAGTATTGGTCACACAGGAACTTAAAACAAGAACAAGAATACTGCTAATTCGTAAAAGAAGCTTCATCGACTTTTGCATTTATCACTTTATTTTTTAGTACAATCCGCGTGTAATCCTCAGAAGATTCCATCAATTTTACTTGAACCACCGTGGCATCTTCTTTGCCAAAAGTCAATTCAATTTGTTTGATGTATTTCTTTAAAGCCGTATCTTTTGGAATAAACTTAGTTACATTTTGATCTTTATTTTTAAAGTATGAAATAGAGAACTCCTTATCATCAAATAAATCTCCGCTCACACTTCCCACAATAAGCTTGTTGATTTTTCCAAATAATTTACTGTTCCCAATATCTACAGCACTTTTTTTTCCTTCATCGTTAATCAGTATTTTTCCATTCTTAAAAATGATAGAATAACTGTACGGTTTTTTGTATTGCCAAAGTAATGAATTGGGTTCCTTAAAAACCATTTTTCCAGAAGTTTCAATGTCTTTCGACAAAAAATCCAAGTGTTTGTATTGCACAAAATCGGTGCTCAAAGTTTTGATTTTCTTGGACACCAAAGCAACGGATTGTTTGAAAACAGTAATTTCATTATCCGACATTTTTTGCTCTTGGGCAAAAGATCTAAAACAGCAAACATTTATAAATATCAATAATAGACTGACTTTAATCTTCATACGTTTTTATTTTCAGAAGTTCTCCTAATGGAACAACGCTATAATTATTATTTTGTAAAAACTGCAATAACTGCTCCAGCACATTTACGGTTTGTCTTGAGGTATCGTGTAAAAGTACAATTCCGCCGGGAGAGATTCTCTTTACAATTCTGTTAAAAATATATTTTTCGTTTTTCTTTACACCATCCAATGATCGAATATTCCAACCAATTGTTTTATGTTTTGTAACTGCCAAAGCCCTTCGTATCGATGGATTTGTAACTCCATAAGGAGGTCGGAACAGTTTTGTCTTTCTTCCTATAATACTTTCAATAAGAACATCTGTTTTTTCTATTTCGGCAATTACTTTATTTTTTCTATAAAAATCAAAAAATTCAGCATGGCTGTACGAGTGATTTCCAACCGTATGACCTTCCTCAACAATCTTTTTTAAAATTTCCGGATGTGCTTCGATATTTTTCCCAATACAAAAAAATGTCGCTTTGGCATTGTACTTTTTTAAGACTTCCAAAACCTCCAAAGTCATTTCGTGTGGGCCATCGTCAAAGGTAAGTGTTATCTTTTTTTCAGTTTCCAATGGATTACTGCAATACGATTTTATATGATAATTTGAACCTATAAAAGAAGAACCCATCATAACCACAAAAAACCAAATAAAAGAAACCACAATAAAATACTTCAATTCAATCACTACAACAAAACTAAAAAAAGTGAGTAGCGCCAAAATTGATATAAAAAAGATCGACGTAATTCTATGCTTTAACATCTTGAAATCAAAGTAAAACTATGATCAATTCCGTTACGTTGATTGTATAAAAGTATGATTTTATAAACCGATTTTTCTAATACATTTACTTTTATAATGGCAGGAATAATTTGATTTTTAATGATTTTGGCACCCACCCATAAACCAAATGCAGAAGCCGTATCATACTCCCCACTCAAATGTTTGTAATATACCTGTGTTGTGTTTGCAAATGTACTTTCGGATAGTTTTTTATAATACAAATCAGATTCTACATCTCCATTATACCCAAAAACCACAGCATCTATATCAGCGACTTTCAAATTATTCGACTCTAAAAAAGCTATGATTTTATACTCCACTTCTTCTTTGCTTATTTTATTAAGGATTTCAATATCCAAAATTTCAGCATAGGTACTTTCTTTTTTTTCATTTTCTAAAGCAAAAAAAGTAGCACCTTCCCCATATACAAATCCTTTTG
>Ga0184629_10000636_pt1 | contig 15437 bp, 18 predicted proteins | sample PLM4_32_b1_FD_133158 | JGI IMG/M metagenome (GOLD analysis project Ga0184629, IMG submission 133158) | Groundwater sediment microbial communities from an aquifer in East River, Colorado, USA - PLM4_32_b1 | ecosystem: Environmental > Terrestrial > Soil > Riparian zone | place: USA: East River... | reverse complement strand
GAATCGATGCCGCCTTTCGCGGTCAGCACGAGCACGGGCAATTCCTGATTGGCGGCGCGAAGCTTGGACAGGACCTGAATGCCGTCGATGTCAGGCATTATAAGGTCCAGCAGCATCAACGAGATCTGCTCGCCCTTGGGCGAAAACAGCAGGTCCAGCGCCGGCCCGCCGCCCGGAGCCGTCACCGTGACAAGCCCCATGCGCGAGATGGCCGCCTCGAGGAGGCGGCGCTGAACGGGATCATCGTCGACAATCAAAATCGTCTGCGTCATGCACCGTGCCCGGTAAAAGGTCACGGGTGGTAAAGCCACCCGGGGCGGCTGAGAGCTAACCGCAGCCCTCATCCTCGCCTAGACCCGGAAAGAGCGGGTTAAGGCGTCCCAAAATGTGCCAACAGGGTAATCCGATGATTAATGCTCGCTGGATTCTCCCCAACCTATTGCAGGCCCACCTCGCTGGCCAAAGCCAAGCCCGAGCGGGACGGACAATAACGAACCCGAACAAGGCCGTCGACCGTCATGGATAGCGCGACCAAAAGTCGCCCCGAGCGGCGGCGGGTGAGGGCCCCGCTCGCGGACCCTTGCGAAGCACGGGGCTTTGCTATAGTCGCCCATCATAGTTACTTCGCGGGGCGCGCAAGGCATGGCCGACAAGCACAATCATCCACAAGAAGCTCACTCTGAGAGCTCCATGGACCTCGGCGAGCACATGAGGACTTGGCTCGCGTTCTGGGCCGCCACGAAGTGGTCGGTTGTGGGGCTGGCGGTGCTCGGGCTCCTGCTGCTGCTCTTCCGCACCAATGATGGTGTGTGACGGTTTTCCCGCCTCTCTTAAGACGAACCCCTGATGGCCATGATCATCGCGATCCCCAAGGAGCGTCGCGCCGGTGAAGCGCGCGTTGCCGCGACGCCGGAGACCGTGAAGAAGCTCAAGGGCCTTGGCGTCGACGTGGTGGTCGAAAGCGGCGCCGGAAAAGGCGCCCACTACGCGGACGCGGATTATCAGGCCGCAGGCGCGACCATCGCGGCGAACGGCGCGGCGCTGAAGAACGCCGACATCGCGCTGAAGGTGCGTGGGCCCGAAGCCGACGAGATTGGCCAATTGAAGCGCGGCGCGATCTTCGTTTCGCTGCTTTCACCCGCGACCGAACGCGAAACGATCGCGAAACTCGCGGACGCGGGCATCGATGCGTTCGCAATGGAATATCTGCCGCGCATCTCGCGCGCGCAGGCGATGGACGTGCTGTCCTCGCAGGCCAATCTCGCCGGCTACAAGGCCGTGATCGACGCAGCCGCCGAATTCGGCCGCGCCATGCCGATGATGATGACGGCCGCGGGCACGATCGCGCCGGCGCGCGTGCTCGTGATGGGCGTCGGCGTCGCGGGCTTGCAGGCGATCGCGACTGCGCGGCGTCTGGGCGCGATCGTTTCCGCGACCGACGTGCGGCCCGCGACCAAGGAGCAGGTCGAATCGCTCGGCGGCACGTTCGTCGCGGTGATCGACGACGAATTCAAGAACGCGCAGACCACGGCCGGCTACGCCAAGGAGATGTCCAAGGAGTATCAGGCGAAGCAGGCTGCATTGATCGCCGAGACCATCAAGAAGCAGGACATCGTCATCACCACGGCGCTGATCCCGGGGCGTAAAGCGCCGGTGCTGGTAAGCGAAGAGATGGTCAAGACGATGAAGCCGGGCTCGATCATCGTCGACCTCGCAGCCGAGCAAGGCGGCAACTGCCCGCTGACGAGGCCCAACGAGGTGATCACCGTCCATGGCGTGACCATCATGGGCCACACCAATCTGCCGGGTCATCTCGCGGTCGATGCGTCCAATCTCTATGCGCGGAACCTGTTCAACTTCGTGAGCCTCATCGTCGACAAGAAGACGGGCGAGGCGAAACTCAATTGGGACGACGAGATCATCAAAGGCTCCGGCGTCACGCGTGACGGCAAGATCGTCCATCCGTCGCTGCAGGCGAAATAGGTGATGCAATGGAAATGATCGATCCGTTCATTTTCCGGCTGTCGATCTTCGTGCTGGCGTGTTTCGTCGGCTATTACGTGGTGTGGAGCGTGACGCCCGCGCTGCACACGCCGCTCATGAGCGTCACAAACGCGATCTCATCGGTGATCGTGGTCGGCGCTCTGATTGCCGTTTCGGTTCCCGCGATGTCGAGCGAATCGTGGCTCTCCAAGGGCCTCGGCTTTGCCGCCGTGATTCTCGCCTCGGTGAACATCTTCGGCGGCTTCCTGGTCACGCAGCGCATGCTCGCGATGTACAAGAAAAAGGAAAAGAAGTGACGGGGGCCGCTCGATGAATCCGAATCTGGCCGCCCTCGCCTATCTCGCGGCCGGCGTGCTGTTCATTTTCGCGCTGCGCGGCTTGTCCTCACCCGAAAGCTCGCGCGCCGGCAACCGCAACGGCATCATCGGCATGATCATCGCGATCGTGACCACGCTTTTGGTCACGGGCGTGACCGACGCGCTGACTGGGGGATTGATCATCGCCGGGCTCACGATCGGCGGCCTGATCGGCGCCACCATTGCGCGGCGTATCGCGATGACGGCGATGCCGCAATTGGTGGCCGCATTCCACAGCCTTGTCGGTCTTGCCGCTGTGCTTGTGGCCGCCGCGGCGTTCTATACGCCGCAAGCCTTCGGCATCGGCGAGCCCGGAGCCATCGAAACCCAGAGCTTGATCGAGATGAGCTTGGGGGTGGCGATCGGCGCCGTCACATTCTCAGGCTCGGTGATCGCCTTCGCGAAGCTCAACGGCAACATGTCGGGCGCGCCGATCCTGCTGCCGATGCGCCATCTGCTCAATCTCCTGATCGGCCTCGCGATCATCGGTCTGGTCGCGTATTTCGTCGTCGCCCAGGCGCCGTGGATCTTCTGGGCGATCACGATCCTCGCGCTGATCATCGGCGTCACGCTGATCATTCCCATCGGCGGCGCCGACATGCCCGTCGTCATTTCAATGCTGAACTCCTATTCCGGCTGGGCGGCGGCGGCCCTCGGGTTCACGCTGGAGAACACCGCGCTCATCATCACCGGCGCGCTTGTGGGTTCATCGGGCGCAATCCTCTCCTACATCATGTGCGCCGGCATGAACCGCTCGTTCATCTCGGTGATCGCGGGCGGCTTCGGCGGGGAGACCGCGGCAACCGGCGGCCCCGCGGAGACGCGGCCCGTCAAGCAGGGCTCGGCCGAGGACGCCGCCTTCATCATGAAGAACGCGGGCTCGGTGATTGTCGTCCCCGGTTACGGCATGGCGGTCGCCCAGGCACAGCACGCACTGCGCGAAATGGCGGACAGGCTGAAGCACGAGGGCGTCAAGGTGTCCTACGCCATTCATCCGGTGGCGGGGCGCATGCCCGGCCACATGAACGTGCTGCTCGCCGAAGCAAACGTTCCTTACGACGAAGTGTTCGAGCTCGAGGACATCAACTCGCAGTTCGCGCAAGCCGATGTCGCCTATGTCATCGGCGCGAACGACGTGACGAACCCCGCCGCCAAGACCAATCCGCAATCGCCGATCTACGGCATGCCGGTCTTGGATGTGGAGAAGGCGAAGACCGTGCTCTTCGTCAAGCGCGGCATGGGCTCGGGCTACGCCGGCATCGAGAACGAGCTGTTCTTCCGCGACAACACGATGATGCTGTTCGCCGACGCCAAGAAGATGACGGAAGAAATCGTCAAGTCGTTGGGCTAGTCGTCAAACCGCCTTACCTCCCGACGGTTGAACTTGCGACTGGGTTTGCATGATTGGTGGAACACCTACGTCGTCAAAGGTTGGAGCGCCATCGGGCCCTCGTTATCCTGTTGACGCAGACTCATCGGCCAGACCCAGGTCTCCGTTCCTGTATCATTACACTGATTGGAAAGGCCTGCGCGGCATTGTCACTAGCAGAGCTATTCATCTGACCCATGCTAGATTCCTCAATGACAAAGTGGAAATGCTTCATGGCTTCGAGATTGTTTCAAACATACTGAGTCGGATCATTGATAAAAGTCCCGCGCAAAGACAAAAGCTTTTGAGCCGGGTCAAAGCCGATTGGGAGAAAAACTTTGGTGACTTCAATGTTTTTGTATCCGCCTTTAGTGAACGCGGCGATACGTTAGAGCAATGGCGCGCATATACTCCACGTGGCGGGTGCTCGATCGGCTTTTCCAGCACCGAACTTCGAGACGCTGCTCACGAGCGGAACTTCTGGATGCTTCCATGCTTATATTCAGCTTTTCGGAAGAGAGAACGCCTTTCAAAACTACTACAGCTCAACGAAAACGGTTTTGAACAAGCTGGCCAAAATGAACTTGAGTTTTTCGCCGATAACGTCTGCTCGGACTTTATGGTGGAGATTGCACGGTTCAAGCACTTCGCGTTCCGCTCCGAGAGGGAGTGGCGGCTCTTCATGTTTGATAACGTTTTAGATCACACGGATAGACTGGAATTTAGTGCGCGGGATTCGGGACTCGTGCCGCGTCTGTCTCTGTCTTTCCCTGTGAGTGCGATCAAGCAGATCGTTCTGTCCCCCCATAGTTCCCTCGATACCGAGTTTGGGGCCGAGTGGTTTCTACAAGCGGAGGGCTTTCAACACGTCAAGGTATTGCATTCCCGGGTTCCCTTGAGGGCCTAGGGGGGTATAGTTCTACGACATGAAAGCTCTGACTCACTTCATTGCCGGCAAGCACGCAGCTGGTGCGAGCGAGCGGTTCGGCGATGTGTTCAATCCGGCCACTGGTGAGGTGCAGGCGAAAGTACCATTCGCGTCGCGCGATGAGGTGCAAAAGGCCGTCGACGCGGCACAACACGCCTTGACGGAATGGTCCGGGCTGAACCCGCAGCGCCGCGCGCGCGTGATGTTCAATTTCAAATCGCTGATCGAGAAGAACATGGACGCGCTCGCGCAGACGCTGTCGAGCGAGCACGGCAAGGTCATCGCCGATTCCAAAGGCGACATCCAGCGCGGGTTGGAAGTGATCGAGTTCGCTTGTGGGATTCCGCATTTGACCAAGGGCGAGTACACGCCCGGCGCGGGTCCGGGGATCGATGTCTATTCGCTGCGCCAGCCGTTGGGTGTGGTCGCGGGCATCACGCCGTTCAATTTTCCCGCGATGATCCCGATGTGGATGTTCGGCGTCGCGATCGCCTGCGGAAACTGCTTCATCCTGAAGCCGAGCGAGAAAGCGCCGAGCGTGCCGCTGCGGTTGGCCGAACTGATGATGGAAGCGGGCGCGCCCGCAGGCGTGCTGCAAGTCATCAACGGCGACAAGGAGAGCGTCGATGCGCTCCTCGATCATCCCGACATAGCGGCGATCAGCTTTGTCGGTTCGTCGGCGGTCGCCGAATATGTCTACGCACGTGGTGCCGCCGCCGGAAAGCGCGTGCAGGCGATGGGCGGCGCCAAGAACCACGCCATCATCATGCCCGACGCCGATCTGGATCAGGCGGTCAACGAAGTGATGGGCGCAGGCTTCGGTTCCGCGGGCGAGCGCTGCATGGCGATCTCGGTCGTCGTACCGGTGACGGAAAAGACGGCGCAAGCGGTGGTGAGCAGGCTGAAGCCGCGCGTGGAGTCGCTCAAGGTGGGCCTGCCGACCGATGCGGATGCAGCCTATGGCCCGCTCGTCACCGGAGCGCACAGGAAGCGCGTGCTCGATTACATCGATCTCGGCGTCAAGGAAGGGGCCGAGCTTGTTGTCGATGGACGCGGTTTCAAGATGCAAGGCTACGAGAACGGCTTCTATCTCGGCGGCTCGCTGTTCGACCGCGTGACGACGAGCATGAGATCGTATCAGGAAGAGATCTTCGGCCCCGTCCTGCAGGTCGCGCGCGCCGTCGACTTCAACGAAGCGCTCGCGCTTCCCTCGAAACACCAATACGGCAACGGCGTCGCCATCTTCACCCGCGACGGCGATGCCGCGCGTGAGCTCGCCGCGCGCGTCGATGTCGGCATGGTCGGCATCAACGTGCCGATCCCCGTGCCGCTCGCCTATTACAGCTTCGGCGGCTGGAAGCGCTCGGCGTTCGGCGACATGAACCAGCACGGACCCGACGGCGTGCGCTTCTACACGAAGGTGAAGACGATCACCGCGCGCTGGCCGAAGGGCCTGCGCGACACGAGCTTCGTCATGCCGACGATGCGCTAGGCATGTCGCCGCTTCTGATCGCGCGCGGCACGCTCGCTGACGTGGCGGAAACGGACGCGCTGATCCGCGCGACCGCGGAGTGGCTGATCAAGAAGGGCGAGCAGCTTTGGGGCCCCAACGAGACGTCGCTTGGGGAACTTGAGCGCGTCACACGCATGGGCGAGCTGATCGTGGGCCGCATCGACCACGAACTGGCCACCTGCATGTACCTGCACGACGAGGACCGCGTGTTCTGGCCCCAGGTTGCGCCCCACGAGGCCTTCTACATCCACCGTCTTGCAGTCGCGCGGAAATTCGCCGGGCGCGGCCACGCTCATGCCATGCTGGAGTGGGCGGTCTTGGAGGCGCGCGCCAACGGGCGGCCGTTCCTGCGCCTCGACTGCGAGCCGCGAGAAAAGCTGCTCGCGCTTTATCGGAGCGCGGGCTATGTGCCCATCGATTCCGCGCCCATCCAGGTCGGCGAGCATTTCGTCGTGCGGCACGAGAAGCGCGTGTGAACGCAGGCGTGCGTGGCGCATCGGCGCGCGGCGTCCTATATTGAGCGGTGAAATGAACGACAGTCACAATCACGCCTGGACACACGATCACGTCTATCTCGGGGCGGGACACGGCCGCGCCGAGACGAGAACGCGATTTGTCGTGTATCTCACCGCTGCGTTTATGGTGGTCGAGATTGTCGCCGGCGTGATCTTCGGCTCGATGGCGCTGTTGGCCGACGGCGTGCACATGGCGACGCATGTCGGCGCGCTCGGGCTCGCGGCGTGGGCCTATTGGATGGCGCGGCGCCACGCGCAGAACCGCTATTTCTCGTTCGGCTCGGGCAAGTTCGGCGACCTCGCGGGGTTCGCGAGCGCGCTGATCCTCGGAATCATCGCCATCGGTGTCGGCATCGAATCCGTTGTCCGTATTTATCAGCCGGTCCCCATCCAATATCTGGAGGCGATGATCGTCGCGGCTTTGGGGCTCGGCGTAAACGTCATCAGCGCCGTGATGCTGCGCGATAACGGCGATCACGATCATGAGGAGGCGAGCCACCATCACGATCACAATTTGCGCGCGGCCTATGTTCATGTGCTCGCGGACGCGGCGACGTCACTGCTCGCGCTTGCAGCCCTTGGGCTCGGCGCCGCGTTTGGCTGGGGCGCGCTCGATCCCGTGGTCGGCGTTCTCGGCGCGGTCGTGATCGCGCGCTGGGCGGTGCAGTTGCTCAGGCAGACGAGCCTGGTTCTGCTGGACGTCGAGGATCATCCCGAGCTCGCGCGTGATATCCGCCAGACGCTGGAAGGCGAGCTCGGTCTTCAGGTCGCCGACCTGCATCTGTGGCGGCTCGGCCCCGGACATCGTGGCCTGATCGTTTCGCTCGTCAGCGCTGCGCCGTGCACATCCGAAGAGATCAAAGCGATCCTTCGAGCCCGCCACGCGGGCCTCTCGCACGTCACGATCGAAGTTTCGGTCTGCGAGGATTGCGCTCCGCCCCAAACAACAAAGGCCGCTGAATAGCGGCCTTCGTGACATGCTCTGAAATCTTGCCTTACTTCGGCAGCAAGCCTTCGCGTTGCATGCGCTTGCGCTGCAGTTTGCGATAGCGGCGGATGGCTTCCGCTCGCTCGCGCGCACGCTTCTCTGATGGTTTCTCGTAGTGGCCCCGGAGTTTCATCTCGCGGAAGATGCCTTCCCTTTGCATCTTCTTTTTCAGCGCTTTGAGCGCCTGGTCGATATTGTTGTCGCGAACGATGATCTGCAAGCGAGGCTCCTTATCGGGTTTCGAGAGCGGCGTTCCTATCAGAACGGTAATCTAGTGTCCACCTTGTGAATTGAAACGGTTGACGAAAAGTGACGTAAGCGCCAAGCAAGGAAACGCGAAACTACCTGAAAAGTCCTTGAGAAAGGGGATCACATGCGCACCAAAGCCGCTCTGACGCTCGCGGATGCCCAAAAAATGCTCGCCGCGGCCAAGGTCGAGGCCGAAAAGCAGAAGTGGAACGTGACGATCGCCGTGGTCGACGATGCGGGCCGCTTGCTCCTGCTCGAACGGATGGACGGAGCGCGGCCGCAGACGGCCGAGGTCGCCACCCTCAAGGCCCGCTCGGCGGCGATAACCCACCGCTCGGGCAAGGTCTGGGAGGACACCCTGAAACAGCGTCCCGGAATGGTGACATTCCCCGATGCGTTTGCGGTCCAGGGCGGGCTCCCGATCCTTCATCAGGGCGAGGTGATCGGCGCGGTGGGCGTGTCCGGAGTCCAGAGCCACGAGGACGAACAGGTCGCGGCCGCCGGGATTGCCGCATTGGGCGTCTAGTGCGGCGAATTCGAAATTCGCTACATCTCGGGGCAAGGCTCATGGCGAATTTCGAATTCAGAAGCCGCACTAGTAATTTATTGATTTATCGTGTGGTTCTTCGATTTGAAGTTCCTGAACGCGGGTGCCATTACGAAATGAGGAACTTCAAATCCACCACACGATGGACCATATTTGCGCCATGGCCATACTGAAAATCGCCCGCATGGGTCATCCGGTCCTGTCGCGCGTTGCCGCACCGGTCAAGGACCCCACCGCACCTGAGATCAAGCGCCTCGTCGCCGACATGATCGAGACCATGGAGGACGCACAAGGAGCCGGCCTCGCAGCACCCCAGGTGCATGTGCCTTTGCGGGTCGTCGTGTTTCAGGCGCCCGGCGAACGCAGCACGGGCGAGATCGATGAGCGCGAAAGCTTCGACCACACGGCACCCCTGACCGTGCTGATCAACCCGATGATCGAGATCGTCGATCCCGCGACCGAGGGCGGCTGGGAGGGATGCCTGTCCGTCCCCGGCCTGCGCGGCTGGGTCGAGCGCGCGCGGCACATCCGCTACACCGGATACGACACCGACGGCCGCCGCATCGTGCGTGCGGCCAAGGGATTCCACGCCCGTGTCGTCTGCCACGAGTGCGACCATCTTGACGGCGTGCTCTATCCGCAGCGGATGAAGGACCTGAAGAAGCTGTTGTTCGAGAGCGAAATTCAGCACTGGCTCGAGAAGCGCGAGCTTGAGGACGCGGACGCGGTGTGATGAGCACACGGGTGCGCGATGAAACCCTGCCGCTTGCACTCGCCGAGGTCGCGGTGCACGGGTTTTCCGATGCGGCGCTGAAAGCGGCGGCGGAAAAGGCAGGCATCAACTCGGCTGAAATGAAAGCCGCGTTCCCCAATGGCGGCGCCTCGTTGGTGGAGGCCTTCTCGCACTGGGCCGACGACCGCATGGCCGAAACGATGCGCGACATCCACGCGGAGCGCGTGCGAGAACGCGTGACGCAGGCGGTGAAGGCGCGGCTCGAGGCTCTCGCGCCCTACAAGGATGTGGCGCGGCGGGCTGCGGCCTTTCTCGCGCTGCCGCAGAACGCGCCCCTGGCGGCAAGCCTGATGATGCGCAGTGTCGATCTGATGTGGCGCGCGGCAGGCGACCGGTCGAGCGATTTCTCCTATTACACGAAGCGTGCGCTGTTGGGCGGCGTCTATGGCGCGACGCTGATCCATTGGCTGTCGGATTCGAGCGAGGGGCACGCCGACACGTGGACTTTCCTCGACAGCCGCATCGATGACGTGATGCAGATCGAGAAATTCCGCGGGCAGGCGCGCGAATGGATGGCCAAGTTGCCCGATCCCTTCAGTATTCTCGGCGGTTCAAGCGGGCGGTAAGCGCCTCAGGTACAGCTTGACGGTTACCCATAAATATGGTTTTATGCTCATATGAAAACGACAATTGAAGTGCCTGATGATCTTTACCGGCGTGCAAAGTCAGAGGCAGCGCTGAGCGGCCGCAAGCTCAAGGACCTCGTCGAGGAGGGCTTGCGCCTCGTTCTGAAATCGCCGCGTGAGGCGGAGGGACGTCCAACCCTGGCCGAGCTCATGAAGGATGCCCGCGGTGTCGTAAGTTCCGGAATTCCAGACCTCGGGTCGAACAAGAAACACCTTGCGGGCTTCGGGCGTCGTGCGCGACGCGATCGTTGATACTGGTCCACTGGTGGCGTTCCTGGATGATACCGAACGACATCACCGTTGGGTGGCGGATCGCATTGAGGAGCTTGATGCCCCGTTACTCATCTGCGAGCCGGTGCTTGCTGAGGCAATGTATCTCCTCGCGCGACCAGTGGCACAACAGGCGCTTTTCGGACTCCTCGAGAAAGGCGCGCTGAGAGTCGCATTTCAGGTCGGAGAGCATCTGTCGGCGTTGAGAAAACTGCACCAGAAATACCTCGATCGACCAATGTCTTTGGCCGATGCCTGCATTGTGAGAATGGCCGAGATCCATGAGCGCCACGCAGTCTTCACGCTCGATTCCGATTTTTCTGTCTATCGCAAGCACGGCAAGGTCGCGCTGGCGCTGATTCATCCGAGCAACGATTAGCTTTTGATCGACCCCAACGGCGCAAGACGCGTGACGTGGCCCATCTTGCGGCCCCGCCGCGCGAAGCGCTTGCCGTAGATGTGCAGGCCGCCCTTCGCTTGCGCGAGCGCACGCCACTGGTCGGCTTCCTCGCCGATGATGTTCTCCATCACCGCATCGGAGTGGCGAGCGGGATCGCCCAGCGGCCAGCCGGCGACCGCGCGGATATGCTGCTCGAACTGGCTGGTCACGCAGGCTTCGATCGTCCAGTGCCCGGAATTGTGCACGCGTGGCGCGATCTCGTTGACGATCAGCGCCTGATCCTTGGTGACGAACAGTTCCACGCCGAGCACACCGATATAGCCGAGCTTCTCCGCAATGCGCGAGGCGATCCCGACCGCCTCTTTGACCCTCGCGGGCGAAAGGGGCGCGGGCACCGTGGAACGGCGCAGGATGTGGTTCTCATGCTCGTTCCGCGGCGGGTCATAGGCCGCGAAACTGCCGTCGCGGCCGCGCGCGGCGATAACCGACGCCTCGAAAGCGAACTCGATGAAGGTTTCGAGGATGCAGGGGACCCGCTTGAACTCGCTGAACGCAGCCGCGGTCTCGGCTTCGCTCTTCACGATCCGCTGGCCTTTGCCGTCATAGCCCAGGCGCTGCGTCTTCAGGACCGCCTTCGTGCCGGCGGATGCACCGGTGAGCGCGCGGTAGGCAGCCGCCGCTTCGACCTCGTTGACGACCTGACGGAAGCCTGCCGTCGCGATGCCGAGATCGGAGATGAAGCTCTTTTCCAGGAAGCGATCTTGCGCGATCGCGAGCGACCGCGCGTTGGGCGCTACAAGGACGTGGTCGTCGAGGAAATGCGCGGTCGCATCCGGCACGTTCTCGAACTCGAACGTGACGACGTCGCAGGCGGCGGCGAACTTTTCCAGCGCGCGGTCGTCGTCGTATTGCGCGCGCGTCGTCGCATCCGCGACGTAAAAGGCGCAGGATTCCGTCTCATCGGAAAAGACGTGGGCCTTCAGCCCGAGGCGGGCTGCGGCAAGCGCGAGCATGCGGCCGAGCTGGCCGCCGCCCAGAATGCCGATCGTCGCTCCAGGTGCGAGGGGAGCCGAGAGCGCTTTCGATCCGCTCACGGCTTGGCGCGTCTCTTCTTCGGAGCGCTGTCCGGGGAAAGCGCGACCGACCCCGTCTGCCGCGCGCGCCACGATTCGAGGCGTCGGCCGAGCGCGCCGTCTTCGAGAGCAAGGATCGCGGCCGCAAACAGGCCGGCGTTCTTGGCGCCCGCCTCCCCGATCGCGAAGGTTGCGACCGGCACGCCCCCGGGCATCTGGGCAATCGAGAGCAGGCTGTCGAGCCCCTTGAGCGCCCGGCTCTCCACGGGTACGCCCAGTACCGGAAGGACGGTCATCGACGCGGTCATGCCCGGCAGGTGCGCTGCCCCGCCGGCGCCGGCGATAATGGCCTTGAGCCCCCGGGATTTCGCCGACTTGGCGTACTGATAGAGTCGGTCCGGGGTGCGGTGGGCGGACACAACCCGCGCCTCATAGCCAATCTTGAGCTCGTCGAGCACGTCGGCCGCGTGTTTCAAGGTGGGCCAGTCTGATTTGCTGCCCATGATGATGCCGATGAGGGGGGCCGAGGTCTTGGCGGGCATTCGGAAAGTTGAGCTTCGCGAGAGTGCCGTTAAGGCAGAGGCTACGGGAAGCGGCCGATTATAGGCACGCGCGGCCGGGAAGAAAGCCAGGAATGCTTTGCGCGCGCAGGATTTGGTGCGATTTTGTCCCTGATGGTGAGTCGCGAGCCAGGGGGAATCGCTCGGGCGAGTACGCATGAAGATCGATAAGACCAATCGTCCGGGGCGGACCGAGCGGGTTGCCAAGACCGGCTACAGCAAAACCGGGGCGACCGAGGGCGCGGGCAAGCTACCCGAAGTCCAGGCCGTGTCGGCCTCGGTGCTGGGCATTCCGGAGGCCGAATTCACCCCCCGCGTGCGCGACGCGATCATGACGCTGATGCACGAAGTCGACCGCTTGCGCAAAGAGGTCGAGCAGGCGCGCACGAAGCTCGCGGACTTGGCGCGCACCGCCGACCAGGACATGCTGCTGCCGATCTTGAACCGGCGCGCGTTCGTGCGCGAGATCACGCGCTTCACCGCGTTTGCCGAGCGCTACAAGACGTCTTCAAGCCTGATCTATCTGGATCTCAACAACTTCAAGACCGTGAACGATGCCTATGGTCACGACGTCGGCGATTCGGTCTTGCGTCACATCTCCGATCTGATCCTCGCCCAGATCCGCGAGTCGGATGTTTTCGCGCGGATCGGCGGCGACGAGTTCGGGATCATCCTATCGCACATCACGGCGGATCAGGCGGCGCGCAAAGGCGAGAGTCTCGCGCAGATCCTGCGCGACAATCCGCCCACGGTCGAAGGGAAGCCCGTGCCCTTGTCCTTCTCTTACGGCATCTATGAGCTGCTCGCGGGCGAAACGCCCGACAGCATCATGCGCCACGCGGATCGCGCCATGTATGCGCAAAAGCGCTCTCAACCCTAAAGGTTAACTACGCGGTGATGTCGGGGAGCAGGCTGTCCTCGATGCGAGCGATGTGATCCTTGAGCTGAAGCTTGCGCTTTTTCAGCCTGGTCAACTGGAGTTGATCGCAGTTGGACGTCTCGGTCATGGCAAAGATCGCGGCGTCGAGGTCGCCATGTTCCTGCCGAAGCTGCGCCAACTTGGCGCGCAATGCCTGTTCTTCTTCGTCCATCATCGGTGGCCGAGCGGCCGCGCTGCATAGCCGTTTTAGGATGGCCGCAACGCTTCGCCAAGCGCCTTGAAAAGCTCAGGGTTAAACGACAGGTGGGGTGGCGGAGACTCCGCGACCCCAAAGGAGGGGTGACAAAGGCCGCGATGAGTGATCTAATTTGCGCGTCCTTGAAACAGTGAGGTTGGATCGATGGCCGTAGAGGGTCACATCAGGGAACTCGCGGATAAACATCGGAAGTTGCAGGAGCAGATAGACGCGGAAATGGCGCATTCGGGATGGGACGAAATGCGAATCGCCGCGCTCAAAAAAGAAAAGCTCCGCCTGAAGGACGAACTCGAACGATTGCGCGCACAAGAGCACTAAGCTCCCGCATCGCATCGTTCAGAGTAGGGAAAGGGATAGTCGCGTTCAGGCGAGTGTCTTCGCTTGTTCGCGCAATCTGAATTTCTGGATCTTGCCTGTTGTGGTCTTCGGCAATTCTCCGAAGACGACAGTTCTCGGGCACTTGAAGTGCGCGAGATTCTCTCGGCAATAGGCCACCAGCTCCGCCTCCGTAACCGCGTCGTTGCCGGGCTTCTTCTCGACGAACGCGCACGGGGTCTCGCCCCACTTCTCGTCCGGCTTCGCCACCACGGCAGCGAACATCACGGCGGGATGGCGGTACAGAACGTCCTCGACCTCGATCGAGGAGATATTCTCGCCTCCTGAGATGATGATGTCCTTCGAACGGTCCTTGAGCTGGATGTAGCCGTCGGGGTGCAGCACGCCGAGATCGCCCGAGTGGAACCAGCCGCCTTGCAGCGCGTCGCGCGTCGCTTTTGCGTTCTTCAGGTAGCCCTTCATCACGATATTGCCGCGGAACATGACCTCGCCCATCGTCGCTCCGTCGGACGGGACCTGCTCCATTGTGGCAGGGTTGAGCACAGTCAGCCCTTCGAGCGCGGGATAGGCGACGCCCTGGCGGATGCGCTTGTGCCCCTGTTCGGAGGGGGGAAGCGCATCCCATTCCTCGTGCCACTCGTTCACGGTCGCAGGCCCATAGGTCTCGGTCAGCCCGTAGACATGGGTCAGGTTGAAACCGCTCTTCAGCATCGCCATCAGGATCGCTTCCGGAGGCGGCGCCGCGGCGTGCACGAAATTCACTTTGTGATCGAACGTCTTGCGCTCTTCGGGCTTGGCGTTCAGCAGCGCCGCCATCACGGTGGGTGCGCCGCAGAGGTGGGTGACCCTGTGCTCGGCAATCGCTGCGTACATTTCGCGCGCCCGAACACCGCGCAGGCAGACATGCGTGCCGGCGAGCAGCGCCAGCGTCCACGGGAAGCACCAGCCATTGCAATGGAACATCGGCAGCGTCCAGAGATAGACCGGACGCTCGCCCATGCCGCAGGCGAGAATATTGGCGTAGCCCATGAGCGCTGCGCCGCGATGATGGCACACAACGCCCTTCGGGTTTCCCGTGGTCCCGGAGGTGTAATTGAGCGAGATCGCGTCCCATTCGTCGCGCGGCATCGACCACGAGAATTCCGGATCGCCGCCTGCGATGAACGTCTCGTAATCGAGCGCGCCTTCGAGCTCGCCCTTTTGGGGAAACTCGGGATCGTCATAGACGATGAGCGCGGGCTTGACCTTGGCGAGAGCGAGCGCTGCTTGCGCGGTCTTGGCGAACTCCAGATCGACGATGAAAATCTTCGCCTCGGAGTGATCGAGCATGAACGCGATCGATGCGGCATCGAGCCTCGTGTTCAGCGCGTTCAACACGCCGCCCGTCATCGGAACTCCGTGATGGGCTTCGAGCATGGGGGGCGTGTTCGCGAGGAGCACCGAAACCGTATCGCCTCTGCCGATCCCCTCGTTCGCGAGCGCAGACGCAAGACGGCGCGAGCGCGCGTAAAACTCGGCATAGGTAATCCGTTGCTTGCTATGGACAATGGCGACGACGTCCGGGTGCGCCAGGGCGGCGCGCGCGAGGAAACTCAGCGGCGTCAGAGGTTGGTAGTTAGCGGGCGTGCGGCCGAGGTCGGTGTCGTACGCACTGACCCCGCGCCTTGCCGACGCGAGACCGGGCGCCATCCGCGGCTGAGGCGCCGCAGGGCGACGGCGCAAGCCGCGGCGCACGGCCGGCAACGGCTTAGGCGCACGAAGCGGGCGGAGCGCG
>Ga0184629_10000635_pt1 | contig 15461 bp, 12 predicted proteins | sample PLM4_32_b1_FD_133158 | JGI IMG/M metagenome (GOLD analysis project Ga0184629, IMG submission 133158) | Groundwater sediment microbial communities from an aquifer in East River, Colorado, USA - PLM4_32_b1 | ecosystem: Environmental > Terrestrial > Soil > Riparian zone | place: USA: East River... | reverse complement strand
GGGGCCGTCCAACCGGTGCCCTTGAATTCGAGCCAGATGTCGTAACCGGCCGTTCCGTCGCCGGATCCGGCAAAATATTGCTTGACGAAGCCGTCGCCGCCGCCGCCACCGCCTCCACCGCCGCCGCCGCCACCACCGCCGCCGGCTGTGAGGACCTTCATCGTCTTCTTCGACTTCGATCAGTCGAACCTGACGGCCGAAGCTCAGCAAGTGGTCGCGGAAGCCGTGAGAACGGCGATGACGTCGGGCATGGTCCGCGTGGTCGTCACCGGCCACACGGATACGGTGGGCTCACAGGCCTACAACCAGGCCCTGTCGGAACGCCGCGCGACGTCGGTCCAGAACGAGATGGTGCGTCTGGGTCTGCAAAGGAACGCAATCCAGACTGTGGGCCGCAGCTTCACGGATCCGCTTGTCCCGACCGGGCCGGGCGTCCGCGAGCCGCAGAACCGCAGAGCCGTCATCGACCTCGGTCAGTAGGACGCGAAGACTGCTGGTATTAGAGTTGAAACGGGCGCCTAACGGCGCCCGTTTCAGTCTTTGGGACGCGCCCGGCAGGACAGCCGTGCCATCCAAGCCGCAGAAGCCCGTAAGGTAATGTGTTAGTTGGCGAATTGGGCGCTGGATCGGACGGGGTCAGAAACCTATAGTCCGGCGGGGGCGAGGGGCACATCGCAGGCGTTCGTGCGCGAGCCGCCCGGCGAGCGAACCGCTCCGATCCGTGGTTCAGGGGTTTGGTTGTCAAGGGAGAAGTCATGAACAAGCAGCAGGACGCGGCAACGGCAACGAGAGCAGCACCGGCGCCTGGAGAAGGGGCCACGGGTAGCAAGCGGATGCTCGTCACCGAGGCGATCGCGGCGGCGGGAAAGTTGTGCAATGCGGGCAAGCTGGAGCAGGCGGAGAGCATCGTCCGTCAGGTGCTCACGGCGCGGCCGAACATGGCGGATGCGCACAACATCCTGGGCGTGGTCCTGCATCGCAAGGGGCAGACGGGCGAAGGCATTACCTCGGTCAGGCGCGCGATCAAGCTGAACAACACGGCGCCGAACTATTTTGCCAATTTGGGCGAAATGGAACGCGTCATGGGCCACTTGGATATCGCCGTCGCTGCGCTCAGCCGCGCGGTGAAGCTCAATCCGCGTTCGCCTCAGGCGCTGAACAATCTGGGCATCGTCTGCTACGACCGCAGGGAGTTCGCCAAGGCCGAGCAGAACTACAGAAAGGCGATCGCGCTCGATGACAATTATCCCGAAGCGTTCAACAATCTCGGCAATGCTCTTCGCGCGCTAGGCAAGCTCGACGACGCGATCATTCAATATGAGCGCGCAATCGAGATTCGCGAGAACTATCCCGAGGCGTACAACAATCTCGGAACGGTCTTTCGCGAATTGGGAAAGCCCGAGCAGGCCGAAGCGTCCTACCGGCGCTCGATTGCCTTCCGCCCCAGTTATCTCGATGCCTTGAACAATCTCGCCAACGTTCTCGTTGCTCAGAAGAAGTACGAGGACGGCGTGCGCGTGCTGGGCGATACGCTGAAACTTTACCCGAACAATCTCCAAACCCTGATCAATATTGCACGCGCCCACATGGCGCGCGGCGCCTATCCCATGGCGGACCGGGCGATCCAAATGGCGCTCAAGGAAAGCCCCGAGGACGTCGAAGCCCTCACGCTTGCCGGCCAGATCGCACATGACCTCGACCACTACGAGGACTCGATCAACTATTTCGAGAAGTCGTTGAAGGCCAAGCCGAACAACATTGAAGCGCTGAACTATTACGGCGTTGCGCTCAAGTCGGTGGGACGTCTCGATGATGCGCGCAACACCTTCATCAGGGCGCTCGAGGTTCAGCCGCGCGCGATCGGCACGTACTCCAATCTTGTCGATCTGGAGAAATTTGCGCCTGACAACCCGCTGTTCCAGACGATGCAGCGGATCGTCGATCGGGTGAAGAACCCGGAAACCGCGCCTTACATGGCCCTGCATTTCGCGCTGGGCAAGGCGTATGACGATATGGGCGAGTATCAAAAGGCCTTTCATCACTATTCGGTCGGCGCGAAGCTGAAGCGCAAAACCTTGACCTATAACGAAGCCGAAGTGCACTCGTTCTTCGAGGATACCAAGCGTCTCTTCTCGAAGGAGTTCATCAACCGGAAGGAGTTCGTCGGAAATCCTTCGAAGGTGCCGATTTTTATCGTCGGCATGCCGCGTTCAGGCAGCACGTTGACGGAACAGATTATCTCGGCCCACCCGAAAATATACGGCGCCGGCGAGATCAAGAATCTCAGCTACTCGATCGCGGCGCTCCGGCTGAAATTCCCGAGCCTTCCCAAATTTCCCCAGCTTGCAGAGGTGATGAAGCCGAGCCACCTGACCACAGTTGCAAAGAACTATCTCAGCGCGGTCAACAAGATCTCCAACAACGCCGAGCGCGTGACCGACAAGCTGCTCACCAATTTCTTCTTTGCGGGGCTCATCCACATGATGCTCCCGAATGCCAAGATCGTGCACACGAAGCGCAATCCTATCGACTCCTGTCTTTCGACTTGGACCAAGCTGTTCAAGGACGACATGCCCCACAGTTACGATTTGGGCGAGCTCGGGCGCTATCATCGGTGCTATCAGGATCTGATGGAGCACTGGCGCGAAGTTCTGCCCGCGAGTGCGTTTCTCGAAGTCCAGTATGAGGACGTCGTTGCGGATCCCGAAACGAATGCGCGTCGCGTTATCGATTTTCTGGAACTCGAATGGGATCCACGCTGCTTGAAGTTCCACGAGTCGGACCGTCCGGTGAAGACGGCGAGCGTGTCGCAGGTCAGGAAGCCGATCTACAAGACGTCGGTGGAGCGGGGCCGTCGCTATGGCGACAAGCTCAATCCCCTGATTGAAGCGCTGGGCCTGGAGGTCGAAAACCGTTCGGAGGCATCAACCGATCGCGGGATGGGTTGATGCGCCGAGGGTCGAAGATTGCGCTGCTTGCGATGGGGGCAAGCGTCCTCATGCTGTTTGCGGCGGCAGCAGCGTTTTTGATTGGCCATGGCGTTGGGACCAGCGAACGACTCACAGCCAATCGCGCGTTGCGCGCGCGCGAGCAGGGCGCTGCGGCCTCGGCGGACATCACCAAGTCGGCGTTTCAGGCTTGGTCTCTCGCATGCCGGAATCCGACGCCGAGCGATAAGCGCTGCGTGCTCTTTATCGCGGTCGCCGATCCGCAAAAGAAGCAGGTTGTGCTGACCTTTTCGATTGCCCGGACGCCCAAAGGGGCGCCGGTTCTCGTCGTCGATACGCCGCCCGGGGTCGTCGTCGATCAGGGCATGACCGTGACGGCAGGGGCGGCCGAACCCATCAAGATACCCATTCAGTCTTGCGGACCGCGCGTGTGCCGCGCGATGACCGACCTCACGCCGTCCCTTCAGGCGGCGCTTGAAGAGGCTGCGCTCACGTCCGTCGCCTACACGAAGGCCGACAATCAGCAGGCCACGTTCAATCTGCCGACCCGAGGGTTCAAGGACGGCATCGCCGCTTGGCTTGCTGGAAGCGAGCCGGCGGGCCAGCCCGTCTCGGCTGCGGTCAATTAAGGTCGGTTCTACTTGTCAAATTCGGGCCAGTCGGCCTATTTGCTTGGTAAAGTTTAAGCGCGGCCGATCGATGTGCCGGGGGAAGGGTGGCTAAGATGAAACGGAATACGATCTACACGATTGTTGGCGGCGTGCTTGCCGTACTGATCGTAGCCGTGGCGGGGTTCTTCTACTTTCGTGGCCCCGCGACACCACGTGTTCCGGCGATCCCGGCAAATGCGCGGATGTTCAACAATTGGGCGCTCGTGGGCTGCCAGGCGGGCGTCAACGACGGCCCCTGCGTCCTACTGCGCCGCGCTGTCAATCAGCAGACCGGCCGTCTTGTCATGCAAATGACGATTGCCCGGGCGCCGCAGACCGGCGCCGTGGTGATGGCGATCACGCTGCCGGCGAACGTGGTGATTCCGGCGGGCGTGACGATCACGCCGATGGGAGGAACCGCGGTCAAGGGTCCGATCCGGACTTGTCGGCCGCAGGCTTGTACGGGGGCCGTCGCCGTCAGCGACATGCTCGCCATGGAGATGTCGGGCGCAAACCAGACGATGTTGGAATTCACGGCCGCCAATGGCCGGGCCGTCCGCATGAATGTCGCTACGCAGGGCTTCGCCCAAGGGTTTGCCGCGTGGCAGCAGGCGGCCCCAGCGCCGGCTGTCGTTGCCAATCCCGCAGCGGGCGCACAGCAGGCTGAAAAAGGGGCGGCACAGGCAGCTCCGCCCGCCCCAGCGCCGGCGGCCGCCAAAGCGGCGCCACCGCAGCCGGCCGCCAAAGGGCCAGCGGGGAAATAGAGGCGAGAGCGGCGCCTCAATTGTCTGTCGCGTGAATTGTTTGCGGCATGGAACGCGACTATCATTGCTGAGATCGGGGCGTGCCGCCCGGCTGTAAGGGGAACCATGACCAGAGCGCGGGGACTCCAGGCGTTTCTTGCCGTGTTGTGCCTTTCCGTCGTGGCGATGGATTCGGCCGCCGCCGCGGGGTCCCAGGTCGATCTCGGTCGCTTCAAAAGCGACGGCACGTTCGTCCCGCCTAAACAGCAGGACGATTCAGAGAAGTCGTGGCTCCTCCCGGGGCAAAACCGCATCGTCAATCCGTTCCGCGCGACACCGGCTCCCGGCACGGGCGGATTGCGGCCGGCGCCGGCTGCCCCTCAGGCTGGGGCGCCCGAAAATGCGGTGCCAAACGCTTCCTGCAATATCGGGTTCAGGCGCGTGAGTGGCGGTTGCGTTGCCCTCAACATCCCTGAGAACGCGACAATCGATCTCACCGGCCACAACTGGATGTGCAACAGAGGATTCCGCCGCGAGGCAGACGGCTGTGTTGCCATCGTGATTCCGGCGAACGCCAGCCTTGGTCAGCAGGGTCGCGGCTGGGTATGCAACGCCGGTTTTCGCCGGCAGAAGGATCAATGCGCCCCCTTCGCGGTCCCCGAAAACGCATCTCTGACTCCCGCCGGGAACAGCTGGGCCTGCAATACCGGCTTTCAGCAGATGGGCGCCCGCTGCGTCGATGATGAGACGGCCCGCTTGCAGAATGACGCCAACAAGGTCGTCAATGCTCAGCAGAGCGGCAAGACCGCGCCACGGTCATCCGTTAGAGTCCAGTCCAACGATTCAAGGAAGGGGCAGACGGGCAAGGCGTCGGTTGTCATCGGCCGGTTCTAGAGCAATTTTGGAATGAGTTGAATCGCTGAAGGATTCCCAGCGTTTGGCAGATAGGCGAGTCTTCGGATCGCGGTTGATTCGGGGGGCGCATGTGGCGCGAGCCTATTCTGAGGATTTGCGTATCCGACTGGTTCGCTACGTTGAAGGCGGGAAATCGGCCCGTTCGGCGGCCAAGGTGTTTGGGGTAAGCGAGAGCTCAGCGATCAAGTGGATGCAGCGTTGGCGGCGAGACAAGAGCGTCGCGCCAAACCCCGTACGGGGTCATCGGCGCGCGCTGCTTGAAGGCCATGCCGATTGGCTGCTGGAGCTGATAGAGGCCAAGCCCGATTTGACACTTGAGGAGATCCGCACGCAGCTGAAGAAGCGTGGCTTGCGCGTCAGTTTGTGGACGGTGTGGAGCTTCTACGAGAGGTCTGACATGAGCTTCAAAAAAAACCGTGTACGCCAGCGAACAGGACCGCGCCGACGTGGCCGCCGCGCGCCTGGTCTGGAGAGACAATCAAGCGCTGCTTGATCCATCCCGCCTGGTCTTCATCGATGAGACCGGAACCAGCACCAACATGGCCCGGTCCAGAGGCCGTTGCCGTCGTGGGGTGCGGCTGATCGGCAAGGTTCCTCACGGACATTGGAAAATTACGACCTTCGTCGCAGGGCTCAGACACAATGGGATCACCGCACCCTTCGTGATCGACAAGCCGATGAACAGCCTGATCTTCCAGATCTATCTCGAACGATGTCTTGTGCCGACCCTGAAGCCTGGCGACATCGTCGTCATGGACAACCTGTCGTCCCACAAAAGCGAGGCGGTACGCGAGATCGTCGAAGAAGCAGGTGCTAGGCTTCTCTACCTGCCGCCTTACTCACCCGATCTAAACCCGATCGAACAAGCCTTCGCCAAACTCAAAGCCCATCTACGCAACGCCGCGGAGCGATCTATCCCAGCACTCTGGGACAGAATCGGCTCAATCCTCGACACCTTCTCCTCCGAAGAATGCCAAAACTTTTTTAGGCATGACGGCTATGCGTAATCTCAACCCAAAACCGCTCTAAACCGGCTTAGGCTCACCGATCCATCGCCAGTGCGGGTTTTGACGCGGCATGCAGGCTGCGGGTTCAGATTGGGGCAGGGGCGTCGGACACCCCAAAGTAGTCCTGCTTCCACGATCCCCACTCGATGTTCTGCACGAACTGCACGCGCACCGGATAAGGATACTTGAGCGCACGCTGCACCCTTTGGGTGACGGCCTCAGCGATGGCGGGAGAAGGTTCCGACACCCGCAATTGGGCCACGATGATGGCGTTCTGGTGGAGCACGAAACGATACTCCAATAGCCCCTCGATATTGTCGAAATCACGCGCGTATATGCGCGCATAGGTCCGCTGGCCATCCGGCGTCGTAATCAAATGGCGCGTGCGGCCCCACAGCTTCTTGATGACCGGCAGCGTGATTCCGCAATCGCACGGCTCGCCCCATTCAGCGACGTCGCCAATCTCATAGCGTATGAGCGGCATTGCATAGCTCTGCATGCTCGTGATCAGCACGCGTCCCGGCTTACCAGGTCCGCAAGGCGCGCCGTTCTCATCGACGATTTCCATCATGGTCACCGGGCTGATGACGTGCATGTGGTTGTGCTTCGGACATTGAAGGGCGATGTAGCCGGTCTCTTCACACGAATAGCGGTCAATGATCTTTGCACCCAATCCCTTTCGTACGATGTCCCGAATTTCGTCGGTGACCACCGAACCAAGAGTGGGGGCAAGCTCTGGACGCAGATCGCTCCGCCCGTTTTCCAGCGCGTAACGCGCAAGCGAGGTCAAGAGGGTGGGACCGGCCTGGAGGTAGGTGGGATTGCGCTTGGCGCAGTATTCGTAGGTATCGGCGATGTCGCGGTCCTTGGTACAGCGCTCGAATCCCACCGCGACCGGGCCAAGCCATCGAAATGGGGCGCCGAGAAGCGCCTTGTCTTTGTCCTTGCACCGGCTGCCGATGACACCAAGCGGTTTCATCGAATCCATTTGGTGCCACATGGAGCAGAGAAGCCCAACGGAGAGATACAGCGGCAGATACAGTTTGGTGCAGCGCTCGAAGCGCACGGGCACGCCGGTTGAACCGGATGTGCTGCCCTGAGTAATTCCCAGCGCTTGGCGTTTGGGAAACTTCGCGGAAAGGCGGTCGAACTGGGATTGGAGCTCAAGGCGCGTTAAGGGTTGAACCTGATCGAGGATGTCTGCCAGGGGCTGATTTCGCGGAGCCCAGTTTGCAAGCCGTTCGGTCCAGAAGGGCGAATGACGCTTTGCATGGTCGAGCAGGTGAATGAGTTGGCGTGCGAGAATCTTGTTCTGCTGCTGCGTCGGCACTCGCTCGAACTTGCGCAGCTGTTGGTTGATATGCAGAACCCTGGTGGCCGCTTCCGGAAGCTGCCTTGGGAAGACCGTGCGAAAGGACGTGAGGGGATCGCGGAGGATGTCCATACCAGGCGTATTTTGATCCGCAACGGCAGGCCTTTGCTGGCGGTCGTTGGTGGGGCTTCGGGTCGAGAGAGGAGCAATCGCCATGGGGTTGTCATTGCACGGAATGCGGAGCACTTGAAGGGCGGGCACGCCGGATCCGGCGGCGCCGGTGGCCGTAGGACAACATGCCCCTAGGCCTGACATCCTGGTGCCGCATCAAGGTGCTATCGGCGAGGAAAGGTTGCGTGAAAGCGGGCTGGTTCGCTATTTACATGGAACGCTCGGCCAAAGTCGGGTTTAACGGAGAATTCTTGTTAAAAGGCTGTCGGGCGAATGAGTGTTAAAGACACGAAAGGCGACGTCATGCGGTTTCCCGAGGTGCTCCCCCTCGGTCGGCTCAGCCATTTGCAGCGCCTTGAAGCGGAAAGCATCCACATCATGCGCGAGGTGGCTGCCGAGTTCTCCAACCCGGTCATGCTCTATTCGATCGGCAAGGACTCCTCGGTCATGCTGCATCTGGCGATGAAGGCGTTCTATCCCTCCAAGCCGCCATTTCCGCTCATGCATGTGGATACGACCTGGAAATTCCGCGAGATGATCGCGTTTCGCGACGAGACGGTCAGACGGCTGGACGTAAAACTGATCGTGTACATCAACGAGGACGGAGTTCGGCGGGGTATCAATCCTTTCGACTCGGGCTCGAATCTCCACACCCAGGTCATGAAGACCGATGCGCTGAAAGCTGCGCTGGACAAGTATGGTTTCGACGCCGCTTTCGGCGGGGCGCGGCGCGACGAAGAAAAGAGCCGCGCCAAGGAGCGCGTCTTCTCATTCCGCTCGGAGAACCACGCTTGGGATCCAAAGAACCAGCGGCCTGAGTTGTGGAAGCTCTACAACGCACGAATTCGCAGGGGCGAGTCGATTCGCGTATTCCCGCTCTCGAACTGGACCGAGCTCGATGTCTGGCAATACATCATGGCCGAGAACATTCCCGTCGTGCCGTTATATTTCGCCAAACATCGCCCGGTGGTGAACCGCGACGGCGCCCTCATCATGGTTGACGACGAGCGCATGAAGCTTGGCGCGGGCGAGGCGCCGGAGATGCGGCTTGTGCGGTTCCGTACGCTTGGCTGCTATCCGCTTACAGGAGCAGTCGAGTCATCGGCTGTCACGCTTGAAGAAATCGTCACCGAAATGCTGACGGCGACCACTTCGGAACGACAAGGCCGAGTGATCGACCACGACGAAAATGCATCCATGGAACGCAAAAAGCGCGAGGGCTACTTCTAATGAAGCCCGCGCAGTTCGACAGCTTGAAGCGCTATCTGGCGCACAATGAGGAGAAGACGCTGCTCAGGTTCCTCACTTGCGGCAGCGTGGATGACGGCAAGTCGACCCTGATCGGGCGGCTACTATTCGATTCCAAGTTGATTTTCGAAGATCACCTTGCGGCACTGACGAAAGATTCGCGCAAGCACGGCACGACGGGCGAAGACATCGATCTGGCGCTTCTTGTCGATGGTTTGGAGGCCGAGCGGCAGCAGGGCATCACGATCGACGTGGCCTACCGCTATTTCGCCACCGACAAACGCAAGTTCATTGTGGCCGACACGCCTGGACACGAGCAGTACACGCGCAACATGGCGACGGGCGCCTCGAATTCCGAGCTTGCAGTCATACTTATCGATGCCCGCAAGGGCGTACTGACGCAAACGCGCCGCCACGCCTTCATCGTGTCTGCGCTCGGCATTCGAAGGATCGTTCTTGCGGTCAACAAGATCGACCTTGTGGACTTCTCACAGGGCACGTTCGACCGCATCGCCGGCGAGTTTCGTGAGTTCGCAGGCAAGCTCTCGTTCGACAGTGTCGTTGCGATCCCGATGTCCGCACGCTATGGCGACAATGTGATTGCTCCCAGCGATCGCACCCCTTGGTACGACGGCCCAGCATTGCTCGGCTATCTTGAGACTGTGGAAGTGGAAAGCGATCTGGCGTCCAAGCCATTCCGAATGCCGGTTCAATGGGTAAACCGGCCTAACCTCGATTTCCGAGGCTTTTCAGGCACCATCGTGAGCGGCATGGTCAGCCCCGGCGATGCGATCGTTGTCGCCAGGTCGGGCCGTTCGTCGCGCGTCACCCGCATCGTCACCTCGGACGGAGATCTCGATCAGGCCGCGGCGGGGCAGGCGGTGACCGTCGTGCTCGCGGACGAGGTGGATGTCTCGCGTGGTGACATACTGGTGGCGCCCGATCAGCGTCCAGAGGTGGCGGATCAGTTCGCGGCCCATATTCTCTGGATGGCGGACGAGGAGATGCTCCCTCACCGGCAATATTTGATCAAGGCGGGGACCCAAGCCTCACCTGGCCACATAACCGGTCTGAAACACAAGGTCGACGTCAATACGCTCGAGCACATCGCGACGCGAACACTCAAGCTCAACGAGATCGGATACTGCAATCTCGCGACCTCCGAGGCGATCGCGTTTGATGCCTATCGCGACAATCGAGACACCGGCGGGTTCATCATCATCGATCGCTTCTCCAACGCCACAGTTGGCGCTGGCATGATCGAGTTCGGGTTGAGGCGAGCCACCAACGTTCATTGGCAGGCGCTCGACGTGAACACGCAAGCACGAGCGGGTCTCAAAGGGCAGGAGCCATGCGTGCTCTGGTTCACCGGTCTTTCGGGCTCCGGAAAATCCACGATCGCCAATCTCGTGGAAAAGCGCCTGTTCGGCGAAGGCCGCCACACATACCTGCTCGACGGCGACAACGTGCGCCACGGCCTCAATCAGGATCTCGGCTTCACCGATGCAGACCGCGTCGAGAACATTCGCCGTGTCGCGGAAGCTGCAAAGTTGTTCGTCGATGCAGGGCTGATCACGCTCGTTTCCTTCATATCGCCGTTCCGCTCAGAGCGGCGCATCGCGCGCGACCTGTTGAAACCGGGTCAGTTCGTCGAGATCTTCGTCGATGCGCCGATCGAAGTCTGCATGGCGCGCGATCCCAAGGGGCTCTACAAGCGTGCCGCTGCCGGACAGATCAAAAACTTCACCGGCATCGACAGCCCCTATGAGCGGCCGGAAAATGCTGAATTGACGCTGACCACGGCCACCTTGTCGGCGGAGGAGTCCGTCGAACGGATCGTTGTCTATCTGAAAACCAAAGGGGTCATCCCCGGAGGATGACGTCTCAAGTCACGATGAACGCGCCAAGCTGGCGCGTTCCCGTTTTGCCGTCGCGATAGAGGCAAACCCGACACCGTCCGCTCAGGGTCTCCTCTCCAAGCGTGATTCGGAACCCGCATTCCATGAACTTGCCTGGAGCTTCGACAAGGAACTTGATGATTTGTGCAATCGGCAGCTCGAAGGCAAAGCGCGCGTCGACCATGTCGTTCTTCAATGCGTGAAGGCGGCGAGCGGCGATGAAATTCTGCATCGCGATATTGAAAGCGACAATCCGCCGGTCCTCACCGATGATGAGGCCGGGCGACGGACAGGCGTGAAACAGCGCGATTGCCGAGCTTGTGCCGGCGGATTCGGTCAGTACAGCGTTCCGGTCCACTGCCCACTTCGCGCCCGCGGTCCTGAGCGAAGAGGCAAGATTCTTCGCGTCGGGCTCCCGATCGATCAGCGAGAAGACCAGATCGCGCAGCTTCTGGCCTTTTGCGGTTGCCGATTGTTCGAGGAGCTCCCAGAAAACGGGCTCCAGCCGAAAGGCCCTGCGTTCTTCCCCGCGCCGGAACACCCGGAATTGTGACTCTGCGGCCTCACGAGCGGCGGCTGCGTCACCGGAGACGGGCAGTAGGGCTTGCTGACTGGGGACAGCGCTCATTTCGATCAGCGTTCGCGCAGCGCTTCGGCTCGTGCCTTGTTGATGGGCTTCAACAGGTAGGTGAGCACGCTCTTCTCGCCGGTGAGGATATCCACGCTCGTGACCATGCCTGGCAGGATCGGATTCTCCACGCCGTTGTGCATGAGGGTCGACTTATCCGTCTTTACAACGACGGTGTAGAAGGTCTCGCGTGACACTTCGTCGTAGACGCTGCTCGCCGAAACCTGCTCAACCTCGCCATTGAGGCCACCGTAGATCGAGAAGTCATAGGCCGTCACCTTCACCATGGCCCGCTGGCCGGGACGGATGAACGCGATGTCCTGCGGTCTGACCTTGGCCTCCACAAGGAGCTGGTCCTCGACGGGCACGATGTCCATGACCCGCGTGCCGGCGTTGACAAACCCCCCTACAGTATTGAGGTAGAGCGAGTTGACGATGCCGCCGACGGGCGACCGGATGTCCGTGTTATTCACGCGATCCGCGGCAGCTCGCGTCGATTCCTTCACAACCGCGAGTTCGGCCTGCTTTTGCGTCAGTTCGGCCAACGCCTCCTGCCGGAAGAGAATGGTTTGGGCCTCGTATTGAAGATTGGCCTCGCGCAATTCCGCCTGCACGCGTGCGATCGCCTCCTGGTCGGAAGACTGACGGCCCTCAAGCTCGCTGACTTCGCGGCGAGTGCGGATGAAATCGGTCGCGGCGACGACCTGGCTCTTCGCAAGCGGGCTGATGAGCTCCATCTCGTCTCGAGCGAGAATCAGAGACCGCCCGGTGCTTTCGAGATTGGCTTGAGCCGCGCTCAGTTCGCGTTTCTTGGCTTCGATACGTTCGGTCAGGACGCGAAGCTGGCTTTGGAGCGTCAGCTGGCGCGATCTGCGAAGGCTTTGTTCGTTTGCACAGGCGTTGGGTGCGGTTTTCGTGACTTCTGCCGGGCATACGTAGGGAGCATCGAATCCGCGCTCATACTCAATGCGGAGGCGAGACGTTGCCGCTTCGAGCGAGGCGGCGCGGCTGGTCAGCTCTCCGAGACCCGAACTCGTGAGCGTGTTGTCGATCCGCGCGAGGACGTCGCCTTTTTCGACGCGCTGTCCCTCGCGCACGAGGATCTCGCGCACCACGCCCGGCTCGGCGCTCTGGATGACCTGCATCTTGCTGGAGGGGATGATCTTACCGTCGCCGCGCGTCACTTCCTGAAGCGTGGTGAGGCCCGCCCAGGCCAAGAACGCGACGATGAGGAAGCCCACGATCTTGATGATGTGGCCGCCGGCCGCGGGTGGCCGATCCTCGATATCGAAAACCCCGATCGAGGCATCCTTCTTCGATGCCTGCGGCTTACCGCCCAAAGTCCGTGCCATTTCTGATCGCCCCACATGGTCCGTCGTTCGGTTCTCAGACCGATCCTGCAAGAGACGGACCCATAAACATTTATGCCAATTTACCCGTTAACCGGGTCGGAGGCCATGGCCGCGGGGCGGCGGCCGGTTGCCGCAGATCACTGGCGCGTCGTTTTTGTCTTGTCTTTCAGGCGGATAGAGATCGTCTTGGTTCCGGGGCGCACGTCAGCCTTTGGTTCCGAACGCTTGGCGCCGTCGGCGAGGTCGATCCGCCCTTTAACCGACTTTCCCATTTTCGGACTGACGACAAGGCGGGGCTGGGCCGCCTTGGTATCCCCTCCGGTATCGGAGAAGCGTGCAGCGAAGTGATGCAGCCCCACGTGGGTGATGCGATGGGCAACGCTCGCCCAAACCTCGCCGCCGCACAGGGTGCGCCAGCGATGGCAGAACGCAAAATCCTCCGACAGTCGCGCACCATCGCTGCGCACCACCGGATCGAATGCACGGATCAGACGGGGGAGGGCTTTCGTCAATGGCGTCCGACCCATTGCCGCTTCATCGCTGAGCTTGGGTGACTGGCGGAGCAGGGCCTCGATACAGCCTCGCTCGATCAGGAGAATACCCGCGCCGCACGCTTCTACTTCGATGAAGCCGTTGTGCACGGGTGCGGCCGATCGAAGTGGGCGAACGACGAACTCATGGGCCTTGGCAACCGCGCGCCCTGTATCGTTCTCGCTGCGGGCGAGTTCCGCGAAACGCTTGAAGTCGATCTGACGCTTGGGCGCCACGACGCCGACTATAGGCTTCGCGATGCTCAGCATGTCGGTGACCAGCTTTGCCGGGAATCCCATGTCGGCATCGATGAACAGAAGATGCGTAGCGTCGGTCTTGTCGAAGAACCGGGTCACCAGATAGTTCCTGGCCTCACTCACCTCGGCATAGGATATCGACTCGAAAATGAAGTCCCACTTGTCCCTGTGCGCGAGCCGAGAAAGAGCAAGCACGCTGTGCAGGTATGGCGCGTAGAAGATTTCGCCATAGGCCGGCGTCGCGATCATCAGCTTGGGCACTTTGGACCCCTACTAAACCGGCATCTGGTTCCGGCTGGCCTGGTTTGCGGCGGCGCGCCGGCTGAGCTCGGCGAGCACCTGCTCCTTCGGCCCATCCGCGATGATCGCGCCGCGATCGATCACGACGAGACGGTTGACCAGCGAGAGCGTACTGTTGCGGTGCGTGGACAAGATCAATGTCTGGTCCGAATCGAGCGCCTCCGCGAGGCGAGTGATCATCATGCGCTCGGTCGTCGCATCCATGGCAGCCGTCGGCTCGTCCAAGAACAGCACTCGCGACTTGTTGAGCAGGGCACGTGCAAGCGCGACCGCCTGGCGTTGTCCGCCTGACAGTTGGCCGCCGCGCTCGCCCACCGGAAGGTCAAAACCGAGCGGATGGCCCGAAATGAACTCTTCGACGCCGGAGAGCTTTGCCGCGTCGAGAATCTCCTGATCGCTCGCGGTCGCGCGCGCCATGAGGATGTTTTCCTTCACGGTTCCCGAGAACAGTTCGACGTCCTGACACACCAGGCCGATCGCTTTCCTGATCTCGTAGGGATGGTACTGGCGGATTTCGACGCCATCGATAAGCAGCTCTCCGCCGGTCGGCTGGTAGAGCCCCGCGATCAGCCGGCCGACCGTCGTCTTGCCGCAACCGATCCGACCGATGATCCCGACGCGTTCACCAGGGTTGATGACCAGGTTGACTCCGTCGAAGATCGTCCGCTGGGTGCGGGGATATGAGAATTTCACGCCTTTGAATTCAATCTTGCCCTTCGCAACGGAACGGTTGACGAAGTTCGTGGCCGAGATCCGCTCGTCGGGTAAGGCCATGATCTTGTTGAGGCCCGTAAGGGCCAACATCGCATAGCGCGCGCGCACCATGGTCATCGCGATTTGGCCGAGCGGCGCCATCGAGCGGTTGGCCAAAATGACGGTCGCGATGATTGCGCCAAGCGACATGTCGCCGGCAGCAAAGCGATAGGATCCGCCAACCACGATCGCGGCACCGGTGATCTGCTGGACGAACGAGGACAGATTGACCGCCGTCGCCGACAGCGACTTGACGCGCTGCTGGGCGTTCGAACCGTAGCGCGTGAGATTGTCCCATTTCCGCAGCAAATAGCCCTCGGCCCGGATGCTCTTGATGGTCTCGATGGCGCCAAGCGCTTCGACGACAAGAGATTGTCTCGAGTTCACTTCGTCGCGGCCGATGGCCGTGCTGTCCGCCATCAATTTCTGGATCCAGAGCCCAGTCGCGACGACCACTGCGATGCCGACAAGTGGAATGATCACGACCCAGCCGGCCAGCTGATAGATCACCAGCAGGAAGATCCCGGTGAACATGAGGTCGATGATGAGCGCGATGATGTTGGACGTGAAGAATTCGCGCACGAGTTCATGTTCGGCGATGCGGCTGGCGAGCGATCCCGTCGTCCCCGGACGGTCGGCCAGTCTCATATTGAGGATCCGATCGAAGATCTGGGTGGAAACTTTCAGGTCGACATTGCGGTCTACGCGATCGATGACGTGTGCGCGCGCGGAGCGCAGAATGAAATCG
>Ga0184629_10000634_pt1 | contig 15463 bp, 6 predicted proteins | sample PLM4_32_b1_FD_133158 | JGI IMG/M metagenome (GOLD analysis project Ga0184629, IMG submission 133158) | Groundwater sediment microbial communities from an aquifer in East River, Colorado, USA - PLM4_32_b1 | ecosystem: Environmental > Terrestrial > Soil > Riparian zone | place: USA: East River... | reverse complement strand
GGTGGAAGCAGAGCTCCCGCGGTTTGCCCACGTGAAGTACCTGCTGGCCGGGGGAGACGTCCTCTCCCCCGGTCATGTGGCACGGGTGCTGGCGCGTTTCCCCGGCTGCCACATGATCAACGGGTACGGGCCGACCGAGAATACCACATTCACCTGCTGTCATCGCATCGCGGGCGTGGAGCCGGACACCGGCATTCCGATTGGCCGGCCCATCGCAAACACCAGGGTCTATCTGCTCGACCCCTGGTCCGGTCCGGCACCGATTGGCGTCCCTGCCGAGCTGTTCGCCGGAGGCGACGGCCTCGCGCTGGGCTATTGCAACCAGCCCGAGCTGACCGCCACGCATTTCGTCGAGCGATCCGGTCGCCCGGGCGGCACCGAGCGACTCTATCGCACCGGGGATTGGGCACGGTGGCGGCGCAACGGTACCATCGAATTCCTGGGGCGCCTGGACGATCAGGTGAAGATTCGCGGGTATCGCATCGAGCCGGGCGAAGTGCGGAGCGCCATCGAGGCGCACCCGGCTGTGGGCCAGGCGGCGGTGGTGGTACGCGGTGGACTCGCGGAAGCCCGCGCCGTGGTCGGATACTACGTGCCCAAAGAGGGCCTCGAGGTGAGCGACGCCGACCTCCGTCAGGCAGTGCGGTTGCGCCTGCCGGCGTACATGATGCCGGCTGCGCTGATCCGAGTGCCCGCACTGCCGCTCACCGCGGCCGGCAAACTGGATCGGGATGCCTTGCCCGTGCCCGAGCTCCCCGCGGGAGCCCCGGCGGATGACGGCGGACAGCCCCGATCCACGATCGAGCTCGCCCTCATCAGCCTCTGGGAATCCCTGCTGGACCGCCGGCCCATCGGGGTGGCAGAAGACTTCTTCGCCCTGGGAGGACACTCGCTCCTGGCGGCCCGGATGGTGGATGAGCTGCAACGGGCGACCGGACTCACGTTGCCGCTGGCAGTCCTCTTCAAGGGCTCCACCATCGCCGAGATCGCCGACTACCTGGTGGAGAATCCGGGCGACAAGGATTCGACCCGGAAGATCGAGGTGCAGCGCGGCCGCGGGGGCACGCCGTTCTTCATGCTGCACGGAGATCTGGCCGGCGGGGGCTTCTACTGCCGCGAAATCGCCCGCGCGGTCGGACCCGACCAGCCGGTGTATTCGCTTCCACCGCATCGTCAAACCGACATCGCCGGGGCTCTCACTATCGAGTCGATGGCGGCCCAGCACCTCGCAACGATCCGGACCATCCAGCCGCACGGTCCCTATTGGCTCGGCGGCTATTGCATCTCCGGCCTGGTGGCGCTCGAAGTGGCGCAGCAGCTTACCGCCGCGGGAGAACCGGTCGCGCTGCTCCTGCTGATCGACACGGCGCCCGCCTACACCAGGCCACGCTGGCTCGCCCCGACGATGCGGTTGGTGTCGCGACTGACCACGAAGGGAGCGGAGGCCTACCTGGACCGGCTCGGGTACCTGATGCGACGGGCCCGGGTGGGGCGTGGATCGGCGCGCGGGCGACAGCTGCTCGATCTCACCGCTCTGCCGTTCCAGGCGGTCGCCCGCCGGGTGGCGCTGCTGACGAGGGCAACCGGCGCGGCGGCTGCTGGATCGGGTCCGCCTCCGGCTCCGCTCTCGTCCCTGTGGAATCTGCACCGCCGTGCGATGCTGACCTATGTGCCCAGGCGGTATGCCGGCCGGGTCGACCTGATCTGGTCCAGCGAAATCAATGACTCGATCGGCGACCCGGCGCCGTTCTGGCAGAGAGTGGCCAGCCACCTGGTCACGGCGAAGGTGCCCGGCACCCATGTGGGCGTCATCCTGACGGAGGTGCCGTCCCTGGTGCGCGCCGCGATTGCCCGCGTGCCGACCGGGTCGGCGTGATCCGGCGCACCCTGCTCGACCTGCTCGACGGGCCCGATCCGTCGCGGGTGGCCCTCGAATCGGTAGACCGGGCGCCATTGGCCTACGGCGCGTGGGCCCGGCAGGTGCGGGGAGCCGCGGGATTACTCCGGGATTCGGGGGTGGGCCCGACCGACGCGGCCGCGGTCGTGCTGCCGAACGGACCGGTGACGGCGAGTGTGTTCCTGAGCACCGCGGTGGCGGGGATCAGCGCGCCGCTCAACCCGGCCTACCGCCGGGAGGAGTTCGGGTTCTACCTCGACGACCTTCAGGCCCGGGTGCTGCTGATCGCCGATGGACTCGACTCCCCCGCCCGGGAGGCGGCCCGAGAGCGCGGCATTCGGATCGTGGAGGTGGGGCTCCCGCCCGGTGCGGCGGCGGGAGTGTTCTCCCTGGACGGGGTGGTGCCTGTCGGGTCAGGGACAACCGTTTCGCCGAGCCCGGATGCGACGGCGCTGGTGCTCCACACGTCGGGCACGACGTCCCGACCGAAGATGGTCCCGCTGAGTCATCGCAACCTGGTCGCATCCGCGATTGCCGTGGCAGCGGCGCTGGAGCTCGAGCCCGCCGACCGCTGCCTCAATGTCATGCCGCTCTTTCACATCCATGGACTGGTGGCGGCCGTGCTTGGCTCCCTCGCCGGGGGCGCCACAGTGATCTGCACTCCAGGGTTCCTCGCCCCCCGATTCTTCTCCTGGCTCGAGGCGCACGAGCCGACCTGGTACACGGCGGTGCCCACCATGCACCAGGCCATCCTGTCGCGGGCGGGCGATCCGGCGAACGCGGCGATTCTTCGCGATGCGCGGCTCCGGTTCGTGCGTTCCAGCTCGGCGGCGCTGCCGCGGCGGGTGATGCAGGAGCTGGAGGCCGCGCTCGGAGTACCGGTCATCGAGGCCTACGGGATGACCGAGGCGGCGCACCAGATGGCCAGCAACCCGCTCCCTCCAGCGCCGCGGAAGCCGGGATCGGTGGGCCGCGCGGCGGGGCCGGAGATCGCCATTCTGGATCCGGCAGGCGGATACGTGGCGCCCGGCCAACCCGGCGAAGTCGCGATCCGCGGTCCCGGCGTCACCAAGGGGTATCTCAACAATCCCGAGGCCAATGACCGGGCCTTTGTCGACGGCTGGCTTCGCACCGGCGATGAAGGCATGGTGGACACCGAGGGGTACCTCACCCTCACCGGTCGGCTCAAGGAGCAGATCAATCGCGCCGGGGAGAAGATCTCCCCGCTGGAAGTCGATCAGGTGCTGATGGACCATCCGGCCGTGACCTCCGCACTGTCCTTTGCCGTGCCGCATCCGGTGCTCGGGGAAGACATCGCCGCGGTGGTGGTGCTCAAGCCGGACGCCGCTCCGACCGAGCGGCAGCTGCGCGAATACGTCGCGGGCCGGCTCGCCTACTTCAAGGTGCCGCGGCGGATCCTGCTGGTGGACGCGATCCCAACCGGGGCCACCGGCAAGCTGCAGCGAGCGGGGCTGGCGGAGCGCCTGGGAGTCCGGGCCGAGGTGCCGGTGGACGATCTCGACGCCACCCCGCCGCGCACACCGGTGGAAGAAATCGTCGCCGCGGCGTGGACCGAGGTCATGGGAAACCCGACGCCGGGCGTGCGGCGAAACTTCTTTGCGCTGGGGGGCGATTCGATTCTGGCCGCCCGGCTGGTGGCATGCATCCGGGAGCTGCTGGCCGTCAACCTGTCTCTCCTCGACCTCTTCGATAGCCCCTCGGTGGAAGGCGTGGCCGCCGTGGTGGATGGGCTGCTGAGCGCCGAAGGGTCGGCCGATCACCGCGAGGCAGGATCCCGGGTATGACACTGCCTGGTGAGCTCTCGGAGTCCGCGCGCGCGCTCCTGGCCCGGCGAGCCGCGCTGGCCGGCGTCAGTGGTCCAGAGCGGCGCCTCGATCAGGGATCGGCTCCGCTGGCGACCGCGCAGCTGGCCCAGTGGCTCTTCGACGAGGTGCATTCCGCCGGTGCCGCGAGCGGGTTACCCAAGCGGCTCCACCTCGCCGGGGCGCTCGATCGCGATGCGCTGCGCCGGGCCTTGTCCGAGATAGCGCGGCGGCACCAGGTGCTGCGCAGCGCCTTCACCGTGGTGGACGGGGAGCCGGTTCAGCGGGTCACCGCAGCCCGACCGGTGGAGCTCTCGGAGAGCGATCTGCGCGACGCCGCCGAATCCGAGCGTCCGGCCGCCACGGAGGCGCTCCTCGAGGAGAACGCGAGACGCCGGTTCGATCTCGGGTCGGGCCAGCTGCTCCGGCCGCTGCTGGTACGCCTGGGGGAGGACGCGTGGGAGCTGCAAGTCAGCGTTCCTCACGTCGCGTTCGACGGCTGGTCGAATGGGATCTTCTTGCGGGAACTCGGCGTTCTGTATTCCGCCTATGCCGCCGGGGTCGAGTCCCCGCTGCCCGAGCTTCCGCTGCAGTACGCCGATTTTGCCGCCTGGGAGCGCGCCACCGAGGGTGGTGGATCGTACGATGCCGATGGCAAGTTCTGGCGTGACCGTCTGGCGGGCAGCACCAGCGCGATCGACATTCCGCCCGACCGCCCGCGCCGCCGCGATCGGGCGGGTCGCATCGGTCGGGTAGTGGAGACCCTGCCCGAGCCCCTGACCGAACGCCTGGCGGCTCTGGCTGCCGAAGAGAACGCCACTCTCTTTGCCCTGACCTTCGCTTCCTTCCAGGTCCTGGTCGGGCGCCGCGCGCAACAGGACGATTTCGTGGTGGGCGCGGTATCCGCGAATCGACGGCATCGTTCCACCGAGGACGTGATCGGCAGCTTCATGACGGTCCTCCCGCTCCGGGCCCGGCTGACCGACGCCCCATCGTTCCGGGTTCATCTCCGACGCACGATGACGTCCCTCAGCGAGGCGTTTCTCCACCAGACGTACCCGTTCCAGCGCCTGCTGGCGGACCTTCGGCCGGGCGCGGACGCCGGGATCGAGCCGATCTTCCAGGTCGTCTTCAATTACCGCAACATGCCGGCGTGCCTTCCCGTCATGGAAGGCCTGGTGGTGAGCAACTTCCGCGCGCCGCACCTGAGCGCCCGGTTCGATTTTCATCTCAATCTCACTCCTTCCGCCGGGGAGCTGCAGCTCGAACTCGAATACGACGCCGACTTGTTCGAGGCCGCGACCGCAGCCCGGTGGCTGGATGGCTACCGCGCCCTGCTCGAGGCCGCTGCCGCCGACCCGGAGACGAGCACCGCGGACCTGCCCATCATGCCCGCCGGGGAGCGGCAGCGTGTCCTTTCCGAATGGAGTCGCGGCGTGGCAATCCGGACCCGGTGCGACCGGACCGCGGGCGAGCTCTTCCTCGAGCAGGCGCGGCAGACGCCGGAGGCGACGGCGCTGATCGGAGCGGATGAGACGTGGACCTTCAAGACGCTCGCCGAGCGCGCGATCCACCTTGCGGAGGAGCTCGCCGGCCTGGGGATCGGTCCTGGAGACCGGGTTGCGATCCTGAGCGAACGGACCCCGCAGATGGTGGCGGCCGTGGTGGGGGTTGTGATCGCCGGAGCAGCCTATCTCCCGATCGATTCCAGCTCGCCGGCCCTGCGGGTCGCAGGGATTCTGTCCGACGCGGCGGTGCGCCTGGTGTTCGCGGACGCGGTGGGCGCCGCGGTAGCCGGGACCGATGCCCCTATCCGCCGCCTCGACATTCCGTCCGCATCGCCCCTCCCACCCAGCACGGCGCCACGCCGCGCCGCCCGCCCCGAGGATCCGCTGTACATCATCTACACTTCCGGATCGACCGGCCGCCCCAAGGGGGTCCTCGTTCCCCACCGGGCGCTGATCAACTGGGTGGACTGGATCCGGACGTGGCACGAGCTCGGACCGAACGACGTAGTGCTTCACCGCACGCCGGCGGGTTTCGACCCTGCCGTGGGCGAAACCTGGATACCGCTTCTCACCGGCTGCCCGATGGTGCTGGCGGGCTCGGACCGCGATGCCGATCCACGGTATGTGGGCGAGCTGATCCGCAGGCACCGTGTCACGGTGGTGCGGACGGTCACGTCTATGCTGGCCCTCCTGGTCGACTCGGGCGAGCTCCGGCAATGTCCCAGTCTCCGGCACGTCGCGGCGGGGGGTGAGGTGCTCCCGCTCGAGTTGATACGGGGATTCCACGAGCAATCGTCGGCGCGGCTGGTGAACTCATACGGACCCACCGAAGTCACGATTTCGGCCACCGCCTGGCAGACCGATCCCGGGTACGGGGGAACCTCGGCGCCGATCGGCCGCCCCATCGCCAACGCGTCCGTTTATGTGCTCGACGCCCAGATGCGCCCGCAACCGATCGGACTCGCCGGCGAGCTGTTCCTCGGCGGTCCCGGGGTCGCCCTGGGGTACCACCGTCGGCCGGAGCTCACCAGCGCGCGATTCGTCCCGAGCCCCTTCGCGGAGACGCCGGGGGTGCTCTACCGCACCGGGGACCGGGTGCGCCTGCTGGGCGACGGGAATCTCGAGTATCTCGGACGCTTCGATGACCAGCTCAAGATCCGCGGGGTCCGGATCGAGCCTGCCGAGATCGAGGCCGTGCTGCGCTTGCAACCGGGCGTTGTCGAGTGCGCCGTCCATCCGGCGGGCGGAGCAGGAGCGTATCTGGTCGCGTACGTCGTGGCGCGCCCGGGGTGGGTGCCGACGATCGCAGCGGTTCGCGAGTCGCTCGGTCGCTCGCTGCCAGGGGTCATGGTCCCGGGGTCGCTCGTAGAGCTGGCCCAATTGCCCAGAACGTCGAGCGGCAAACTCGACCGACAGGCGCTTCCGGCTCCGCCCGCTCTCTCTACCGCAGCGGAGCCGCCCCGAACGCCGGTGGAAGCCCTGGTTGCCGCTGTGTTCGGCGAGGCGCTTGGAGGCGTCGCCGTTGGACGAGAGGACAATCTTTTCGCCCTGGGCGGCCACTCGCTCCTCGCCATGCGCATCACCACTCACCTCCGGACGACGATGGGACTGGACCTGACGCTCCGCACCGTTCTGGAGCACCCGACGGTAGCCTCCCTGGCCGAGGAGCTGGCACGCCTCGCGCCGGTTGGCTCACCGATTGTCGTGGGTCCGGCGATTCCCCGGGTTGCCCGGACGCCGCGCCCGGTATGACTCTGCCTGGTGGACTCTCCGAGTCGGCGCTCGCGCTGCTGGCCCAGCGATCCGGTCGGCGGACGTCCGCCGGACCGGCGGCAAGCGGCGGCGGGATGGCGCCCCTGTCCACCCCCCAGTTGACGCAATGGCTGTTCAGCGAGGTCTACTCCGCCAGTGCCGGCGCGATGCCGAAGACCCTTCATCTCGCCGGCGTGCTGCACCGTGACGCCCTCCGCCGAGCGCTGACCGAGATTGCCCGACGCCATCAGGTATTGCGGAGCGTCATCGTCGTTCAGGACGGTGAACCGGCCCAGCGAGTCGCTTCCTCCCGTTCGGTCGAGTTGCTGGAGCTGGATGTGCGCCGGCTGCCCGATGCGGAACGGAACACCGCGGCCAACGCCCTCCTCGATGAGGCGTCCCGACGTCCCATCGATCCGAGCTCCGACCTGCTGGTCCGCGCGGTGCTGGCGCGGGTTGGTGAGGAAGCGTTCGAGCTCCAAGTCTCCATCCATCACCTGGCCTTCGACGGCTGGTCCCTCGGAGTCTTCTTCCGTGAGCTCGGTGCCCTGTACTCGGCCTTCGCCGCGGGGCTGCCCAGTCCGCTGGCGGAGCTGCCGCTGCAGTATGGCGACTACGCGGCCTGGGAGCGCTCGCGTGAGGGCTCGGCCGGGTTCGAGGAGGATAGAGCATTCTGGCAGGGACGATTGGTGGGCAGCACCACCGCCATCGATCTGCCCACCGATCGCCCCCGCCGGCGCCTCCGCGGGCTCGAAGTGGCTACGGTCACGGCCCGGGTCGACCAATCGCTCGGGTCGAGGCTCGCCCAGCTTGGGGCCGAGGAGGAGACGACGCTCTTCGCCGTGGCGCTTGCGGCGTTCCAAGTGCTGGTGGCCCGGCGGGCCGGCCGGGACGACTTCATCGTTGGAGCGGTGGCGGCCAATCGTACCTACCGCAACACCGAGGCGCTGATCGGCAGCTTCGCGACGGTGGTGCCCTTCCGGGCCAGGTTGACCGGAGCGCCGTCCTTTCGCACCCACCTCCGTCGCACCGGTGAGTCCATGACACACGGGTTGGCGCATCAGACCTTCCCGTTTCAGCGGATGGTCACAGACTTGCGCCCGGGCGAGGCACCCGGCGTCGATCCCTTGTTCCAAGTGGTGTTCAACTATCGCAACATGCCGACCGGTCTGCCGGCGATGGACGGGATCGCGGTCAGCAACCTCCGCACCCCGCATCTCGCCACGGCGGTCGATCTCCGCCTCAACGTCACGCCGGGCGACGGGGGGCTGGACCTCGAGCTGGATTACGATGCAGAACTGTTCCATGCCGCCACCGCCACGCGGTGGCTGGAGGGCTATCGAACCCTGCTCGAAGCGATCGCCGAGAGCCCGGACCTGAGCGTCGCGGACCTGCCGGTGATGCCCGCCGGCGAGATCCGGTTGCTGGCCGCGGAGTGGAGCGGCGCCGGGGTGCCCGCTCCCCAGGCCGATTTCGCCATGGCTCAGTTCGATGCGGCCGCCGCGGCGCATCCCGACGCGCCGGCCGTCGAGCATGACGGCGTGTCCCTCAGCTACCGGGAGCTGCGGCAGCGAATGGACCGGCTCGCCGCGCGGCTTCGGGCCGAAGGAGCCGTCCCCGGCAGCTTCATCGGCGTTTCCGCGGAGGGTTCCGTGGACGCCGTGGCCGTGCTGCTCGCGATCCTCTCGATCGGCGCTGTCTACGTGCCGCTCGACCCGGCAACGCCTCCGCGCCGGCTCGGCGCCCTGCTGAGCACGGTGAGCCTCGCCTTCATCGTGACAGACGCTTCGCCGGCGACTCGGCTGGCGAATCGGCCCGAGCCGGTGCTCTACCTTCCGGATTTGCTCACAACGGACCAAGCGCAGCCGCCCGGCGGAGGCCGCGTTAAGGTCCGGGCGGAGGACCCAGCCTACGTGATTTTCACGTCCGGCTCGACCGGAAACCCCAAGGCCGTCGCAGTAGGGCACGGCGCCCTGGCGACGTTTGTGCACGCGGCCGTCGAATACTATTCGGTGGGGCGAGGAGACCGTTTTCTCCATTTCGCGTCGCTGACCTTCGACGTCTCCCTCAAAGAGGTTTTTGTTCCGCTGGCCGCGGGCGGCACCATCGTCGTGCGGCCGGAGCGCATGATGGACTCCCCGGTCGCCTTCGCGGAGGAGTGCCGTGCGCTCCGTCTCTCGCACATGTCGATCGGGACGGCATTCTGGCATGAGATCATCTCGGCGGACTGGCCGACCGGGCTGGACCTGGGCCCGGAGCTCCGGCTTCTCGACATCGGCGGCGAGGCCACCAATCCGGCCGCGGTGCGCCGCTGGCACGCGGTGGCGCCCCCCCACATCCGCCTCACCAACGGCTATGGTCCCACCGAGGCAACCGTCTTCGCGACGTCGGCCGAGCTGATTCCGGGCGAGGAATACCCGGGCGAAGTCCCTATCGGCCGCCCCCTTGCCGGCGTTACGGTCCACGTTCGGGACTCCCAGGGACACCCGGTACCGATTGGCGCCCCCGGCGAGCTCTGGATCGGTGGCGCCAATCTCGCGCTCGGTTACCTGAATGAGCCGGAGCTTACCGCCACACGCTTCCGCACCGACGACGCCCACGCCTTGCCGGGCGAGCGGCTTTACCACACCGGAGACCGGGTGCGCTCGCGCGGCGACGGCCAGCTCGCATACGTGGGCAGAATCGATCGCCAGATGAAGGTGCGGGGCTATCGGATCGAGCCGGCGGAGATCGAGCGGGTACTCTGCGGCGTCCCCGGCGTTCGTCAGGCGGCGGTCATCATCCATCCTGGCGCGGGCGATCGCCTGGTCGGGTTCGTGGTTCCCGAGGGCCTGACGGTTCCGGCCTCCGGGGCAATCCGGGATGCCGCGTCCCTCGAGCTTCCGGTGTACATGGTGCCCAGCCAGATCGTGGCGCTCGACCGCCTGCCCCGCTCTTCCACCGGGAAAGTGGACCGGCGCGCTCTGGCTTCGCTGGTTCCGGCAACCGCGGAGTCGGCCGGAGGCCACCTCGAGACGGCGAACGAGCGCCTGGTCGCACGGATCTGGGAATCGCTGCTCGGGATCACCGGGATCGGCCGGGACGACCGGTTCCTCGATCTGGGCGGCCACTCCCTGATCGCAATGCGAGTAGCCAGCCGGCTCCATACCGAGCTTGGAGTCAGGGTGAGCCTCCGGACCGCGCTCACCCACCCGACGGTGGCGTCGCTCGCCCGGGAGCTGGACCGGCTGGCGCTGGAGGCGCCGCAGGGCGACCCGGCTCCCTCGATTTCGCGCGCGCCGCGAACCCTCCGCCCGGCACCGCCCGCCACCGGGTGAACGATTCGTCCTGGCGGCTCCCGCGGTCCACGACCGGGCTCCTGCCCGGCGAGACTCACGTCTGGCGCATCGCGCTGGATCCGCCCGCCGAAGCGTTCCCGGGCCTGGAAACTCTCCTCTCCGACGACGAGCGCGACCGGGCCGGCCGCTTCTACTTCGAAGCGGACCGCGGGCGCTACGTCGTGGCCCATGCCGCGCTCCGCGCGCTGCTCGCCCGCTATCAGAACGTCTCCGAATACCGGAATCCGTTTCAGGTCGGCCCCAACGGCAAGCCCTCGCTCGCCGCCGGCGCACCGCTCCGCTTCAACCTCGCGCACTCGCGGGCCCTTGCGCTGGTGGCCCTGGCGATGGGAAGGGAAGTAGGCGTGGACCTCGAGGCGCTGGATCCCCGCACGGAAATCGAGGCGGTGGCGTCGCGGTTCTTCTCGCCGCCGGAATGTCGAGCCCTGCTCGCCCTCTCGCCGGAGCTCCGGCGCGCGGGGTTCTTCCATGTCTGGTCGCAGAAGGAAGCCTACCTGAAGGGCCGGGGCGACGGGGTAGCCGGAGGACTCGCCCACTTCGATGTCACCGCCGACCCCACCGTGGAAGCGGAGCTCCTGGTCGACCGGCGCGATCCCGAGGCGCACCGGCGCTGGCGACTCCTCTCCCTCGACCCCGGTGAGGAGTTCCGCGGCGCGGTGGCGGCCGAGGGAACCACACCGGTGCTGCGGCGCTTCGAGTGGCCATGACCGAAGGCGACGGCTCACGCGGGATCGGGGCCGTGGTTATCGTGGTGTCCGCGGCCTGCGTGGCCTTCTTCACCTTGAGCCCGGGCGGCGCGGGACCCCAGGCCGCCGTTCCCGGGGGGTATCTCGCCAGCGACGTCGTCCTCAACACCCTGCTGTTTGTTCCGCTGGGCATAGGCTTCGGCCTCGCGGGCGCGAACCCGCTTCGCGCCGCCGTCATCGGCGCCCTTGCCAGCGGGGCGATCGAGCTGGCCCAGCTCTCCTGGATCCCCGGCCGAGATGCCTCGGTTCACGATCTGCTGACCAACGCCACCGGGACTGCGGTCGGGGCTCTGCTGGTGACCCACTGGGCCGGACGGGAGCGGTGGTGGCGTTCGCTTTCGCCGTGGATCGCCGGGGCCATCGTGTCTGCGTGGGCCGGCGGGGCGTTCCTCCTCCGCGCCTCTCTCCCGGGAACCCGATGGTATGGGCAGCTGGCCCATGATTTCGCTGGAACCGAGCAATTCGACGGGCGGGTGCTTTCCCTTTCCCTGCAAGGGACGCCGCTGCACGATCACGCCATCGCCCAAACCCAGGCCCTTCGCGATCGAGCGCGGCACGCCGATACCCTTCGTCTCGAGACCACCCTCGAGACGGGCTCTCCCTCCTCGGGCAGGGCGCAGATCGTCGCGATCGTGGCAGGACAGCCTGGGGAGATCGCGAGTATCTGGCAGGAGGGTCACTCCATCGTGGCGCGACCGCGACTCGCCTTGAGCGACGCTGGACTCCGAACTCCCTGGATCCGGCTGGACAGCGCGCTGCCGGCGCGAACCGGGGAAGCGGTGACCATCACCCTCGAGGTTACCCGCAGAGCATTCCGTCTATCGGCACGCGGGCCGGCGAGCGCGCGGGAGAGCAGCCTCGCCCTCACTCCCGATCTGTTCTGGTCCGCCTTCCTGCCTGGGGAGTACCATGGTGGGAGGTGGCCGCCACTCGTGCCCGCGGTCCTCACGTACATCACCCTCGGACTTGCGCTCGGCGGCCGGCCGTTCCGGCTGGGGGCCGCGACGGTGGTGACGCTACTCGCAGGGCCGCTCCTGGCGGGCGCGGCTTTTCCCGATGCCGCGCTTCTGGGAGCGGCGGTCACGGGGACCCTCGCCGGCGCCTGGCTTTCCTCCCTGCTCAAGCTCCGGAAACGCGAAGGGCCGCTTCCGACCGAAGCGGCCCTCGCGGTGGTGCCGCCGGCGGACTAGAAGGTCTGCGCGTCGTTTATTTGTCTCGGCTTGAGTACCCACGCTCCCGTCCCGTCCGGCACCAGCACGCCTTGTACATTCATGGTGCGGCCCGGCCGGAAGTTGGCGCGGTTGAAGTTGATGAGTCCATCGAGAAGCACGGTGACCGGCCCGGAGTTATCGCTGCCCACCACGCGGTAGTCGGGAGCGGCGGTCGCCGTGTCGCTGATGAGCGCGCCGGTGATGATCACCAGGCCGGCGTCGAGCACACCGCCGGAGGCCGTCGCAGCCGTGCCGGTGGCGACGGGCAGCGGAATCGGCGCCGGACGCTGACCGAAGCGCGAGATCACCGCCAGATCGAGCGTCGGCTGCCCTGCCCGGCTGGACGCCACACCCAGCACGCTCACACTGTCTCCCGGACTATTGGCGATCAGACCGCCGCGCAGCGACACCCGGGTCAGCCGAATCTGGCCCGAGCTGTCCACGATGTGCGACGTGGTATCCCGGAACGACTGCACCCCGGCCAGGATCACTCCCCGAATGAACGCCCGCTTCCCGGCCGGCAGCAGCCTCGCCTGGCGAATCGAGACCTCGGGGAAGCTGAGCCGGATGAGCGCGTTCGTGTTGGTATCGCTGATCTCCACCTTGATGTGCGAGGAGTCGATCGCGGCAACGACGATGGAGTCGCCCAGGCTGGCTTGCTCCACCGTGATCGAGTACTCCCCAAGCGGCACCCCGTTGAATCGGGCGATCCCGAGGATGCTGGTCGTGACGGTCTGGATGGCCACGCCGCCGCCCGCAGGGCGCAGGGATACTCGCGCACCTGGAAAAAGCGTGTCTGCCGCGTTGGGGGTGTGTGAGCCGTCGCGATCGAGAAAGGCCAGCGTCGTGATCGAATTGGTCGGTAACGCCGCGAGCCCGAGGTCGGAGCCGGCGTTGTTGCACGCGGCGGCGGCCAGCAGGAGCGCGGCGGGACGAATGGATCGGAGCAGAATCGGGTTCATGATCAGTACTCCACGCGAAGGCCGAACCGCACCAGCCGCGGCTCACCCCGGCGGGCGAGCAGGGAGCCGAATCGCGGATTGGCCGAGAGCGGCAGGGTCACAGCGCCGTTGGCGTCAATGGAGAGAGTCTTGGCCGGGTCGACCAGCACCGCGGCGCGGTCCACCAGCCCGGTAACGCTGGAGACGACGTTGAACGCATCGACGGTAAACGCGAGTGAGCTCCCGCCGCCGCGGAGCGCCAGATTCACCGTAAAACGCAGATCGAGCGACCCGACGCTCTTCTCCCGGCAGCTGTTCCGTGCGGCGAAACCGCCCGCTGTGGAGCCATCACAGATGGCGAACCCACCCGTCACTCCCGGCACGCTGGCGGCCTCCACCGGGTCATTGTTTCCGGCCAGGTCGCCGTTCACGTCCACCCCGTTGCGGAAACCGGGAGTGAAGGGCAGACCCGAGCGCCAGCGGCCCCGGGCCGCCAGGGAGATCGGATACTTGCCGGCGCTGCGGAACTCGGCGGTGGCGGCGAGCCGATGGGGAATATCGAGATCGGACCGGCCCTCATCCCATACGGCGCCGTTGATCCCCTCGGGAAACGGCGAAAACCGGTCCGCCGGGTCCGGGGAAAGCGCTCCCACCATGTTGTCGCGGGTTCGCGAAAACGTGTAGGAGGCGAGCAGGGACAGCGACCGGGCCACCTGGCGGTCGATCGTCGCGGTGGCCTCGTAATGGTCCGAGAACCCGGTCGGGGAAAGGGCACTCACCACGTCGAACTCCTGGAACCGGCGGCTGCTGCCCGGCGCCGCGCTCACCATCCCGCCCTGCTGCACCAGCGAGCCGTACACCGGGCGGCCCTCCTGGCTCAGCCCCGAAGCGCTGGCGCTTCGGTTCAGGTCAGCGCGGCGCATGAGGAAGTCGGTGTGGTGGTAGCTGCCGACGATCTGGATGGTGACGCCGCCCTTAAGGGCGCGGGTGATACCCAAGTCGCCCTTGACGGTCCGCGGTTCCCGATAGGGGCTGGTGAACAGCGTCAACCGCGGGCCACGATCCGGCGCCTGTCCCACCCCGGGGAGCGTGGGCCACAAGGCGAATTGACCCTGGCCTCGGAGCACCTTGACGTCACCATCGAACAAGATCGCCTCGGCGAACGTGGCCGGCTCCATCCCGCTGGCGTAGAGCCCCCCGCTTCCCTGCACGACCCAGTCGCCCCGGCTCTGCACGTCCCACACGAAACCCACCCGAGGCTGAAAGCCGCGCCGGTCTTTCAATGACGAATCACTGCGGATCCCGGTGGCGGCCAACCAGGGCTGGTTCACGCTGATCTTGCTGGAGGACAGCATCTGGGTCTGATACCGCACCCCGAAGAGCAGGGAAAGCTCGGGAGAAACCGCGTAGGAGTCCTCAAGGTAAAGCCCGACCTCGGGCACCGTGAACTTCGTCTCGGCGTTGGTGGCCACGGTCTGGAAGAAGGTGCCGGTCGCGGCGCCGAAGTTGTCGAGATCGCCGAAGAGGAAGAGGCCGGCGGAGCCATACCGGTAGTTCTGCCGATAGTTGATATAGTCGAGTGAGATGCCGGCCTTGACCGCATGTCCGCCCCGGACCAGTTGGAGCCCTTCGCTCACGCTGAGCGTCTGGGTGTCGAACAGCCCCGGAAGCGCCGGGTTGCCCGCCACACCGACCCCTTCGCCCACGAGCGCGGTGGCCGCCAGCGGGCCCGCGGTCCACTCCCGCCGCGAAGCGGCGAATCCGGCCCGGAGCTCGTTGGAGAAAAACTCACCGGTTGAAGTCAGCGACACAGCAGTCGAGATGTCCCGGCCTTTCAGAGCGGCGCCATTCCCGTTGCCCGCGTCGGTGCCGAGGTCGGGGTGGGTCTCCTTCCAGGTGGTGTACCCTGCCCTGGCCATGAGCGCGCTGGTTCCGGAGAGCTGCCAATCGAGCCGCCCGAATCCGCTGCCACCCTTCCAGGTCCGAACCACCGGGGCCACGGCTCCGCCAAGCGGGGTCTGGAACGAATCGATGCCGATCAAGGGGAGAATCTGCCGGAGCGACACTGATTGGCCCCGGTACCGGGAGGTGTCGTTTTCCCAGGGGAATGAAGCGGGCGTCTGCAGCGACTGGTAGTCCGCGCGGAGAAAGAAGTGCGCGGTGTCGGGAACCAGCGCGCCGCTCAGCGCTACGCCGAGCTGAAACGAGCTCGCGCTGCTGTCCGCCGGGTTCTGTTCTTTGCGGCCG
>Ga0184629_10000633_pt1 | contig 15493 bp, 14 predicted proteins | sample PLM4_32_b1_FD_133158 | JGI IMG/M metagenome (GOLD analysis project Ga0184629, IMG submission 133158) | Groundwater sediment microbial communities from an aquifer in East River, Colorado, USA - PLM4_32_b1 | ecosystem: Environmental > Terrestrial > Soil > Riparian zone | place: USA: East River... | reverse complement strand
GAGCGCTTCGCCCTCGATCTCCTCGGCAATGATGATGAGCGAGCGGCCCGCCTGCACCACGGCTTCCAGGATGGGCAGCATCGGCTGCAGCGAGGAAAGCTTCTTCTCGTGGATGAGGACGTAGGGCTCCTCCAGCTCGACCAACATCTTTTCAGCGTTGGTGATGAAATACGGCGAGTTGTAGCCGCGGTCGAACTGCATGCCTTCGACCACTTCGAGCTCGGTTTCGAGGGACTTGGCTTCCTCGACCGTGATCACGCCCTCATTGCCGACCTTCGCCATCGCCTGGGCGATCATCTTGCCGACTTCGGTGTCGCCGTTGGCCGAGATCGTGCCGATCTGGCGAATCTCGTCGTTCGACTTCACCTTCTTGGAGCGTTTCTTCAGATCGGCGACGACGGTTTCGACCGCCTTCTGGATGCCGCGCTTGAGATCCATCGGGTTCATGCCTGCGGCCACCGATTTGGCCCCTTCGCGCACGATGGCGTGGGCGAGAACGGTCGCCGTCGTCGTCCCGTCGCCGGCGGCGTCGTTGGTCTTCTGCGCCACCTCGCGCACCATCTGGGCGCCCATGTTCTCGAACCTGTCGCCGAGCTCGATTTCCTTGGCGACCGTCACCCCGTCCTTAGTGGAGCGGGGCGCTCCGTAGCTCTTCTCCAGGACCACGTTGCGGCCTTTGGGGCCGAGTGTGATCTTCACCGCTTCGGCCAGAATGTCGACACCGCGCAGCAATTTCTCGCGCGCGTCACTGCCGAATCTTACGTCTTTCGCTGCCATGTTGGTCTCCTGAATGCGGAAAACGGGAAAGCGCCTGCTCGCTGCAGCGGGACTAGGCCGCCTTCTTGAGCGCCTTGCGGCCTTCGATGATGCCGTTGATGTCGGACTCCTTCATGATCAGGAGCTCCTCGCCGTCGATCTTGACCTCGGTGCCAGACCACTTGCCGAAGAGCACGAAGTCGCCCTCTTTGACCTCAGGCGGAATGCGCGTCCCGGACTCGTTCAGGGCGCCCGGTCCGACCGCCACGATGACGCCCTCCTGGGCCTTCTCTTGAGCGGTTTCGGGAATGATGATGCCGCCGGCTGTTTTTTCTTCTTCCTTCACGCGTCTGACGACCACGCGGTCGCCCAGAGGACGGAATTTCATGGTGTGACTCCTCAACGCAAAGGGACCGTTAGGGACCCGGTTGCGAGTTTCTGGTGGAATTGTGCCGGCTGATGAGCACTCAGAGGGAGCGAGTGCCAAACCTCAGTTCGTACATGGGAAGCGCTGAGGAGCTCTTCAAGAGGCGAGAGCCCATTCATCGGCACATCGAACGGATAGTTTGCGTCGCCGCGCGCTTTCGATTCTCGCGGAAAAGCCTCTAATCTTCAGGCGAGCCAGTATAGCAACCCATAAGCCGACATTATCAGTACAAAGAAAGCGGGAATGACGATCGGGGGAACAAACCAGCGAGTCATTGTTGCCTCCTTGAGCGACTTGATCCGGTGTCAATGGCGTTCACGCGCGGGAAGCGGCGGCACCCATCCACCTTTCGGTGGACGAGGCCGCCGCCTCAATTGTTCGGAACGTCTTCGTTCAGCGCTTGATTTTGGAAATCTTCGTGCCTTCGATGCTGAGGCCCGCCATCAGCCCTTCCTGGTCGAAGATGAACGCGTAGGCATCGTCTTTCAGCGTCGACGTCGAGAGATTCTTGGCAACGCCCTCGTTTACGAGAACGACGGTCGGTCCGACGCCGATTTCCCAGCCCTGGGATTTGCCGATGTAATCCACGGCATCATCGTTCATGAGAAACACGACATAGGAATAAGACTGAGCTCCGGCCTGCAGACCCCACGAGCCCGACACGGAGTTGTAGTAGTCGATGACCGTCGTTCCCCGTTTCAGAACGCCTTCCCCGTAGCTGCCGCCGAACACAAGGCCGGCTTTTACGACGTGGGGGAACACGAGCACTCCCTTGGCTCTCTTGGAAATCTGGTCGGCAATGGCATTCGTCTTGCTAAGCGCTTGAAGCGCCTGGCTGGCATCTTTGTTCAGATCGTCGGCCGTGGCGGCGTTCGCGGTAGCGAACGTGCTTGCCGACATCGGAAGAGCGGCAGCACTTGCAAGAATGAGCGCCAGGAAAATGCGTTTTGTATTGGTCATGTTGGGAGTCCTTTTCTTGAATTCGGCAAGTCCTTCATGATGAAGGGGCCTTGCTTTCGATGATGCTTGGGAACTGGATAGAAGGCGGACCAGATCACCGGCCCGCCCATTTTGTTGGTCAGTTCCCCCCGCGATCGGCGCGAGTTTTCTTATCGTCGGCTTTCTCCTGATCGTCCGCGTTCTTCGTGTCGCCTTGCTTGTTCGTCCTCGATTGGTTGGCTCTCGCCTTGTCTTGGTCGGCGGCGTCAGGAGAGGTTTGCTGAACGCGAGGAGAAGGACGGGCGTCTTGGACAACGACTTTGCCCTTCTGGTCCGGTGCTCCGCGGGTCGCCGCCTGGCCCTGACGGTCTGCATTACGATTCGGCGGTGATGTGTTGTTCACACGCGGCTCCCGTTCTGTTTGCGGGTTCGATTGAACTCGCGCCTTCGAATCGGGCTCGTCGCGCCCGCGGTCGTTGAGGCCTTGTGGCGCCTGACGGGCATCGGGTTGCTTCGCCCTTGACTCCGCGGGGGCATTGCGGCCCCGCTCATTCTGCCCGGATCTCTCGATCGCCGGGCTCGCAGCGCCGCGGTCGTTGTCCCGGTCTTGCACGCGTGGCTGCGGTTGGTTCGCCTTCTGCTCTTGCGCGTTCGTATTGAGATTGTCGCGGCCGCGCTGATCGGACCGATCGATGCTCGCAGGGATCGGTCGGCGCTGACGCTCGCGTTGCTCGACCTGACGCCCTTCGCCCACTTGGGTCACGATTGTCTTTGGGCCGATCACGCTGCGCGCCGCCACCTGCTCCAACCGCTGATTGGTCGCCCGCTCGAGGCGGCCTCTGTCGACGCTGCGGTTGACGACGTAATTGTTGATGGTGACGTAGTTGGTCGTATTCGTCGTCTGCGAGAAGAAGCTGCCGTAGTTCCGCTGCGGCACGGCATAGTTGCGGAAATTCCGATCGCGGAAATGATCCTGGCCGACAAAGATCCAGAGCGACATGAACTGGTCGTTACCGAAGCTCGGTCCGTACCAATCGCTATAGCCGTACTGGTTGGAAAAGTTGTCGCGATAGGCGCCGTCGCCGTAATAATTGTCGCCGGGGGGCATCGGGAACCAGCCGATATTGCCGCCGCCCTCACGCCACACCACCCAGGACGGTGCCCAGACATAGCCGGGAACCCAGAGCCAGCCCTCGCGCGGATCGAAGAGCCAGCGTCCATAGTGGTAAGGGACGTCACCCCAATTGTCGTCGGAGATCCAGAGCCACCCATATTCCCGCGTGTCTTCCCAATGACCATTGTAGTAGGGCCTGAAGTCGCGATCGGCACGAGGATGCCAGACTTCGCCCCAACGGGAGTGATTGCTCCACGTTCCATAGGGCGCCAACTGGTTGTGGAAATTGTCAAAGCCGATGCCCACGCTGATCTGCTGTGCGCTCGCAGGAGCCAAGAGGGACGTCGCGAGCAGTGACGGGATGGCTATGGCCGTCGCAAGCAGGATGGGAATGGCGACTGTCGTCGCGCGAAGCGTCGTTGCCGTGAGGCGAAACATGACCGTATCTCCTTGGTCGAAGTGCGCGCCCGCCGCCTATGCGTCGGGTCGCGAAAGCCCGTGCCCCTTTGGGAAGCAGATGTTGGCGGTGGCGTGTGATATCGCCTGCGCGAACATGAAGCTGTAGGCGATATACATAGGCTCGAGGCGTGCAGCTCGGTAGGCTCGGAATCTACTCACCACATTGGCTATTCAGCGCTGGTCGAGAAAAGAGAAAGCCGCCGACCCGGGGGGCAGTGGGGCGGCGGCTTTTGATGGCCCGATCTCGGCGTGCGTAGGGGGAGGCCTTCGCTTGGTGCTTCGATCGCCAATGTGGCTTAGGGGCCAACGTCGTGACCATAGTCGACGCACCGTCGGCGCGGCAGGCTCGGAATCTACTCACCAAGATTTGCTATTCAGCGTTGTTGGCGAAAAGAGAAGCCGCCGACCCGGGGGGGGGGGTGGGTCGGCGGCTTGGATGGCCTGATCTCTGCGTGTGCGTCGGGGAGGCCGCCGTCAGCGCTTCGATCACCAATGCGGCTAGGGCCAAGGTCGACCATAGTCGATGGCACTTCTTTGCGGCAGGCTCGGAATCTACTCATTCGCAGCGCCGCTACCGGCTAAGTACCGCGAGCACGAATGCCGATCGTGCCGAAGGGCCGATCCTCCGAGCTCGATAAGTACATTCCGATCCTATCGAGTTCGATCTGCACTCCATAAGTTAGCGGCGAACAGAAATCCGAGATGGTCCATCCGGAGCTGGTCGTCGCTCACTTCGGCCGCACCCCGTTTTGTCAATGTCGGCACCCGTGAGCGAAACGCACGCAACGCACGATCAACCATGGAAGAAACAACAATGAAACGCATGATGCTTCTTGCTGCAGTCGGGGCGTTTGCTCTTTCTGCTTGCGGCACGACACCGGGCGATCGCGCAGTGTCCGGCGGCCTGATTGGCGCCGGTGCAGGTGCTGCAATCGGCTCACTCTCAGGCAATGCGGGCGCAGGCGCCGTGATCGGTGGTGTCGCCGGTGCAGCCACGGGCGCCTTGACCGATCCCTGCTCGGTCAATCTCGGCGATCCGGTCTGGAAAAATCGGAACGCGAGTCGTGAAGACTACTATCAGCGCTGTGGCCGCTATCCCGGTTGACGGTAATGCCGTGACGGTGCGCGTTCGTGCCGTCACGGCGATTGTGCTCTGACATCAGCAGGAATGAAACAAAATGCGTCGCATGCTCAGTACAGTCCTGTTGGCGACCGTGGCTTTCACGTCGGCCGCTCATGCGGCACCTGCCGCTCAGGCAGTCGTCGAAGTTGTCGATCAGTTCTCGGTCATTGGCATCAAGGTCGATGCGACAGGAGAATCCCCAAGGGCCGCGCGCGACCTCGCCATGATACAAGGACGCCCGCTCGCTTGGAGCACGCTCTTCCGCCGCTTCACCGGTCAGCCGATCTGGGGTACAGAGCCGCAGCTCGCCGAGAGCGAGCTTCTCGGCCTGATCCTCAGCAGTGACGCTGGCAATGTGCGGCGCAATACGACGCGTTACCTCGCCGACGTCACTTTTCATTTCAATCCTGAAGCGGTGCGGCAACTGCTGCGCAGGTCGAACATTGTCTTCACCGAGGCGGTGATCAACGCAGCGGGTGAGTGGGAACAGTCCGTCGATCGCCCTCTGCCGGCCGGCGACGCCAGCACGCACCTGGCTGTAAACGTGCGGTTCGATACCATCGAGGATTGGGTGAAGCTCCGCACGCGGTTGGGCGACGCCAAAGAGGTAACCGGGATGGACGTTGTAGGGCGCACGCTGCACGAGGCTCAGATCTATCTCGTCTATTCCGGCAAAGTGGAACAGCTCCAAGCCGCGCTGGCGCTACATGCGCTCGAACTGACCAGCAGCGAGGGTGAATATACGCTGGAGCTTGTCGCGTTCTCAGAGGCCACGGCGGCTCATTTGCAATGAACGTCCACGCCTCGAGTTTGGAAATCATTCCAATTGTGCCCGACGCGTCCGCGCTGCCGACGGCCGACCACAGTTCAAACATCGAGCCCGTTGAGCAGCCGAGCGAGATGCCGATGCCGCGCGATTGGCAATCGTTTGCGCTGACGGCGATCCTCGTCCTCCTCGTGCTTGTCATCCTCTATTTCAGCGGCGAGGTCGTGCTGCCGATCATCTTCGCGTTCCTCTTGAACCTGCTGCTCCAGCCGGCGATGAACGCGCTGATTAAGCTGCACATTCCCAAGACCTTGGCGGCGCTATTCATCATTGTGCTCTTCATCGGCACCGTGACCGGGATCGGATTTTCCCTGTCGGGGCCCGCCGCGGAGTGGATCTCGAAAGCACCACAAAGCATTGCGCGGCTCGAAGAACGCTTGTCGGCGATTACCCTTCCGGTCGCGACCTTTCAGAAAGCGAGCCAGGACGTCGAGAAGTTTGCTGGCGGTCAGGGGGCCGATGCCACGAGTGTCAGTCTCAAAGGGCCGGGCCTCGGGAGCGTGCTGTTCAGTGGCGCGCGCACCATGGTGGCGGAATTTGCCACCATGACACTTCTTCTGTTTTTCCTGCTTCGCTCCGGAGACCTGTTCTTGCGCCGGATCGTCGAGATCCTGCCGACGCTCAGCGACAAGAAGCAGGCGGTCGACATCTCGCGCGAGATCACGCGAAACATCTCGGGCTACCTGGTCACCATCACACTGATGAACGGCGCCGTCGGTATTGCGACGGGGTTGGCAACCTATATGTTCGGACTTTCCAATCCAGTTCTGTGGGGCGTACTCGCCTTCGTTCTGAATTACATCCTCATCCTGGGACCGCTCAGCGGCGTGGCCATCCTCTTTCTGGCCGGTCTTCTGACGTTCGACACGCTGTGGCTGGCGTTCATGCCGGCGGCGACCTATCTGGCGATCCACGCCACCGAAGGGGCGGTGACGCCGCTGCTGCTGGCGCGGCGCTTCGAGCTCAACCCGGTCCTCGTCATCATCTCGCTGGTCTTCTGGTTCTGGATGTGGGGCATCGCGGGTGCACTACTTGCGGTGCCGCTGCTCGCCAGCTTCAAGATCGTCTGCGACCGCATCCGCCCCCTCATGGCGCTCGGACATTTCGTCGGCGGCGAGAATCACAGCTCGTGAACGAGCGCGCCCCGCTGAGTAGTTTCCGAGTCTACCGCCGCCGACGCTCCGATGCTTGATAGCGACCAAGCCATTCATCGGAGAATCAATATGCAAGCCACCTCTTCAGAAACGCTGGAGCCGAATTCCGTCATGACGATGTTCGAAGGCGGCCTTTCCACCTTCTTCTTGTCGTGCGATGCCACGTTCGAAGACTTGGCCAACCGTTTGGGTCAGATCGCTGAACGACATCACGGCAGGCCTATCGCCATCAACGTGAAATTGGGCTCTCGCCGATAAGACGCTCGCGCGTCCCCGTTGCCCGCGGGTCGCGTCAACTTTGGAATCAGGAGAAATACGATGATGAACAAGACGATGACTCTCGCGGCCATAATTGCGGCGGCGACGATCGGCGGACTGTCCGCACAACCGGCAGGCGCCCAACCGGGCGGTCAGTCGAACGAATACTGGTACCAATTCCAAGACCAAAATTCCCAAGGCCAGTATCAGCAATATCAAGACCGCGATGCGCAGGACCAATATCGCGGACGCGGCCGGGACAACCGGTATGAAGAGGCCTACAAGACCGGCTATCGCGCCGGTTACGAGACTGCCCGCAACAGACGGCGTTATGACGATCGGCCGGTCGCCGGCAACGACAGGGACCAACGGTGGCGCGCACGCTACACGCGGTCCTATACCTACAACGATGACGTCTACTATCGGGATTGCCGCAGCTCAGCCGATCCTGCCGGCGTGATCGCCGGAGCGCTGATCGGTGGACTGGTGGGCAACTCCGTCGGCAGCGGCGGCGGGCGCGGAGGCGCGACCGTCGCCGGCGTGATCGTCGGTGGCACGCTTGGCGCTGCGATGACCAGAAATCTCAATTGCGAAGATCGCAGCTACGCCTACAAGACGTATTACGACGGCTTCAATTCGGGTCGTGCCAACAGCAACTATCAATGGCGCAATCCGAGCAACGGCCATTACGGCAACTTCCGCGTCGTCAGCTATGCCAACGATCCGGACGGCTTCCGCTGCGCGAGTTACCGCCAGGAGATCTTCATCCAGGGTCGTCCGCAGACGACCACGGGCCGCGCCTGTCAGCAGCCCGACGGCACGTGGACGATTGTGAGCTGAGCCAACCTCAAAGCTCTTGAGCTCTTACAGCGTCCCTGAAGCCTTACCGCTTCAGGGACGTTGATTTTTGTGCCGGAGACTCTGGTCGTCGGGATACTTCAAGCCGCCGCGAGCGCCAGTCGGATCAGCGCCGGAATCGACTTCGAGCCGGTCTTCTTCATGATCGCGGCACGATGGTTCTCGACCGTGCGCTGACTGACGCAGAGGTCGGCGGCGATGTTCTTGCTGGGATGGCCGGCAAGTACCAGCTCCATGATCTGATGTTCTCTCGGCGTCAGATCCGCAATGCGTTTCGCGGCGGCTGCATGCCAGGCCGAGCGTTTGCCTGAATCTTGTGTGCGGTCCAGCGCGCTCTCGATGCTTGCGATCAATTCGTCGGCTCTGATCGGTTTCTCGATGAAATCCACTGCGCCGGCTTTCATGGCTCTGACGGCCATCGACACATCGCCATAGCCCGTGATCATGATGGCCGGCAAGCTGCTTCCCTCGTGCTTGAGCCGCTCCAGCAGCGCCAGGCCGTCCATGCCTTGCATCTGGGCGTCGACGATCAGGCAGCCCTTTCGCGAGGGGCTATAGGTTTCGAGGAATGTCTCTGAGCTGGAATAGGTTTCGACTGCGCGGCCGTTCAAAGAGAGCAACTCCCGCATGGTCGCGAGCAGGGTGGGATCGTCGTCGATCACGAAAATGGTTGCCGGTGACGGATCGCCGTTTGCCTTGACGGATGGCGGCGCGTTGGCGTGCGCTATCAGCGGCGGCTCGTGCCCGTTTGCACCCGCGGGGCGGTGAGCACCAATCAAGGTTCCGATCAGCTCTAACAGGTTTTCGGCATTGGCCGGCTTGTTGAGATGCACGCAGCGCCCTTGGGCGATCTTGCGCAACGTCCCGGTCGAGATATCGCCGGTGAGGATGATGGCCGGAATTTCACGGTGAAGCGCGTCGCGCAGTCCAGCGATGGTTTGCAGGCCGGTCATGCCGCCGGGCAGATTGTAGTCGGCGATCACGATGTCGGGTTTCACCGTCCGGCTCGCCGCCAGTTCCAACGCCGTCCGGCCATTCGCAGCCGATATCGTTCGGTGCCCCTCCGCGTTGAGCAAAAGCTCGAGCATCTCCCGCACCATGGGATCGTCCTCGACGAGCATGACGGTGCTCGTCCTCGCGGCAGCGTATTCGGTCGCCTGCCCGTCCTTCGGCAACCACGCTCCCGGCTTGTCGGAGGCAAGCGGCACCTCGACGGCAAAGACCGAACCCTTACCCAAACGAGAACGCACGTCGATCACGTGGCCGAGCATGTTGCCGATACGCTGCACGATGGCGAGACCTAGGCCAAGGCCAAGGCCGTGCTCGCGGGCGGGATTGTCGACCTGGTGGAATTCTTCGAAGATCGCATGAAGATGTTCGGCAGGGATGCCCATGCCGGTATCCCAAACTTCGAGCCGGAGCTTGTCGCCGCGTCGGCGGCAGCCGAGAAGGATCTTGCCGTGCGGCGTATACTTCACGGCATTCCACAAGAGATTGCGGATCATCTGCTCGAGCAGCCGCGGATCGCTCCGCACATAGCGGCCGCTCTCGACTACGCGCCAGTCGAGGTTCTTTGCTGTTGCGTGATAGCTGAACTCGGTCTTCAAGCGATCAAACAGCGCCTCGATCGGAAAGACCACGACCTCCGGATTTACGATTCCGGCTTCCAGCTGATTGATGTCGAGCAGCGTGTTTAGCATGCCCGACATGACCTCAAGCGGCTCGTCGAGCTTGCGGATCAGCGCTAGAGAGCCTTCTTCCTTGATCGACTTCGCCAATATCCCGCGCAGGAGGCTGAGGGTTTGCAGCGGCTGGCGCAAATCGTGACTGGCGGCGGCCAGAAAGCGCGATTTTCCGAGATTGGCTTGCTCCGCGTGCAGCTTCGCGATCTCGAGCACCTCACTCACGCGTCTGCGCTCCGTGATGTCGTCGATCGTCACAAGGATCTTTCGGCCGGCGGAAGGCTCGACGATCTCTCGGGCTGCCAGGAGCAGCGACCTCCGGCCGGGCAGCGGGGGCAGGTCGAGCTCCACTTCATAGTCCTCGATGTTTCCTTCTCCGGCCCGGATGCGATCGAGGAATGCGCGCAGACCAGGATCGTTGAAGTGCAGGGCGCCCGCGCTGCCGACGATCTGCCCGACGGCGTCTTCCCGCTTGGCGCCGAAGGTTTCGTAGAAGCCTGTGCTGGCGGAAATGACCCGAAGGTCGTCATCGAGAACCACCAGCGGCTGGAGAATGGTCTCGACGATGCTGTTGGAATAGGCCTGCGCCGCTTCGATCTTGCGTTGCGCCACCTTCAACTCGGAAATGTCGGCGAAGGTGATGACCACGCCCTCGATCCGGTCGTCCTGACCGCGGTAGGGCAGAATGCGCCTCAGATACGATGTCTCTTTGCTGCGTTCGATCTCGCGGCTGAGGGGCTCGGCATTCACCAGCACCGCTGCGGCATCGACGAGGAGATCCTTGTCATCGGAACGGCTGGCCAGGTCGGCGAGCGGCCGCCCGACGTCGGTTGCGACGATGCTGAAATGCGATCTCACCGCCGGAGTGAAGAAACGGATGTTCAGCTTGCTGTCGAGGAAGATCGTCGCGACCCTGGCGCTATTGAGGACATTCTGCAAATCGGTAGCCGTGATGCGCTGCTGCTCCACGGTCTCGTGCAGCTGGCTATTGAGGGCGGTCAGTTCCTCGTTCAGCGATTGGAGCTCTTCCTTCGAGGTTTCCAGCTCTTCGTTGGTGGACTGGAACTCCTCGTTCACCGACATGGCTTCTTCGTTGATCGCCTTCTGCTCCTCGTTCGAAAGCTCGAGGTCGCGGATGGCACCCTGGAGATCCTCCCTCGTGGCGTCGAGTTCGCGCTCAATCTGTGCAAGTTGCGAGGCTTCGGTCTCTGTAACTGCTCCCGGCCTGCTCGCCGGTCCGGGCTCGTCGATGAAGCTGACGAGATGCATCTCACCAGCGTCGCTTTCGACCGGCCGGACGTCGATGCTGACCGCTATGGAGCGCCCCTCGCGGCGCACCTGCGCCCCTGTCACAAGGATGCGCGCATGCTCGCGGCCGGCCTGCAGGATCGCCGTCCTGAGCTTGTGGCGAAGCCCCTCGCGGGCCATCGCGAGGATGTCCCCGTTCGCATCGCCCGCGGGAAGTTTCAGATAGTTGTCGACGGGTCCGAAATAATACAGCCCCTCGCATTTACCGTTGATCAGGACCGAGGCCGGTGCGTAGGTCTCGAGCAGCAGCTTTTGGGACAGATCGCCCAGGCTCGTTCGCCGCGACGCCAAAGGCCGCTCCGCTTGCGAAGGACGCGCGCGGATCCCGTCGCCACCGCCGATCGGGAAGTCGACTTGGCCCGGCCGGCTGTGGCCGAGATGGCGATAAATCGGTTGGCTCTCCGAGACCGACTCGAAATAGACGCGGGAACTTCCGACTTTCTCCGAGGCGCCGAGAAAGAGAATGCCGCCCGGGCGCAAAGCGAAATGGAACAGGGAGAGAACTTTTTCCTGCACCTCCGGGCGCAGATAGATCAGGAGATTGCGGCAGGAGACTAGATCGATGCGCGAAAACGGCGCGTCGGCCAGGATGTCCTGTACGGTGAAGATCACCGCTTCGCGCAACTGCGGCTTGACCCTGTAGCCGTTGTCATCCTTGTCGAAGAAACGGGCAAGACGAGCCGGCGAGACGTCTGCTTCGATCGATGCCGGGTACCAGCCGTTGCGCGCGAAGAAGACGGCCTCCTCTTCGACATCGGAGGCGAAAACCTGCAGCTTGATATTGCGTTTGGCGGCGGCGATCTCCTCGATCATCAGCATGACAAGGGAATAGGTCTCCTCCCCCGTGCTGCACGCCGGTATCCAGATGCGGAGCGGTTGGCCGGGCGCTCCATCGCGCACCAGATCTGGAATGATCGTTTTAGCCAAGCTCTCGAACGCGCCGGCATCGCGGAAGAAACTGGTGACATGGATGAGCAGATCCTTGGCCAGACGTTCGACCTCGCCCGGATCCTCGCGCAGGGCTGCCATGTAGCGGTCGCTATCCGGAATTCCCGCGATCGCCATCCGCCGCTGCATACGGCGCAGCAGCGTTCCGGGCTTGTAGAGGGCGAAATTGTGCGACGTTCGCGCGCGCAGGAGATCGATGATCTCGTTCAAATTCGCCTGGGCGGATGGCGAGGGTTCAACGTCGCTCCGTTTGCGCTTGAACGCTGTCCCCTTTGCGAATTTTTTCAGAGCGCCGGGAATTTTATCAACGGGCAGGATCAGATCCACGACACCGGTCCTGATGGCGCTGCGCGGCATCCCGTCGAAAGCAGCCCCGTCGGGATCCTGCACGATGACGAGACCGCCCTTCTCCTTGACGGCCTTCAGTCCGAGACTTCCGTCCGCCCCTGTTCCCGACAGGATCGCGCACACGGCGCGCTCCCCGTATTGCTCCGCCAAAGAGCAGAGGAAAAAATCGAGCGGCATCCGCGCGCCGTGCCGCTCGCGCGGGATCGAAAGGTGCAGCGAGCCGTTCCGGATCGAGAGATAGACGCGCGGTGGAATGACATAGACATGGTCGCGTTCGATCCTCATGCCATCGGTGGCTTGTAGCACTTTCATGGACGTATGACTGCCCAGCAGCGCCACCATCATGCTCTCATGCGTCGGATCGAGGTGCTGGATCAGGATGAAGGCCATCCCGCTGTCGGCGGGAAGCGCAGTGAACAGCTTGGTGAAGGCTTCGAGCCCGCCGGCCGAGGCCCCGAGGCCAACCACGGGAAAGTCATTGTCCGCAAGCGGAACAATTTTCGGCAAAATGCCCGGGCCGGGCCGCACCTTTGCGGCCGTTGGCACGCGAGATTTCGTTGCCATTTTTTGCTTTCTTTTCTCGCCCCTCACTCAGCGGAGAGGCAAGACGCGTAAATCTAGTCCAAATCCAACCGTGCCGCGACTGGTGGTTTCAAGCGAACGCGGAATCACCTGAAATTAGGGTGATCTAGCCCGCAATACCGCAAGCGGCGGCGCAGCCGGAGCCTCCAACACGACGTAGCCCGCAGCTTCCAGACGGGCCCTATAGGCTGGCAATTCGCTTTCGTTTGCGACGATGAGAAACCCCGCCGGCTCACCCAAACCCGGCCGCCAATATCGAATCGAACAGGTCATTGTGAGCACCAATCTCGCTGCGGGTTTTCTCGACCGCCTTCTTCTTAGACAGATCAACTGAGCGCTCCAAGGTTCGGAAACTACCTAGACGCGGGGCGCAGGTGCCGCGGGCGCCTGTAGCCGGCGCGAAACGTCGTGATGGGTAGTTTCCGACGCTAGCCCGCATAGCTTTCGCTGACTATGAACCACCAAAGCCGCCGAAGGGGTGACGAGGGGAACGACAACCTTACAGCGACATCGAGGCCACACGTAGTGGTGCGTCCAAGCAGCTATAGACGATGGAGAATTGATGACTGGGATCACTCAACGTTCAATAGCTGACGTCATGATCACGCCGCAATTGTGGACCCGACAAGCCCACACTCCCAACATTGAAGCGGAGAAGGTCGCTATGCGCCTCCTCGCCGACACGCTGGAAGCCGCCCCCTCGGATGTCTTTCAGGTCTGTGTCGATCTCGTGCTTGAACTTTGCCACGCAGACACCTGCGGCATCAGCCTCCGCGAATATTCGGATAAAGGCGAAGACACTTTTCGTTGGATCGCTTTGGCGGGCCAGCTCAAGCAACGCCTCCACGGTACCACCCCGAGACATTTTTCTCCTAGCGGCCTCTGCGTTGACGGCAACGAGCCGCTGCTGATGCAGCGACCCGAGCTGGCCTACAGATATCTGGATGTCGGACCGCCCTTTCACGATGTTCTGCTGATTCCGCTGACCGAAAGGCACAGCGAACTCGAAGGCGCGATCTGGATCGTCTCACACAATACTGCGCGCAAGTTCGACGGCGAGGACGCCCGGGTGATGCAGCGTTTCGCGCTTTTCACGACCACCGCCCTCCGTCTGGCGAAGGTCGCGCAGGAAGAGAAGCGGAAAGCGTCCGAGCAAACCCTGCGTTTGCACGAGCTTGATCACCGTTTCAGAAACACACTGGCCATGACGGCGAGTCTCCTTCGCCATCAACTTGGCGGCGTCGCCGATCCGGCCGGGCGCAGGGCTCTCGAGGCGGCGCGCCAGCGGGTGCAGGCCATGGGTCTGGTACACCAACTTTGCTCACACTCCCGTACCGGAGACCTTGCCGAGGTCGTCAAGAGCGTCGCCACGAATCTGGTGGCGGCCGATCCGCGGTTTGAGCTGGACGTCGAGGCCGAGCCTGTGATTGTGCCGGTGGAGAAGGCTGCCGTTGTGGCGCTGATATCGAACGAGCTCGTCACCAATGCCATAAAGCACGCATTCCCCGATAGCTCTGCCGGCAAGATTGCCATCCGGTTGCGCCGCACGGATGAGAATTCCGTCGCGTTGTCGGTCACTGACAACGGCGCGCCGTTGTCAGCGCATGTCCAAAGGTCCTCGGGCGGGATCGGCCTAAGTCTAGTGGCTCGACTCGCCGATCAGCTTGCCGGCGAGCTGAGAGTGGACGCCGAACCTAAGCAGTTCAGCGTCGTCTTCCCGGTATTCGCCTAGAATGTGATTTCATGATTGTCGCGCGTCTTCGCCATTTGCGAGGGCGCGTGGTTGCTGCTCGTGAAGCGAACGCTTTGAGACCACGCATCCGATGGGATGCGCGGTGTCGATCAGTTCAGGTTCTTGGGGACCACGCCAGCAGCGAGCCGCTCCGACGCAACCGCAAGCGCGCGGCGGCGAACAACGATTTCGTCCCAGGAGGCCGTGCTCGGCAAGCCGTCTGCTTCCGCGCAAAATCCGCGCGCCTTCTCGTCAGCCCAGAGGGCTCTCAAGTCATGCGAAATCGCCAGAGTGGACGCGACCGGCATGCGCCGGCCAAAGCGACGAAACTGAGCCATGTTGATGCCTCCATGCGTGGTCTGGATCTCGCTATCGGGCTCGCGTCGTCAACAGACCTACGAGTAGCGTCGCGAGGCAAAAATCATTCCGAGACCGGCAATGACCGCGGCAAGTCCCGCGATGGTCGGGATCGGCACGTTGTGCTGTTCCTCGGCGGTGACCTGAAGCGGCCCCACGTTCAACACGTGCTTGGTTTCCGTGAACGTCACGTTCTGGATGATGAGCCCGGCAATTCCGAGCACGACCATAACGACGCCGATCAACAACAGATTGCGCATTTTCTTATTCCTTTGAAGTTTGCGTGTAACCGCTCAGAGTCTGCCCGACACCACCAAGACCAATACGACAAGTAAGACGAGGCCGAGGCCGCCGCCGCCGTAGTAGCCGGTGCCGTAAAAGGGGCCGCCGCCGAAGCCGCTAAAACCGCCCAGCAGCGCGATGATCAGGACAATGAGCAGGATGGTTCCTACTGACATGACGTTGGCTCCCTTTTGAGGTTGCAAAGCGGAAGTCAGCGGCGTGTTCGCAAATTCGTGCGAACACGCCCATCATCGTTACCTGATGATGATGTTGCCTGTTGCGCCTCGCTCACCGGTGTCGCCGGTATTGCCCTGATTGCCGGTCGCTCCCGTTGCACCGG
>Ga0184629_10000632_pt1 | contig 15501 bp, 14 predicted proteins | sample PLM4_32_b1_FD_133158 | JGI IMG/M metagenome (GOLD analysis project Ga0184629, IMG submission 133158) | Groundwater sediment microbial communities from an aquifer in East River, Colorado, USA - PLM4_32_b1 | ecosystem: Environmental > Terrestrial > Soil > Riparian zone | place: USA: East River... | reverse complement strand
GATTACACGATACGAGGGCGACACGGCAATGTTGCCGGGGAAGCGGGCGGACGGGGCGCCTCGCACGAATGCAAACGGGCGCGGGGGTTGCCCCGCGCCCGTCTCATCAACTCACCGAAGGATCGGTTAGAACTTGCAGGAGAAGGTCAAGCGCGGGATCACGTCCGTATCCGGAGTGGGGCCGCCCGATTCCGGTTCGTCGTACACGACGACCTCCACGTTGGGAGAGAGGCTGACCATGTCGGCCAGTCGATAGTCCACCCCGGCGAGAATGAATGTGTTGGCGGCACTGGGGTCGAACGGAATGTAGGCAATACTGTCGCCGTCCGGGTTCGGATCCAGGTTGCGATCGACGCGTGCAAACAGCCACAGTTTGTCGTTTGCTGCGCCGGCGATAAAACCGGAGGCAATCCGGAGCTCGACATCTTCGCCAACTTCGTCGCGATTCTGCTGCACGTACTGCACTCCGGCCCGGAGCCGGTCCGCTTTGTAACCCACGAGCCCGTGATAGGTCTGGCGGTCACCCGAATTGGTGCGGTCCTCGTAGTCGCCATAGCCTTCGACCACGACCTGGCTCGTGAGCCAGAATCGAAGCGCTCCCATGATCTTCTTCTTTGAGTCGGTTTCACCCTGGAGCGCGCTCCCGTTGCCACCCATGAATTGGTACGTCACGCGCTTGTCCGCTCCGACGGCACCGTTGAATGAGACACCCATGTCCCGTGAGGCCGCCAGGCGCTGGAGCTCGGCGGGCACCTTTTCGATGGCGCGATATCCCCACACCTCTTCGACCATGCTCAAGGTAGGCGTGGGCGAAAGCCCGGCGATGACCGCGTAGTTGCCGCTCTGATACTTGATCCAGACGTCCTTCATGTACGTGAGCATGGTGGCGTTGCTGGTGAAATCCCCCGGGCTGGCCGCCTCGAAGCGCACCCGAGACGATAGGCTTTCGTCGAACTTGTAGTCGTAGGTCAGATTCATGCGGCGCATCCATGTCCCGTTCATATCCACCAGGGCGGAGTCATGATTGTCCGCGATCCAGTAGACGTCGCCGAACAACTCCCCGCTAAACTTTCCCTCTCCCGCGAACACGCATACCGGCAGCAACAGCAGCAGCGCGGTCGCAAACCCTTTGAGATGCATCCCGAAGACTCCTTCGTTGGAGGAAGACCGAGTTAAGACCCCATCTATCGTGCCGGAAGATACAACGAGCGTAGTAAAGGCGGGATAAACGAAAAGTAAATCTCCGTCGAGGTCGTGCGATCGAACGTCCCCGCCGGGCAATCACCGTGCGCACAGTGAATTATCGGCTTGGCCGGACTGTCGTCGATGGCGAGCCCTCGTTGCGGGCCAGGACGTCCAGGGTAAGGGAGGCGAACGTCGATCTCAGCTGCTCGTCGACGCTGTCGAAGAGCTGACCCACGTGGTCGGGGGCCCCGGCGCCGAGGCGGCTGGTCGCCCCGACCGGGTGCGCGCTCGGCTCGAAGACGTCGAGCACGTCGAGAACCGTGATCTCCGATGGCGGGCGCGACAGCCGGTATCCCCCGTGCACCCCGCGGACCCCGACCGCCAGCCCCGAACGCACCAGCCGCTGGAGCACCTTGGCCAGCGCGGCCTCCGGAATCCCGTTGCGCCGCGCGACGAGCGTCACCGTCACCGGCCCGTTGTCCTTCGAACGGGCCATTTCGGTCGCGGCGAGGAGCGCGTGCCGGGCGGCCTTCGACAGCCTCATGCCGGCTCTGACTCCGGCCGCGGCAGGGTGACATCGAAGTCCAGGCACAGTCGCGGCGCGGGGCGAAATCCCTCGTGGTGGAAGAAGCCCAGCAGCGACTGATCGTCCCAGCTCACCTCGGTCTGCACGTGCGACACCCCCAACCCGAGGAGGTTGGTCCGCAACTGGCGCAGCAGGGCCGCTCCGACCCCGTGTCCGCGGAAGTCGGGATGGACGTCGATCGTGTCGAGCACCGCGATGGGTTCGGTGCGTCCAAATTCGCCATAGTAGACACGGGCGAGCAGGAAGCCGACGAAGGAGCCTTCCACGTCGGCCGCGAGCGAGACCTTGATCCCGGTTTCGGCCAGATTCTGCTCGAGCTTGACGCGAAAGTACTCGTCGCGACGCCGCCCGACATTCTTCGCGTCCAGTGCGACCACCGCCTCCAGATCGGACGGGCGCAGATTGCGCACCACGATTTCATTCACACGAGCGGACCGGTTCATACTTGCCTCCACTTCGTCAGCCGATCAATTGTCCCCCGTCGACGCGCAGCACCTGCCCGGTCACGTGCCGCGCGAGCGGCGATGCCAGGAACAGCGCCACGCGCGCCACGTCGTCCGGTTCGCCGAGCCGCCCGAGCACGCTTTCTTCGCGCGCGCGCTGGCGCACGTCCTCGGGAAGCTGGCTGGTCAGGTCGGTCGCGATCATCCCGGGTGCGATCATGTTGACCCGGATTCCAAACGCCCCGAGCTCGCGAGCCGCGGTGCGGCCAAGACCGATGAGTCCGGCCTTACTGGCCGAATAGTTGGCCTGTCCGAGTTTCCCCCGTTCTCCGTTGATGGAGGTGACGAAGATGACGCCGGCGTCCTTCGCGGCGCGCAAGAGCGGCACGGCACCCCGCAGCAGGTGAAACGCCGCGTCGAGGTTGACCCGCATCACGCTTTCCCAGTCCTCTGGCGCCATTTTCCACACCACGGCGTCGCGCGTGATGCCGGCACAATGCACCAGCAGGTCCAGGCGCCCGAACCGATTGGCCAGTCCCTCCATCATCGCGGCGATCGCCGCGGCGTCGGCGAGGTCACACGGAATCGACACCGCGTGTTCCGGCGCTGCCCGGTCCGGGCGATCCACGCTCACCACCGTGGCCCCGGCCTGTTGAAAGCGCCGGACCACGGCCGACCCGATGCCGCCGCTGCCCCCGGTGACGAGCGCGACGCGATCGCGCAAAGAAAGTAGCCCGGCAGGATCGGTCATGATTGAACCCCGGCTCCGAACGAGATCCCACGCGCGGCGAGTTTGCGCGCACGGAACGCCCCCCACAGCGCGGCGCCCATCGCGCCCGCGTAGACCGAATCCGGATGCGCGCGGATCTCGAGCGGCGTCTTCTGCCCCGCCGCTGCTTCCGCGAGTGCCTTCACCAGCCCGACGTCGCCCGCCAGTCCCCCGGTCACGAGCGTAACTCCCCGCGCGCCGGCCGACACGAGCAGACGCAGGTATCGCCCCGCCATCGACTGGTGGATGCCCTTGATAATGTTGGGCGCGGAGATGCCGCGCGATACCATGTTGATGACATCGGTCTCCGCGAGCACGGCGCAAATGGAAGAACACGGCTCCGGCTGGTCGGCGGTGAGCGAGAGCGGCCCGATTTCTTCAAGCGTGACGCCGAGATAGCGGCTGATGTTCTCCAGGAACTGACCCGACCCGGACGCGCACTGGCTCGTCATGCGGTACCCGAGCACCTTTGCGCGCTCGTCGATGAGCACCCCCCGGGTATGCAGCGCGCCGATGTCCAGCACCGCCCGTGCATCCGCGTCGAGAAACAAACCGCCGCGTGCATGCGTCGTCATGCCGTAGAAATGACCGGTGCGAAACGGCACGGACTCGCCCTCTCCAGTGGTGGCCACATAGGCGAGTTCATCCGTGCGCAGGCCCGCGCTCTCGACGCACTCGTGAAATAGATCCGCGGTGATCTTGACCGGGTCGCGGCGGCGAATGCGTTCGCTGCCCTTCGCCAGGACGCGCGCCCCCGCCGTCCCGGCGTCTTCCACCACGGCGACCTTGATGGCGGAGGATCCCACGTCGATCCCGGCCACCCGCATGATCTCGGTGCTCATGCCGTCTTCCTCTCTTCCAGGGCAGGCTCCGCGGCCGGGCCGCGCAGCCCTTCGCGCCGCGCGAACAACGCCGCCCCGAGCGCGCCGGTATAGATGGAGTCGGGCGAGATGTTCATCTTGACGTCCCCGTAGTTCTCTCCGACGAGGGACTGCAGAGCGCGCACCGCCGCCGGATTTCTGGCCACGCCGCCGGTGAATGTGAACTCGCTGCTCACCCCGCCCGAGCGGGCGAGCAGTGACATCGCGCGCAGAATGATCGCGCGATGTAGCCCCGCCAGGATGTCCTCCCGCTTCTCGCCCAGCGACAGGCGCTCGCGCAGCTCCGCGCCGGCGAACACGGTGCAGGTGGAGTTGATGCGCACCGGTCGCGACGACTGGCAGGCCATCGGGCCCAGTTCCTGCAGGCTCATGTTCATCTCGTCGGCGATGTAGCCGAGGTAGCGACCACAGCCCGCCGCGCAGCGGTCGTTCATCTGAAACGACGTCACGATTCCGCGCTCGTCCACCTGGATCGCCTTGGTGTCCTGGCCGCCGATGTCGAGCACGGTCCGCGTGGCCGGAAACATCGCGTGCGCGCCCAGGCCGTGGCAGAGAATCTCGGAGCGAATCTGGTCCTTCGGGAACGGGAGGGTGGCGCGTCCGTACCCGGTGCCGACGCTGCACGTCACCTCGAGCGGCACCGCCGCCGCCTCCGCCACCGCGCCGCGAAGCGCGGGCGGGACCTCGGGAAGCGCAACCAGCGCCGCCCCGACGTGGAGCCCGAAGTTCTCCGCGTCCGCGGGTCGGTTCTCGACGTCGAGGATCGCCTTGTCGAACAGACCCACCAGCCGATCGAACGGCACGCCCTCGGAGCGCGCGAGCTCTTCGGCCAGCCGCAGGTAGATGCTGCCCGCGAGGTCGCGGAAGAAGTCGCTCTTGCGTTTCGCGCCGGGCTGGAACATCGCGTCGGCGTCGCGCTCCATGCGGGAGAGGATCTCGTCGACCACGCGAGCGACGCCGTCCGCGTCGCGCCGCGTGATGAAGGAGCGCAGCACCTCGGCGAGCATCGCCAGCTGCGCCAGATACTGCTCCCTGCGGAAGGCGAGCTCGAGGCGGTCCATCTGATTCCAAGTCGTCGCCGCGCCGGCGCACTCGAGCGCCGCGGACAGGAGCGCAAAGCGCACGTTGATCATTGCCTCGCACAGCGCCACGTCGCACGCGACCTTGTAGTTGCTGCGGCTGTTGGTGATGCCGCGTCCGAGCACGTCGCCGTCTTCGCCGAGGATCAGCGCCTTGGTGGTGGTAGAGCCCAGATCGATGCCGACGTTGAGTTTCATGCCGCGCCCCCGGCGCGCTTCTGCTCGATCATCTGCAAGTACGATTCGAGGCGGTTCTTGATGTTGGCCGCGGAGAAATAGCGGGGATCAACCAGGTCGCTCTCGATGAAACCGCCGGGCCGCCCGGTGAGCCGCTCCACCTCGCGCAGCATCATCAGCTGCCCCGCGCTGAACGAATTGCAGCTCTTGATCGAGTTGATCAGGAGTCCATCGGCGTCGAACTCTCGGATGTAGCGGACCAGCATCTCCACGCGCCGCGGCAGGCTCAAGTTGGTGTAGCAACCCATGCAGTACTCGGCCAGGCTCTCCAGCGGCCGATCCGGGTCGTGACGGAAGCCGAAGTCGTAGACGCCGCCGACCTTGGTGTAGGTGGACGCGACCACCACCGCTCCCTCATCGGCGAACATCTTCCAGAACTCGCGGAAGCTCGTCCAGTTGGGCGGCCCCTCCACCACCAGGCGGAAGCGCTCGCGCGCCATGGGCCCGTCGGGCGTGATCGGGCCGAGCCCCTGGTGCGCCCGCTCCTCCACCTCGGCGCGCAGCGCGCGATAGTAGTCGACCGCTTCCTCGGTCCCACGGAATGCGCTGAAGATGGGGCCGATGTAGTACACGCCGCCGAAGTACGCATCGATGGGCGACGGCTTCTGTCGGGCCGCGTTGAGGACCGCCACCAGGTCGTCTTCGGCGCGGGCGGACCGCGCGAGCATCTCCCGCAGGCGAGCCTCGTCGTAGCGCCGCCCCGATACGGCTTCCAGCGCGGGGATGACCTTGTCGCGGAGCTGGTCGACCACGTACCGGCGCATCGAGTCCGTGATGGTTCCGTCGCCCTGATAGGGCACGTGCAGCATCACCACCGGGCAGTCGTATTCCTCGCGCAGGATCTCGAACCACTTCATGAACGTGAAGCACCCCGTGTAGGAGAGAAGCAGCAGGTCGGGCTTCGGCAGGCGCTCGCCGGTCGGGCCGATGTTGCCCGACTTCATCATCCCGAGATCGCACTTCACGTAGGTGCACACATCTTCGGAGTGGCCGAGCTTCTCCGCCACCGCGATGTACTCGCGCGATTTCCCGCGCATGGCTGACTGCAGCGCGTTGATCTCGGGAAGCACCGGGAGGAGATCGAAGCTCCGGATCAGCTCGGTGAGGTTGCCGGGCACGAACGTGTACACGTTCTTGTCCCCGGTCTCCGGCGCCTGGGCAAGCCGCGTAAAATGGGCGGCGATCATGTTCTTCTGACGGAGCTGACTGTCTTCCTTGTGAACGCTCGTAGCGCTCGCGCTGACATCGGGCATGGTCTACACCTCGCTCCAGAGCTTGATAGAATCGGCGAACGTTCCCGACTGTTCCCGGATGACCTGGAACTGGCCGTTGTTCTCCGCGAACTTGAACGCCGTGTATGGAATCCCCGCCCGTTCGAGGGCGCGAATGGTCATGGGCTGGTCGAGCAGGGCGGGGTCGCAGAAGCTGGCGGAGCAGTACACCACGCCCTCGGCGCCGCACTGCCGCACGCGCTCCACCAGCGCCGCACCCTTGGTCTCGTCTCCGATGTAGCGGATCGGGCTGGCGACCGCGTCGTGCAGAAACGCGCGCACGAGCGCGTCCAGCGGGTCGCCGTCGGCGGCAATCTCCCCCCGCATGAAGCGGTGCACCTGGACGAAGTCGTCCTCCACGATGTAGCACCCCGACCGCTCCAGCGTCTTGATCAACCCCAGCGGCGGCTGCTCGCAGAACGCGCCGGTGAGGAGCACCCGCGCTTGATCCATGGGCTGACGGGTCGCGTCGGCGGCGGCCGCGTCGCGATACTCCGCCAGCATCGGGGTGAAGTCCTCGACCGGGATCACCTGGCCGGCGCGCAGTACCAGGTAGAGTTCATGGGTCGGCACCTTCCACGGTTCGCGGCGGCGCAGATCGAACAGTTCCTCTACGCCGCGGCGGTTCTGGTTGTAGACCTCGATCGAGGTGCGCAGCCGGTCCGGCTCCAGCGTCCGGGCGCCGCGCCGGGTCAGTTCTGCCGAAAGGCTCTCCAGCTCGCGCCGGTAGAAACTTCCCCCGAGCTCGGCGTCGAAGTTCTGCGGGACGTCGAAGTAGCGCGAGAGACGATTCGGGAACTGCATCTGCCACATGCCGGAGAGGTTGCGGATCACGTCGCACGTGGCCGGAAAGATCATCCCGTCGAGGCAGTCGAGCGAGCCGTTCAGGCCCATCTCGATCGTGCTGCGCGGAATGTGGCAAATGTAAGACTGGTAGTAGGCGTCGCCGCGGATGATTTCCAGATCGTCACCGCCGCCCATTATCCCCACGGGCAGCACGCCCTGCGCGTGCAGCAGCTCGCGCGGAATGTAGACGGGCATGAAGCCGATGGCGAGCGACCCGGTGCGCTGCTTCCAGGCGCGCACTTCGCTGAAGGTCCGGTCCCGGTACAGGGACTCGGCGCGCTCGACGACGGCGCGGACGCGCGAAGACTCATTGCCGGCGGACCGACTCACCGGTTTCTCCACTCCGGCGCGCGCTTCTCCAGGAACGCCTTCAGGCCCTCTACTGCATCCTCGGTTCGCATCAGCTCCCGTAGATACAGGGTCTCGGCGCGCTCCAGGTCCGCCAGGCAACGTTCCGAAAAACCCGCCCGCGCCGCGCGCACCGCAAGGCGCAGGCTCGACGCGGAGTGCGGCACAATGTGCGTGCGCACGTAGGTCAGCGCCGAGGCGGCCGGGTCGGCGACGCGGTCGTCGGCCAGCCTGAGCCGCAGCGCCTCGGTCGAATCGATCGAGCGCCCCGACAAGAGCAGGTCCTCCGCCCCACCGCGTCCCATCCGCTCCGCCAGGATCACCGACGCCACCGGGGCGAATACACCGAGGGTGATCTCGGGTTGCCCCAGGCGGGCGTCGTGGGACACGATCACACGATTACAGAACGCGGCCAGCTCGAGGCCGCCGCCCAGGCACTGGCCGCGCACCACGGCCACGGTCGGGATCGAGGCGGCGAGCATGGCGCGCAGCAGTCCGTGAAACGCGCGCAGCATCGCCTCGCACTGGTCCGGGAGGTGTTCCTGGACGCTGGCGCCGAACGAGAAATTCGCACCCTCGCCCTCGAGCAGGATCGCCTTCACGCCCGCGTCGCCCTGTGCCCGGACAAACTCCGCGGTCAGCGCGTCGACCATCGCCTTGTCCAGGAGATTCGCCTTCGGCCGCGACAGGAACAGGCGCCACACCATGCCACCATCGAGCACCTCGACGCGAACTGGAGGACCGCCTGGGCTGCTTTGTGGGTCCACGATCAAACCTTTCTGCTCGCGGCGCCATCGGCGCGGGGCTGAATCTCATCCATGAGCGCGTCGTCCCACGTCCGTCCCTCCGCGAGGCGCCGGCGCAGCAGCAGGAAATCCACCTCGCGCCGGTCGCGCGGGCCGTGGTGAAACGCGCGGAAACCCGCCCGCCCCTCCGTCATCATGTTGAGCCCGAGCCACGCGCGGTTGGTTTCGCGGTTCTTGTCCCAGTGCTCGAGCTTGTGCTTGCGCACGCTCTCGATGGTCTTGGTGAGGCAGCCGGGCATCGTCATCGCAAGCGAGTACACGAGCGCGTCTACCTCCGCGTCGAGCTTCGAGAGGTCGATCTCACCGCGCTTGAGCGTCTCCTTGCCGCGATCGAGCTCCACGCCTTCCTTGCGCTCGCCGTGGATGACCCGTCCCATTTCGTCCAGGTAGCGATCCGTCACGACCAGGGGGTTCGGGGCGAAGCGCCCGTCCACCTTGAGCGCCGGAACGATGCGCGTGAGCAGACCCATGCGAAACGCCTTGTGCGCGCTCCACGGCTGGCACACGGTGCAGCTCTCCATCGCCGCTTCCACGCCGACGAACAACGGGAGGAAGTCGGTGCTGCCGCCGTCCGGCGCCGACCCGTGCCGCGGTCCCGCCTGTCCGAACAGTGCGAGGTCCTGGGCCAGCGAAAAGTCGCACGCCATGCCGATCTCCTGGCCGCCTCCGATCCGCATGCCGTTGACGCGGCAGACGACGGGCTTGTCGCACGCGAGAATCGCGCTCACCATGTCGTTGAACAGCCGCATGTACTGCCGGTATTCCTCCGGCCGCCCGGCGTAGTACTCGGCGTACTCGGCCGTGTTTCCACCGGTGCAGAACGCCCGGTTGCCGGTGCCCGTGAAGACGACCGCGACGCACGCGCGGTCGTTGGCTGCGCGGCGCATGCCGAGGATCACGCCCTTCACCATGTCGGTGGTGTACGAGTTCATCTGCTCCGGATTGTCGAGCGTGATGCGAATCGCATGCAGGCCTTCGACCTTGCCGCCATCGAGAGTGCACACGGGCGTCTCGTCGTAGAGGATGCCCGGGGTTCGAGTCTTGGGGACGAGGTCGTGATTCTTGAGTTCCATGGGTCACCTTTCCGGAACGAGGACGACCCGGCCGCGCGCGCGCCGGTGGTGGACGTCTTCGAACGTCTCATTGATGGTGGAGAGCGGGCGGCTCTCGATGAACGGCTCCAGTACCACTTTGCCGGACAGAATGAGATCGACGGCAGCCGGGTAGTGCTCGGGCAGGCACGCCCAGTTGCCCTGCGCGGTCGCGTCCTGCGCCATGAGGTTCGATAGTCGCACTTCGACTTTCTCCGCCGTGTAACCGACCACGCTCAAGTAGCCGCCGGGGCCGAGCAGGCCGAATGCGGTCGTTTGCCCCGCCGGAGTGCCCGAGGTTTCGAAGATCTTGTGCTTCCAGGTGGGGATGCCGCGCTCGTCGGCGAAGCGCTTGACCGCGCCGCGCAGCGACTTGAAGTCCATCTGATCGGCGCGAAGCGTGAGTCCGGCGCCGTAGCGGGAGATGGTCTCCAGGCGAACCGGATCGACGTCGATGGCCACCGTGGCCGTGCCGCGCGCTGCGGCAATCTGGACGCCGAAACCTCCCACGCCCCCCACGCCCACGAAAACGGCCAGGTCTCCGCTGCCCAAATGGCTGCGGTGGATCGCCTGGAACGGGGTCGCCACCGCATCGGCGACGACCGATAGCGCGGCGAGGTCGAGTCCCGCCGGATTGAGTTTGGGATTGGAGAGATCGGGGACCGGGCAGAGGCCTCGCGCCGGGACACGAACGTGGGTGGCAAAACCGCCGTGCACGTCGCACCCGAGAAAGACCTGGCGCGGGCAGATCGCGCCGCGGCCGTCGCGGCAGGCGGCGCACTCGCCGCACGGAATGACGGCGGGAACGACGACCGCGCGGCCGAGCCACTCCTCGGCGCCGGGACCCGTTTCCACAACCGTGCCGCTCACTTCGTGGCCCAGGGTGAGCGGGAAGGGATGGCGCGTGGGTACCCCGTCGTAGAAAAAACCGAGGTCGGTGTGGCAGACGCCGCAACCGGCCACCCGGACGAGGGCATCTCCGGGAGAGAGGACCTCGTCACGGTCCTCCCACCTCATCCGCTCCCCCACGCGGTGGGTAACCCAGCTCGCTATCTTCACTTCCAGTCTCCGATCCGGCCCGAGGGACCCGCGATCTCCTAAACAGGAAAATCGGATATCAAATACCTAAATACCCCGGAAATGAGATTCTGTCAAGGGGTCAACGGGCCGGGAGCGCACATATGTCGGGAGCGCCAATTGCGATTTCGCGTTAGAGGCATTATGACGAAGTTCACTAACTACTTACTAGTACACGCCCACGTCGCCCGTCTCTTCCCACCATTGCCAGACCAACTAGTTCGAGCTCCCGAGGGCCGCAAATGAGGCCACCACAAAAGCGATTAGCGCCACTGAGCCCACACTGGCTGTTACCCAACCCAGCGTTCCACGGAACGCCACGCCGTTGTACCACACCTTCTCGTACCCGCCCGGATAGTTCGTGTACGTGTAACCGTCGGAATAGGTGTAACCGGACTCGCGCCACGGTGGAACGCCGTATAGCATGTACTCCGACTTAAGCGTGAAGAACGAGCCCAGATTTACGCCAACGCCGCCGATGAACCCGTTGAACAGCCCGTCGTTCCAGGACGTCAGCATGGGCCCTGCGGTAACGTCGCACGAGAGATGACGATTGAATCGGTATCGGGCACGCGCCTTCATTCCCGCACGAAAGTCCATGTTGCTCGCCGCCACCAGGAACGTACCGCCGAAACCCCAGCGTGGCGGCTCCGGGCGCGCCCGCTCTCCGCTCAGGTATCCCATCTCGATCATCAGGAACGTCTCCGAATAGTATTGGGACTCCGCGCCGTGGTTCTTGCCCGTTTCGACTCCGGACTCGACGTAGACGAGACTCTCCTGCTTGATCGATGCGACGGACCGAATCTCGCTGAATCTGTAGCTGACCGGATAGGTCCGTGGGTCATGCATCGCGGCACGTGGCTTGATGATAGTGAGGGTCGAATCCTCAATGTCGAGCTGGCTCGTCTCTCGCCGTTCCCCGTTCGTAGTGGTTACTCTCAATGTGTGGGCGCCAGAAAGACCCCCATACTCGGACGGCGGGATGGGGGTGAGTATCGTGGCGCAACCCGAGAACAGCACGATCACGAGCGCAGGCGGGACGAGTCGGACAATCGGCCTTCGGAATCCGACCACGTTCGCCGATCCCGCCACGGCGCGCGCTAGCTTTGAAGCAACGCTACCCACTAGTCATGGGGACCGGTCACCGGGCGCGATACAGCGCCTTGATGGCGCCCCACGTTGACGTCTCAATCGCCACCGTGAACTCCGCATCGATGATGAGCACGGCTTCGGTGACGGTGCCACTGGGAACGACATACGGCCCGTGGCATAAGCCGATGAGTGCGGTTGGCGCGCCCCAGAGGCTGATTTCACCCTCACCATCCATTAGAAAATCCCACGTCGCGGTATTTGGCACAGGACGAAACGCTGCGGTCCACCCGAAAGAGCCGTTGGGCATACCTGGCGGTGTAGGAGATGCGAGCCACGTGCCGTCCTTCATGTACGCAAAGAACTCCATCGGCCATGCTGCGTTCTCACCGAACTCGTCGCAATCAGCAGAACCTAGCACGGCCGTTCCCGCGATGCGAAACGAAGCACTGTGTATCACGTTGGGTATTTGCGGCAGCTGAAATGTGGTGGTACGCCCGTTGGATTCACTGGGCGGGTAGCTACCGAGCAGACCGGGCAGGGGAATCTCGATCACGACCGCGTTGGCTGCGGTCACCATGAGACCAACTCCCAACAGATAGGCCGATGAGAGGATTCGACGGAGCACTTCGAAGCGCTTCATGGCGCCTCCAGTCAACAGAGTTCACGGCAGGAGTCGAGGATCGGCCACGAACGCGAAATTGTATCACATATCGGGCTTTCAGCTGAGCAAGCAGAAGGGCCACCCGAAGGCGGCCCTTCCCGAGAGACGTCGTCGCGGCGAGCGCCCTCACTTCAAGAACGTCATCTTTTTCGTGTCGACGAACGACCCAGCTCCTGCTTATCCGGCACAGCGGTGTCTGACGAGCACGCGGACGTATGGCTGGACTTTCCACCAAGCGCCAGGACCAGCATTAGCCCGACCTCCAGCCGTTTATGGCGGAGGCGGTTCATTCGCTAATGTCTCTCCTTCTCGCGCTGCCTCTGCTGACTGAGCCACTCCTCTGCAGCGGGGCGCAGCACCTCGCATGCAAGTCGATAAGACACGGTTCCCTGCTCATCGGCATGAGGAACGAGTAACGCATTGCGCGTCAATGAGCGGACTCGCATTTCAGAAGCACCCAGGCGAGTTATCAGCACGAAGGCGCCAATGCCCTGTCCTCCCAACGTTGCAACCGAATCACCGTGTGCTACAAGCGCAACCACCAAGCTGTCCACCGGGCTTCCTACCAAATGTCGGCTCACGAACGCCCATTGCCCGTCGTTTTCAGCGACCTGAATAGTGCCGATCAACTGGTTTCTACAGAACACCGGATACGACACGTACACGAGAAAGGCCGACCCTAGCAGGTCACCCGAACGCACGAAAAATTCAAGATCCTCCGCTCCGAGGCAATAGTCAGAAAACGGCCTCCCGAGATGAAGTTCATTTCGCCTCGGGTTGGTCTCCAGATTCCAGCGCTTTTTCCAATAGGTCGGGTCCATTGACGCCTTCTCAAATTGAATGTCGAGGTACCCCCAAACCGCCGCCTCCGGCTTCTTTCGTCTGCTGTCCGCCGCTGCTGCGACTTGCGCCGAAGCAAGAACGGCGACAAGAGCAATGGAGATTGCTAGGGCGTGCACACTGTTGCTCACGCGGTGTTGTCGATGTTCAGTCATTCCTAGACCCCCTCTCAGATCGACGCGAGCCCTTTGACGTTGCGAGCTGCTAAATCGGCTGGCGTGCATGCGCTGCGGCGCCTAGTCTCCCTGCTGCAATAAAGGATAATCTTCTCCCCATTTATCGTCCCACTTAAACCTTTGTCATAAGCCAAGATTCTTCCGAAATGTCATTCCTGCAAAGCTCGATTGCTCCCCGACCACCATTTCCCGCACTATCTCCGCCTCCCGTTTGACCATCTCGCGAAGCTCAGCGTCCGACATATCACGCAGATCGTTCACCAAGACTTCGTGCCGCGACTCCGGCTCGTCGCTCAGGAACGTCCAGACGAATGAGCTTATCGAGATCAGACAACGTCAAGCGCATGTCTCCCTCGGCGATCGCTTTCGCCAGATGAACCAGCGTTATGTGAACAATCTGGAGACTTCGCTCTCGGCGCGTAACTTCGTCGCTCATCGTCCGGCACCAGGACGGTGCCTCGGGCAACCAGCGGGATTTCAACGATGTCGACGGGCGGGAAAACTATCTTTTGCTGCTCAGAGTGGGCCCCCGCTACAAACCCAGCAAGAGGCGCCAGGAGCCGCCCTGAATCCTCCTGTGGCAATCTGACTGGCCTGACCGCTCAATCAAGCCACTGCCTCGAGACTCTCTGAGCAGTCGGGCGAGGCTTCGGGCGGCGTGGGTGCGGAGCCGGCCTGGGAATGGGACGCGTGCTCGAGCGCCGTCTCGCGCCACACCTCCCGCACCTTGTCCTCACGATAGCGCTTGAGGAAATAACCGATCGTCTCCACGCGAATCTTGATCGAGCCGGCGGGCCGGTTCTCGTCCAGGTCCTTGAAGGAAAAGTACGGCGTCCCCGAGCATTCGATGATCTCTTCGACCACGCTGTAGATGGGGGCGTCGTGGCCGCACTTGAAGTTGGAGAGCTCCAGCGCCACCAGGTTGGGGTGGCGCGCCGTGTACTTCGCCGCCCACACCTTGCGGCTCGTGTTCTCGCTGTAGGCGTTCTTCCAGACGTCCATGATGTCCATCGGGCTCGAGATCTCGCCGGCGCGAACTTCGTCGCCGAAGAGACGCTCCAGCATATCTTCGTCGATCGGGAGCGAGTCCTGCGTGAAGACCGGGTAGCCGAGCTTCTGGAACTCGACCAGAATCTCGTGGTTGATGCCGGGGTCGTTGTGATACGGCCGCCCGAGCACGACGATGCCGATCTTCTGCTCGGCTTCGAGCTGATCCAGGACCTCGCGCGCCTGCCGGCGGATCGACACGGTGTATTCGTCCAGGGCCTTGTAGCCCGCCTCGACCGCGCGCTGGTTTTCTTTCTCCGAGACCCCGAGCACGTCCTTGAACGCGGCCATCATCTGGCGCGCGAACAGCAGCGGTTGCGCCACGTTCACCAGCGGGCACAGGTAGCGAATCCCCTTCTTCGCGAACAGGTCGCCTTCCTTGGTAAAGGCGGCCTTCACGGCCTCGGGGGTCGCGGTCACGGTCGGGCACGCGCGGCAGTCCTGGGTCTTCACCAGCTCGCTGGGAAGATCGTCGATCATCGGGAAGAAGATCACGTCCAGCGGCTTCTTCTCGTGCTGTTTGAAAATGAGATTGTGGACGTGCGGAATGCCGAGCTTGCTCGGGAAGCACGGGTCGATGGCGCCGCGCTTGGCGCCTTCCTTATATAGCTCCTCGTTGGTGTAGTCCGAATACACCAGGTTCTGGGGGCGTACTCCGAGCGACTCGAAGTACCCGGAGAAGAGCGGGTTGGTCGAGTACTGGTTCAGCATCTTGGGGATGCCGATGCGAAAACTCTCGCGCTTCTTCATTAGCTCGACCCGTTGTTTCTGCGCGGACGTGAACGCGTGCTTGGGTGGCGCTTCGGCCACGCTCTCCGGCTTGAAGCTCTTGAAGACGTCGCGCGCGCTCTTCTCGACGAAGTTGGGCGCGGCCTTGAGGCGCGCGTCCAAGTCCTTCTTGATCTCGCGCATCGACTCGACGTCTTCGACCAGTCCCTTTTCGCACGAGTTGTTGACGATCAACCGCCGCGCGCCGGTTGCGAGCGGTACCTTCGACTTGCGCGCGCCGGCGGTGGCGCTGGCCGTGTCCACCTCGCCCTGGTCACGCTTGACCACGCCGGACGCT
>Ga0184629_10000630_pt1 | contig 15562 bp, 17 predicted proteins | sample PLM4_32_b1_FD_133158 | JGI IMG/M metagenome (GOLD analysis project Ga0184629, IMG submission 133158) | Groundwater sediment microbial communities from an aquifer in East River, Colorado, USA - PLM4_32_b1 | ecosystem: Environmental > Terrestrial > Soil > Riparian zone | place: USA: East River... | reverse complement strand
TGCCGGTGTCGCGGTGCTTGGTGCATTGGCGGCGACGCAGACCATCGAGACCCGCAATCGCCGCCTGGAAGACATCGCACCTTAGTTCAGCTCGTCAGCCCTTCCACGCCGGTTCGCCGAGATTGATCTTCTCGGGGCGCGTGCTCATGCCGACGACGGCGCCCACGGCACCTCCGACGACCATGCCCGGCGGGCCACCGATCACGCCGATACCCGCGCCGATGCCGGCGCCCGAAAGTCCACGATCACCCATTGTCGTTCCGCACCCCGAAAGCAGGGTCGCTGCCAGAATTGCAAGCGCAAGCGCTCTCATGTGCCGCTCCATTGGTTGGTTGTGGCAGGATAGAAAACGTCAGCGTGGCGATTGGGTTCCGGCAACGCTTAAGGCAAGACTGCGGCGTTAACCTAAACTCGCGGCGAGGCAACCGCCGCGCAGCGCGCGCTCGGGCCCGCTCATGTGATGCCTTTGAGAGCCGAGATCAGAAGTCGGGCGTCTTGGCCTCGGGCATCGGATATTCGTCGAGATTGAACGGGTTGATGTTGTTCTCGGCGCAGATCGATTCGAGCATCGGCCCGCGATTCACCTTCTGCCAGATGCGCGTCGCCTTCCACGGCGTGGTGAAGGCCTTTGGATCCTCGACGGTCACTTCGACCTCGAGACGCTTGCCGTCATCGATCGTCCGCCAGCGCTCGACCACGTGCAGTTGCTCGCTGTGCGGCGTGCGGAAATTGTCGACGAAGTGATACTGGTGCATGGCGAAGCCGATCGTGTCGACGACGAGGGTGTCGCCCTCATAGTGCCCGACGGATTCGCCGTACCACTGAGGCTTCGGATTGGCCGAATGCGGAACGTTCATCATCACGCGGCGGACATGATGGTCGCGCTGCCAGATAATGTGGATCTCTTTCGGCCGCTGGATGAAGTAGATCGGCTCGGCCGGGAACAGCAACTGCGCGGGGCCGCCGCCGGGCCAGCAACGCGCTTGCGCGACGAAGCTGCGCTTGCCTTTGTGCACGAGATCGTTGTGCTGCTTCACGACCTCCGCAGCCCAGGGCTGAAGGATCGGGTCGGACGCATCGCCGACGCGTTCGGTCGACTGGTTGTTGCCCTCGTCGTTGTTGCCGACATAAGGGAATTTTGGATCGTTCTTGATCGGGCCGGGGCCCGCCTTCGGCTGGATGAAATTCGTGCCGCCCTGACCGAGCCAGCCGGAATCGACGAAGGTGAAATTGGGCGCGGGTTTGGGTTGAGGCGCGGCGCCAACCGCCGCGGCGCCCATGGCGAACGACGCGACCATCGCAACGCCACCCATCAAGATCATTCTCGACATCGCCAATTTCCTCCTCAGTCAAGCCCAAGCGCCCGGAAGTGCGCCGGCTCGCCCTTTGACATTAGCCAACCGAATAGCCGAGTAACCGGTTCCGCGCAAACGAGAGCGGTCAAAACTCCGGCACCGAGCGCGCTCAAAAGTCAGGTTTCTCAGCCTCGGGGACCGGCCCGACATTGTGGTTGAAGTGATCGTCGTTGTTCTCGGCGCACACGGTTTCGAGCATCGGCCCGTTGTCCATCTGCCGATAGAGCTGCACCGCGTTCCACGGCGTCGTGAACGCGCCCGGGTCCTCGACGTGGACCTTCACTTCCAACGTCCGTCCGCCCTCGATCATGCGGAGGCGCTCGACCACGCGGAGCTGGTCGCTGTGCGGCGTGAAGTAGTTGTCGACATAGGTGCGCGTGTCGAGACCGATCGTATCGACGACCAGCGTGTCGCCTTCGTAGTGGCCGACGGAGTCGCCGAACCAGCTGGGCTTAGCGTTGGGCGCGTGCTGTTCGTTCAGCCTGATCCTGCGCACATGATGATCCTGCATCCAGATCATCACGACCTCCTTCGGCGTCTGCAAGAAGTAGACGGGCGTTGCGGGCAACAGCAGGAACGCGGGCACGCCGACCGGCCAGCACCGCTCTTTCGGGATGGCGATGACCTGGCCGGACAGCGCTCTCTCGTTGGCCTTGCGTAACGCTTCTTTGGTCGAAGGTTGGAGGATGACGTTGTTCAGGTCCGCAACGCGGAACGTAGGCCGCGGATTTGTCGGATAGCGGTAGAAGCTGATGTAGGGATAGCGAGGATCGGAGACGACGGGGCCGGGCCCACTGTCGGGCTGGAGGAATTCGTCATCGGTCAACTGCCAGCCGATCTTGGCGTCGGGCGCGAAATTCGGGATCGCATTGGCGCGCGAAGGTTCATCGGCGCTCAGCGCCGGCGCGATCGCCGCGCCCGCAAGAAGAAGGACGGCGATCGCGCGCATGCCGTTTTTCTTGAATAAAGGCGATGACATCCGGTCCCCCGTGGTTTCGATCAGAAGTCCGGTTTGTCCGCGGCCGGCGAGCCTACGAAACCGTTCAGGTTGAAGAAGTCGTCGTTGTTCTCCGAGCACTTCACTTCGGGCAGCGGTCCCTGTTCGGTGCGGCTGTAGCGCTGCTTCGCCTTCCATGGGGCGTTGAAGGCCCCGGGATCCTCGACGGTCAGATTGACCTCGAGCGCCTTTCCGTCCTCGACGACACGGTAGCGCTCGACAACATGGAGCTGCTCCGTGTGCGGCGTCTGGTAATTGTCGATCACCGCTTTGGGCGAAAGTCCGATCGTATCGACAACCAGCGCGTCGCCTTCATACCAGCCGACCGATTCGCCGTACCAGGACGGCTTCGGATTCTGCGAATGGGGAACGTTCAGGTGGACGTGCCGCACCTCCTGGTTGCCCTGATAGATCAAGTGCACCTCTTTCGGCGATTGGATGACGTACACGGGCTCGACCACGAACAGCGAGAAGCCCGGCACGCCGCCCGGCATGCACGACCAGCGCGGCGTCTGGCCGATCTCGCCAGCGAGCACCTTGTCGCGCTGCTTCTTCAGCTCATCGGCAACCCACGGCTTCAAGTTGGGATTGCTCGCATCGGGAACGCGATAGGTCGCCTGGCCACCGTTGTCGCGCGCCTGATCGTTGCGGAAGAACGGATGCGCCCGATCGAAGGTGACGGGGGAGGGCGAACCCTCCACGGGCGTGAAGTCCGAATTGATCGCGGTCCAGGACACGTTCTTCGACTGGAAGTCGGGGATCGGCGAGGCGGTCTGGGCCGGCGCTTGGGCTGCCAATGCAAAGCCCGAGGCGGTGGCGAGCATGGAGGGGGCAAGGCGGCTGATGAGGAAGCGGGGCATGAGACTCTCTTGGGTGTGGCTCAACGCATACTAGAGGAGATTCTCCGGGGATTGAATCGCCGCGCCTGTTTCGCTTTCGTTCGAGGCGAGGGCGCGAAACGACGATACCCCCTCGACTGAGAGTGGAATTCTGTATTCAATTCGTACCAACAAAAAAATCCGAGACAAGGTCGTCTAACTTTTCATGTCCGGAGGGCGGGGGGCCTGCGGCGATGAGTCAGGGTCAGGCACCCAGTTCACCCAACGGGTTGGGCGCTGAAGCCGCTGCGATGGCGGCGGCGCTCGAGGACTTTCACAGCCTCCGCTACCTCCGCAACACAGCCCGCCGGCTCGAGCATCTGGCGTCCCTCAATCTGCCCATCCGCGATTGCTCGGTGCTGGAGCTGGGTGCGGGCGTCGGCGACTTGACCACGTTCTTTCTCGACCGTGGCTGCTCCGTGACCTGCGTGGAACCGCGCCCCGAAAATTGTTCGCTGCTCGCGGCCTTGATGCGTGAGCGGCGCGATGGAGGGTATGAGGCGGCGGCGCGTTGTCGAATCCTGCGCGCCGACGCGCTCTCGTTCGAGCAGATCGTCGGCGAGACGTTCGATATCGTCCACTGCTACGGCCTGCTCTATCACACCGGCGATCCTGATTCGGTGCTGGCCGCCGTTTCACGCAAATGCACGGGCATTCTTTTGCTTGAGACGTGTGTTGCGTTCGGCAGCCACGAAGCGGTCAATATCGTTCCGGAGCGGGCGCAGATTCCTTCGCAGTCGGTGTCCGGATCAGGGTGCCGTCCAACACGGCCGTGGCTGTTCCGGCGGCTCTCGGAGCTCTTTCCCTATGCCTACGCGCCGCGGACACAGCCCGCGCACGAGGATTTTCCGTTGGATTGGACGGGCTCGCAGCCCACCGATCGCGACTCGCGGGCAGTATTTATCGCCTCAAGGCAGAAATTGGACAATCCGCTGCTGCTGGATCAGCTGCCCACTCGGCAAACCGCGAACTGACGGGGACTCTCAGAAATCCGGCGTCGTCGCCACGGGCATTGGGTCCAATTGGCCCAGCTCGAGCTGGTTGTTCTCGGCGCAGACCGACTCGACATACTCCTGGTCGGCGCGATCGTAGCGCTGGACGGCATCCCACGGCAATGTGTATGCGCCGGGATCCTCGACGTGCAACTCCACCTGCAAAGTCTTCCCGCCGTCGATCACACGGAAGCGTTCGATTGTGTGCAGCTGGTCACTGTGCGGGGTGCGGAAATTGTCGACCCATGTTGTCTTGCCGTTGACCCCAATGGTGTCGACGACGAGCGTATCGCCGTCATAGTGGCCGACGGACTCGCCGTACCAGGACGGCTTCACGGTCTTCGAGTGGGGCACGTTCATGTAGATGTGGCGGATCTGCTGGTCCATCTGCGAGATCAGCGTGACCTTGCCGGGCGATTGGATGAAGTAGATCGGCTGCGCCGGATAGAGCAGGAATGCCGGCGTGCCCATCGGCCAGCAGCTCACCTGGCGCGTGTATCCGGTACCGCCCGCGAGGATGCGGTCGTTGTTCTTCTTGAGCTCTTCGCGCGCCCAGGGTTGCAGAATCGGATGTCCAGATCGGCGATGCGCCACATCGGCGCTTCGCCGCGGCCGGCCGCCTTCCACACATGATCGGGGTGTTGCGTGACCTGATGAGGCCCGCTCGCGGGAAGCTGGAAGTTCGGGCTTTGCGCGATCCAGCCGAAGGCCGTGGTCGAAAAAATCGGCACTGTCGGTGCAGGTCCCGCACCGATGAGCGCGAAAGGCAAGAGGATCGCTGCGCCGAACTGCGCTGCCCGCTGGTGCTGGAAATTGCGCATTGTTGCACTCCTTCGTGCGTCAGAAGCTCGGCTTGGCTTCCTCGGGCAGGGGCTCAAGGTCGAAATTGTAGTAGTTGAAATTGCCTTCGACGCAGGTGGCCTCGATCATCGGGGCGTTGTCCACGCGCCGATAGCGCTGCATCGCCGACCAGGACGTGGTGAACGCCCCCGGGTCATCCACGGTCACCGTCACTTCGATCGATTGGCCGTCTACTGCGAGCTTGAAGCGCTCGACGACGTGCAGCTGGTCCGTGTGGGGCGTGCGGTAATTGTCGACATAGGCCTTGGTCGTGATGCCGAGCGTATCGACGACGAGCGTATCGCCATTCTCGTAATGCCCGATCGATTCGCCGAACCACGACGGCTTCACGTTCTCCGAGTGCTTGTCGGTGAGGATGATGCGACGCACCATGTGGTCCGCCTGCCAGGTCATCAGCACTTGCTTCGGCGTCTGCACGATGAAGATCGGTTGCGCCGGATAGAGCACGAAGCCCGGCACGCCCAAAGGCCAGCAGCGCACCTGCGGCGGAAACGCGTCCTTGCCCGAGAGCGCGCGATCGTTGACACGCTTCAATGCGTCTCGCACCCAGGGCCGCAGGATCGGATTATCGAGATCGGCGACGCGGAATGTCGGCTGCTCGCCAGCGCCGTTCGGAACGTAGGGATATTGCTTGTCGAACGAGACCGGCTTGGGGCCGTCGCCAGGCATGGAGATGAATTCCGTGCCAGCCGCGAGCCAGCCGGTTTTGCTGTCGGGTGCGAAGTTCGGAATCATTTCGGGAACGGGCGCTGCCTTTGCGGCGGGCGCTTTCGCAGAGGCTGCGGCTTTGCCCTTGCCTTTGGCAGGCGCTGTCGTCGTCGCCTTGTCCTTCGGCGCCGGCGCTGCGGTGGCCATCGGCCAGAATGCAGCCGAGCCAAGAATCCCCATCAGGAGCCCGCCCGCGAGCACCCGTATAAGCGCAATCTTGGACGACATCGGCCCCTCCGTCCCCCAGTTGTATGCGTACGCTCAGAAATCCGGTCTCATCGTCGCCGGCAGCGGCTCCACGCGTTGTTCGAACGGGTTATTCATCTCGCCGTCGGCGCAGCGCGATTCGATGATCGTCTGGTTCACCTTCCGCCAGCGATGGACGACCTGCAACGGCTGTTTCAGCACGGCGGGATCGGTGATCGTCACATTGGCCTCGAGCGTCTTGCCGTCATTGACGAGGCGATAGCGCTCCACGATATGGACCTTATCGCTGGCCGGCGTGCGGTAATTGTCGATGAAGGACTTGCCGTTCATGCCGATCGTGTCGACGACGAGGGTATCGCCGTCGTAACGATCGACGGATTCTCCGTACCAGGATGGTTTCAGATTGGCCGAGTGCGGCACGTCCATGTAAATGTGGCGCACCTGCTGGTCCATTTGCCAAACCATCGTGATCTTCTTCGGGGTCTGGAGCCAATAGGTCGGTTGCGCGGGATTGAGCAGATACACCGGCGTGCCGCTCGCCCAGCAGCGGGCTTCGCGCGCATACATCGCAAAGCCGCCATGCACCATTTCGTTTGATTTCTTCAGCTCCGCCTTCGCGAAATCGGTGAGGTTCGTATTGCTGGTGTCGGCGACGCGGAAGGTCGGCTGCTTGCCCTGGCCATTGCCCACATAGGGGAACTTCGGATCGAACGTCACGGGCTGCGTTCCGCCGGGAACGGCGACCCACTCGGTGCCTTCCGAAATCCAGCCGGCATCGCCGGACGACAAATCGAGTCCGCGCGGCGTGGGGCCCTGTGCGAACGCCAGGCCAACGCACGAGCCGGCCAAGAGTCCGGCCAGCAGCAGCTTCGATCCCGGATTTGCGGCTTGGAACATGGAACCCTCCTATCCTGTTTCCTGCGCTTGTGTTTAGAAGTCCGGCTTCTCCGAGACCGGTATCGGGTCATCGTTGCCGCCGATCATGTGGGACGAGTTGTTCTCGGCGCAGGCAACCTCGACCATCTCGCCGTCGAGCTTGTTCCAACGCTGATAGACGGTCAGCGGCGAGGTCAGCGCGATGGGGTCCTCGATGGTGACGATCGCATGCAGCGCAGCGCCGGCGTCCACCATCTGGAAGCGCTCGACCACGTGCAGCTGCTCGGAGTGGGGCGTGCGCCAATTGTCGATGGGCGCCTTGCCGTTGAGACCGATCGTGTCGACGACGAGCGTGTCGCCTTCATAGTGGCCGACGGATTCGCCATACCAGGACGGCTTCGGATTCGCGGTGTGCGGTCTGTTCATGGAGATGCGGCGCACCGCGTGGTCGCGCTGCCAGATCAGATAGACCGCGTCCTTGGCCTGGACGAAGAACAGCGGCTCGAAGATGCCGAGCAGCTGACCCGGCGTGCCGCCCGGCATGCAGCGCGCCTGGAACGAGTAGGGGAACACGCCTTTTTTGGTCGTCTCGTTCGACGGTGCCATCAGCTTTTTCGACCACTCGGTAAGGATCGGGCTGTTGAGGTCGCTCACGCGGAGCGTGGGCTGCGTGCCGTTCTGGTTGCCGAAATAGGGAAAATTCGGATCCGCGCGCACGGGGCGCGGACCCGACATCATCGGTTTCAGCTCGTCATCGATCGCCAGCCAGCCGTACTTCGTCGAGGAGAAATTCGGGATGACGCGGACGTCTTCGTCCACCGCTTCTTGCGGCCCGGCCCACGCGAACCCGATCTCAGCCGATGACGAGCAGAGAAAAGCCGCAGCAAGCGCGGCTGCGATGGCTGCCCGTTTTGCAACGACACGCGACACAGACGCTTTCATGTGCACTCCGGATCAGAAATCGAGCTTCGTCGCCTCGGGGATCGGATAGAGATTCTGATTGAAGAAGTCGGAATTGTTCTCCGAGCACACGGTCTCGAGCAGCGGGTTTGGGACTTTGCGCCACCGCTGCATCAGGTTCAGCGGCTCGTTGAATGTGTCCGGGTCTTCCACCCGCGCGCTGGCCTCCAGCGCCTTGCCGTCATCGACGATCTTGAAGCGCTCAACGACGTGCAGCTTCTCGGTGTGCGGCGTGCGGAAATTGTCGATGAAGCTCATCTTTGGCGCGCCGAGGAGACCGATCGTGTCCACGACGAGCTCGCCGTTCTCATAGCGCCCGATGGATTCGCCGAACCATGAGGGCTTGATGTTCGCCGAATGCTTGTCGGTCATGAAGATGTGGCGGACCATGTGGTCGCGCTGCCAGATCATGTAGACGACCTTGGGCGTCTGGATGAAATAGAACGGCTCGGCGGGATAGAGGAGCTGGCCGGGCACGCCGCCCGGATAGCAACGCGCCTGCGCGGCGAAGGGCACATCGCGCTTGCCGCTGAGCGCTTCTTCGTTGGAATCGAGCATCAGCTTCGCAGCCCAGGGCTTGAGCACCGGGTCCTTGCTGTTGCCGATGCGCAGCGTCGCTTGTCCGCCCTGCACGTTGCCGCGGAACGGATGAGCGGGATCGGGTTTGATCGGTCCGTGGCCGCTGCCGGCCGGCGGGTCCATCCAATCGGCGCCCATGGCGAGAAAAGCGAATTCGCGCGAGCCGAGCGCGGGGATCGCGCCTTGCTGGGTTGCGGTTTGGGCAAAGACTGCGCCGCCGAACAGCACCGCGGCGACACTGCCGACGGCGAGGCAACGCCGGAAGGACACATGCTGCATCAGATGGACCATTCAGTTCTCCTCACGCCGATTCAGAAGTCGGGCTTCTCCGCTGTCGGGACCGGAAACAGGTTCTGGCTGAAGAAATCGAAATTGTTCTCGGCGCAGATGGACTCGCCCATCGGCTCCTCCACTTTGGCCCAGCGCTGCATCATGGTGAGCGGCTCGGTGAATGCCTCGGGATCCGTGACGGTCACGATCGCGGTCAGCGTCTTGCGGTCCGGGCTGAGCGTGAAGCGCTCGACGACATGCAGCTTTTCGCTGTGCGGCGTGCGGAAATTGTCGATGTAGCTGTCCTTGGTTTGCAGGCCGATCGTGTCGACGACGAGCGTATCGCCGTTCTCGTAGTGGCCGATCGATTCGCCGAACCAGGTCGGCTTGATGTCTTCGGAGTGCTTGTCGGTCAGGACGATGCGGCGCACGTGCTGATCGCGCTGCCACATCATGTAGATGACCTTGTCCAGCTGGATGAAATACATCGGCTCGAACGGGAACAGCAGCTGTCCGGGAACGCCGCCCGGAAAACAGCGCGCCTGCGCGGCGAAGGGCACAGCGCGGGAGCCGGTCAGCGACTCCTCGTTGGAATCGCGGATGACCTTCGCGGCCCAGGGCTTCAGCACCGGATCGGTATCATCGCCGATGCGGAGCGTCGGCTGGCGTCCCGTCCGGCCGCCCTCGGCGTTGCTGACATAGGGGTGCTGGGGGTGGGGCTTGATCGGACCGTGGCCGTGGCCGGCCGGTGGCTGCTGCCAGTCGGCGATGCCTGTCTGCCAGCCGAAATTGGCCGAGGCGAGCGGGGGAACGGCGTGCTCGTGCGGCGCCTGGGCCGACGATGAGGTGGCCAGCAGCATGGTGAGAAGTCCCGCTGCCGCACCGCAACCTTTCAGCATGAAACACTCCCGAATCTCGCCGCCGTTCGCGCCAACAATACGAAATGTGCGGCCAAGCCCCTCAGCCCGACCACACTGTGCAACCGGGAAGTTTAAGGCCGCGATAGGCGAACAGCAACGGCGGCCGGGCCGCGGCCCCCCGGCTCACACTTCGGGAAGATTAAGGAAAATCAAAGTCGTGGGAGGCGTGCCAACCAGAGCCCTCAGAAGTCGGGCTTGTCGGCCTCAGGTGGGGGCACATAGCCCTGGTTGAAGACGTCGACGTTGTTCTCGGCGCAGATGGCTTCCTCCATCTTCCATTGCGGATCCTGATTGTAGGTCTGCCGCGCCGACCACGGCGTGGTGAAGGCCCCTTCATCTTCCACGGTGATGGAGAGCTCGATTATCTTCCCGTTTGGCATCAGCCTGAAGCGCTCGACCACGTGTAAGCGCTCGGTGTGCGGCGTCAGGTAGAGATCCACAAAGGTCTTGGCGTTCAGTCCGATCGTGTCGACAACGAGCGTGTCGCCGTTCTCGTAGTGCCCGACCGATTCTCCGTACCAGGACGGTTTCGGGTTGAGCGAGTGAGGCACGTTCAGATAGACGCGACGCACCTGCGCATCGCCTTCGTTGATGATGGTCACCTGCTTGGGCGTCTGCAGGAAGTAGACCGGCCTTAAGCGCGAGAACACATCGGACCCGGGAACGCCGGGGAGCCAGCATGTCTCGCGCGGCGAGAACGGCGGCTTGCCCGCGCGGGTTTCCTCGTTGGTCTTGCGAAGACTGTCCCTAGCCCATGGCTGGAGGATCGGATTGCTGAGGTCCGCGATGCGAAACGTCGGCTGCTGGCCGGTCTGGTTGCTGAAGTAAGGATGCGCGGGATCGGAGAGGACTGGCCCCGGCCCTGAAGGCGGCAGCTGGAAATCATCGCTCACCGGGAACCAGCCGAACTCCGAGAAGCCGAGCTTCGGCACGGCATGCATTTTCGCCTGCTGCGCGTGCAGCGAGGAAGCAACACCTGCACAAATGAGACCGACAGCGATGAGACCATATCTCGGCATCGGATCCCGGCTCGCTTCGTTCAGAAGTCGGGCTTCGTCGCCAGCGGGATCGGCACCACGTCGTAATTGAAGAAGTCGGAATTGTTCTCGGCGCAAATCGCCTCTTCCATCGCGCGATCCGTCAGGCGCCAGCGCTGTACGGCAGACCACGGCATGGTGAACGCGCCGGGATCTTCCACCGTGATCGTGACCTGCAAGATCTTGGCTTCGAGCAGCTTGTAGCGCTCGACGACATGGATCTGCTCGGTGTGCGGCGTGCGGTAGTTGTCGACGAAGGTGCGCGCGTTCAGCCCGATGGTATCGACGACCAGCTCGTCGCCTTCGTAATGGCCGACGGATTCGCCATACCACGACGGTTTCGGATTCGCCGAATGGGGCACGTTCAGATAAATGTGACGCGTCTGCTGATTGAGCTCGTTGATCATCACCACCGCGTCTGCAGTGTGGATCCAGTTCAGCGGCTGCCCGCCGCGCGTGTACACCGCAAATCCCGGAACGCCGGCCGGCCAGCACCGCTCGCGCGTGATGTAGGGGACCTTCCCCGCCAGCACGTCGTCATTCGCCTTCTTCATTTTTTCTTTCGCCCAATCCTGCAGGATCGGATTGCTGAGATCGGCCACCCTGTAGGTCGATTGGCGTCCACCGCCATTGGGCACATAGGGATACTTGGGATCCGACACCACCGGCGTACCGACGACATCGGGCGCGATCAGGAAGTCGTCGCCCGTGGGACGATCCGGCACCCATCCGCCCGTGACGGTGAACAGCGGATGTCCTGGCTTCTCCTGTGCTGTGCCGTCGGATGAAAGCGCGAAACTCAAAGCTGCGCCGCACAGCAGCAGTCCAGTGGCGACCGCTGTCGAGGAACGAAGGTTCATCTTCATCTCCTGCTCTCAGAAATCCGGTGAGTTGTCTTGCGGGAAGCGAGTAATGTCATTTTCGAAGAAACTGTCATTGCTCAGCTCGCAGAGGTTTTCGATCATCGGGCGATCTTCCACGCGCCGGAAGCGCTGGACGCCGGTCCAAGGCGTGGTGAACGCACCGGGATCGGTCACCGTGATCGTTACCTGCAGCGTCTTGCCGCCCTCGATCATCTTGAAGCGCTCGACAACATGAATCTTGTCGGTATGGGGCGTGCGATAGTTGTCGACGAAGCTCCTGTCATGCGTGCCGATCGTGTCGACCACAAGCTCGTCGCCTTCCCAGCGGCCGACCGATTCTCCGTACCAGGACGGTTTTAGATCCTTGGAATGCTCCACATTCAAGTAGATGTGGCGGATCTGCGTGTTCAGCTCGTTGACGATGACGATTTTGTCCTTCGCATGATAGAAGTGATACGGCTGCACCCGCGAATAAACCAAGAAACCGGGAACGCCGGTGGACATGCACTTTTCACGCGTGATGAAGGGGACCTTTCCCGCGAGCACTTCATCGTTCGCCTTCTTCATCCGCTCCTTGGTCCAATCCTGAAGGATCGGATTGGTGAGATCGGCGATGCGATAGGTCGGCTGGCGGCCGACACCGTTCGGTGTGTAAGGCCGCTCGGGGATCGAGAACACCGGACCGGGCCCCGACAGCGGAGGTACGGCCCTTTCCGGGGCGAGGAAATCGTCGCCGGTGGGACGGTCCGTGAGCCATGCGGTGGAGCCGGTCGGGCCGAAATTCGGCGTCTCGCTGTCTTCCGCGGCAAGCGTCGGCGACAAGGCGACACCGGCGCAGAGCAGACCCACGAGCGCGGGCAGATTCTTGGTCGAGAACAATATGGACACCGGAAGCTCCTCCCAATTTTTGCAGCCGCTTGCGCGGGTCTTCTGACGTCAGGCCGGACTCGCAACACCTCTTGTAATGGAACGTAATTCAACCAACGCGCGGCGCAAATGGGTTCGCCCACGGTATGCGCGATCATATCCGCGTCAGAAACCCTGCGCCATGGATAGTACGGACCCCACGCCCCAATCCCTTGGGATGATTGACCCGGGTCCTAAGTGGCCCACCGGCCGGCTCTTTCGGGGCCCACGGCGAGGCTAGAAGTCGGGGGAATTGTCCTCGGGCAGGGGCGCCACGCCGAAATTGAAGTAGTCGAAATTGTTCTCGGCGCAGGTGCTCACGGTCAGTGGCCGACCTGTCGACGAGCGTCAGAAATCCGGCTTCTCCGCCTTCGGGCTTGGCATCGGATAGATGTTGAAGAGGTCCTCGTTGTTCTCGTTGCAGTGCACCTCTTCTAGCGGCTCCTGATTGCGCACCCAGCGCTGTCTTGCGGTCCACTTGGTGGTGAAAGCGCCCGGGTCATCGACCTCGAGTGAAATCTCGATCGCCTTGCCGCCGTCGACGAGCTTGTAGCGTTCGACGACATGAAGCTTATCGCTATGGGGTGTGCGGTAATTGTCGACGAAGGTCCTTGTCGTCACGCCGATCGTGTCGATGACCAGCGTATCGCCGTTCTCGTAATAGCCGATCGCGTCGCCGTACCAGGACGGCTTCGGATTCGCGGCGTGCTGCGCGTTGAGCCTGACGCGGCGGATTTCGGGCCCCCCCTCGTTGATCATGACGATCTCGTCCTTCTTCTGGAAAAAGAAGGTCGGCTCGACCGCGGAGAAGATCGCAAAACCCGGGACACCGATCGGCCAGCACAGCTCGCGCGCGCGGAAGGGCATCTTTCCCGCGAGCACTTCGTCGTTGGTCTTCTTCATCTGCTCCTTCGCCCACGGCTGAAGGATCGGATTGCTCAAATCCGCAACGCGGTATGTCGGCTGTCTGCCGCCTCCACGCGCTCCATTGGGAATATATGGATGCGCCTTGTCGAAGGTCACGGGACCAGGGCCCGATCCGGTCGGAAGCAGATCGTCAAGGTTCGCTCGATCGAGAACCCATCCGGTGGTCCTGTCGGTTTGGAAATTGGGAATGGCGTCGGCCGCGACTGCGTCAAGCGCCAATGAACCTGCGATACCGCAAGCCATCGCGGCGGCGCCCGCCATCAGTGTTGTCCTGATCATCGAAACCCTCCACATCCTATGTTTCTTCGATGTTTGCGCGACGCCTGTTCGGCGTCAACTCGAGCGGGAAATCGCTGAACTGGACAAACAAAAACGCCGCCGCGTGCTTGAACGCGGCGGCGTCTGAAGGAAGCGACTCACTTGTCGTCGGCAGGAACCTGCGGCGGTATCCGCACGCCCGGGACCTTGGCGATGTCGCGATGCGGTTCGCCGCAGACATAGTCCTCGAGGCGGACTTCGTTGCGCAGATTGTAGAGGAAGCGAACCTGGAAATCGCGCGTGTAGTACATGGGATCGTTGATCGTCGCGACGTTCTCGAGCTGGTTCGCGCTGATCTTGCGCCAGCGTTCGGTGACCTTCAGTGCGTCGGTGTGCGGCGCGCCGGCGGCGTCGAGGAACGTCTTCTCGTTGAAGCCCGCGGTCTCGACGACGAGCGTGTCGCCTTCCCAACGTCCGACGGAATGGCCGTTGTAGAACGGATAGGGGACCAGCTCTTCGTAGGACGGAAGCTTCTTGTCCATCGCGACCGTTCTGATCTGATGGTTGAGCTCGTACACCATCGTGATCTGTCCGGGCGGCGCCTGGATGATCTCGAACGGATACGGGTTGGCGAGCACACGAGGAATCCCGTCCGGGACGCAGAACTTGCGGGCGGCATCGACGATCGAGCCGTCCCTCAGCCCTGCGCGATTCTTCGCGTAGGCTTCTTTGCCGGCCGCCGTCAGGGGCAGAGCCCCACCGCCGACGATGTTCAGCTTCGCGTCGTACTTGGTCGCCCACCAAGTGCCGGAGATATCCTGGGCCGCTCCCGCGGCAATGGCGCCCGTGCCACCGGCCGCGAGCAGTAAGAACGCCGCTGTTGCAGCGCGAAACAAGTTATTCCGCATCAAACCCCTCCCAAAGATTTGTTCAGAACTGTCATAGGTCGGTAGGTCCATCCATCCGCCCAAGGCCACATTTCCGTGTTTTCGGCGCCGAGCGTTGAGTTACTGCGATGCCGCAACGGAACCATTTTTTTACGTATAGCATTCCGGAGTACTGAAAAAAAGTCTGACGCTTTCGCGGTCTGCGGGCTCTTTCCCGAGCGCTTGCGGCGGGAGTACTCGAAGCGGTGGCAAGCGCGCAAGGCCCTTTCTATTGCGCTTATCCGCACTGCTGGCGGGGCTGTGTCCCTCATACAACAACCGGAAGAGAATGATCGTAGGCGGATCAAGATTCCGATTTGAGGGCGAAGAGCCCCGTTGACGGAAATCGCCACCTCTGCCTTTACTCGACGGTACCGTTCGGCTGGCTTCACCAACAGCCGAATGGGAAGCGCCTTTTTTTGGTAATGGAGATCACGCGGGCGAGCAGCGCCCGGCAACAGTACCAAGCAGAATATTTCCGGCCAGGAAGTCAACAATATCGGATTGCCAAAGCTCCGGCATCCAACGGGGGAGAAACGCAATGTATTCGCGTGCATTAACCCGCGCCTATGGCGCGAGGCTCGCTACGTTGTTGGGCACCGCTTCGGTCCTGACGATGGGAAACGCCATTGATGCGAAAGCTCAGGGCGAGGTCGCACAGGCGGAGGATATCCCCGAGACGGTGCTGATCACCGGCTCGCTGATTCGTGGCACGACCGCTGTCGGCGTGCCCGTCACGAATTTGAGCCCGCAGGACTTTGCCATGACCGGCGCGCTCACCACCGCCGATCTGTTCCGCACCTTCCCGGCCGCGAACGTGGCGCCGGGACCGGTCGCCACGATGTCCGGCGCCAATATCGAACGCGGCACCAAGGTGAACCTGCGCGGTCTCGATACCGGCAACGCCACCCGATCCCTGATGATGATCGACGGCATGCGCTTCCCGGGCCAGGGCAACGGCCAATGCGTCGTCGACCCCTCGATCATCCCCGCGCTCTCGATGGACCATATCGACGTGCTGGTGGACGGCGCGTCGGCGACC
>Ga0184629_10000629_pt1 | contig 15588 bp, 11 predicted proteins | sample PLM4_32_b1_FD_133158 | JGI IMG/M metagenome (GOLD analysis project Ga0184629, IMG submission 133158) | Groundwater sediment microbial communities from an aquifer in East River, Colorado, USA - PLM4_32_b1 | ecosystem: Environmental > Terrestrial > Soil > Riparian zone | place: USA: East River... | reverse complement strand
TTTTTTTTTGATAATAATAATTTCATCAATAATTTTATAACTACCTTTTTTAATAGTTTCGTTTAAAATTGGACACCAGTCATCTAAGTATTTAAAAGATGAACTAGAATTGATATTGTTAAAAGCAAATTGGTACAGAGACTCAATTGTATAATAATCAAGTTTCTTATTTAATTTAAATTTAACATCATTCTCTTTACCGTCAACACTATATTTTTTAGTAAATGAACTGTATCCTCTATTTATGCCATAGCATAAAGCAACGATTTCAGATTTATCTTCTTTTATGCTGTTTTTAAAATTATTAGCAATAAGTGTATCTATTTTTCTTCCTCCAGCTTCATTTCCAACACGGTAAGTAAATAGTACACTTAAAATATAAGTCATATTTTCAAATGAATCAATATCAATAATACCAGTATATTTATCTTTTATAACTATTTGATTTTCAATATTAGCAGAATTTAGTATATCTGATTCTGTTATCGTTTTAGAAAGAAGGGGATATAAAACCTTAAATTTATCGATTCCTAAAAAAGCATCGTGAAATTTTTTATTTATAGAAATACCGGAATTTAAAAGATCCTTTTCAATTTGAGTATTAAAAAAAGATAATGTAGAAAAATAATTTTCAGAATAATTCATATACTCTTCACTCGCTAATTTCATCAATGCGAAGCCTCCTAGTATACCATTGAATTTATTAAGTTGGAGCGAAAAATCTAGATTTTCAGATATGTCAGCAATATTAATAGCATCCAAATTAACTTTTTGCATATCTAAAATAACATTCACTTTGTCATTGTCAATGAAGGCGGTGCTGAGATTAATAATTGCAATTATTTGTTCTTTATTTGCTCTATTATTAAAGGAAACTGATTTAATTCTTGAAATTGGTAAGGGTTTACTGTATAAAAAAATATCATTGTCTTCTGAAATTGGGATTAACGAATTTATTTCATCTTCAGATAAAGCTATTTCAATAGCACAATCGGATTTATCTGTACCCATTTTCGTTGTTATTAACAAATAGGACGGTAACGTATTTTGAACATCCTCATTGGTAGTAGAAAGATATTTTTTTGGCATTAAACAAGCATTACCATATATAGATGGTAAACTTATTGAATCTATCGGAACATAAAAATTATTTATCATAAGATTACTTTTTCAACATATTGATTAACTAATGGGATGTCAATATCAGACAATAAAATTAATTGGCTTTTTGCTCTAGTTACTCCTACAAAAAAATCCCTCCAATTAACCACTCTGAATCTTTGGTTAACTAAATGAAAATTTGGAATAATTACAACATCAAATTCAAGTCCTTTTGCAGATTTAAAGGGAGTTATGTGTATATTTTTTATTTCTGTGAGACCTTTTAAAGTGTTGTCATAATAAGAACAGTCAAAAGTACCATTTAAAAGTTCAAAATAATAATTTGCAGTCCAATGTTCGGTACCAGGCCAAGGCATATTTGCAAATGGAAGTAATACTGCAATGTTTATAGCACTATCTGCATTATATTGTCTAATAATATTTATAACTGCCTCATTTTGCTTTTTTACATTGCCATTTGTTATTAGCATCCTTGGATAATCGCCAATTTTATCCGCAAGTCCTTCAATAATCTGGTGATGAATAAAAGCATTTTGAAAAAATTGCTTTGCAAACTTCATTATGCGTTGTGTACTTCTATAATTTTTATCTAATTTATGTATCGGATTTTCTAAAAGTTCACTTAGATTTTCTTCAGGAGAACATTCATTTAAATTATAACTACCGTCCGTATTAAAAGCATTTGCTTTTAATATCTGCTGGTTATCAGCACCGTAAGAAACTGATTTTGTTAAATTTAATAAATTTTTATTAAATTCAATTGGCATATCCTGTGCCTCATCAATTATGATTTCTTCTTTATTCGCCCTGTGATTGTAGTACCAATTTAGAGTTGAATCAACTGAGTCAGCACTGTTTTTGTTTTGAGTTTTACAACAAGATTTAAGATAATATGCAAGGGTAGTTGTAAATGTTAATAATTGACTTTTTGTTGGATTTTCTTTAGTGTGATTAATAATATGTCTCCAAAGGGATACAACACTTTTTCCGGTTCCTGGTCCTCCACTTAATCCTATTGCTTTTGATTCTCTGACTGCTGCTTTTTGGGAATCATTTAAATCATCAAAAAGAGGTAAACTAAAATAATAATCTGCCATAATTTATTTATTTTCCTGTTATAGTATCTGCTTTTGGGTTCACAGTATGTGATTTATAATTAGCAAAGGCAGCTTCCTTTGAAGTATTTGCATAACAATAGACGCATTCGTGTGGACAGGTATTGTACTCGCCAATATCTTTACTCATAATACAACCACAAGCTTCTCTTTGTCCTTTGTCTTTTATTTTTTTGGTTTTCGTTATAGTTGTTGTTGCATCAAATAATGAGGGTTCTATAAATTCTACTCCCAAAAAAGTCATTAATTCTTCGTCCTGGTGAAATAAGTCTATCATTAGGTCGTCATCAATACATTTGTTGTGATTGATATCGTATTTATTCAAGTCGAACTTTTCGGCACAAGTTGCCAGTTCTAATCCCCATTTTTTATTTAATTTTTGCAAGCCTTCTGCAAATTCCAACATTGTTTCCAAAGTAAATTCAATATATTTTATATTGGCTTTATTAAGATTGCTTTCTACTTTTTTATAAATACCAATGTCGGCAAAGCTAAAAACTAATTTATTAGTGTACTTGTATAATTTATCGCCAATTTTCTCCAGTCTTTTTAACAGTTCCTTTACATCAATTTCGTTTGTCAGCAATAATGGATCAAAACGCCATACTACTTTTTCTTTTCCGATTCTATTCGAGAGTTCTTTAAATGTTTCTATTCTGCTTTCTACACGAGGTACTTTGCCTTCAAAACCTTCCTTGTCATAATCATTTAAAGAAAATTGAAAATAATAATTTTTGACATTTTCATCCAAGAAATCCAGATGTTTCATCATTGGTTTTGGATTTTTTGTCCAAAAAACAACTACTTTGGTGTTTTTGAAAGAAACATAAAGAGGTACTCCATTAAAAGGATTTTTCCATTTCACATATCCCGCTTTCCATCTGTCTACAAACCAATCGGCATAAAATGTTGGGATGTCTGTCGAGCGACTGGCCGACACAATTATTGGTGCTTGTGCTAAAACTGTTTCTCCATCATCATTTACTATTTCAACTTTTTGCCAATTCATAGTATTACTCTGAAAGTTAAATTAATTCTTTCTTTTAATAGTTTAGCCGATTTAGGAACTTGATGTTGCCAAAAGTGTTGTAGTTCTCCCTGCATTATCAAAAGACTTCCGTGTTTTAATTCAATCTCCAATTTTTCTTTTGTTATACGATGTCTTAATTGGAATTTTCGTGTTTCTCCAAAATTAGCGGATGCAATTACTGGATTCTTACCCAGTTCTTTTTCTGCGTCAGTATGCCAGGAAATTGAATCGGAACCGCTTCTATATCTATTTAAAAGAACACTATTAAAAATTACTTTAGATTCGGGCTCAATTTTATTTTTAATAGCAAGAATTTCTTCATTCCAGGGAGTAGGACATAGTGTAATGCCAGAAAATGAATAGGGTTTGTCATTATAACCGTACCAAGCAGTTAGTCTAGGGAAATCAATATTTTTTCCATATATATTCATAGATTCTTGTTTCCAAAGTACTTTTTCTGTCAATGCTTTCAAGTAAAAATCACTTTCAGATTTTGAGAAAAAGTTGGGCAAATAAATAAATTCACCATTAGTGATTTTATTTAAACCAGTTTTAGGAAAAGTATTATCATTTCCATTGCCCACAAACATATCTAATTGCGCCATATACAAATGTAATTAAAATTGATGTCCTTTGATTAAGCTTTGTTTTAATATTAATTGCACTTTATTGTTTATTTCTATAACAAATACATTGTGTTGATTTTGTTAAACTTAATATTTAATTACAGAAAAAAATATTTGTTTATTTTAAAGATTAAGTTTATTTTTTTAAACTAAACGAGGATTTTGTGCAGCTGAATGATGTAATGACTATTTAAGTTATAGATTTCTTGATTACTTTTAATTTTAATTTATGTAAATATTTTTGGGGTTTCACTCAAAGGTAATGGATTTGCATCTGCTATTTTTATTAAAGATGAAAATGCGAATGCTTCTCCTAAAACTAAAGCTTGTTGCTGTTTTAGACTGGTTAATAAATCTATTTGGCTTTTGTCGTCATACTCAATAGTATTTCTTATAAATTCTAAATCTCTGCTATTTGTGATTTTATGAACAATTAATGAGTTACACTGAGATATTACTGTATTTGAAACCTCTGATGGTCTTTGGGTAGAAACCATTAGATTAACTCCAAATTTTCTTCCTTCTCTAGCTAATTTGTCAATATAATAGTTGTTTATTTGGTCAGTAGATGTTGTTGAAATGTATCTATGAGCCTCTTCCAATACTAATAGAATATTATCTTTTTCTCTATTAGCAGGATTTAATTTATAGTTAAAAATACTTTTACTAATCATATAAACCAATAATGCTAAAATGTCATTTGATACCCGTAGAGATAAAATTAAAACTGTTTCGTCTGGTGAATTTAAAAAATCTTCAATTGAATTTCCTTGCTTATTAAAAACAGAGTCGAATCTTTCATCAGATGAGAAGTGTTTAATTCTTTTAATAATATGTTTAAGGAATCCAATTGTAAAGTTGTCTTTTTTTCCAAATTTATCTAACGGAACTGCTTCTTCAATTTCTACTTGAAGTTGTGAAAAATCATAGTAAATTTTAGCATCTGCATTTGGTGAATTTTTTAATTTACAAACTGCTTCTTTTAAGTACGGCGTAACATTTGGAGAATCTTCTTTTAGTAATTCAGTTAGCTCGTAGAAACTCAAATCTTTATGTGATAATTCCAATTCCGAATAATCTTTTAACACAACCCAATTTGGTTTTACAGAGTTTTCTCCATCGATTATATTAAAAATCCCTGAATATTCTTCATTTGAATCTATTATAATAGTTTTTAATTTCTTGTTGTTTGTATTTAATAATCTGCTTTTATCAAGGTAAACCCCCTGAAGTATTGATGTTACTGTACAAGATTTTCCACTTCCGGTATTTCCAAATATTGCGCAATGTTTCCCAAATAAAATATTTGGATCTGCATTAATATTGACTTGGTTAAAATAAATATCACTACCGATTTGTAATGTTGCTTTATCTGGTTTAATTGTGGAATTATATATTTTTTCAAGCTGGTCTTCCTCAACTGTAAAAACATCGGAATTTATAGTAGGGAAATAATCAATACCTTTTTTAAATTTCCCTTTTAATGGATTGAATGTTCCAATTAGTCGAATTTTTGAAATTATTACATCGTTTTTAGGAGTAAATAAAGCATCTCTTTCTTTTGATGGTTCAATTTGTTCGAAAATTAAACCAATTGCTTGTTGAGAATTATAAAGTGGAATTGATACATAGCTGTTCAACATTCCAACAATGTGCAATCCATTTCCTGATGAAACTGGTTTTGAAAAAACATCCTTATCGTGAATTATTTCCAAATATCTGTTCGTTATTTTATATACTGAACCAATTTTAAACGCCATTGAATTTTATTTAGAAAGTTCTTTTAAAGTTTCAAGGATTATTTCCTTTCTTTGAATATAAGAGTTTAATGGAATTAGATAACGAACTACATTATTAAAACTTCCAACTAATTCTCCTTCAAAAATAACAATACGTTGATCGCTTGTGCATCTAGTCTTCAGTGTTTGTAGAAAAGTTGGGCTATTCTCATCAATTATTCCATATGAATGTATTACTAAAGTAAGATTAGGATTGTAAAGTCCTGTTCTAATAATATCATTAATATGTTCGTCTAAAAATGAATATCCAATAACAATTAATGTATTTTGATTTTCGGTTAGACATTTTGAAAAATTTCTAAATATTTCACTATAAGGCAAATCTAAAGAATACGATTTTTTGGTTTGTATTGGATAAATCATTAAAGAATCTATTTCAAAATCTTCTTTTTTGAAAGTGTCAGAGATTTGAATCTCTTTAAGATTATATAAATCTTCCAAGTTTTCAGTGTATTGCCAAGAAATACTTCCGTGCAGTTTATAAATGTTTAAATATGTAGCAATTCTTTTTCCTCGTTCAGCTGTTTCTTGTTTAATATAAGTTTCATTATGAAATGTATCGGGATCAAACTTACGCATATGAACCCCTCTGAAACCGTTATTATAACTAACTCCTATCTTTTCACAAGCATTTTCAAAAGCTAGATCATAATTCGGTGTAAATATTCTTGGACGATTTAGTGTTTCTTTTCTACTGATAATCTTGTTTATGAAAAGCTCGTGAGTTTCAAGTTTTTCTTTTAAATAATCAATCGGGAAAGGAACATATTTGTTTACAAATTCTTTAAGTATTTTTCCTAAAATGACTTTGATTGCTATTGCAACTTCTTGATCATTTCTTATATTTAGATTGTATAAATATTCTTGGTTTATTTTATCAAACTTCTTTTCTAATAAATCGTCAGATACTAAATATGAAATAATGTGATTTATATATTCAGGTTTTTCGGCAATTGCATTAAGTTCGGCAATAATTTCAGTAAATGGATTTTCCCCTTTATTTATAGTCTTACCCCCAATTGAAGCAGAAGTTCCACTACCACATAAAAAGTTGACATTTTCATTTAAATAATATTTACCAAGTTTATCAATAGGAATTTGTTCGTTATCCCTTATGAAAATTGCTTTCTCCGTTTCGTTATCTCTATTCTCATCTGGAAATTCAAATGAAATTGTTTGACCATCTATTGTTATTTTATTTATCATAGTCTATTATTTATCCTTTAAAACACTTTTTATTAGTTTATTATCTCCAACAGTCTTTTTATCCTATAATTATTAATTATTAATATCCAAAAATCAAATCATTAACGAAATGAAGCAAACAAAGATGTGAGTTTAGGAACACTTGGACTAAACGAGGATTTTGTGCCGCTGAATGAGGTAATGACTATTTGATATTTACTATGAGTTTTGTTGTTGAAAATCTTTATCTCACATTTTAAAACCTATACGTTATAATAGAAATCATAACATTTTTATTCTACTGCATCCTCCTCAATAGTTTCATTAATCTTTTTAAGCATAACTTCAATTCTACTTTTTTCATCATCAGAGATATTGTAATATTCAATTTCTTCGAAATTATTATTTTCTAAAAGTTGCTTTATCATTTCAGTATACGAAAATTCTTCAAGTACAGTACCTTTTGCTAATTGAACATTTATTTCATTGTCAGCATTTTTTGTAAATATTAGTTTCATTATTCTTTGAATTTTTTTAAGTTATACTTTTTAACTCTTTTTTTAATTGATGGCTTGCCACCGTCCGTAATTTCGGCAATATAATCTAAAACATTTTTTCCGTCAATTTTTCCTTCTAATCGACTAGATCTAATTACTATTGTATTTTCTACATTATTACATAAAACTATATTTTGTGCATCAGCTAACATTGGTATTGTCGCATTGTGAGACACTAAAATTATTTGCTTTTTTGTTTTGATTTTTTTTATTGCTTCAACTAACCCTTTATTTATATAAGTTGTTGCCAAATTATCTTCGGGTTGATCAATTATAACTGGAGCTATATCTTTATCATATCCTAAAATAATATCAAGAATTACAGATGTTTTCCAACCAGCACTTAAATTCTCAAATTCTCTACCGTCTGAAGTTGTGATTTTATATTTTTTCTTGTTAAAACCTTCAAAATCGTTATAAACTTTTAATTCAAAATCATCGTAACTATGAACTTTTGGTGATTGCTGTTTAAAATTACTTTCAAAAAGTTTTTCTGGGCTTATGTCTCTAAAATGATTGATTTTATCTCCAGATTTCAAGTAATGGTTAATTACGTCTAAAAACTTTTCTTTATTTAACACGAAGTCATTTTCTATATAAAGGGTATGTCCCATCGAGATAATCTCTTCCGAATCAAACTTAATTGCATATGTTGAGATTTCTTCTAAAATTTTATAAAATTTTCTTGTGGATAAAACATATTTTTTGATGCTTTCAATTAGAGAATCAAAACTTTGCTTTTTTGTCTGCTCTTCTAAATTTGACGACCTTAAGTCCGTATCATATTTAGTTTTTTCTTCAATAATAACTTTTCTGATTTTACTTTCAAAAATCGATGCTTCAAAAACTTTTTCAAGTTCACTTTTGAGTTCGGAAACTAAATTAGGATTATGATTAATAAAAGGGTTGTTTGCTAAAAGTTTATCAATTTCATCTAATGTGGTATTATGCTCTAAATACTTCTGTTCGGAATATTCAATTTTTTGCTTATCTCTATCGCTCGGAAGTAATTTTTCAAGTAGATTTCCTTGTATATCATTTTTAATCAAAAGCCTTGATAATTTCTGAATTTTTTTTAAATTTTTATCTTCATCTTCAATTATCTTAATACATTTTACTAGATCTTTTATATCTTGTTTTAGTTTTCTTAATCCACCATCTATTTTATCTCGGATTTCATCATCGCCTGGAAATACATTTTTTATTATGTCAATACTATCGATTTTATTATCAGTTGTATTATTTACAATTGTCATAATATAATTTTGTGATAAATAATGAGGAGTAATACCGGATGGATTTTCTACATTTATTTTATCAATTTCATAGAATGAGTAATTTGTATCAATGAAATTATTTGTAATACTCTTATAAATTGAATCTACCAATAAGGTTTTGCCACTTGAAGACCCACCAATAACAACATTTAATCCCGACGTTAACTCTATATCAATATCTATATTGTTTTTTTTGTGAGTTACTTTTTTAATATTTTCAGACCACATTTTTGGTTTACTTTCAGAATAAATCAATCGTGAAGATTCGGATAATGATAATCTTAAACCATTAAAAGTAGGTAAAGCAAACATCCAAGTTGGAATAAATGGTTTAGCATCAGCAACTTTAGCATTAGGATAATGAATTGGATTATAGTTGTCCGTACAAGTTACTAAATTTACAAAATCATTAATTCCTAGTTTTTTAAAATAATCTTGTGTTCGCTCTAAACCTGTATTTCCCCTAGCAGTAAACCCGTCAAATTGATTATAATAAATACTTCGTTCCATTGTACTATCAAATTTAATACCTGCTGGAATCGATGTGTCAAATGTACAATGTGATTGACCACCGTGTGGTAATAAGAGAAACTCATATGAGTCAAAAGTGTTTATTATTTTCTCTATTTTTGGAATATTTAAATCTAATTTATTTACAATCTTACTTGGATATAACTCATCTAATTTTTGATTTAAATCATCTAATATTTCTTCATTTATATCATCGATATTGAAATAAATATGGCAATGATATGCTGGACAATCATCATAGTTTTTGATATGTAATTCAACCCCAATTAAAATATTAATACCTTTTTCAACCGCTTTTAAGTATATGGTTTTGTTTATCGTATTATGATCTGTAAGGGAAATAAGGAATTCTGAATTTCCAGTAAAATCATTGATTTTATTCACTAATTTATCTAAATCATATGAATGATTAATAACATTAGGGTCTTCTGAAGTATGAATGTGTATATCTAGATATGTTGTATTCATTTTAAATTTTTGGTTTTATATGACGTTGCTAAAAAACATATTTATCAATTAATTTCGATATTATTATAAATTTTACTTTGAGACAATTACTCTATTTTTCGCATCATAACTGTAATTAACAACCTCTCCACTAATAATTAATTCAATAGCTTGTTCGATAACTTCTATTGGTGCTACAAACCATTCTCTGGGGGTGTGTCGTCTTTTTTTCTCATCAAAAATGTCAAGATTAAGACAAGATTTTCCAAAGAAATTATGCAATAATTGTTCTAGTTTTTGCGGGTTCATATTGTAGCATTTCCAAGCAGTGATGATTTTTACCTGTGCCATTAAATAGGTTGGATCCTTTTCTGCATTTTTAATCCTTTCTTCGACAGCATCTTTAGAATATCCAATCTTGAATAAATTATCTATTGCAATTATTCTTTCGTCTTTACTTTTGGAACGCAGCACATAAATAAAACCTGCTTCTTCATCTTCATCAGTAATGTTGCTAAAATTCTCGATAAAATTCTCGTTTACTTTATCCTTGTTTTCAGAAACAACTTGACCATTGGCATACAATATTTTTTCTACGGACCTTTTAAGCATATTCGATTCTGTACCGTTTTCGAATATACATCTTGTGCGACCGTCTTCTCTTACCCTTGTTCCGTCTTCCTTATAATGGTCTTTTCGGTCAATGTTTATTTGTTCCAACAAAAATAAAACTCCATTGTGAACATAATAGGTTCCTTCTCGAAGATTACCCATTTTGAAATCTACCAACTTTCTTTTTCCTTCTGCTAAATCTTTTTGAATTTCTTTAAATAAGGGTTCGTATTTATCAAAGTCTTTACACTGTTTTCTTCTTGCTACAAAATCAGTTTCGGCTCTTTCGTGATCCTTTGGCGTATGTTTAAAGTCAAATAAATCAGTATCATCATTTAACAAATCGAAACTGTCATCATTGAAAATATCATCGATAGAATTGATTTCTTTTTTCTCTACTTTTAATAATCCGTGTACATCCTGTTCTTGTAACGACAGCATTTTTTTTGGATTTTCTCTGATTTTTTTTAGTCGGGAATAGAGCTGGAATTCTGAAATATTAGCAGGATTGGGTTGAGGCTCTTTATTGTATTTTTCAATAAAATCATTCACTTCATTAAAAGAACTTGATAGTCGTTCGTCAGCATTTCTGGCATTAGCAATTTTGGGTTTGACATTTAGAATATCAAACTCATCATTATTAAAAATATCATCCAGGATTTTATTCTTATCCATTTGTTACTCGTTTTCTTTTTTCTTCTTTCAAGTAAATAATACATTCCGCCATTCTTTTTTCCAGAGGATCGTTTGTATTTATACTAGGCTCTTTGTCATACATTTTTTTGAATTCTACGATTTTGGGCCACAAAATTTTGGCTTCTTCAAAGTCCATTTTTATTCTTGTTGCTTCAATAGTGTCCTGAATTATTTTTAACACTTTTGTAGTTACGTCTTTAGAAAGAATTTCAAAAGCTTTTTGAAATGGATTGATTGAGTCTATTAAATCAATGTGTAGGTCGTCGATATTTACAAATTTATCAGACATTCTAATAAATCGCTGGTCTCCCACTTCTTTAATTTCTCCGTTTTTAATTACTGAATCTACTACCACATATTGACGAATTTCTTCTATTTCTTCATCGGATAATTCCGGATATTTAATTCTTATGATTTTAGGAATCAATACTTTATTTATTACCTCGGGATCTATATTTCCGGGCATTGCTTTAAGCATTGTATCGTCTTGTAAAATAGTTGCTTTTAAGTCATTCAAATCGGATTCAAGAATATCCTTAACTCTTTTTGAAGAAGGTTCTTTAAATCCTCTAATTTTTATTTCTCCAGGTTTTACATCTTCATCATCATTACCACCTCTAGTTTTGAAATTAAAATTAGGTGCTAGTACTTGTTCCATTAGCAACGAAGCAGTAATGGCTTTCAGCATATTATTAGTTGCTACTTTTACATCGTCCTGAATGGCTTCTGGACTTGCAATAAGATTTGTAAATTGTGCGTGTGTTTTATTATTACTATCCCGAGTACAACGACCAATAATTTGAATAATTTCGGTTAATGAACCTCTATATCCCACTGTTAAGGCGTGCTCACAAAAAGGCCAGTCAAAGCCTTCTTTTGCCATACCTAGTGCAATGATTAAATCCATATCATCTACGGATTTAATATTTCGCAAGTAGTTTACAATTTTGTCTCTTTCTCGGGAATTGTCTTCGACTAAATCGGCTACTTTTATTATTTTTCCATCACTGTGGCGCTTTACGTGAATTACTCCTGTTTCACTATCTTGTTTCAAAACACTACCAATAGCATCAATAATAAAATCGACTTCATTGTGCTTGTCTTTAGTACTTTCTCCTGAATTTACATTTGGAATATGGAGAATTGTTTTTTTATCGGTATCGAGAATATCCAATATTGCGGATGTGTATTTTCCGGTGTAGAAATGATACCCAATCCCTAATGATTTTAAGAAGTTGTACCCATTCAATTGTTCGTAATAATTGTAAGTTACTTTGGTAAACTTTGCTTCGTTTTCGGGTGTTAAAATAGGCACGCTATCGCCTCTAAAATAAGAACCTGTCATCGCTACAATATGAGCAGTAGATTTGTTCATTATTGATTTCAACAATTCGCCTAATTTACTATTGACATCGGCAGAAACGTGGTGAAACTCATCGATTGCCAACAATGTGTCATTGAATTTTGTTTCGTCAAATTCTTCGCAAGCAAATCGTAAAGTGGCGTGTGTGCAGATTAATATTTTCTCGTCACTATCCATAAATTTATGAAAGGCTTTTACTTTGCTACTGCTACCTTCGTCTCCTGGAGTACATAAATTATAGACATCGTTTGGTTCCCAGTTGGCAAAAAAGCCATCTTTTTTTAAATCCGTTTTAGAAAATGAACTACCAATAGAACGCTCTGGAACGGCTACAATAACTTTCTTGATACCTTGATTTACTAATTTATCTAATGCCAAGAACATTAAGGCACGAGATTTACCCGAAGCTGGTGGTGCTTTTAATAATAAATACTGCGCATCACGAGATTCAAAGGCACGGGTTTGCATTTCTCGCATACCCATAGTATTGATTTTTGTACTATTTCCAGTTTTGTGGTAATTTACATTTACTATATCCGGCATCTATTTAATTGTTAATGGTTAGTGGTTAATTGATAATGGTTAGTTTCTAACGGTTCTGCTGCTACTTATGATTAACAATTACTTATTAATTTTAAGATTTACTTTTTACTTTTCACGAGTAATTTTCACTACAAACCCTTTGAATACAATGCTTTATTGAATTTTACTTATTATTTACTTATTATTTACTTTTGTTTTGAACAACGAAATAAACCTTTGTTTTATCAGAACCTTCTTTTCCAATAGTTCCATTTTTAGACATTCTGTAAACCACTTTTGCAATCTCTGCGGCAGGAATTTCTTTTAATTTGGTTTGAATATCTTTCATTTTACTTTTTCCATTGTATCTCAAATATTCAAGAATTAATTTTTCTAATACATAAGGCTCAATTGTTTTCAACGATGGCTTTAAATCTAATTTTGCTTGAGAGAATAATTCGTGATTTAAAAGATATTCTGTCCCCTTTTTAATACCTCTACTAATCAATATTTCCTTTTCGATTAATGTTCCAATCCAAGAACTCATTTTATCTTCCTGGCTCATTTGTAATTTTAATGCCAATTGAGTGGAGAGGATTTTCTTTTCTGAGGCAACAATACCTAAAGTGATGTATTCTTTTTGAGTTAATTGAAAATGTTTGTCAATATAATCAAGGATTGAGATTACTTCCGTATCAACTGCACCTGAAAAAACTGTTACTGCAACTCGGGTAAATTCGCTGTCAATTTCGGGTAATGGTTTTGCATCCCTAACTAATTTTTCGTAAATTAAATCATAACCTGAACCTTCTCCTTCCATAAGCTGTAAATCGCTTAATGTTTGAATAAGATGCGGGTTTCTGCGGTGTCTTTCGTGTAAAATGTTATCTTTTGTTATCCCTAATGGTAAACTACCAGGATTTGTAATCATCATTCTATCAGGATAAACTTCAATAAAAATATCTCCCGAAATAGTGTATTTCTTGTGTGCAATTGCATTGATCAATAATTCTCGTACTACTTCTTTTGGATATTGCCGGACTGTTTTTCTGAATAAACCATCTGGTAATTCTGAACTATAAGTAAGCTCTACGGCTTCTTTTTCTATTTCCTGTACCAACTCTTTTGGGTTGTGCAAATGAAAATGCCATTCTTTTTTTCTGATTTTTTCTTCTCTCTCGTTATACACAATGTATTGCACTGTTATTGGATAACTTAACCTTGCCCTGTGTGCAGGTTTTCCAAGCCATAAAACACCCAAATTGGTTAGATAGTTTTCGGGACCCAATAATTGATAAAAAGTTAGTATTTCTAAATCGTCTCTTTGCTTTATAAAATCTGAAACCTTGTCTGACTTCTTTATATCATTGATGAAATTAATAACACTGCTAGATTCTATTTGTTCCAATGTCAATTTTTGAGGCGAAATAATTTCCCATTGAAAAGCTGTTTTTTCCGCTGCTAATGTTGTCAATTCTGTGCTATCTACTGGATAACAACTATCCGAAATACGAATTAGAACCTTGCCCGAAGAGGTTGTTGCAATAGTTCGTGTCGATGGTAAAATGCGAATTATAAAATACTCTGCTCCGTTACTGTGAACGATAATTTCGGGGTTTACTAAACCCACACCATCGGTTAAACTCCGTAGTTTTTTGACTACATCATTCATATCTGTTATTTTTACTTTCTGATTTTCTGGTGGTGCTTTATCTTTATCCTCAATTCCAATAATCAATTCGCCACCTTGTGCGTTAGCAAAACAGACACAGGTTTCAGCCAATGAAGCCAAATCCGTTTTTGTACCAATAGCTTTTCTTAAGCTTTTATAGTCTTTATTTTTATCTTCTACATTCATAACTTACTTCTTTTTGCTTTCCTGTTTCCTTTTCTGTATCAAACAATGTCCCTTTTTCATTTTCCTATTTAATTCGATTGTTGATTTAAACTATAGCTGCGTATTTATTATTTAATATCTGGATATTCTTTTTCAGTAAGCTTAGTTTCGATTGTGTTAATGAACCATTTCAATAAGCGTATCTTTTCTTTCATACCTTTTGGGTTAGTATCCATTTATCCGTTTTCCACCGCCAATCCTTTATGTATTAAAACACTTGGCTAACATTACATTAAAACTGGTGCAGGCGTTAAAGTTGTAATTGAATTTGCAAGTCGTTTTTCATTTCCTAATGGAGTTGTGTAATATCTTTGCTCAATCCCATATAAAAGATGTTTCAAATTATCTTCAGTCCCAATTTCAAAATGTCCTTCTTCTTCAGAAAAATCTAACTCCGCACAATACTCTTTTATATATTCAAAAATTTTATTTTTTTCAACAACTGTAAATTTACTTAAGGTATCCATAGCCATTGCAATCCTTTTTCTATTGGCTGTCTTTACTTTAAGGACATCATAATTATTAATAAGATTTATAAAATCATTATTTAAAAAATCTTCTGTATCAGCATCAGTAGCTTCTTTATATAAGTTGCCTATTTCAGGAAAAATAGTCGTAATGGCAGTAAGATTCTTAAAATACAGAATATCTAGAGCCTTATCGTATATTGCATCTGAATAGGGTTTTATAATTATTATTGGCTCTTCCGAGAGGACAGGCTCGTTCGATATTTTAAACCATTTTTTTGTTATCGTTTGACTACTGGTTATTTTTTGAAAAAAATAAAAATTGTCGTCCTGATATGAACA
>Ga0184629_10000628_pt1 | contig 15594 bp, 16 predicted proteins | sample PLM4_32_b1_FD_133158 | JGI IMG/M metagenome (GOLD analysis project Ga0184629, IMG submission 133158) | Groundwater sediment microbial communities from an aquifer in East River, Colorado, USA - PLM4_32_b1 | ecosystem: Environmental > Terrestrial > Soil > Riparian zone | place: USA: East River... | reverse complement strand
TCGGCACCTCCTGTAATGGCGAGACCGTTTCCATCTGGTTCTACTCCTGAGTCGTGTGTTGGGCGGATCGTCCCGGTGACAATCTCAGACGCCGCAACTTGATCTGTGACGCAGCGATAATTCTTACCATCTGAGCTGCGAAGCAGTCCTGCGGGATTACCAGCAGCGCCTACCAAGCGCTTGCCAGGCTCCCACGGTGGTATCTCGTGGCCATCCTGCTGCTCGATGTAGAACAGCGATCCGACATGACCTGCGAGGAAGATGCTTTGAGTGGCTGTCAGGGTTACGATCCCGAGCCCAGCTGAAGCGTGGACAAAGCTCGTCTGTATCAGGTTCGGTGTCTGGAATGGGCCATTCTCGAATACCGCATCCACGATCTCAAATGAATTGGCACTGAGCCGACGGAACTCTTGAGGCCAATGATCAGTGTGAACCAACGTCATGACGTCAGCTGACTGCGTGAATCGAACATCAGCCAGTTCATCAGAGGTGTATGGACTGACAACAGCTAAGAGACCGCGTATCTCACCTCCGCTTACATAGACACCGAATGAGGTTCCATTTCCTTGAACTTTGAACTGAGTAGCACTAACTACGTTCCGAACGAGGAAGTAGCCATAGAGGAAGTGTGCACCAGCGGCGTTCATGTTTGAGATGTTGATTCCCTGACCGGCAACCAAACCATGAGGCGCAGCCGTAGTAACGAGCCTCGTATAGTTTGGAGCAGATAGAATCGTGACGTCAGTAATTGTAGCCAAGATCCCTACGTTGTCGACTACTGCTCCCTCAGTGAAGATCGAGACATTGAGATCGCCGAACGCGAGCGCGTACGACTGCTCCTCAGAGAAGATGAACGGGAGAACTATCGAGGGCATCTCAGGATCTGGCGCAGTCGCAACGAGCTCAGTTCCTGGACGTCCAGTCACACCCCCTGTGGGTCGGACTATGCAGTCACGACAGCGCTTGAGTGCAGTGGCGTATCGAGCGAGATCCACCCTTCCATATATGGCGGGAGAGACCTCTCCAGCGGCCATGCTTACTTGGGAAAGTTTCGGCATTGCTCACCGGATAGAAATGGATGGGGAGTCGGCTTCTCTGTCCTGCTGGCTTTCGTTCAGTGCGTTGGCTTTGTTCGTAATGCTGCACGCGTTGTACTGATTCCAGGCATTGCCTATGTAGTCCTTCTCCACCTGAAGTGCAGGACCAGCCAGTGCGGCAAGCCTCCAAGCAATCGAATCGAACAACCCCTTGTCGAAGAGCGCTGCGTTCGTGAGTGCTCTAGTGCACATGGCGTAAGCAGGATCCAAGTCAGTCAGAACTAGAGTCTTTGACTCGTCGTCCTTGACAGCCAGTGTGAATGGAATCTTCGGAAGGAGGAACTCTTGCTCAGACCATTGCGTAAAGATCGAGCGCGACAGGATCCGAGCTCCGCTCTCATCACAGATTTGCCGTATGGCCAAGCAGTGTGCAGGGTAGGCATAGACCTTGTCCCATCCAATGAATGTCGTATTCGCTTCCTCAGCCAGAGCCACGACCATGTTGGCACACGGCCAGGGAAAATCCCTGAGCACGTAGTCTCGACATGTAGCATAGAATCGACCGAGCACACGAGCCTGAACTGAGGCTTCAGTTTCGCTCTGCACAGTGACGCTCATCCCGAGATGGGAGAGCGACTGATTCCAAAGATCAACTACTGCAGTCATAGTTAGAACCCGAACCCAAATCCTTTACCGAAGTACATGCCCTTCGTCTTCACAGAGGGAGCTGCAGCAGCTAGCCCAGCGTACAGCTTCAGATTGGCCGACCGTTCCCCCGCTGTAGCTGCGCCAGGGTAAGCGGCACCACGCCATGGAACAACCCACAGCATGACGGAGTGCCGCTTACGAGGAGTGTCAGCAGCCATTACGGACCTGCCGCGATCTCACCACGATCCGCTGTGGTTGTGTCGTCAGCGAACGTGGCTTTCTGGTCAATCGTGGTAGAGTCGTCAGCATACAGCCTGTACTGTGCTGCGGTCTGAGTCGAACGATTCCTCCAAGCCTTGTACAGGAAGTTGATCTTGACTGCGAGCGAAGCTGTCGCAGCAGGCAGGATTTGTCCAGGCTCTGCGTAGGTATCGACGTTGACGACATCGAGCACCTCGGCGTTGACATCAGCTTTTGCCTGTGCAGCGAGCGAGCCAACCGAGCCGGTGACGTTGCCTCCAACGTTGCCAGTGACGGAGCCGACAGCACCTGTGACTGATCCCACAGAGCCAGTGACGTTGCCAGCTACGCTTGCGACGGAGCCGACCACGTTACCACCGACGTTGCCTGTAACGCTACCTACAGATCCCGTGACAGATGCCACAGCTCCGGAGACGCTACCGACTGAGGTGACCGTGGGGATCGTAACGCCTGTGAGCGTAATGGGTCCACCTGTAAAGGCAAGCTCTGCGTTGTCAGCTGCGGTCGAGTTCCCTGAGAAGCGGATCGCATCAGACAGAACGTATTCACCGAAGCTACCGGCAGCGACGTGACCAGCACGTGCTTCGTCCCAGACAGCATCGGCGATAGTTGCCACAGTAGCAGCATCTATGCCCAGATCCTTGATAACGAAGACCGAGTCAGACGAGGGGTTGACTGCCCAGTTCGGTGCTACAGATGCAACCTTTGTGGAGCCAACATATGCAGTGATCTGTCGAGCCTGACCTGCTCCGGTACCAGAGAGAATCCGGATTGTCTGATACCTGTAGAGGTCATCAGTCGCTGAGGCTGAAGCGTCAAGCGTAATACTTGCAGATGACCCTGCCTGAGCTGTTGCGTTTCTAACAGCTTGCAGTATCAGTCCATAGCTGTTCGCAGTGGTATGCCCAGCCTGCAGTTCGTCCCAGACAGCCGCAGCATTCTGTGCTGCAGTTGGAGCAGAGGCTCCAGGGATTGCGCCGAAGGGGCGGACCACGAAGACAGAAGTGTTGTCAGGGTTGGTAGCCCAGCTCGAGACTGTCGCCACCTTCGTGGCTCCAACGTACGAGGTGACGATTCGACCTTGGCCAACGCCAGTACCAGACACGATGTGTATGAACTGATCCTTGTAGAAATCGTTGACAGCTGAAGCCGAGGCGTCCAACGTAATCGTGGTGCCCGAGCCTGCCTGTGCAGTCGCTGAACGAATCGTAAAGGCCCAGGCGCCATATGAACCAGCAGCAACATGTCCTGAAGCTGCCTCGTCCCATACCTGGTCAGCAATAGCGTTGATGTTCGCCGCAGAGATCGAGACACCACCGGCTGTGATCGACAGTTCGCCAGCGCCTGATCCATTCTTGATCGTGACGACAGGGTAGCCGTTGGTATCGACTGTTGCAGCTGCCTGTCCTTTCCAGTGGGAAACGTTGACTTCGGGACGACCAGAGGCGAAGGTGCCAGCCGTACCACCGAAGTGCGTGACGTCCGCCTTGAGTTCCGAACCAGACTCCTGCGGGTAGAGCACGATGGGGACGGTCTTACCTTCAGCGCTCTTCACGATGATCGCTACCGTGTCAGCGTTCATCTCCGTGGACGTAAGATCCAGGAAGTACATGCCACTCGACGTAGCGATCTGGGTTGCTTCGTTAGTGCAGTCAGCGAAGGTACCACCGTCCTTACTGACTTCAGAGTCAAGGCTGGTTGCGCCTGCGACCGGGTCCCCGTCAGCGTCCAAGATCGGGAAGGTTACCCGATACGCTTGGTTCTTGACTGGTACGAAGGTTGCGTCTGTGGATGCCATCTAAATCTCCTTACCAGCCTCGACCAAAACGCGAAGCTATAGTATTCATGCCAGGGATTCCCCGGAATCGATTTTGAGCTGGCTGACCAGCTTGAACTATGACAGGGTGATCTGAATCAAAGGTAGCACCAGTGACAGTCAGATCTCCTCCTGCATCAAGACCAGCATTTGCCTGGGTAGCATTGTTGGTTGCAAGATCCCAGTAACCGATCAGGCTAGCAGCTGCAATGGTAGATGCTGCTTGCCCACCAAGATAAAGCGTAATGTCTCCATCTGAGAGCGCTGAGTTCCAGATCGCTACTTCAGCAAGCTTACCAGTGTAGTCCTGTGATCCACCGAAGCCCTCCCCCAATCTAATGAACTGCATAGCGTTAGCAACGGCCTTGGATGTGGTATTCTGTCCAGTGTTGCCGAAAGCCTGAACGTACAAGTCCCTTAGCGTTGCATTGGTAAACCGACCAACGTAGCCAGCCCAGACACCATCGATGTTGACACTGGAGACAACAGCATCTGCACCTGTAGTATCTTGAGAAGTAGCCCACCACCGGTCGTCTACCGTAGAACTTTGTAATGTGTGAGAGTCGTTCTGACTACCAGAATTGTTACCAAAGGATACAAAACGATCCGTGGCAACCGGGTGAGTCGTGACTTTGAGAAAGCAACCCATTGTGACTGGGTGACCATTGTACGTTGATGTGAACGTACCGGTCATCGTGTCGTTGGCGCCGTCGAATGAATAACTCATCCAGCCCTCGGAGTTACGTCGTCGAATCCAGTCACGAGCCCGCTCTGGTATTGCGTGACCATGTTAGAATGCACGGCGCTACCGGGGTGAACGATGTTCTCGGCGTACCCGTATCGCATGGCCGCATGGCCCATGTAGATCGGATGGTCCACGGTGACGCCGCCCGGGCCGTCGCTGCGAATCCAGTAGCAGTAATGGCGCATGCCGATGGCGGCCATGTCGTTTGAGTTGCGAGGCTTCATTCCAATTGGACCGGTCTGTTCAAAGATCGGGGTCGGCGAAATCGTGCGATTTCCATTGCCGCCCTGATAGTGCGGCGTACCTGGCACAGTACCGGAAGATTTCCAGACGCGGACAAGGCCGGTATTAGCCCGGAACTTCCAACCATTCACATTAGCTTGCGCCGTTGTGTATGGGTTGTAGCAGAGTTCAAAAATGAAGTCTGTCCATTTGCCGCGGTCGCTACCGGCGACTGCCAGTGCTTGCACCGGGGCCATAGCGATTCTTCTCTCGTGCAGCCCTTGAACAATGCCGGTCGTGCTCCAGTCTACGTGTAGGCACCACCAAAGATCGGCGCCAACCTCGGCGGCAGTAATGGGGTTGCCAGTTTGCGCGTTGAAATAGTTCAGGCCGGGGTCTGGACGAATAAGGTGCATGGACATCGACGTTGAAGTCGCCGAACCCTTGAGGTTGTTCTCCAGAATTTGCGGACCTGAGCCGTGGCCATCCAGCGGATTGTCCGCTTGATGGTTACGATGCAAATAAACCGAAAATCCGAAGAAAAACCGGGTATCCCACGCCGCGCCAACTTGATCTTCTTTGCCCCACGCAAACTCAGTGCGCGGCTTGCACTTCGTGCCGTCGTGGGCCATATCGAACGGGTCTTCACCCGGAGCGGGCTGGATGTTGAGTGGTTCGTAGTGACGGGTGGGGCCCATGCTACGAGCCTGCCCAGTGATCGGCGGCGCGCCACTGTAACACATGCTACGAAGGAAGTACCCGATCTCACGCGGAGCAATCACGTCGGATACTCCGTTGAACGTGACGGTCTCACCGGAAGTCAGATACAGATCGTAGGCTTCCGAACCTCCTTGCTCAGTCGCGTTGAACGCGCCGGCTGGTGTCAAACCCCCGGTTGCTCCGTAGAGCGTTGACTGGTTGGCTGGCTGAACCTGTGCCGCGGCCTTCAAAAAGATTGCGTTGCCGAAGCGCGCTGTCAAGTTGGTGCGACTGCCCGACTGCTCGGTGAACCGTCCGCTGGAATAGTCAGCAGCTGCGTACAGGATTCGTGAACCAGGAACTGAGCTGTCGAATGCGTATGGACCGAAGATTGCAACCTTCTTGGCCACGCAGCGGTAGTAGACTCGAACGCCTTGAGTCAGCCCGGTGTGATCTTTCGGACTCGATCCCAGATTTACAGCGATGGCTGTCCACGGTCCAGACCCCACGCCTGTGCCAGAGTTGCCGTTCATCGAGAAATCGATATCGAAGTCGTCAGGTACAGCTCCGTTGGGTCCAGCCGAGAATGTCAGGCGGTTCGCTGTGTTGTTCAGAGGAGCCGCCGAGAAGACCGGAATGTCAGGGGTGGATGGTACTGAGCTGACGACCACAGCATTAGAGATTGCCGAGTAAACTCCTACGTTGGCGTTGGCTGACGCATCCTTCGCACGAGTTTTGTAGGTGTAGCTGCCGTCAGGTACTCCAGTCTCGATATATGGCCATGTCCCAGTGTAGGCAGCCTGACGCGTGAGGAACGTGCCGCCATTGTCTGATCGAGCAATCTGGTAGCTCGCGATTCCACTAGCATCGGTGGCAGGAGTCGTGAGCGGAACCGTGACAGTTGATCCACTTGCAGTGACTGTGCCGAGAACAGCAGTTGTCGGTGCAATGACGTCTGGATCTGAGACAGTGAACGATATAACGACATCTGAGTTATCGAAACCATCATTCGCGCGAACTGTCATTGAATAGTTACCAACAGTGGTAAAGGCACCATTGATAGCTTGACCATTCGATGAGAGTCCAACTCCTGGGACGTTGTTAGATATAACGCTGTAAGTCCGTGCCTGTCCCTGATCGATGTCTGTGCAGACCAGATTCAGATCGAGGAAATATGCTTGACCAACATTCCCAACCTGAGCCGGTACATCCCAGACTGGAGCTGTGTTGGGATCAGTAGAAGCAACTAGTGGTGCAGACAATGCAGAAGCACCACCCACGTTGAATGCTTGAACATTGAACGTATAAGGCGTGCCAGGAGTCAGTCCCGTGACTGAAATGAGTGATGTGAGAACCGGCAACCCGAAAGGAGCAGCGTTGAGATAGACTTGATATTGAATCGCACTCGGAACATCAGTCCAACCAACATCGAGCTCAGACGCGCTCTGATCAATGACAAATAACCCAGTGGGTGCACCTGGAGGTTGGACACTCGAATCAGCGAGAACCCCGTAGGCTTTGATTGCCACTCGATGAGCCCCCCGAGGTTAGAAGTGTCCGACCAATCCGGTTGCTGTGGTTCCTGCGGCCTTGACGATTCGACAGATGACCGGGACAACCGAGCCCGCAGTCAGAGTGTAGGTAATCGTTTGTGCATCGTCGTTGCCAGCAGGCACGACAACCACATCACCTGCGCCATTCACGATAACCATCTGAGGCTGAGCGCTACCCTGAAAGTTCGTCAGGGGGTTGGTGTCATGAGGCGTGATGGCCTTCGCGCAGGAAGGAAATCGGGTGACATAAGCCAGGTCATCAGTTCTGGGAAGACCCATGAATTACTCCTTGGCTTCAGCTCTCCGCCTACGGCGACGAGCATTCTTGTCCTCTACGACCTCTGGCTCTGGTTCCGGCTCCTCGGCAGGTTCCTCAGGAGGAGCCTTGAACGAGAGTTGCTCAGCGACGAGAACTGCGGTGTCCGGACCAGGCTTGGGCAGAACCGGGCCACTCGGTGGAGGAGCGTCGAAGTTGACTGCCTCCATCCACCGGTGACTGAAGTCCTTGATGTCCTTGATTTCGAAGATCTCCCCTTCGCGTCGTCTCCGGCCGTCGTAGTATCCCACGACCACGCCTTCCTCGATCCCGATGGTAGCCTTCACTTTCATCTCGGACATAGGACCTCACTTAGCTGATGGTCAGCGCATCCGGGTAGTAGTCCATCGTCTGGATCATCGACTGCGGCTGCAGGAAGCTCGTCACAGTCAATGTTGGCGTCGTGCCCGTCAGGGTGTACCGAACTGCCAGGAATGCAGCGGCCTCCGAGATGAGGCTGGGCGGCAGTGGCATCGCGAAGATGAAGCCTGCCACGAGCAGGTCAGCGTCCTCGTTCGGTGCAGTCGGTGTACCGGCCTGGAAGATGCGCCGGTTGAGCAGTCGACGTCCAGTCGTGATGGCAGCGTTGGTCGCCATCTCGATGTCGAACTGGTAAGTTTCGTCTCCGGTCCCCTGGTCAGCCGCGACATCGACCTGGAAGACCACCGCCATTGGTTCTCCGGAACCCATCGCACGAGCGATGCCGAAGTCCACGACGTTGGTTGCCAGTCCGGTAGCCGAGAGCGCCTGGGCGTCGGAGAACAGAAGCTGTGCATCAATGAACATGTGGGCGTTCTCCTTAGGCCACAGTAGCTTCGGTTTCGAGGAGCTGGTCCACGAGCCGAATCGGGATGCCGCGCAGAGAGACCTTGCGCTGTCCTTCCTCCTGTCCGACCGTCAGATACAGATTCGCCTTCTGCATGGCCTGAATGTCGAGCATCTCGAGGATGGTCCGGTTGGCGTAGAAGATCGGCCGACCCAGCGTCTGCGAAGGCAGGCGATGAATCGCGCGGAGCATGACCTTAATCAAGTCCGCCGCCGAAGATTCTGCGACGAGGTTGGAAATGTCAATGTTCGCGATGCGGACAACGTACCGCCAGTCACGCACGACGAGTCCGGCTTTCCACTGCCAGTGATCCTGGTAGGCACGCATGCGAGAAGTGCCGATACCTGTCGCGCCCTGGACAGTCACGAGTCCGAGATCCTCATGGATCAAGCCTGCCTTCGATCCCTTGGGGAAAACGCCGAACACGGTGTTGGCGCCCCAGGCGACGAGGTAGATGCTCGAGTTGTCCGAGCCTGAGCCGCCAGCCTTGATCACGTTCTGGCCAGTGACTCCGGTGGACAGCGCATAACGAGGCGCGAGTCCGGTGAATTCCTCAGGTGCGATACCGGAGTTACCGTAGACCAGCGTCTGCGCGTATTCCTGGTTCATCGCTTCGAGGAACGCCTGCGCTTCCGAGAGTCGGAACGAGGCAGAGTTGCCGTTCAGCTCTGCGAGATCCTTGTCGACCTCCGAGTATGCCTCCAGCATGCCGGCCTGTTCGTCGGCTTGTGCTGAGGTGCTCTTGCTGGGCGTGACGCCCTGGTTCAGCAAGCGCCATGCAACGGTCGGAAGCGAAGTGCGAACCGTCACCCGGTGGCCCGTCGGGAGGTTACCCTCCATGAAGAGCTGATCCTGGATGATTTCGTTGGTCTGCGACAGCAGCTCAACGATGGTGGGCACCTGGCCATCTGGGTCCAGACGCTTCGCCCAGTCGGCGAGGGTCAGGACAGTGTTGCCGAGGGTAGCCATTCAACTGCTCCTTAAGTCATTACCTGTGAGGTAGGATGGTTGAAGAGTTTCGCAGCTGCCGCGTCTGGGGTCGTTGCCGAAGCCTGCTGCGTCGTCGTCGGTTTGTCTTCAGAGATCTGACGACCAACCTTTTCGAAGAACTTCAGCACCTCGACGTGATTTCCCAGCCCAGTTTCATTGAGCAGATCCTTCAGCGCCGGAGACCCGAATCGAGCCAACGCCGCTTGCGCCACCTGGACATTTTCCTGGTAGCGATTTCCACCGAAATCCTTATCAGATTTCGCCTGTGTCTCCCAGGACTCTCGTTGAGCCATGTAGAGATCAGAGATCACCTTATCCTGACGAGCGAGTTCGGCATGGAACGCAGGGAGGAGCTTCGTCAATTGATCCTGTGTTACGCCGGCCTCTTTGAGGACGGGCTCGAACACTTTGATTGACTCGGCATCCAACTCGACGGGCTTGCCGTCAGCTCCGTTCGCTTTGAACTCGTACTTGTCGGGGGGTTTCGGTGCGTCAGCTGGCTTTTGATCGGCAGGCTTTTGATCGCCATCCGGTTTTGCGGCTGACTGTGAGGGATCTGGCTTCTGATCTGCGGGCTTCCCGTCAACGGGAGCAGTTGAACTTGTACCGTCAGCGGGTTTCTGATCGTCTGCCACGAGCTCTCTCCTTTAGCACGACTACTGTACGCCAGTTCGACCTCAATTGGAATGTTCGGCGTTCTCCCGGAGCATCGTAATCAGCAATTCTACGTCGACTGCTTCGATTTCTCCCCAGATCTTCACGCCAACAGATCGGATTCCGTTGTCATAGTAGACCTGAGCGCTCGGAACGAACGGTGCACGGAACACACCACAGTGCGCAAGCAGCCGTCGTATATAACGTCTGCCTTCAGGCATCGCAAGAACAGCCTTGAGATCGGCCTGCGCCAGTTTGTCGGCGTCCTTGACCTTTCTGCCTTGTTCTCGAACCTGCTTCGGGTCAGCCGCGTTCTGCTGTGGCTGTTCCGTTGCCATTAGCCGGCGACTCCGATCTCGCCTTCTCCCTCGATTGTCAGGGAGGTCGCTGCGGACGCTCCTCCAACGAGGAAGTCCGCGACATCGATTCTCATACGACCATACCAATCGTAGACGTCGTTGGCCGGAATGCCTTTGCCTTGACCGATGACCTCGGTGCCAGCAACGTTGCCGCCTGTTGCGCCAAGCCACAATGAGAACGTGACTGCGCCGCCAGTCTTGTTCACGATCCTGATGTGATGCAGGATGATGTACTGACCTGAAGAGCCAGCGCCTACGCCTCCTGAGGCTGCAGGGGGGTTGAGGATGTTGGTCGTGAGCGTATTGGACAACGCTACAGGACCAAACCTAAAAGCTTTGTTCTGCACGAACTGTCTCCTTAGAATGCGGGGACTTCACCCCACAGGACATTAACACTAAAACTCCAGGTCATCGCGGCTGGGAAAGCGTTTGCACCAGTCCGAATGACGAAACCTTCTTGATTCGCAAGCACAAGTGGGTGCTGTCCTTCTCCGTCAGCATCGAGCAAAGCATATGGAGAAATGAGTGGCAAGTCAGCAGATACCGTAATGGCACCTGTTCCTACGCCTTGTGAGATCGCTCCCATATCAGTAGTATCCAGAGTCTTCGTTCCAGCAGTCAACGCTGCAGTGGTACAAATTCCGGCATCGTTTACCTCAGACGTTGCCATCGAGGTTCGGAGCTGACAGAAGTCACCCGTAAGATTCAAGCGAGTACCACCTGAACCAGCAGCAGTCCATGATCGAGCAGCTGTGAGTCTGAAAGCGATAAGAGCTGCCGCTGATGCTGCTACGTTAAGTCCAGCTGTGATGGAGACTTTGTAAACCAGTGCAATACGTGAGGCAGCAGTTACATACCTGAACTGGAAGATCTCCGAGTTGGCACCAAGTGCAGCCGCCATCGTACCACTGGTAGCTCCTAACCGGAAGTAACCCCCAACACCGTATGGGTGTGGATGTCGAACCGTGTGTAATGGAACAGACGCGACTGCTCCAATTGATGCAATTTCTGTGCCTGCGCCACTTTCTAAAACGGCCATGTTATCCTCACGCGAAAACCAGGTAAGAGAACCTCACGTTTCCCTTCACCCGGCCTATCCTCAACGCGGATCCACCAGCAATTGCGTCTGGATCTTTGAGGCCGGGAATAACTGCAGTTACGGGTTGACTCCCGTGTTGAGCTCGAGGACGCAGAATGATCATAGGTGGTGTTTGCCACTTCACAACAGCTGAGCCCGAACCTGGCTCAACAGCGATAACTGACACTGGCTGCATCTCAGCCTCGTCTGCTCGAGTGCCTTTCCCAGTGTACGGTCCCGGAGCTTGCCAACAAAGTACTTTACTCGTTGGTGCAATTCCAGCATCTGTAATCGTGAATTTCCCTTGAGCCTTAGGAGTAGACCCGATGTCTGTTTCGACAGTCGTAGCTGATCCTCCACCTCCTCCAGGTGCTCCTGCTGCTCCTGCAGGACCAGGAATCATCAGGGGTGGATCCGGATCAATTCCTTCAACATTCAGAACTGCAGCCGGTCCATCCGTGCTCCCAGTACCTGGAGTCGAGGGAGGAAGTGGAACCTGCGTGTGCGCCTGAATTGGGTAGTAGATGTCCCCATCATGCGGTGTTGCGATTTCCTGGATTTCGCGTGTCATGCCATACCTAGGACTTGTTCGAGAGCGTTACCACCATTGAGCGGTGTCTCGGACATTGTCTTACCCGCAGTCGCTGCATCCTTCAGGGGTTGCGCTGCTGCGGCAAGTTGCTGTGCTTGTTGCTCCTGTGCGCGAGATTCGCGTGCAGCTGCGACATCGTCATCAGAGTAGATGATCTGTGGCGCAGTGCCGAGAGCGAACGCGTACTCATCCACAGCCTCGTCGAAGTTCAGCTTGTCCATGACAGTCGGCGGCATACCTGCCTTCACTTGCCCTTCTGCCAAGATTGATACGAACGATGTAAGCCTTTCGATGCCGCTCGTAGCGATCAATCGCTGCGCCTGCGCGAGAATCGAGATGTACTCGATCTTCAGTGATTGTCCCTGGATCTCAGGGGGAGCAGGAGGAACCATCCCACGCCTGAGCATAATCGCGAAGGTGCGGTCGATCGCTGGATCGAGCAGCTCCATGTTGAGTCGTTCCAACACGGGACCGAGCATCAGCAGCTTCTCTTCGTGCCGTTCCCGAATCTCCTCAGCCGTGATCTGGCGACGATCCGTCATCGTCAGCATCAGGAACAAGTCCACGTACATCGCCTGGCGTACGTCCGACTTCATCTCCTGGATGTCTTCGAGCAGTGCCGAGATCTCAGGCTTGATCGTATACACAGGCTGGAACCCTGGCGCTCCACCTGTATTGGAGAATGGCGTGTATGTCACATCTCCCGGCAAGAGCGACGTGCGTTGATGTTTGAGATCCGGGTGCGCAGCCATTGGCGGATCGACGTGCTTGTCGATGGCTTGAGCTTTACGCTTCTGCTGAAGTTGAAGGGCCCGGGAACCCCCAAGAACGTCCATAGCAGGGCTGGAACCATAAATATCTTCTCCTTCTGCTAGATCCCATCGTGCAACGAGTCCAGGGAATTCGTAGAAGCCGGACTCTCTGAGTAACCCCGGTTCTTCCTCGGGGCAGTCTTTCTCGAAATGGCAAGACGCGTAAGGCAAATTCCTCGAGTCGGATTTGCCGTACTCGTTCTCAGTGTTGGGCTTGATCGCCTGAACGACCTTGATCCACGTGTGTCTCTTCGATGGATCGTTGACAAGATTCCGTGTCCGCGTCGAGAGTGCGTTGTAACCGTACTCCATCTGAGCCTGGCGCGCAGTCATCGGGATGTCGACAAACAGGGTATCAACCTCCTGCCTGTTCGATGTCGCTATATAATAACGTCCCGGCGCATACGGGTAGCATCGGATCACAGACTTCGCGTCTTCCATGATCGTCTGCGCGTGCGTGCCTATAACGCCAAGATCCTTGTAGCAAATGTAAAGGCCGTTGTAGAAGTTCGATTTGGAGAATATCTCCCGCATCCGAAGCTCTACGATATACAGCCACTCCCTTACGGACTGAACCTGCATCAGCGCCGGGTCCGGCGTGATTAGCCTGAACCATGGTCGAGCGGGAGACGTCAGACCGGCCATCATCCCGCTCGCCAGCACGCGCGTCGAGAGTGCCGGCGTGGGATCGATCATCTTCCGGTTGAGCTTCTCGCCTCGATTGGTCCGGTCGGGATCGAAGAGAGCGCGACCCCTACGTGGCATGAAATTCTCGGAAAGATCCTTCCAGTGTGGAATCCAGGTGGATTGCTCTCCCTCCATCGCGGAGAGCTCTTTCATCAATTCGCGTCGGTCAGCCATTAGGCCCCCAACAAAGTTTTCTTGGGCGAGGTCGTAGACTTCGCTCCACCACCAGATGTGAGGATCGTGGACTGCCTTCCGTACATGGAAGCCAGTCGTTTGCGTATTCGTGCGAACGGTCCATACGTTTGACCCGTTTCGCCTGTAATTGCTGAGGGTGCCATGGTTGGCGCGGGCTTCGGCATCTTCGGCGCACCAAAGCTCATGTCATCCCCCTTCCTTCGATTGTGTCAGAATCGTATGTCGCGTCTTCTGTGGAAGTCGATTGAATGCCCGCCTGGTCAGCTGAGTTGGCTGAAAGCCATAATCGTACGGCCCAGGTGGTGCAGAGCCTTGATAAGCCCTCCACGCTCTCCCTGAAGTCTGAGTTGTGGATTTCCCTAATGCCCACCCCATGATGGAATCGCGGGGTGTTATCTTCCTGAGGACGTTGCGACTGCCTTCAGTGATAAAAGACATTGCAGTACCTCAGTGGCGCGTGTACGGATCGTAATCGGTTTCGGCCCGGTTTACCATGCCGTGTTCGTGCATAACAGCTGTATCTTCGCGTCTTTCGACGGGAAAAGCAAACGTATATGCGAGAGCGTCGCCTCGATCCGGCGAGACTCCGATTCTATCGCGTAAGTCTTCCTTCGATTCGAGTACGAGCTGATCACGGTTGTTGTGGTCATATTCCAGGGAAACTAGGTCACGTTCGAGCGACGGATCCATGTCGATGCAGAGTCCCAATTTAAGAGCCTCTCTTAATTTGGCGAACATCTCAGTGCGGAAATTGCCATACTTAGAATCGTTCGCTTTCCACTTACCCTGGATCTCCTGTACGGGTACCCCGAGCGTACGAAGCCTATCGATAAGTGGACCTCCCACTCCAGTACCATCCACGAAAACCGCATCGGGACGCATGGTCCTATCCTGCGTAAGAGCAAGATCAGTGATCTTCGCAACGAATGGGGACGTGTCTCGAGTCTCGGATCCAGGGATGACAATTCGAGGTATGCTTCTCGCATCAAAGCCTCGGCGGAATTGTATGACATTATTGTCTGCACCTCCTCTCGCGATGTCCACCGCCATAATCAGTGGATCGTAGATTGTAGTGTATGGAAGTCTTTGCTGGGCAAGCGACACCCAGTCACCAGGTATGAACTGCAGATCCGAGGCGCGAGGGTGAAGACCACGGACGCGGACCCTGAAGAAATCCGAGTCCTCGCCATAATCCTCAAGCCACCGTTGAATTTGTTTCTTGTTAGTCCCGGGGACAGTGCGAGAATCGACTCTACGAGGACGCCATCTATGGGCAAGGCGACCGAAGCAATCAAAGAACCGCCCAGAATTTCGGGTGGGATTGCCAAAGACAGCCCATATAATCTCAGTGCTTTCATCGGTTAGGGCTCCTTCGGAAACTTCCCAGATCTTGTCAGGGATAGCTGAGGCTTCGTCGAAGATCAGGATTATGCGTTTGCCTTCGTTATGCAGTCCGGCGAAGGCTTCCGTGTTTTCCTCAGACCAGGGGATCATGTCAATACGCCACGTGCGCTCGTGCTCGACATCGACGCTAAAGAACGCAGTGGCAGTATGTTTGAACCAGTGCTTGTTGATCGCCATGCGATGCCACTTGGCGAGTTCAGGCCATGTCTTGGTTCGCAGCTGATTTTCAGTATTGGCGGTGACCACCCCTTTGCAGTCATCGCAGGTGGACATAGCCCAGTAGATGACCATCGCTACGAGGGCGGACTTACCGACGCCGTGGCCTGAGGCGGTGCTGATTTGGACGACATCAGCAGTATAGAGTTTTTGTAGGGCAGCCTGTATAGCCTGAGTTAAGGACTTACCACCCCTTAAGGCTGTGCCTAATTCATCGAGCCACTCTATCTGCCAAGGTCTTAAAGACTTGTTTTCTAAGGGAGAGCCTTTTTCTCCCCATGGAAAGATGAAGAGTATGCAGCCCAGAGGGTCGTTGTAGAAAGAGGCGATCTTCTCAACGAGTTGTTGTTCGAGGTCGTTTGACAAGGTTCCTCGCTCTGCACCCACCGTATGCTCCATCACACGTGGTCGCGTGCGGATCGCGTCATGGGGTGCGTTGCGCGATTATACCGCTTCGCGATGTTACGCGCCACTTACTATCGCG
>Ga0184629_10000627_pt1 | contig 15596 bp, 10 predicted proteins | sample PLM4_32_b1_FD_133158 | JGI IMG/M metagenome (GOLD analysis project Ga0184629, IMG submission 133158) | Groundwater sediment microbial communities from an aquifer in East River, Colorado, USA - PLM4_32_b1 | ecosystem: Environmental > Terrestrial > Soil > Riparian zone | place: USA: East River... | reverse complement strand
GGTTCGAATCCTGCCCCCGCTACCAACTTAAAAGATAGTTTCCCGGCATCGAGACCGCTCGGTGCCGGGAACTTCTTTATCCGGCACACCGCCACTCTCTTCTCCGCGTCCAGCTCGATTCTTTCCACAAACAGCCGAATGAACTCCTTTTTCTCTTCGGGCGTCCCTTCCTTGAACACCGCCTGAAAGTCCTGCAGACACGTAACGATCTGATCAACGATCGCTTCGACGTCGGGCGCCATTGAGCCCCGGATGCGTATCTGATCCAGTTGCGCGTCCAGGGCGTCTCGTTCGCGCCCCAGCACGACGATCTCTTCGTCGACGTATCTCGCGTTGGCCGGCGTGATGCTCGCGAGCAGGCGCTTGATGTTAGCACCTGTCTCCCGCAGCCGTTCCTCGATCGCCTTCCGGTCGGGCGCGTTCTGCTCAAGCCACAACTTCGCGGCGCTCTTCAGTCCGCTCCGCAGGAACTCCGCTCCACCGTCTTGGAGAAAGGCAACGACCCGGCGTTCGATTTCGGAGAGAACATCCGCCTCCAGGGGCACCGCTGGCACGAGTGCCTTTTGGCAGACGCTCGTGCCCTTGTTTCGATAGGCGGAACACTCGTAGTAGCGGGTCAGTACACGCGTCCCGTCGAGGCGTCGCTTCCCCTTCGACACGGTTGCGCCCCCAAAGTTGTGACCACAGCGAGGGCAGCGGATCAACCCGCTTAGGAGGTGGGCCGACTGCTTGGCACGGCCACCACGGTATCCGTCCCCCTTGCGCGATTTCTCACGGACCGCCCGAAGCTGCTGGGCCGCCTCCCACCTCTCTCGCGTGACGATCGCGGGATGATTGCCCGGCACGATCTCGAAGTCCGCTTCGGCATTTCGTCGCGGGGCCTTCTTTCCAACCATCTCACAGGGTGTGGCCCGGCCGCCGGCGATGCGATTGAGCTTCGCCCCGCTGCGCCGGTTCCACACCATGTCCCCGACGTAGATCCGATTGACCAGGATGCTCCGTACCGTCGAGCCCGACCAGCCGGCGTGGGTGTGCGTTGACCAGTTCCCATCCTTGGGCGACGGGATGCCACGCGCGTTCAACTCGGCCGCGATGCTCTTGGCCCCCATACCACGCACCAGATACATCTCGAACATCTCCTGAACGAGCCTGACGCGCGCGCTGACGCTCAGCACCAGTCGAGCCTTGTCTGCCTTCGCCTTCTGGAGTGGGTCTCCACGCGAGAGCGTGCGGGTCGGTCGCCTCTCGGCATCCAGCAGTTGCCGCTCGCCCGACTCCAGAAAGCGGACCCGCTGGAGGACGGTCCCAACACGGTCCACGTATTCGAGGTCATAGCCATAGGGCGGCATCCCACCGGTCCACCACCCAGCCCTCACCGACGAGAGCTGCCCGCGTATCGTCACAACGGAAAGCGCCCGTGACTCCTCTCGGGCCTGGTACTGCTTGACCGCACGCACGATGTCGTCGGAAGAGTGCCCGGAGAACCCCTCGGCCGCGTAGTGGACCTGGACCCCGTGCTCGCGAAGGAGGTGTCGGTAGTAACCTGCCTCGTCGAGATCGCCGCGACCGAAGCGCTTGATGTCGTAAACAATGATATGGTGGAACGGACAATCTGGCCGCTGTGCGTCTGCGATCATCCGCAGGAATGCGGCCCGACCGTCGGCGCTGGTTCCGCTGATCGCGTCGTCGACGTAGTCCGGAGTGACCACCTTGAAACCACCCGCATCGACGAAACGGCAGTCCTCGGCACGTTGGTCGCCGAGCGATTGCTCCTGCTTGTCCGTCGAGCGCCGCAAGTAGAGCGCGGCGGGTTTGTATCCGTTCGGGCCCTCTCTTCTCCGTTCGATCGCCCTCTTCGCGATGCACAGACAGTGTCTTTTGCTGATGTCCGCAATTGGCGCGATTCCCCGGAGCAGCACTCGTTTTTGCTACCCTCCGTCCCGAGTTGACCCAGTACGAGAAAAAGCGGATTGCGGCCCTCGCGCGCGCGGGGCGGAGACACTTACGGGCAGAGAAATGGCGCACTCCCGTGTTGGTCTTGACTTCGCGCGTCCCCGGTTGCAATCACGACCGGCGACGACTGACCAGCGGCAAGGCCCGTTCCGAGCAGACCGCGCTTTTTCGAACTCACGGCCTCACCACTTTCGACCAGACGCGACTTGGCCCGTAGGATCCAGAGGAACTGCTCCAAGATTGGAACACTATTGCATTTCCATCGGCGCGCCACGATGGGAACTCATTTCGAATCGTGTAGCAGCTTTCCTCGTGCGTTCTCACGTCGAGCTTACTCACGTTCCCAGCACGGACATCAATGAGCTCGACAACGTCCTCTTTAACAACGTTCATGCTCTCATACACACGCCTGTTCACTAGAAGCTGGTCTGCGTCGACCGGATTGACGGTGACGCTGATCACTGCACCCGGTCTCTCCGCAACGATTACAGGCTGCAGCGGTTGGGACGTTAGATCGAGACACTGCACCCACGTGACCGCCCATTCCCATGATTCCACCACGTCTCCCCAGTAGAGTTGGCGCCCGTCTGGACTGAGATCAAATCCCCGACCGGACCACGGAGTAGTGGTAATTCCGTAGAGCAACGAGTCACTCGCCAGCGTCCCCGTGGAAACTATGAAAAACCCCTTCTTGGAATCCGATGGACGAGTCGCATACACCAGAACAGCCCCGGTCTCCCAATCCCTGACGCCAGCCACTTGCCACGATTCATCGAGAAGGACCTGTTCCACTTGAACCTCTCCAGCACCAAGACTGACCCGACCTAAGCGAGGGTATACCTGGACGTCTGTGTCAAAATACAAGAGCCAGATTTCGCCGGTGGAAGGAAATTGGTGCATATCCCAAATCGCGTGGTCGAAGGCGAACAGATCCCAATCCTCAACAGTCACCGCGTCCCCGGCCAACGACAGAACGAGCAGCCCTCTGATCACGTTCTCGTCGACGGCCCTGCCACTGGACACGATGAGGTGGTCCGCGTCCAGCCATTGAGCGAAGCGGCCAGATGCCATCGGAATCCCCTTGTTGAATTCCCAGGTGCCTGGATTGCTTGTTTCGCCCCAGTAGAACACAGGGTGGAGATCAGAGGAGATTCTCTTTTCCGGACAATTCTCGACGCCGTCGTTGATGGATTCGCAGCCGAGGGATGAGAACGAGAGCAGTGCAAAAGCGACGCTGAGGTAGCGAACGACAATACGTACAAACAAGCGGCCACGCGCGCGGCAACGGCACAGTTCCCCCAGTGACGCACGCTGAGTCACAAATCCGCCCACCGACATAATTCCGGAGTCACAACTCACATTCGCTCACATCGCCGGAACTTCGCAACGGGCTACTAACGGCGGCGCTACTCTGCATAGCGCATGCGATCACGAAAGCGAATCGAAACGGCCTCCAGATCCGTAGCGAACTACCTCCGCGACTCCCGTCCCGGCAAATAGAGTCGGCCAACACGCGTGAATTACGCGCAGACCCGGCTCGTGGCACGTTAAGTCCGGCGTCGGGTCAATATCATTCACAAGGCCGATCTCGTGTATGAGCTCGTGGCCGATGACTTTGGCGGCAACCCTCTCGAAGGAGACAAGACTGTTGCCCGTAAGGCCGCACCCCGACGGTTCTAGGTACAGCTCCCTCTGCAGTACAACGTTGACGTCCGCAACGAACTTCTCAATAGCGCCAAGAAAGACCACTCCGACCGGTGAATCAGAATCATAACTGTCCCCATCGCAACCTAAGAACTCGTTTGCCGGCGGCCATGTAACAAATCCCAAAATGTCCGCGGCTGGCGGGAGCACACTATCGTCGAATCGGTAAGTGTCGAATGGGCGATCAGGATCCTTACTCGTCTCAGTCTTGCTAATTAGATGGTCGGCGATGACGAGATACAGATTCGGCTTCCTTTCGTTCTGCGTCTTTTCCGTTACGAGCAGGTTGCTAACCGCTTGAAGAATGCCTTCTTCATCCGTATAGTCGTATATACCAGCTTCTTCACCAATAGAACTGCCCCAGTCAAGCTCCTTATCGATAGTGATCTGCACGTCGATGGGATCGGTAAATTGATCGTACACAAATCCGCACGAAGCTTCCTGGATTCCCCATAGAACTTCGGTTTCCCAAAGTCCTACATACCTATCCGTTTGCCGCAGCTGCGCCGCAACGTAGTCAATCTCCAAAAACAAGCGCAGTCCCGCGAGCGCCGGGTTGTCGATTGGCGTGCCAGGTGCACTCTCACCGCACCCGGGAGCACCGAGCGCACCAAGGAGTAGCGCTCCGGTCAACAAAATCGGAGCGGTTAAGGACCAGCCTCGAATCACGAACCGATGCCGACACTGTAGGATTGCCAGACCTTCCGAGACACTTCGGCTGCTAGACTAACCGTACTCTGAAGGAGGTCTGGGTATGAATCGAGAAGCCCGTGATTCCCTGGAAGCGCGGCGAAGGTCCATGATTCTCGAGTGCGCGGAGATGAGCCGTAACGTCGCCGCCGAATGCCGGGAGTTCGGCGTGCCGCGCTCTACGTTCTACCGATGGAAGAAAGCCTATTCTACCGGCGGAAGAGCTGCCCTGCTCCGCAAGCGGCCCGTCGCGAAGAGCCACCCGCGTCAGATCCCGCCCGAATTTGTCGAGAAGGTCCTGCATTTGCGAGCCACGTACCATTTGGGGCCTCAGAGAATTGCGTGGTATCTCGAGCGCTACCATGGCTTCACGACCTCCTGTTCGAGCGTCTATCGCACGCTCAAACGCAATGGCGTCGGCTCCCTGCCGCGCCATGTCGGGCGCCGGGCCATCCACACCCGCCGGTACGCCAAACAAGTCCCTGGCCATCACGTCCAGGTAGACGTGAAGTTCCTCAATCTAGGCTCTGAAGACGGCCGTAAGATCCGTCGCTATCAATTCACGGCCATCGACGACGCCACTCGAATCCGCGCATTGAAGATCTATCGGCACCACAACCAGAAGAGCGCGATCGACTTTATCGACTACGTGGTCACCAAGTTTCCCTTCAGGATCAACACCGTGCGCACGGATCGTGGCCATGAATGGCAGGCTCAGTTTCACTGGCACGTCGAAGACAACGGCATGCGACACGTATACATCAAACCACGCTCCCCACAGCTGAACGGTAAGGTCGAGAGATCACACAGGACCGACCAGGAGGAGTTCTATCAACTCCTGACGTACACGGATGATGTAGACCTGAACGCGAAGCTGGCGGAGTGGGAGACGTTCTACAATCTCAATCGCCCGCACGGAGCTCACGACGGGAAGACGCCTTACGAAGCCCTGAAACGTCTGTTAGAATAGCAGTGGATTTGTCTCTCGGGGTCCGGCATATCACAGTGCACGGCGCGGACTTGTTAGGAAACCTTCCAACTGAGAACGGAGGCTATCGATGCGAGGATAGTCTTGCGGATTCTTCCGTAGCTCCCAGGACGAGTGTAACGACGACCGTCGGTGCCGTCAAGCGTCAGATAACCTTGGGACACTGTTCACATCACCAGTTGGCCTGCTTGCGGGGGAATTGGGCTCGTCGGGAAATATCTCTGCTGACCCCCTGTTCTGCGATAGGATTGCGGGTGATCTTCGTCTTACGGAAAATTCGCCGTGTCGGCAGAACGCGGTCTGCGAGACAATGGGGGCGTCTCTACTGAGTTGCAATATCCTCGCTATGATCAGCCACCTTGTCCCTCAAGACCACCTCCAGGATCGTTAAGCTCCAGAATGAACCAGAGCATCAGGACCCCGACAATCGCAATCGGTGTCAAGACAACCGCAGTGAGAAGCCAGTTCATCTCGATTGCCTCAATAGACTCGACATTTCCCATCGGGATGTGATCAGGCTCGATAGCCGTTCGCTTGCCTTCCGCAATGACGTTATGCAGCACTAATACGGAGTCGGCAATCGTTACGTGATCGCTAACAATCTCGCGGCCGTCCTTTAGCTGGAGGGAATACGTTTTGTTTGTGTGCTCTCCTATCTCGAGCTGATCAATAGTCACGGCGACACGCTTTGTGCATCCGGCGAGCACCAGAAACACACAAAGAATGGCCGCCGGACGACTCTTGCGATGGAACGATAGTGTCATGAGGTTCCGTCTCAGAACCGCCTACGACGCCGGCGGCGTCTGCGACATCTGGCGGACGCTGACGTCGCGCACAGCACGAAAGAGAGGAGCAAGAAGCCAGGCAATTGCCCCCATCGGATAGCGCGCAAACCGCGCTACTCCTTTAGTCCCGCGCAGAGGTCCGCCAGGGGCGGCTTGTGATCCTCTCGGAAGATCTCGAAATGAACGTCCTTGCCGAAGACTTCGTGGATCCTGGTCGCGGCGATGACGTCCGCGTAGGTCACGTAGCAGTCGAGCGCCTTGTGAAACCGTCCCATGTCGGCGTCCGTGACCTCGAACGCGCAGTCGATCTCCTCAGGCTTGGTGACGTTCACGTGCCAAGGGAAGTCTGCCGGCGCGGTGACCATCGTAAAGTAGGCCAATCGCTGCAGCCAAGGCCGCGCCGGGCCGAGCAGCTCGAGATAGGCGCGCGTCACCGTGGCGTACGTGACGATATGGTCGTGGAAGCCGCTGATCCCATGCACCGGGAACGTGACGACGACGTGCGGTTTGACTCGGAGAGCTTCCTCGCGAACGGCGTTCTCGATGGTCCAGGGATCGAGCTCCTTCAACTTACCGTCTGGAAAAGTCAGCACTCGCATGTCGGTGAACTCGAGCGTCTTCTTAACATCCTGCATCTCACGATGCCGCGCTGAACCCATCTCCTCAAGCGTCCACCCGAATTTGTGTCGGACGCTGGTCGCTTCACCTCGGGTCAGCGTCAGGAGATAGATCTCATGGCCAGCTCGTCGCTGTGCCGCGATGGCGCGCGCGGGCCCAAACGATTCGTCGTCCGGGTGCGGAAATATGTAGAGGATGCGCACGGCTTAACCCCTGGGAAACTGTTCACACCGCCGCTGTGCTTCCCGGAAAACAGAAGGCCACTCGAGGCGGCCCTTCCGAGAGACTCGTCGCACGAAGGCGCTTCAATTCAATAGCGTCATCTTCTTGGTGTCGACGAACGACCCGGCGACGAGTTTGTAGAAGTAAACGCCGCTCGCCACCGGGGAACCGTTGTCATTCCACCATCCCACACGGTCTTGTACGCCCCGCGGGCCCGGCCCTCGTTGAGCACGTCGCGCACGCGTCTTCCGGCCACGTCATAGATGGTGCTTCAGCGGTGGAGCCCCCTACTCGTCGGACACCGCCACGTAGACTACGACAAAAACAACCGTTCCAACCAGCCCACCGCCTAACGCGCTCCATGTGTTCTTGCTCTTCCCCTTGTCGCGATAGCCATCCCGGTAGCAGTCCGGGTTGACCTCAGCGGGAAGCGTTTCCGGCTTCGGTTTGGATGTCGCAGCCACAACAGTGATAATACCGGTTCCAATCAGGCCCAGTAGGATGCCGGATCCCAATCCGCCGAAAAACCATCCTGTGGACGAATGAGTCTCGCTCGCGTCCTTCTTTCCTCTGACCTGCGACTCCGCGCAGTCAGGCGCCTTGGACTCCGCCCCCTGCTCCGCCCGCGCAGCGGGCAGTGGAAGCGCGAAGTACGAAAGCGAGCTCGTTGGAAAGACCAGTAGCAGCAGCCCCGCGCACAACCATGACAAGATTCGGTTCCTAAACATGGCACGCTCCTTCCGCGCGATCAGCGTTCTGCATGAGAAACGGCACATCGCCAGCTGAGCCACGCACTGGTTGTGCGCTCACCTCGGCACCACAATCAAATCCAGTTGGTATTTCGTCCGGATACGCGCCAGTCGCGCAGCACGCGTCTGTCAGGGAATGGAAGCCGAGCGACGCGAGAGTAGTAGAGCGCTCACGCCGGATCACCGCGCAGGGGGGCTTGCGCAGGATGTTAAGCATAGACCCTTCGGCCAAGCACGCGGCCCGAAACGACCACCCCGGGGCGTGCTACCGGCTCAAAGAAATGTGAACTGCGAGTGGAGACTAGTCTGACGCAAAGCAGGCTGCGGACTCTCCCATTAGTCTCCTAGGGGAGGAGGATACGCCACTCTAACGAGCAGCGTCAAGCGGCAGGTTACTTTGAGAAACTGTTCACATCGCCGCAATGAGGAGAAAGCCGAAGGGCCGCCCGAAGGCGGCCTCTTCCCAAGAGACTGTACGATCAATCGCATTTGCCAGAAGCGACAAATAATCACCACCGAACATGAGTTGGTTATCGATCTCAGCTGCCCAGTTAATACCGCTTATCGCGATCCCGTTGTTGCCCCTGGCGGCAATTATTCCGGGCATCGAGCAGCGCGGCCAGAGCGATGATTTCGCGAGGCTCTCAACCAACCGCTCGCCGCCGTTGTCTGGCTCGACGGCAACGAGAATCTTCGCGATCCCCTCCAAATATCGAGACCAGTCCTCGCGCCAGTGGTTCCCGGGCACGCCGAGGGCGGGGATGTCTTGCTGCAGGAGCGAGATGAAGTCGCTTTCGCCCTCGACCAAATGGATGAGGCCACCCTCCCTGGCCCCGCTGGTCGACAGACACCAGAGTCCGTAGGGGACGGGGGAATCGCCCTTTCGCCACTCGAAGCGGGGGATGTTCGGTTCCTGCTCCAGCGTCCGGCGGATATGAACTGCCACTGGCGCCGGGTCATAGCCCGACATGTAATAGCGGAAGGAGACGGCGGGCGAGTCCTTCCAGATCGTGTCACTAATATTGAGTGCGCGTACCAGGTCCGGGTCGAGACGCTTGGCGCGCACCCACTCGGCAACCGTGACTCCGGGGCGTCCCCGTGTACCGCGAGCATCCGACTCGCGGTCCAGGCCGATGCCGGCGCGCCTTCCCAGCTCACGTACAGCGTCGGGAAACCCAAGGCCGTCGCGCTCCCGGACGAAGGCGATGACGTCGCCACCCTTCTGGCATGGGTGGCAGAACCACCGCTGCTTCTCCGGGTTGACGGAGAGACTCGGGTGGTGGTCCTCGTGAAATGGACAGAGCCCCCGGAACTCACTCCCGGAGGGCTTGAGATCGACCGTCTCACTGATCAGTGCGACAAGATCGGACGCCTCACGAATCTGCTCAATTATGGAAGAGTCAATCATTGTCATTCACCACCGCTACATCGGTGGCCCTACTCCCTATCCCGTAAAACGGTCCTCGAATCCGGAAGTCCGCTCGCATCTTTCTCGAAGAACCTTGCCTACAGCGGGAATCAGCGGTCTACCGGTGGTGCTGATCTTGGTCTAGCAAAACGCCCCGTTTCTGGCCCGTTTGCTGACCCAACGGACAGCGCCGAATCGGTGTGTCGAGATCGGCGTAACTGGCTGTGGTGACATGAGGTAGGAGATTTGGGTTGAGGGCGTGGGATCTGCCTGAAGGCGTCAACTAGCCCATTTCTGAAAAGTCCCCTGGAAGATCTATTTAGCTGGTTGGAAACACAGCTGAGAGGTATCTCGCAAATCGAAGTGCGCGTTGAAGAAACAGGGATCCCAGGGAACGCCAAAGCAGCGTCCCCGTGCCGCGATGGCGCGGGGACGCTGCTGGAAACCGCGGAGAAAACTGCTTTCTATCCACGGGGAGAACAGTCCTCACCTTGATTTCCTCCACCTGCTACTTGAGAAGAACCGCCTTCCTCGTCAGACTCTCCGTCCCCGCCGTCAAGCGGTAGAAGTAGACGCCCGTGGACACGGCCTCCCCTCTCGCATCCTTGCCATCCCACAGCTCGTCGTAGATACCGGCCTTCCGAGTCTCCGCATCCACTAGCGTCCGCACCAGGCGGCCGCTCACGTCGTAGACCTCGAGGGTCACGGCCGCGTTCGCCGGCAGCGAGTAGCGAATCGTCGTGGTCGGATTGAACGGGTTCGGGAAGTTCTCGAGCGCCAGCTTCGTGGGCAGCGGCCTCTCGTTCGTCGAGGTCGGCGGGAATGTACCCGGGAACTCTACGATCTGGTAGTTGGTCGTTGAGTTCGTGTTCCATGAGCTGTGGACCTCGAGAATCAGAACCTCACCCGGCTGAATGGCCCCGGGTACGGGGAGATCAAAAACGAACCCGCGCTCGGGCGTCACAAAAGCGTCCAGCGTTACCAAGATGTCCGGGAGTGAACCGTACTGCGGATCGCACGGGCTCAAGTCCTGGAGAGGAATCACGTTCGGCGCCACGCGGTAGGACACGCGCACGCGTAGCGAGTCGTCCCAAGCGATGGAGAGGCTGTCGGGAGCCAGCGCACCGCTGATCCATCCCCCCGTGCCCCGGTCCAGGGCGCCCACGGTCACGCGAAGCGCCGATGGGTTGGCCGGTGGGCCGATGTAGCACAGGCCGCAGTTCACTGATGGTATCCAGAACGCCGAGCCGGGGTCGTTGTGGCTCGCGGTCGTCCCCGGCGCCGTCGCCTCACCCAAGGGAATCCAGTAGGTGCGGGCCAGCGTGAGGTTGTCATTCGGCTGCGGCTTGCACTTCCCGCTGTGAGCGAACGCCAGGTTCGGCGTGAGATCCGGATCGAGAAACTCCGTGATCGTCTCGTCGTCAACCCCGTCATAGACGGTATTGTGCCAGACCGGCGGAATCGGCTGAATGATGCAGTCATTGGCATCGACCTCCGCTGCCCACGTTTGCTCGGAGCCCCCCGGCGGACCGACAAATAGCATGGCGATACCCGCCGTCGTCTGGCCGATGATGTTCTGTACCCGCTGCTGCTCGTAGCGCGTGTTGCACCAGAAGGGATAGTCCTCGACCTCGCCGAACTGCGCCGCACCCGCGGGGCCGGCCAGGGTGCCGTCGATGTTGGCGACCAGCCCAACGTCTTCGCCGTAGTCGAGCCGGCTGCGGAGCCACACCGGGAGGAACGGGTTGGGTACGAGTGGCGGAAGGAACACGTAGGCCATGGCGGGACGAAGCCATCCACAACCCGGCCGTGACACCGGAATGCTCATGAACCACTCTCCGCCGAAAACGAAAGGCCAAACGCAATCCTGGTTCAGGTCGATCCACGTGTTCACAAACAGCGGGTTCGCGCCGTATGCGTGCCCGTTACCCGCATTGTCACACGCGGTGCGCACCCACGCGGTGACGCACAACGGCCGGCCCCACACGGGCGGATTCGGGAAAAACGTGAGACCGTCGTCGAACGCATCCAGGTCGACGATGTTGGCCTCGCACTCTCCGTCCACGTTGTTCGTGCCCCGCGGACAGCCGAGCCACTCGTAGGTCCAGTTGCGGGCGGGCTGCCGAGGCTTGATCCCGAAGATGTGCTCGGCACCGGGACCGATTCCGTCCAGGACCACGCCGTTGAGAGTTCGCCCGGCGCCCGGAATGTGCACGAGCGAGGGGTAGAGCCCCGCCACACCCATCCACGGGTCGGGCGCGTCGCCGAGATCGGGACAGTACATGAAGTTCTCACCGTCGATGTCGGGGGCCTTGAGCGTGAGGTTGGTCCACCCACCACCAGTGGGACCGAACGCCCCGTAGAACCAGAACTCGTTCATCAGCGGATTCGCGGGATCGTTGTGGGCCGTGCCGAGCGGTGCGAAGTGGTCGAGCCCCAGAAAATGGCCGATCTCGTGGGTCGCGATGGTTCCAAGGTCCACCCGGTTATCCTGCACCCCGTCGCCGTCGACGTCGGTATCTCCGTCGGCGGGCGTCGGCCAGTTTAGAAACGGCGGCCGGTCGAGGTCGGCGTCACACGGCACGCCGTGGGCCTGAACCACCCACTGCCGGGGACCGACGCGGAGCCCGGCTCCCACCATGAAGGCCCCGGGGATAGTGTTGAACACGATGTCGGCTTCTATGATGACCCCGGTCACGGCGTTACTCGTCACCCAAGTCACCGCATGGACGTCGGCATCGACCGCGGGAAACGCCTGATAGCTCACCGCGTTGATTCCGTCCAGGATGCAGCCTGGCGCCGGCTGCGGGCCGGCCACTGTGAAGTTCAGCTCGCTGCAGCCCGGGACCGTATCCCACCGGTTGAAAGCCGCCGTTATCGTGGCGACCGAGATGGCGATATCTGCGAGATTCCCCGCGATGCCGTTGCCGTCTAGATCGGGGGTGCCGGCCCCCACCAGGACCCACGGCACCCTGCAATTCGGCATCTCGCGCAGGTCCCAGTGCGCGAACGGTGGATTGTTGTGGGGCGCCTTGCCGGCGCCGCCCGCCGGATCAATGATGCGGAAGTTTTGAGCGGCACTCGGACCGACAATGATGGAAACGAACACGATCGACACGAACAGAGCGAGGAACGAGCGATGAACGGACCGCGCGCGCGATGCATGCGCTTTTTTCCGTTTGGTCATGATTACTGCCCCCCTTCCTGCTCGGTGACGAGATTCCCGATGTTCTGGAGAAACGTGTCGCGCGTTACGCCGCGCTCGGAGACCATTCTCTGTCCGGTTGTCGCGTCGGTCGTAAGCGTGAACTTGCCTTGATCGAGGCCAGTGATGGGCATCTGCCCGGATCCGTCTCCTTTGACGAAGAGGATCACGTCCTCGTCCGTCTCGAACGTGGGGCCACCCACCAGCTGCATGACGATGTCGCCCACCCGGCCACCGAGAAGGCGAAGGGTCAGGACACCGTTCGCCGGCGTACCACCCTTGAGCGACCGATTCACTTTCACGGTCACCGTCGTAATGATCTGGGTGTGGTCTCCGTTCCACGCGCTACTGACATTCGTGACCCGGCCCTCGACGATCGTCGACGACAACATCACGAGCGATTCGTCGTCGAGTTTCACTACACTCGTAGATAGCGCGGGCAGGGGGGATAGAACGAGCCCGCCCGCGACCACGAACGAGCCCACACAAAAAGCGCAGGCGAGAAAGCCCGCCATCCTTCCAGGGCGTTTCGTTGCCATGAGGACCTCCGTGGCCCGCGCCAAAAACACGATTGGCGGTTTCTGGCCCGGGCGATAGGGTGTGCACTACATGTAATTACAGCAACGGTGAGACGGCGAACCAATTACCCGGAGGGAAGACAACGCCGGGGCTGCACGCCGCCCCTGGGACCGCAGGCGACGGGGCAAGAGGACCGCATCCGGTGGGCAGCATATCACCACACAATCGCCGCGACAAGCCCGACCCTGCGGCGTGTACACGCCCATTAGAAATGTCCGGTTCGCGCGGAACCTTACGGAAAAAATGCTCGAAGGCTTCGAGCCCGCCGGCGGAAGCACCCAGGCCAACGATTGGGAAGCCAGCAGCGCCCGTTTTCTGTTCTGCTGCCGCAGCCGGAGTGGTCGGACTCTGCGGTCTAGCAAAACGCCCCGATTTTGGCCCGTTTGCTAACCCGAGGGACAGCGCCCGGTCGGTGGGCATCTATCGGCGTAACTGGCTGTCGACAAAGGTGCTAGGATGTTGGGGGCGAGCCCTGCAACCCGCGCAGGGGCATCAACTAGCCCAAAACTCAAAACTCCCCGGGAAGGTCTACTGATGTCTGGGGTTTCCCCAATCTCATTAGAACCTATCTCAAAATCGCTTGAGCAGGATCGAGATCGATGCGAGCTGGACAAAGCCGAGGAAGTTGGCCGCGTAGTACTCCCACCGGACCAGGAGTCGCCGGTTCCATTGGATCCACGCGAAGAAGCGTTCGATCAGCCAGCGGCGTTGTGATCGGCGAAGGCGTCGACCGTCTTGGGTCGCGCGCTTGCGCCGATTGGAGCGATGCGGCGCAATCATCTCAATGCCGGTCTTCCTCAACTCGTCGTCCAACTTGTCGCTGTCGTACGCTTTGTCGCCGATCAGATTCTCAGGCATTGCCTCGATCATATAGAAGTCGAAGCTCAACTGGACCAGCGTCACCTCATGGTGATTGGCGGCGTGGGTGCTGACCGCGAGTGGAAGACCGTTCCGATCCACGATCCCCATGATCTTTACGCCTTTCCCGCGCTTGGTCTCACCAATCCGTCGCTCATCGTCCTGCCCGTGACGTCTCTAACTGTCCGCCGCGCGATCACCATCTTGCCATTGGCGGTCTCACCACCAGCTCGTGCGCAGAAGGGCCACCCGAAGGCGGCCCTTCCCGAGAGACGTCGTCGCGCCGGAGCGCGCTTACTTCAAAAGAACCATCTTCTTCGTGTCGACGAACGAGCCGGCGACGAGCTTGTAGAAGTAGGCGCCGCTCGCAACCGGGTTGCCCTGCGAAACAAAAGCGCGCCGGCGGCTTGCACCGCCGGCGCGCCGGTTCGCGCGACTGCGCGTTTCGATCAATACATGTCACCCATGCCGCCCCCGCCTCCGCGCGGTGCCGCCGCCTTCTCCTCCTCCGGCAGGTCCGTAACGACAACCTCCGTGGTGAGGAGCATGCCCGCCACACTGGCCGCATTCTGGAGCGCAGTGCGTGTGACCTTGGTCGGGTCGACGATACCGGCCTTGAACATGTCGACGTACTCGCCCGTAGCCGCGTCGTACCCGACGTTCTCCGCCTGCTTGAGCACGTGCTCGACGATCAGGGAGCCTTCCGCGCCCGCGTTCGTCGCCACCTGCCGCAGCGGGGCCTCGAGCGCCCGCCGCACGATGTCGACGCCGATCGCCGCGTCGCCCGTCTCCTTGACTTTGTCGAGAGACTTCGCCGCCCGCAAGAGCGTGATGCCGCCGCCCGGCACGATACCTTCAGCGACGGCCGCGCGCGTCGCCGCCAGCGCGTCCTCGACGCGGGCTTTCTTTTCCTTCATCTCGACCTCGGTCGCTGCGCCGACATTAATGACCGCGACGCCGCCGGCGAGCTTGGCCAGCCGCTCCTGCAGCTTCTCCTTGTCGTACTCGGAGTCGGTCTCCTCGATCTGAACGCGGATCTGCGCCACCCGCGCCTTGATCTCGGCCGCCTTGCCGGCGCCCTCGACGATGGTGGTGTTGTCCTTGTCGATCGTGATGCGCTTCGCCTTGCCGAGATCGGCGATGGTGGTGTTCTCCAGCTTGAAGCCGGCCTCCTCGGAGATCACGCGGCCGTTGGTGAGGGTCGCGATGTCGTCCAGCATCGCCTTACGACGATCGCCGAAGCCCGGCGCTTTCACGGCGCAGACCTGGAGCGTACCTCGCAGCTTGTTGACGACCAGTGTCGCCAGCGCTTCGCCCTCGACGTCCTCGGCAACGATCAGCATCGGACGGCCGAGCTGGGCGACCTTCTCCAGAATTGGGAGCAGGTCCTTCATCGAAGAAATCTTCTTGTCGTGGATCAGGATCACGGCGTCCTCGAGGACGACTTCCATCCGCTCCGCGTTGGTCACGAAGTAGGGCGAGAGGTAGCCGCGATCGAACTGCATCCCCTCGACCACGTCGAGGGTGGTTTCCATACCGCGCGCTTCCTCGACGGTGATCACGCCGTCCTTGCCGACCTTATCCATCGCGTCCGCGATCAGGTTGCCGATCTCCGGATCGTTGTTGGCGCTGCAAGTCGCGACGTTGCCGATCTCTTCCTTGGTCTTGATCGTCTTCGAGCGACGCTTGATTTCCTCGACCACCACGTCGACCGCCTTCGAGATGCCTTTCTTGAGGAACATGGGGTTGGCGCCCGCGGTGACGTTCTTCACACCTTCCTTGATGATCGCCTGCGCGAGGATGATGGCGGTGGTGGTGCCGTCGCCGGCGACGTCCT
>Ga0184629_10000626_pt1 | contig 15643 bp, 12 predicted proteins | sample PLM4_32_b1_FD_133158 | JGI IMG/M metagenome (GOLD analysis project Ga0184629, IMG submission 133158) | Groundwater sediment microbial communities from an aquifer in East River, Colorado, USA - PLM4_32_b1 | ecosystem: Environmental > Terrestrial > Soil > Riparian zone | place: USA: East River... | reverse complement strand
CGGCGGTCGCGGGCTTCGCATCGTCGGCCTCGGCCACGGCCTTCCCGTCCGCCACCTTGCCCTCCGGTTTGACGCTCAGGTCGCGAATGGTCACCGACTGGATGGGCACCGAGAGCACGTCCGGCCGGACCGCCGTCGTGATCCGGGCCGTGGCGGACAGCCCCGGGCGGATCGCGTCCGGGATCTCGAGCAGCCGCACCGTGACCTTGTAGTTCGCCGACTGTTGGGGCTGCGTCAGCGACGCCTGGCCAAGGACCGAGCTGTTGGCCATCTTGGTCACCTCCCCCTTGAAGCCGCGATCAGGGAAGGCATCCAGCTTCACCTCCGCCTCCTGCCCCAGCACGACGTCCACCACATCGGTCTCGTCCACCTCGACCTCGGTCTCCATCGTCGAGAGGTCCGCGATCGTGAGCAGCAGGGAGCCCGCGTTGTTGAGGGTGCCGGAGATCGCGGTCTCGCCCACCTCCACATTGCGGCGGGTGACAATCCCGTCCATCGGCGCGAGGATGCGGCACTTCGACAGGGCATCGCGCGCCTCCTCGAGCTGCGCCTGCGACTGCTTCACGTCGAACTCGCTCGCGGCGACGTTGGCGCGGTTCACGTCGCGCGTCGAGCGCGCCACGTCGAACGCCGACTGCGAGATCAGGCGCGCCTCGAGCAGCCGCTCCAGGCGGGCGTGCTCGAGCTCCGCCTGGGCCAGCGTGGCGCGCCCCTGCGTGAGCCGCGCCTGCGCCGAGGCCAGCGCCGCCTCCGCCCGCACCGCGCGCTGCTCGTACTGCGTCGGGTCGATCTGGATCAGGAACTCACCGGACCGCACCCGGTCCCCCTCCTCCGGGCCGATGGCGATGATCCGGCCGATGACGTCGCTGCTGATATCGACCGAGACGCTGGGCTGGATCTGGCCCGACGCCTCGACCACGGCGACCACCTTGCGGAGCTTGACCGGCTCGACCTCGACCTCGACGGATGGCTTGCGGTTGCCGCGCAGATTGAAGGCGACGACGGCGCCGATCACCACCAGGGCGCCGATGGCGATCAAGACCTTGGACCGGGTTCGCATGAAGGGGGAGGGCTCCTTTCAGGGCACAGGACCGGCGGATCTCAGCCGGTGAAGAACTTCGTCCAGCCGAAGAGCGCGCCGCAGCGCAGGAGGTAGAAGACGCCGACGACTGTCACGCCTAGCGTCGTCGACAGGCGCGCCACCTTGGAGAAGCCGATCCCTCCGACGATGGCGCCCCAGACGGCGAACAGATCGAAGAACATGGCGAGGAACAGGTAGGAGGTCGAACGCCAGTCCGCGTCCGGTATGAAGATCGCCGGGCTCAGAGTCACCCCGAAGACGGTGCCTTTCGCGATCATCAGGGGCGTTCGCACCAGGAACCCGGCGGCGTGCGATATCAGGGACGCGAACGCGAGGACCGAGACCACTCCCTTGTAGGTCGGCTCGCCGCCGCACAGGTGGCCGCTCCCCCACAGCAGCAGGGCGAAGAAGGCGATCGCGGCCCCGACCACCCCCGCGGCCTGAACGGAGCCCTTGATCCGGTCCATGGTCGTCGGGTGCGTTACCTTCGCGATGATCTCGTCCCGCTGTGCCTCGGGGACGTGCTGCATCAGGGGTGAATCGGCCATCAGCTCCGCCAGTTCGGGCCCCTGGACGGGCGCGATGAAGTAGGCGCCGAGGGCCACGGCACCGAGCACGACCAGGAGCGGCGCGATGACGGTCGGCTTGCGCGCGATATCCTCGAAGGTGGCGGCCGGGGAGATGAAGACGCCGATGGCGCGCGAGACGAACCCTACCGTACGGGGGGTGGCGGCAGGGGCTGGCGCGGGCGGGCTCGACATCGGGCGCTCCTCCGTGGGAGCCGGGAGATTCCGGCGGGACGTGACCTGGCGGGAGACCCACCCACGGATCCCCCGGTGTGTTCTACGCAGCCCTGCCGCCCAGGTTGCGACGGCTGCCCTCCGCGGGGCTGCGCGTCCGGGGCGATGCGAGCAGATGGGCCGCAATCCGGCGGCCCGCGACCCGAGGGTTCGCGGGATCAGGCAGGCGGGCGGCCGGGTGAGACACGCGCTAGAAGAGCCCGGTCAGGCGCCCGGCGACCTCCTCCAGCGTGCGCCGATCGGACTCGGTGAAGGCGTCCGCGGAGTGGCTGTCGACGTCGATCTCGCCGAAGACGTAGCCGAGCTTCGCGATCGGGACCACGATCTCCGAGCGCGTCTTGACGCTGCAGGCCAGATAGCGCGGGTCGGCGCGGACGTCCGGTATGACCAGCGTGCGGCGTTCGGCGACGGCGGCCCCGCAGATCCCGCGCCCGATCGGAATCCGGGTGTGGGGACTTGGCTCACCGAGGTAGTTGTGCAGCACCAGGGTGTCCCCCTCCACGAGGTAGATGCCGGTCCAATCGTGACGGGGCGAGGCGTCGTGAATGGCCTTCACGACCGCCGTGAGCGCGCCGTCGCGGTCGGCGGCCGAGGCGAGAATCCGATCGATCTCGGCCAGCAGGGAGCGATCGAGGGCCACTTCGGGCGCAGGCCGCATACGACAATCTCCAGCCCCGGCGGGGGGCGTGGCATGTGGACCGGTTCGCGAACGGCACGCGTTCCCAGCCTCGAGCATGGCAGCCGTGGTCGGCTGGCAGCCGCGAGGGTGGGCCGGGCGAGTAGGTTATTCGCCGGCGGCTGTTTCCGCCTTCGGTTTGGGAGCGCGCTTCTGCTCCTCGGCGTGGATGCGCCGGACCTTGCGCTGCATGCGCTTGAGGCGCACGCGCAGTGACCGGCTCTCCGCCCCGAGGGACTCCTTCTTCTCCCGCAACGTCTTGCGAATCTGATCGATCTTCGGCTTGAGCGTGCCGACCTTGCTCCGGGGCATCAGGGGAACCTCCTCAGAATGAGGGCGGATTATAGCGGAACCGCGTCCCGCGTGCGACGCGGATCGCGTGCTAAGATGACCGGATGCCGTCCGCACCCTCCGGCCACCCGTTCTCGCAACCCCGGCGCGGGTCACGGGCTGCCGCCGTGGCGCTGGGCGTCGCGTTGGCCGGCGGGGTTGCCCTCGGCGCGTCGGCCGAGGCGCACGCGGAGGACCCCCCTCCGGCGCGCCAGCGCTGGCGCCCAGCGGGCGAGCCCGACCCGGGCCGGACCATCGATCAGATCGACCCGGAGTTCTGGCAGCTGACGCAGGCCCGGATGCAGGAGCTTCCCGCGGACGCCTATCGCCAGCGGGGCAGGCAATTGCTGGCGGACATCGACCCCGAGAGCGCCGAGAGCGCCCTCCGGCTCCTGCGTATTGCGACGCAGTTGTATCCCGACGACGCCGGGCTGCTCGGCGACTACGCGGAGGCGCTGCTCACGCCCTATCGCTGGACCTGGAACCGGGAGGACAAGTGGCGCTCGCTGGCCGAGCGTACGCTCGAGCGTGCCCGAGAAGTCGATCCCAGGCGGGTCGAGGTGCTGCGGGCGGAGGGACTGTTCCTGATGCTCGATGCACGTCTCGAGGCGGCCGAGGCTTCGTTCCGGGCGGCGCTCGAGGTAGCACCGGAGGATCTCGAGGCGCTGCTTCTGCTCGGCGGGGTCCTGCGGGTCCAGAATCGGTTTGCCGACGCCTACCGCGTCCTCGATCGGGCGATCGCCGCCGCCCCCTTCGACGCGCGCGGTTACTCGGCGCTCGGCGATGTCTACCGCGATGACAAGTGGCTCGAGGAGGCGCTGAACCTCTACCGGAAGGCGAATGCACTCGACCGGACCGCCTTTCTGCCGCGCTTCGGGCAGGCGGTCGTCTACCAGCGCTACGGGCACTCGGTCCGCGCGCTGGAGATGCAGAAGGAGCTCATCAAGGAGTTCCCCCGCTTCGAGAGCCTCATCCTGCTGAGCGCGGCGGCCACCCACATGCAGGCTGCGGAATGGGCGAGCGCGCTCCTGGAGCTCGAGCAGGTGAAGCTCGGCGGCACGCGCGGCCTGTGCGACGGCTCGGTGCAGTACCGGATCGGAGTCTGCAAGCTCCGTACGGGCGACGATGCCGGGGCGCTGGCGGCGTTCCGGCGCACCATCGACGAGTTCCCCGCGGCGCGGGACGGCTCCGACTACGGCGAACGGGTGCTCTTTCCCGCCGCCATCCACGTCGCGACGCTGCTCGATCGCACCGGCAAGCCGCAAGAGGCGATCGACCGCCTCGAGCAGGCCAGCCAGGACGCCGACGCCCCGCTGGCGCTGCAGCTCGACCTGGCGGCCAGGCTCACGTCCTTCCGCCTGTACGACCGCGCCGCGGATGCGCTGCGCCGCGGGCTCGACGGGGAGCGAGCCACCGATCGGCTGGACCAGCGTCTGCGGTTGCGCGTCGATCTGGTGCGAGCCTTGACCGTCGCCGGCCGGAGAACGGCTCTCGTGGAGCAGGCGGTGCCGGCGCTTCGCGCGCTGGAGCGCCGGGCGGAGCAGGAGGGTAGTCCGGCGGACTGCATCGCGCTCGCGCGGGCGCACGCGCTGCTGGGAGAGCCGGAGATCGCGCTGCAGTGGCTCACGCGGGCGGTCGGCATGGGGTACCGCGAGCTCGACGCGCTCCGCGCCGACCCCGATCTCGCCTCGCTGCGCGATCGGCCAGGGTTCGTGGCGCTGCTGCGCGGCAAGTGACCACCCGCCCGAGACGCGGCGCGATCGCGCTCGCGGTCGCAGGATTGCTGGGTTACCTCGCGTTTTCCCACACGACCTTTCTCGTCCCCGACAGCGCCGGCACCTACGCCTGGGCGCGCTCGCTGCTGTTCGACCACGACGTCGATTTTCGCGCCGAGTATGCGCGCCTCGGGTCGATCGAGGGAGACGAGCGCGTCCGCTTCGCGCGCCCAGGCGAGACCGGGCTGCCGGGTAATCCCTTCGGCATGGGAAGCGGAATCCTGTGGCTGCCGTTCGTCGCCGTGGCCGAGATCGCCCTGCGCCTGGGGGGGGCGGCCGCGTGCCCTGGAGGGTACTCGGCGGCGCACCTGCTCGCGGCGTCGGCGGGAACAGCCATCTACGGCCTGGCGGCGCTGGTGCTGGCGGGCGCGGTGGCGCGTCGTCTGGTCGGTTCGGGAGCGGCAATCGCGGCGGCCGTTGCGGTCGGCTTCGGAACGCCATTCCTCGCGTACCTGTACCACCTGCCGACCTACGCCCACGTGAATGCTGCGTTCGGCGCGGCGGTCACGCTCGTCGCCGCCTGGCGCGCCCGGCGCGGCGATACGCTGAGCGGCTGGGGACTGGCCGGCGCCGCGGCCGGTCTTGCGGCGGTCATCCGGGCGCAGCACATCGTGCTGCTGGTGATCCCGCTGGCGCTCCTCGCGGCGCGGCGCCGGCAGCCGGGGAACGGAGCTCGGTTCCTCGTCCTCCTCGCGGGCGCCGCAGCCGTCTTCTCGGTCCAGCTGGCCGCCTGGGGGGCCCTCTACGGATCGCCGTTCGAGATCCCCCAGGGCGCGGAGTTCCTCGACCTGGCGCGGCCGGCGCTTATCCGCCTGCTCTTCTCTCCATGGCATGGACTGTTCCCGTGGTCGCCGGTGCTGCTGCTCGCCGGGCTCGGGTTGCCGCTCCTCTGGCGCCGCGACCCGTGGCTCGGCGCCGGGGTGGGCGCGGCGCTCCTCGGCGAGATATACCTCGCCGCCGCGGCCACCGACTGGTGGGCCGGCTACAGCTTCGGCGCGCGGCGACTCGTGGACCTCACCCCGCTCTGGATCGTGGCGGTGGCGCCGGCGTTCGCGTGGGTGGGTCGGCGGGCGGGCCGCGCCGCTGCCGCGGGAATCGCCGCCGCGGCGGTCCTCCTGAACCTGGTGCTCACCGCCGCCGTGCGCACCGGCGAGATCAGCCCGTTCCGGGAGATCGGCGCGGCAGAGATGCTGCGCGGGGCGGCGCGCGCGGTGGCCGCGCTGCCGGCATATCTGGCACGGGAGCTGGGCGGGGATCGCACGGTAATCCAGTTCGTCGTGCACCGGGACGCGCCGTCCCCTCCAGTACTGGACGCGGCAGGAGGAGGCGTGATCGCGTTCACGCTCGTCGCGTGCTGGTTGCTGGGTCTCACGGTACTCGTGCTCCTGGCCCGAACCTGGGACGAGAACCCGGCCGGTCCCTCGGCCGGAGAACCCGCAGGCACCCGCCTCCGCTGAGCGGCCGACTACTGGGTTGCCCCAGGGCCGCCGCGCCCGCCGTGGTTGACAGAAGCGCGATCATCCGCGTCTAATACGCACGAATACCGCTCGATCCGCCTCACCCCCCCGGGAGACTTCCACTCATGACACTGCACCGCCGAGTGCTCCTGGCCCTCCTCCTGACGATTCCCCTCGTCTCATGCACCAGGGAGGGACCCGATCGGACGCCGTTCATCCAGGGTCCACTCATCCTCTTCGTGCTTGCCGCGCCTGTCCTGTCACACAGTTTCCGGCGACGAAGTCGCGGGTCGCGCGCCGCGATTCTCGGGCTCCAAGTCCTCGCGTATGCGGTGTACGAGACCGGCGTGTCGATTGAAACGAACATTCGGATTGACATCCCGCTCCTTCTGGCTGCCATGGTCGTCAGCGCCGGGATGGCGCTCCGCCTCCCCGTCCCGCTCGAGCAGGCCCCCTCCCGGCGCCCCACATCGGTCACGCTCGTCGGCGTCTTCGGGATCCTCCTCGGCGTTCTGGGGGTCTTCCGGGGCGGGTTCATGATCAGTTACCCCTCGATCATCCGGAACGCCAGCCAATGGTCGCAACTGTCCGACCTCCCGGCCGAGATGCAGCAGGCGGCGGAGGACAGGCTGTCCGTGCCGTCGTGGTTCACGCCGTATTGCATCGCCATCGGCCTCGCTGGGTTGTGCGCGGCGAGCGCCTGTATCTGGGGAGCCGTGCAGACCCTCCGGCTCAGGAGAAACGGGCCCACGCTCCTCATCGGAGGCGCCCTGGGTGACATTCTGGTGTCGGCGTGTACCGTCGTGGTCGGCCTGCTCTCCTCCGTCACGGCACTGCGGGAGGGTCGCTTCCTCTCGATCGGCGCGCTCGTTGTGAGTGGCGTGCTAGTCCAAGCCGCTCGGACGAGAGACCCCGCGCTGTTCTCGGGAGAGCAGGCTCCGCCGCGCGCCAGGCCTGGGGCCGGGAGCGCGGAGGGGGATTCGGAGCGGCCATGATCGATGTCTTGGTCGTCCCGAGAGTCGGCGCTTCCGGATCACGCCACCGGTGGTCGTTGTTGCGGCGCGGGCCATCGGAACCTCCCGGCGCTGAGCACTGCGAAGGAGACCGGCCGGAGCCCGCGAACTAGGTTTCCCTCCGAACGGTTCGATTGGGCGCGCTGGCAGGCCGTTGGTGCCTGAGACTGCCTGGAGGATGTGGCGATCGTCCTGGGGTTTTCGCGACGGCGCCCGGGCATCCCGCGCCGCACCTACCACCGCTCCGCAGCCGGCCGCAGCCTGCGGGCGCGGCCCGCAGGGGCCCACAGAGGAGCGCGCATGGCGCGGCTGAAGCCGGGAGAGCAGGTCGAGCTGGTGATCGACAACCTCGCGTACGGTGGGCGCGGCGTGGCGCGCCGCGACGGGCTGGTGGTGATGGTCGACGGCGCGTTCCCGGGGGATCACGTCCGGGCGCGGATCACGCGGGTGCGGCGGGCGCTCGCCGAGGCGCGCACCGAGGAGGTGCTCGAGCCGGGGCCGCTGCGGGTGACGCCGTTCTGTGTCCACGCCGGGGTATGCGGAGGATGCCGGCTCCAGGCGATCGAGTACGCGCGCCAGGTGGAGCTCAAGGCGGGGCAGGTCGAGGAGGCACTGCGCCGGATCGGCGGCTTCCCCTCTCCGCCGCTCGAGCCGCCGATCGCGGCGATCGCCACGCGCTACTACCGCAACAAGATGGAGTTCTCGTTCGCCCCCGGCGACGACGGGCAGATCCAGCTCGGGCTCCACCCGGCCGGGGACTTCCGCCGCGTCTTCGCGCTGGAGTGGTGCCATCTGCTGTCCGAACGCTCGAACGCGATCGTCGCCGCCGTGATTGGGGCGGCGCGCCAGAGCGGCCTTCCGGCCTACGATCAGCGCCTGCACCAGGGGTTCTTCCGGTTTCTCACGCTGCGGGAAGGGAAGCACACCGGACAGACGATGGTGATCCTGACCACGACCGACGGCGACGAGGAGGCGAGGCAGCTCCTGCGGCGGTGGGCGGCGGACCTGCGCGAGCGTTTTCCTGAGGTCCGCAGCGTGCTGCGTCAGGTGAATTCGCGACTGGCGGGGGTGGCGGCGGGGGAGTACGAGGAAGTGCTCGCGGGGGAGCGGACCATCGAGGAGGTCCTCGGCGGCTTCCGCTTCGAGATATCCGCGCGAGCCTTCTTCCAGACCAACACGCTGCAGGCGGAGCGGCTGTACGGCAAGGTCCTCGAGTACGCGGCGCTGTCGGGGGACGGCGTGGCGCTCGATCTGTACTGCGGCACCGGGACGATCTCGCTGTTGCTGTCGCGCGCGGCGCGCCGGGTGTACGGGGTCGAGTCGAATCCCGATGCGGTCGCCAACGCCGTGCGCAACGCCCGCCTGAACGGCGTGGAGACGTGCGAGTTCGTCCAGGGGGAGGTGAACGAGGTGATCGAGCGACCGCCGCTCGCGGCGGTGCAGCCCGAGGTGGCGGTGATCAACCCTCCCCGTGCCGGCATGCACCCCGCGCTGGTGCGGCGGTTGCTCCGCGTGGCGATCCCGCGCCTGGTGTACGTCTCCTGCAACCCGACGACCCTGGCGCGCGATCTGGCGCTGCTCGTCGCCGGAGGGTACCGATTCGTGCGGGCGGTGCCGGTCGACATGTTCCCCCACACCGCGCACATCGAGTCGGTGGCGTTGCTGGAGCAGGATGGCGCTTGAGCCATTCGCAGTTGCAGCGCGTGGGCTTGTCCGGCAAATCCCCTCGGCCTGGGCGCGGTCGGGAGGCAGCTGAAGGTGCTCGGAGACTCTGTTTCGGCGTTCCGGTGGAGGCGGCAGCCACGAAGCGATAAGATCGCCCGCGATGAGCCCACCGGGCGGATTCAAGCGGGTCTCCGATGCCGTCGGCCGGACACCGGTCGCACAACTGGAGGAGTCATGGTGGAGAGCGCGCTGCGCGCCAGCCGCACCTCCTGCGTGGCCCGCCGGCCGATCCTGGGCCACCTTCTCTATGTTGTCCGCACTGGCGGCACGCGTCACGGCTACCGCCGCCGACCCGGCCCCCGCTCTCCGCGTCGTCGCCGGACTTCGGGTAGAGTTGGCCTACTGAGGACCGGAGTTACGAGGGCGGGTGGTCGTGGATCGGACATTCCAGGGCTGCGATTCCTCCGCATCGATCACCTCGATCTCGTCGACGGCGAGGTGCCGCTAATGCGCACACCGTTTGGAGCTCAGGACGAGCAGGGGTTTGGTTGCGGCCCCCACGACTCGAACAACGGCAGACTGCCGAACTTCATCCGGCGGGTCGGTCAGCCCTACGCGTTACGCCGGGACGAGCCCGGTCGGACAAGCGGGTACTATCCGCGCGGCCTGCCGACGGTTCACTGCCGCCCCGGCCCGCGACGGGCGCGCTCGGACGATGGGCCCGTGGGCACGCTGGCGGCTGGCCGGGCGCCTAGGTCCGTTGGGGACGTCGCACGCGACGCGACCCCGTGACCGCGGCCCGAGCGGCCCACGAGGAGATGACTCCAACGGTTGGCGCCCCCGGCGAAGGGGGACACCGGCTCGTCGTGCGTGCGAGGGTGGCCCGTGCCCACGGAGCAGTTGAGCCGCGGCTCGTCGTCGTGTTTGTCGCCACGCCGCTCGCGGTGAGCGAGACTTTCGTCGAGCGGGAGGTCTCCGCCCTGAGGAGGCGGGGCATGGAGGTGAGAGTAGAAGGGTGCGCTCGGGCGAAGGGCGCAGTGCAGCCGGCCGACGGCGACTCTTCTCGGATGTCTGAGCATGGTGGTCCCACCGCGGCCTGGATCCTCCCATTTCGCGCATTGGTGGCGCTGCTGCACCATCCCCGTCGCACGGTCCGCGTGCTTCGCAGGGCCTCCGTGTCGGTCCCGTGGAATGCTCGAGGCGCCTCGTTGGCGGTCGCGGGTCTGGCCGTGACTTTCGGAGTCGCACCGACGCTCGAGCGAGCCGCCGTGGGGTGCCTGCACGCACACTTCGTGCACCTGCCGGCGCTCGTGGCGAGCCTCGTGGCCGAGTGGCTGCGAGTGCCGTTTAGCATCTCCGCGCACGCACGAGATATCTTCGTTCCGGAGGTCGATCTCTCAAGGTTGTGCCGCGACGCCCGGTTTGTCGCCGTGTGCAGCGAATGCGGGCAACGGGCCCTCGCTGCTCAGCTTCCAGAGTCCACCCGTGCCAAGATCGTCCTTTGCCGTCACGGCCTCGACCTTTCCGCGTACGCGTACAGGCCGCCGAGGTCCCTCCCTGCCGGAGCGGAGGTGAAGATTGTGTCTATCTGTCGACTGGTGCCGAAGAAGGGCGTGGACGCGGTGCTGCGGGCCCTCGTGGTTGCGCGGCGATCGGGGCTCCGCTTCTCGTACGAGGTGGTCGGCGACGGCCCGCTTCGCCACGACCTCACCTGCCTCGCGGAGGCGTCCGGGCTACGCGAGGTGAGCTTCACCGGCCCCGTCCCGCCCGCTGAGTCACTCCAAAAGCTGTCCCAGGCTGATCTCCTGGTGCTGGGCTGCCGGGTGGCATCGGATGGTGACCGGGACGGCGTTCCCAACGTGGTTCTTGAAGCCATGGCATGCGGCGTTCCAGTGCTGGCTTCCGACGCGGGGGGCGTGGCCGAGGTGATCCGCGCCGACGACACGGGTCTCCTGGTACCCCCGGATGACGCGGAAAGCATGGCCGCAGCGATGCTCCGACTCTTCGAGGTGCCGGACCTCCGGCGCTCTCTCGCGGAACGGGCACGTAGGATGGTCGAGGAGCAGTTTGCCCTCGACCGGACGGTTGCCCCGCTGGTGGACCTCCTGCGCCAAGGATGGTGGTCGTCGTGCGACGGCTAACCGTGCTCCTGGTCCTCGAAGCGGCGGAATCCGGGACGGGGCGACACCTCCGGACGATCGCCCACGAGTTTTGCAGGCGAGGCGTGGATGTGCACGTCGCCTGCGCGACGCGGCGCGATCCCACCTTCCGCGCAGCCCTGGACGAGTTGCGGAGCGCCGGGGCTCACGTGGAGGAGGTGGATATGGGCAGGAAGGTGCGACCCTTCGAGGACACGCTCGCGATCCTCCATTTGTGCCGGCTGTTCCGGCGCATTCGCCCCGATGTGATCCACCTTCACAACTCCAAGGCTGGGGCGCTGGGACGCATCGCGGCCGCGTTCGCGGGCGCCAGGGCGGTCGTCTACTCTCCCCACACCTTTGCGTTCCTCGACCGGTCCAGCACTTGGCGGAGTCGGTTTTTCCTCCTCGTGGAGTGGGCCCTCGCTCCGCTCACCGACCACCTCGTGGCGGTTTCGGAGAGTGGCCGCGAGCTTGCGCTTCGCCATCACCTAGCCCCGCCCGGCAGGGCGACTGCGATTCCGAACGGACTCGATGAGTCCCTGGTGGCCGCGCGACCTTCGCGGGTGGAAGCCGAACCGGGTTCCCGCCGGGGCACGATTCGGCTCGGTTTCGTGGGGCGGCTAGAGTTGCAGAAGGCGCCGGATCGCCTCGTTGACCTTGCGGCCGAATTGGATCGAAGAGGGCTCGAGTTCGAGCTGGAGATCATCGGTGCGGGGAGTCTCCTCGAAGTCTGCGAGCGAAGCTCCCGGGAACGCCGCCTCGGCGCGCGAGTGCAGTTCCTTGGACGCGTCGACGACCCGGACCCGTTCTACCGCTCCTGGGATCTGTTCGTGATCGCCTCGACCTACGAAGGTCTGCCATACTCCGTTCTGGACGCGATGTCGTGGGAGCTACCCGTGGTCGGGTTCGACGTCGTCGGCGTGAACGACCTCGTGGTTCCGGGCCTCACTGGCTACCTGGCGGCTCCGTTCCGGGTGGTGGAGATGGCGGATCACGTCATGGAACTCGCCGCGGATCCCCCCAGGCGGCTCGCAATGGGACGGTCGGGGCGCGAGCGCGTGCTCAGCGGGTTTCGCCTTCGTCAGCAGATCGGCGATCTGCTCGACGTCTATCGCCGCCTCGCCACTCGCCAGGAAGCGGTCGAGGAGGACCCGGCGGTCGCTGCCCGAGACACGTGACACGATCAGCGCAAGACGAGATGTGCCCGCTCGACGAGCGTCCCGCCACCGGACGACCACCGGCGCCTCGGGTGCTCTTCACGTCCCACGGTGGTTCGCTCCTCGGAGCGGAGCGGAGCTTGATCGACCTTGTCGTCGCCTTGCAGGACCGAGGGGTCGAGGCCGCGGTCGCCTGTCCATCGGGGAGCTGCCTCGAGGCCAGGCTACGGGAGACCGGGGCCACCCTTCTCCCGCTGGCGCTTCCGGCGCTCAGGCGGAGGATGCGCGTCCCTGCGGCCATGGGGGCTTGTGCGCAGCTCGGCTGGGCGGCGGTCTCCCTTGCCCGTTTCGCCAGGAAGCGGGGCGTCCTACTCATTCACTCGAACACAACCCTCGCACAGATCTGGAGTGGCCCTGCCGCCAGACTCGCGGGGATCCCCTGTGTCTGGCACTGGCGAGACTTCTACGATCTCCGTTGGCTCAACCGCATGCTGGCGAGTTCTGCGGACGCATCCATCGCGGTATCTACCTCGGTAGAGCGCTTCGCGCGGTCGCAGTTGGGCGCTGGGGCGCGGATCGCCCTCGTCGAGAACGGGCTACCGGACACGGACTCGTCTGCGGTTCGTCGCGCCGCCAGCGCTCGCGCGACCCGGTGCGCCGAGCAGGGCCGGGAGGTTCGCGTGCTCCTGCTCGGGCAGGCGGAGGCGAGAAAGGGCCACGAGGTTCTGATCCGAGCCATGCAGATCGCGGTGGCCCGATACCCGGCACTGCAGGCGGTGATCGCCTCCCCGGTCCCGGACGCTCGGTCCGCTCGCTACCTGAGCCGACTCCAGGAAATCGCGGCGGGCAACGTGCGCTTCCTCGAGCCTGCCGGGGAGGTGATGCCATTGCTCCACGAGGCGGATATCCTCGCCGTGCCCTCGCTCCGCGAGCCCTTCGGGCGCGTGGCGGTGGAAGGCATGCTGGCCGGCCTTCCCGTGGTCGCCTCGAACGTGGATGGGCTCGCATCGATCGTGCTCGACGGCGAAACGGGCTTCCTGGTCCCCCCCGGGGACCCGGAGGGGCTGTCCCAGGCCATCCTCCTCCTCGCCGCGCGTCCAGACCTCCGCCTGAGCATGGGGCAGAAAGGACGGCGGCGGGCGTTGTGCCGCTATCACATCGACCGCGTCGCCACGGAGGTCCTGAAGGTCTATGAATCCGTGCTCGGACCTCGGGACCGTGCGTGAGAGCTGCGCCTCTCGATCCGGCGTGCCGCTCTACCTACGAACGCGGCGTCAGCCCTCCGCAGCAAGGCGAAGCGAGTCCAGGAGGACATCGACCGACCGTTCCCAGGTGAACTCCGCTGCGCGTCTGAGGCCGCGTTCGGCGAGCTCAGCCCGACGTCGCGGGTCCTCCAGAACCTGTCGAAGACAAGCCGCGAGAGCGCCGACGTCTTGTGCGGGCACATGGAGAGCCGCCCCCCCGCAGGTATCGCGAAGCGCCGGGTCGTCGGAGGTGACGACCGGAGTTCCGCATGCCATTGCCTCGACTACCGGTAGACCGAATCCCTCAATCAACGACGGGAAGGCGAAGACCTCTGCTGCCGAGTAGAGGGCGGAGAGGCGCTCCTCAGGGACGAATCCCAGGCTGCGGACGACGTCCGGCCCCTCGCGGGTAATCACCCGCCGGACCCGTCGTTCACCCCAACCCGGGGCTCCGACGACGACGAGAAGCACGCCGAGTCGCCGCGTCGCCTGCAGCAGAGAGGGGAGGTTCTTCTTGGGTTCCAACACTCCGACAAACAAGATGAAGGGGGAGTCAATCCCGTACCAACCTCGGACCAGTTCTCGAGCCGAGTCCCGATCGCAACGCTGGATGTTGAGATCGACACCCCATGGCATCACCCGGATCTTCTCCTCGGGTGTCCGGAAGATCTCGATCAGGTCGCGCTTGACGACTTCGCTCGGAACCATCACCATCCGCGCTGCGTTCACGCTCGCATGAACCAGCGCCCGCAGATGCAGCAGATTGCGTAGCCGACAAAGATCGGGTCGCTTCCAGGCGATGAGGTCGTGGACGGTCACGACGCGCGGACAGCGAGACCACAGCGGGACCGTGTATGAGGGGCAGTAGAGGACGTCGAGCCCGAGTCCTGCCGCCAATCGGGGCAGGAAGGCTTGCTGCCACAATACTCTCAGCGCCGAGGCGGCCACCGGAACCGCCACCGTGTTCGCCGCAGCACCTACCACGCCAGCGAGGCGTGCAGCGGTTTGGGCCGAAAGGAAGGCGGTGAGGCGATGATCGCGGCCACTCGTCGCGAGCTTGACGAACACGCGCCGTGTCGCGGCGAAAACCCCGGTCTCGGGCTCCCGCCACATGCTGCCGTCAATCCCAATGTGCATGCTCCACCGGTACGCAGCTGCCGATCTGCGTCAGGATGCCGCGCGGGTCGCCAAGCGATGCGTTCCTTCGACGCAGGCACGCGATGCAAGCGGGAGCGCGCGCAGGACGCCGGCTTCGCACGTCAGGTCGCTGAGGTCGAGGGCCTGCGTCCGCAGCAGACCGGGTAACGAAGTCGGAGAGATCACCCGGCGTTGGACGACCGCTTCACCGCTTGGCAGCCGGGGCGAAACGGGCGCCCCAAGAACCTCGATGCGGGCATTCATTAACCCGTGATCGTGACTGAACAGTAAAAAGCAGTACGCACCCGCGGTCCTCGAGCAACCTGTCAATCATAGGTGAGAGGGAAGGTGAGGTGCAATCGTCTACCCCTCGCGGTAACCGTGGGCGCTCCGCGCGGTGCGAGAACTCGATCCTCCGTGCTATCGTGGGGTCGGGCCGACGATGGAACATCGTCTCCGCGGCCCGGTGCATGACGCGTATGCCACGCAGCGTCCGCGTGGGAGCTGCGACACGGATGATGCAACGATGAGCGAGAGTGTGGGGTGGAGCGCATCCGCCGACTCCGCCTCGGCGTCCAAGAGGAGGGCGCTCATGGGCCGCGCGACCCTTGCCCTCGCGGCCATCGCCCTGGGCGTAAAAGGCCTCGGGCTCGTCGAGAAGTTGGTGATAGCCCACTACTTTGGTATCGACGAGCGGGTCGATGCGTTTTTCGTGGCGGTCAGTGTCCCCATCGCCCTCTTCCTTTTCGTCCGTGAGGTCGTCGAGCCCGGCTTCCTGCCGCTCTTCGTTCAGCACCTCGACGCCGGCCACGAGGGTCGTGCGTGGCGTCTCTTCAGGACAGTGGGGACGTGGGTTGCTCTCGTCACGCTGCCTCTCGCGGTCGCGGGGTGGTCGATGTCTTCGGAACTAGCGTCGCTGCTGGCGCCGGGGTTCCCGCCGTCGACCCTTGAAATCACGGCAAGGCTGATCCGCGTTCTCATCGCCGGCGGGGTGCTGTTGGCGCTGTCCGTGCTTAGCTACAGCGCCTTGAACGGCTACCGACGGTTCGCGCTTCCTGCGGCGGGCGACCTGGTCCTCAAGGCTGCGCCGACGGTAGGAGCTGTTTTCCTCGCCCATCGCCTCGGCGTGGTCGCGCTCGCGTTCGGGGCGCTCGTAGGCTGCGGAGG
>Ga0184629_10000625_pt1 | contig 15646 bp, 11 predicted proteins | sample PLM4_32_b1_FD_133158 | JGI IMG/M metagenome (GOLD analysis project Ga0184629, IMG submission 133158) | Groundwater sediment microbial communities from an aquifer in East River, Colorado, USA - PLM4_32_b1 | ecosystem: Environmental > Terrestrial > Soil > Riparian zone | place: USA: East River... | reverse complement strand
TACAAACTGCAACATCTTGATAACCAGGTTCCAAAAACCTACGTCATTGTAAAGGAGTCTACGAACGTAGTGAGAAGTACGACTGAAGCCTGCCTGCCGGTAGGCAGGCAATCCCCGTACTACTGAGCGCGCACGTTGTAGTATGGGGATTGCCACGGTTGCCTTTAATCACTTCGTGATTAAGCAACCTCGCAAAGACGAATCTCCAACGTCATTGGCAGCGGCCGGCATGCAGCGAAGGAAGCGCCGGCGCGAAGAATCTGTTTAGCCTAAGGAGAGGGATGTTTGTTAATTGACAGATCCTCCGCTGCATAGGTCATCATGATGGAGTTTTAATTGTGTCGTATTTTGTTAGCTCAAAATAAAAAACCGAACAAAACAAAGAAACCACCCATTCTTGTTCGTAGCACAAGAATGGATGGGCTCAACGTTTTCATTTAGATTATTTTCAACCGGAGATTAATAAACATTAAAACTGCAAGCCTACTTTTTAATAAATCGCAGGGTTTGCATTACATCATGCTGCCTTGCCTGGAAGATGTGATAACCGCTTGAAAGTCCCGTTACATCAAGCGAGCTCTCGCCGGCAGAGAGGGTGCGAGCCATGATCGACCTTCCGGATAAATCCAAAATTCTTACATCAATGGGTTCATCGCTGTCGAAGCCATGCCAGTCGATGCTTAATAGGTCGTCTGCAGGATTTGGAAATAGCGTTGTTGTTCTCCGGTCTTCACTTGACGTTATAATGAACAGGTCATTTCTATCCTGATCCTTTTTAACTTTCTTTGTCAGTTGATATCGGGCAATAAAAATATCGTCGGATCCACCGTTACTGGTGAGGGTTACATTGCCCCTGTAAGGATCAAAATTCACCACATCACCGAAAAGGCCTCCCATGTAATACCCATCATCAGTCAATGTAGCGGCTATAGATGTTGCACGTCCCTTACTTCCAATTCCCTTAACCCAATCCAGGCTTCCATTCGATTCATAATAGGCTGCAAAAGCATTACCATTAACTGCGGTGCGGTTAGCCATGGATGGCCCTGCATCAAAATCAACACTTCCTCCAAAATATCCATTAACGTACACTCCTGAACCATCAGCAATTACCTTCCGCGGTCCGATCCATGCTGTTGTTACCATGTTCTTCGCCCAACGATAACTTCCATCCAACTTATTATATTTTCCTATCAGACCACTGCCAAATCCATCCGTGCCAATGATCCGCGCACCACCATCAGGATCAGCATCTATACTGCCGTTAAATTCCCCGCAGATATATAAGTCTTTGCCATGTGTTTCAAGGCCCCAGATTATTCCATTGCCTACATTTTTAACGTATATCAGATTTCCGGTAGCCAGATCGTAACGACCAAAGAAACCACCGTAACCATCGAGCGTATAATAATTTGGTGATGGATCGAAATCACTTCCCCAACTATAATTTCCGTTGATATAAACACCAGTGGCATCAACCAAAAGACCATAAGCTGAATCCCAGGAATATCCACCCATTGAACTTGCCCAGATATATTTTCCTTTTAAGGAATACTTGGCGAGAAATATATCGTCTGCCTGTGCGGTAAGTAAAGCAACCCCATGACCTGGATCGAAATCAACAGTTCCGGAATAATGACCTGCCAGGTAAACACCTGAATTATCAACGCCGATGGATGAACTGCTCCAGGTGGAGGCATCAACGAGATTGCGTGCCCACTCCAACGATCCATTGTCCAGGTTGTACTTGGCAAAAAATCCATCATTCACATAGTATTGTCCTTCATTGGTAAATAAGGTAGTGCCGGCACCCGGATCAACATCAATATCCCCAGCGAACTGACCTGTCATGTATAGACCTTTAGAATCTATTGCAAGTGATACTTCATTATCCTGGGCTTGACCTCCAATGGAGCGGGCCCAAACCACATGACCTTTGCTGTCGTAACGCACAAAGAATATATCGAATTCACCCTTGCTTGTCAGGGTCTTCGATCCGATGGTCATGGTTCCTGAAAAATGCCCGGCAGCATAAATATTACCTTTGGAATCGCTTGTCATGGTTTGGATCTCTTCATTGCCCGGACCACCATGTTGTTTAACCCAAACGTTGGGTGAAGCGATGGGTGGGTGGGCAAATGTTTTTACTAACACGGTTGAAGAATTTCCTGCAATGCCTGTGGCACGCACGCGATAAAAATAATTTTTGTTTGGCAGAAGGCCAGCCACCGTACTTCGGATTGTTCCGATGTTATAGTTGAAAATTACTTTATCCTCATAACCGCTCACAAAGGATTCAAAAGTTTCCGTTGTCGATACATCAAGATGATATTCATAAAAATTGTTTACGGAATTCCATTCGGCTTCGAAACCTGTGTTGCTAACGAAGGTAGCGGGTAATACTGACGGAGGCGATGGCGGAGGTGTGGGTAGCACGGGTAGGAAAATGCTACTTCCGTCAAAAGAAACTCCCCGGTGTGATTCCCCGTCAAGAAAGACCATCGCAAGACGATAAACAATCTGATCAAGCGGAACATAATTGTAAAAATATCGTGGGACAAACGTAATACTCCATTTATTATCTCCGAGAGGAGTCATGGAACTGTAGTTCACATGATTGAGATCCCAGTTACTGCTTTCTGGTCCCGCGGAAATTACCCCGGAGTACATGAACACGGATGTGGCGCCAACCAAAGCATTAACAGGAAACGATTTGGTAGCATCGAACGTAATGGTAATCTCGTCATCCAACGTAAAGGTTGCTGGTGATACGGTAACGATCGGCCCCATATCAATGCCAATGGTAAGGGCAGCTTGTGCAGCCCATTTAGAAGTGATGTAATCAATCGTTGCACCTGCACCATTGTAAGCATAACAATTGTAAAAATATTCCACACCGGGATCGAGACCTGAATCATCAAAGGTAGTGCCTGAACCAATGTACACCACCACATCTTCTCCAATCGTCTGGCCAATGGAATACGTTGTGCCATTCACAGGTGGGTTAGGAGAGGATCCGTTTCTTCGAATAACAATGTAACCATCCGGTAAATCAGGAGATGCTAAGAAATTGCCAGTTAGGGTCGTGTTGGTAATATTACTAAACGCAAGGTGCGAAGGACCGGACGGTTCGAAGATGTCTAAATTCCGGAACACGGAAATTACGTTTGTCACTTCGTTTGATACGGTCAAATCAGATTTTCCATCGCCATCCATATCCGCTATTGAAACACCCAACGGGTTTCCCCCTGTATCCACGCTGTAGGGTGGCGAAAATGAACCGGTAGAAATCGTTCCGGGGGAACCGATATTTTTAAAAATGGAAAGTGTTCCGTTAGAACTCTGGCGCACAATCAGATCCAGTTTTCCATCACCATTAACATCTCCTACTGTGGGATTCCAGGGACCATCTGAACTTTCCAAATCCACCCTTGCATCAAAGGAGGAAGCATTGATAATTCCAGGTGAACCAATATTTCTAAAAAACGATACGGTATTACCTCCTGCGTTACCTACCACTAAATCCTTTTTTTGATCTCCATCCATATCCGCTAAAGAAACTATGGAAGGGTAAGCACCTGTAACAAAATCTACTTTAGGTTCAAACGAGCCGGAGGTTATTGATCCGGGTGTGCTGATATTCCTGAAAATGGAAACGAGTGCATCACCTCCACTGGTTACGGTCACATCAGCTTTTCCATCGCCATCCACATCGGCTAGTACAACACACCAAACACCTCCATGTCCGGCGATAAAGTCAACCCGGGGGTCAAATGAAGTTGAAGTAATCGAGCCAACGGTAGCGGTGTTTCTAAAAATGGATACGCTGCCTTCACCGTAATTGTTAGAACTGGCTATGGCGATTTCAGGTTTACCATCTAAGTCTAAATCTTGAATGGCAACGGAGCTGGAGCTTGGCAATGTTTCAAACTCATGTGAAGAAAATGAAATTGAACCCGCTGTGCTGGTATTATGAAAAACCGTCATGGAGGGGCCATTAATATTGGCAACCACTAAGTCCGGTTTACCATCGCCATCCAAATCGCCGGCGGCAACGGCATAGGCACCTGGTCCGGCTCCAAGGTCGAGCTTAGGTTCAAAGGAATCCCAGGATATAGAACCCGGCGTGCTTACGTTCCTAAGAATTGAAATCGAATTGGCTGCTTCATCTGTAGCAACAACGTCAGGTTTCCCATCCCCATCCAGATCGCATACAGTCTCCCATCTCGTTTGGTATCCGGCCCAAAAATCAGTACGGTTTGTAAAACTGCCTCCAATTGATCCACTAAAGGGAAAAGTGACCCTAAAGGGTGAGTTAGAATAGGCAGTCAGTCCGTTAACCGTAACGGTTATGGGCTGGTGCGTTGCCCCGATGGGCACACTTACATCAAGCTGCGACGCTGTCGCAGCGCTTATCGTGGCTTTTACAGCACCAAAATACACCGTGTTTTCTCCGGGTGTTGCACTAAAATTTGTTCCGGTTATGGTTACCGTTGTTCCTGCCGGGCCACTGGAAGGGGAGAACGTGGTAATAGCCGGAATACTTTGGCCAGATGCCAAAACCGGGTTCATCAGCACGCAGAACAGTAGGAAATGCGTTAGATTTTTCAAAGGGAATGGGTTTAGCTTGAGATGCATAAATATTTTTTATTAAGGTTTTCTGGTTTAAGAATGGATCTGCTGACTAAACCTACGATGGATGGAGTTCCGACCATAATTGATAAGTGCAAATGCGTTAACTATTTTTAGTATTATATGCCATTTTATGAAGTAGTGCGATCGATGGGCAGCCCCCTGAGCGGAGCCATCTACCATGACAAAAAGCTGTCGAAAGATGAATAGACAAGTCGTTGCAAGTTGATTCTTCTGCCGTTGTTGGTGTTCACCAACAACCTACTCGCTATGATAAACCGACATGCTAAGAAACAGGTTGGATGAATAGGAGTTGTAGTCCTTGAAGTTCACTGCACTTATCGGTGAAGAACACCGAATGTCGAATTTCGAACGCCGAATGACGAAGTGATGCGTACTTCGTCATTCGACATTCATCATTCGACATTCGTCATTCCTTGCTTGCCCCGACCCTTGTCGGTGGCCTGCCCCGACTTTTGTCGGTGGTTCACTGACTGCCGTCAGGCAGGGACATTCTTATGGTGTTGCGTGGTGCCAATGCGTGGTTTCACCAACAATTCTACAGAATACCGAATGTCGAAGTGATATCTTCGTCATTCGACATTCGTCATTTGATATTCTTATGGTCCGGTCGGAAGCATATTCCTCGCTGTTGAGTTTAATCTTAAGGCACTTAATCAAGTTTCTGGCCAAAAAGCCAATCCATTAAACCCGGCGTGCTAGCAACCTGTACCCAGATATTATGACCGGCATCCGGAAATTCTGTGTACCGGGGATTTCCGCCTGCCTTTTTGATTGCATCTATCATTTCCCGTGAGAATCTCACAGGAACTAAATTATCTTTCTCACCATGAAAAACCCATAGGGGTACGTTAACAATCTTTGGGGCAAGTTTAGGATCACCGCCGCCACAAATCGGTATCGCTGCGGCAAACATTTCCGGACGGGCGGTGATGAAATGCCACGATCCATAACCACCACCGGATACGCCCATGACATACCGCCTTTTTTCATCTATTTCAAACTCGTCCTCCAGTGTATCGATGATTTCAATAATCGATGCATCAATGTTTCCCCAGCCTAAACCTTTCGGGCATTGGGGCATTAAATAAAATGCGGGGTATTTGTCTCTATTGCTGGATAGGAATGGCGCTGGGTCAGCTCCAAGCTGACTGATGTTATCAGTCCCATGTGTACCACCATGATGCAGGCATAAGACCAAAGGATACTTCTTTTGAGGATCGTAATCCAATGGCTTCATGAATTGATATCGCATCGTGTCGCCTTTAACGTTCACAAAGGTTCGGGCTTCATAGTGCCTTGCCAGCACATCCTGTCCGAATTCAAAATTTTGTTTTTGCCAGGATAAAAACGAATCGCTTTGAGTGGATAACTTCGCTCCGAGAAAAAGCGGGAATACCAATGCTGTCAAGCTCCCTAAACTCAATAAGCTTTGCTGGAATACCGGCAGTTTTGGAGTTTCGTTTTCTGTCTTTAGTGAGCTGATCTCACTCAAAAAATTCAGGATAAAGAAAAGCGGTATTAGCGTGTAGGCTACAGAAGCCCATTGCAGAATTTCTTGCAAGGTGAGTTTTGTGCTAACATCCTGGGAAAGCATGCTCCCAATACCTGCAGAGAGTATAACAACACTAATAATCAAAGTGAAAACGCCAGCTGCCTTTAGCCAGGGTCTTTTTCCTGCATTGGAAAAAATAAGACTAATAGCGTATACGATATCAGCCGCTAAGACCAGGAAGACAATAGGGAGATAAATACTTTGTAATTCCCTGGCGACTAATATGATGTAAAGGACAATAAATTGACAAAAGGTTATCACGGTGACAACGATGCCTGATTTAAATGCAAACCCATACTTTCTGGAGTGATAATACTTTAGCAGGAATAATGACCCTGCCAGCCCAATGATATTCGTTACTAAAAACCAGTTGGAAAATGATTCCTGTGTGAAAATTTGATTATCAAGCCTTAAATAAAGGATGCTTTGGAAGGTGCCACAGGCGAGCAACAGTCCTAAAAAAAAGATTCCAAAAGAGTAAAGACTTCTATTCATTATTCATCATTCTTTGATCCCTGCCTGACGGCAGGAAATGCCGAATGTCGAATTTCGAACGCCGAATTTCGAAAGACGTACCAGTTGACGTTCGGCGTTCAGCGTTCGACATTCGACATTCCCCTATTGTCCGGTCGGCAGCATATTCCTGATAGCACTGATTTTCCATATCCCCTTATCATAAACAACGATAAAAGTGCTCCACATTTTTCGGGGGGTACCGTCCGCATTTTGTATTTCGTATTTACAATCAACAACGGCACTGTGCGGATTGAAAAGCCGTATTTTTTCAACGTTGAGCGTTCTTGTCCCCGGGCTATTGGCTGAGCTCTTCAGCATTCCCTTTACAGACGCATCCATACCATTTCTCCATTCCCCTGTAGAAACCAATTGATCAACATCTGCAGTTAGAATAGTTTTAAGCAAAAGCGTATCTCTTTTTTCCCTGGCCTGCGAATATTTATCGATTAAGGAATAAATATCTTTTTTCTGCTTCTCATTAGGTATCGTATTCTGGCCAATTAAAAATGATGTGGCTGTTAAATTGAATACGAGGAGTAAAAAAATATTTTTCATGATGTAAGTATGATTTAAAAAAAATATTAGGTTTTAAGGGTAAAGAAAAGACGTATAATCTGTTTTAGTCAATTTTTTTCGACAGAGGCCGCCACGCTGTTAACTTCAATCCAATTACCATCCGGGTCTTGAAAAAAAATCTGTTCAATACCATCTGCCCGAACGTTGATCTTCTGAGGATTTCCCGGCCAGTCAGAATATGCGATGCTCTTTGCGTCCAATGTCTTAACAAAAGCATCGAAGTTTGCGGTAGTCAAAGCAAGGTGCAGCGCTTTGTTTATCCTAACATTTTCCTTAACAGTGGAGATCAGGTGCAACTCTAATCCATCCGAAAATGTGAACCATCTAACACCTTCAATTTTTGATCGATTAACAATTTCCGGAAGTTTCAAGACATTCATGTAAAATTCGGCAGAGCGGTCTACGTCTTTGACAGAAAGAGCCAGGTGATTAAAAGCGAAATGGAAGGAAGTATTTTCCTGCGCGTGAAGAAATGCGGAAAATGAAAAAGCAATTGAGAGTATTATTATTATTCTTTTCATTGAAAATTCACGCTAATTTGATGGTTATTCTTTTTGGTTTCCAGTACTTACTTCAGTTTCTGACTGAAAAAATCAATCGTTCGCTTCCATGCCAGCTCTGCAGCAGCCTTGTCATATCGCGGAGTCGTGTTATTATGAAATCCATGATTGGCATTTGGATACATGTAAACTGTGTATTCTTTTTTGTTTTCTTTTAAAGCAGCTTCATACGCCGGCCAGCCTTCATTGACGCGCGTATCCAGTTCCCCATAGTGGAGGAGGAGGGGAGCATTGATTTTCGGAACATCTTCCTTCGCTGGCTGGCCTCCGTAGAATGGAACTGATGCCGATAAGTCTGGAATTCGGACTGCCATCATATTTGCAATCCATCCACCAAAACAAAAGCCAACAACACCAATTTTTCCACTACAATCTTTGTGGACTTTTAAGTACTCGTACGCGGCAATAAAATCTTCCAGCATTTCATTTCGGTCGCGTTTACTCTGAAGTTCCCGTCCCTGATCATCGTTTCCAGGATAACCGCCTAAGGGAGTGAGCATGTCAGGAGCAATGGAGATAAATCCTGCCAGGGCAGCCCTTCTAGCAACATCTTCAATGTGCGGGTTTAATCCTCTGTTTTCATGAATCACAACAATGCCACCAAGTTTCTTTTTTGCATCCGCAGGTTTTGATAACAACGCCTTGATGGTTCCAGCACCTTTTGGAGATTGATAATTGATGAATTCAGATTTCAATCTTGGATCATTGGCCGGGATTTGAACTGCGCCTTTGTAATCCGGCATGAGAAAACTCATAAGAGAGGCTACCGTAATGCCACCCACGGCGTATGTGGAAAGCTTCTGCCCAAACTCGCGCCTGTCGATCCTGTTGTGAGCATAGTCATCGTAGAGGTCAAACACTTCTTGTTTGATTTCTTCTTTTTTGATCTCGTTCATATTATTCAGCATTGATACTGTTCTCAATTTAGTGCATTGAAATCAATTGATTATCATGGAGTGCGTTTGTATAGCTATTTTTTCTTATGATGATCACTATTTTAAATAGTGATCCTTCAAAATAGTTGTCCCAAAGAAAATCCTAACATCCCAAAGGACTTTTTCAGGCGTTTGTTACTGAAACAAAATTAGATATTCTTATGCACCTCTACATCGCTTGTTTGAGATTCGACGATTCGTCCTACATTCGTCTATTCAAACAGATTCCAACGATGAGACCAATTGTTCTTTCAATCATTTTCCTGTCATTGCTGGGGTCCTGCGGGAAGCATGCAAACCAGGCCGATGAAAATACGTTCCCGAATGGCTCGCTGGCCGCACAGCTGTGGACATTCCGTGGAGACCTTGAAAAAGATGTACCCGGAACATTGAAGAAGATCAAAGGTCTGGGCTTCACATACGTCGAAGGATTTGACGCGCCTTTTATTGTCGGCAATCCCGATGCTTTCAAGTCACAGCTTGACGCTGCTGGTCTAAAGATGTTTGCTCTCCACTGGAACACCCTCAGTGACTGGCGCAAAGATCCAACGGTTATCATGGAGACGGCCAGGAAGCTTGGCGCGCATTACACCGGCATAGCCTGGCTGAAAGAGTCGAAGGCCGACACGGTCACGCTTGACATTGTTAATGAAGCGGCCGATATCCTCATGAAAGCTTGTCCGCAGGCACAGGCATCGGGACTTCAACTGTATTATCACATTCATGGATACGAGCTCCAGCCAATGGATGATCAGAAGACTTTCTTCGACAGCTTTGTAAGCCGCATCGACTATAATTGCGTTCGCCTGGAGATGGACGTGTTTTGGGTCACTTATGCCGGTCAGGATCCTGTGAAGTTCATGGACAAGTATCGTGACGGCGTGGAATTACTGCACGTCAAGAACATGGCAAACCATGTATCTACGGGTGTCTTTACCGGCGCTGACTTCATGCCCCCCGACATGCCAGCTGATAATTGGGTGCCGCTCGGAAAAAGCAAGATGATTGATTACAAATCTGTTTTTCAGAAGGGCCACGAGATAGGTGTGAAATGGTATATCCTCGAGATGGATAAGTTTGACGGCGATGTCTATGGAGCTGTCGATTCATCACTGGTGTATATTCAAAAAGAGAAACTCCTGGAGCGTTAGCTCCACACGGTTTCCCTGAATCCCGGAGAGAAATGTTGCTAATAAGTTAACTCCGACACGCGGTTGACTTTTCTATTTACTCGCTTTTTATTGAATCAATCGGATTTGCCATGGCTGCCTTTATTGATCTAAAACTGACAGCGAGGCCTGCCAGCACTGACGATAACAGCACTGAAAGAATGAGTATGTCAATCGGGACACTAATCCTGTAGGCGAAATCATTGAGCCATTGGTCCAAATAATAGTAAGAGGTTGGCAGGGCGATCATGGCAGCTATGAGTACTAATAGCATAAATTCTCCCGACAACAAGGCAGTGATTCGTAATACAGACGCGCCCAAAACTTTTCGTATTCCTATTTCTTTGGTACGGGCTTCCGCCATCAATGAAATAATTCCAAATAGTCCAAGACAGGCAAGAGAAACTGACAATCCACAGAAGATAAATACTAGTTGTGAAAGTCTTTTATCCTGACGGTACATTTGGCCAACATGTTCATCTAACATAATATAATCGAATGGAAGATGGGGCGCAATTACCTTCCAGTCTGATTCAAGCGAGGAGAGCGTTTTATTCAGATCCCCTGGTGCCACCCTCACGTATAAATATTCAATCTTTGATTTTGGAACAAGCATAATCAACGGAGCAATCGTTGCGTGAAGACTTGTGAAATGAAAATCTTTTACCACACCGATTACTTCTCCCGTTTGACTGTAGGACCAGAGTTTTTTTCCGATCACATCTTTTTTATCCCAGCCAAACATTTTTACGGCAGCCTCATTAAGGATAAATGAACTACTGTCGTTAAGAGGCTCTGTGAACGTCCTTCCCATCACCATTTCTATTCCCATGGTTTCCACGAAATTAGGATACATTCGAAACATACTTATTGCGTGAGGATCTTCCGAACTCCCTATTTCTTCAACATCGGTAATACCTTGTTGACCATCAAAAAGATCCCTGCTTGCAGAAACACCTAGAACAACTGCATTCTCGGATAGCTTATTTCTCAATGATCGATAAAGCTTACGCATCTCCTCGTCAGGGACATGAAGCACAATGATTCCCTCTTTGTTGTACCCAAGATCTTTTGAACGAACAAAGTCTATTTGTCTTTTGATGCACAGCGTACCCGCAATTAACACAGCCGTTACAAAGAACTGGAAAACAATAATTGCTTTTTTAAACGACAGCTTGCCGCTTCGCTGATGAAAAGCGTCCGTTGCTTTCAGGGCTAATGGCGGTTTCAATCCGGATAAAAAAATGGCGGGATATAAACCACCAAGGCAGCCAATTAAGAGAACCAGAACAATATAAAGTGGAAGCCATTTAAAATGTGTGGTGATCGTTAGCGACAAACCAGTGCCAAACAGATTTTCCAGCTTTGTGATTCCTATCTGAAGAATGATTATTCCCAGCAAAAGGCTAAACGCTGCATTAACTATTGATTCGAAAATGAATTGGCAAAAAATTTCCGATCGACTTGATCCCAACGAGCGCTTGATGCCGGTTTCCTTTGCTCGATAAATAGAGAGGGCAGTGGATATATTAGCGAAATTGAAGCACGCGATGCACATGATGACCGCAGCGATCGCTGCGAGGCTGATCGTGTAGGCGTAATCTCCCTTTGTAGAAATACCATCGCGCTCAAGGATATTGCGTGAATGCAGATAAACATCCTTTATGGGCTGTAATTGATAATTGATTTTCCGGGCATCCTCAGATGATCGATACTTCTTGATGAATACCGGAAATTTTTCTTCTACCCTGGCTGCTTCAGATCCTTCGCGCAATCTGACATACGTTGGAAATGATGTCCAGGCCCAGCTTGTCAGACTGGCTGGAACACCTTTTGGGGGCGTAAACGTTTCAAATGAGATAAGAATATCAAACTCAATATGCGACCTGCCTGTAGGAAGCGTTACACCACTGACCTGCACCAGTATGTTATTTATTTTAATTATTTTATTAATCGGATCCTGATCTCCGAAATATTTCTTTGCAAATTCTGTAGTGATAACAGCGGTATTTATTTCTTTCAGTGCCGTGTTTGGATTTCCTTGTGCAAGTGGAAAAGTCAGTACGCTGAAAAAATTTGAATCGGCATAGAATACTTTTGTTTCATAGAATTTCTTTTCACCGATTTCAACCAGTACATCATCCGCATGCCGCAATCTGACTGCACTTTCAACTTCCGGAATATCCGACATGAGCGTTGGTGCAAGCAGAGGCGTTCCGGCAGCTTGCACTTGTACTCCTGTTGTGGTTTGAGTTACAGTGTTCAGGCGATAAACGTTGTTAGAAAGGCGGTGAAACTCATCGTAAGAAAATTCGCCAGTTACAAAATGAAGGATAGCGATAGACGAAGCAAATCCTAACGCTAACCCTCCTATATTGATCAACGAATAAGTTTTAAATTTCCGCGCATGACGTAAAGCAATTTGTAAGCTCGTTGAAATCATATTTCAAATTAATCAATTCCAAATACAAATCATCCTTGCGTGCCTTAGTAGCAGCGACTGGAAACAATTCAATGTCGAGGAAATGGGATGCCTGTTATCTCTTCGCACAAGCTTAGAAATCTTTCTCTCAGCATCACATCGTTAGCTTCCAAATTGTAGCGTCTTTCTTCCTGATGAAAAAAATAACGACCGCTAACTTTAACCTTGTGTTCATTACTTACAGCGAGCCATGTCTGCGTTTCATAACCTTTTTTAAGATCGTCCGGTGCACCATGCCCACCCATCTTTGTAGGAACCCAGCCTGGATCAACCGCATTGGCATAGACATCTGGCCAACGTTGTGCTATCGCCATCGTAAGCATTAATACGTGCAACTTTGAATCGGAGTAACTTATGAGATTAATGTTTGTTTTGAAGTTGTCGAGATTTGCGCGTCCCCGTAAATGCATTCCAGAGCTTAGATAAACTAAGCGCCGAGGTTTTTGAATGAGACAAGTAAGTATATAAGGTGCCAGGGTATTGACGGCGAAAATTTCTTTCGATGATCGCTGGTAAACTCCAGCGTTATGAATCACAGCATCGAAGGCGCCTAATGAATTGACCTGGTCTGCAAGCTTTCTTGTCTCTTCCGTGTTAGACAGATCTCCTGTCAAAACATTACTTGCACCCGTAACCTTTTTCATTGCTTCGCGACCGCGTTCTGCATTGCGCGCGTGTAGCACAACTTCATGGCCCTGATTTATGAGTGAGTTTGCCGACAGTTGGCCGAGCCCATCAGCTGATCCGGTTATAAATATTTTTGCCATCGGACTTCATTTGGATGAGGAAGTGTCTCGGCAGGTTACTCACGCCGGTTCCTGAACACTATTTATTATATTGATCATCAGTGACTTTTTCCAGCCAATCAACCACTTTTCCATTCAGTTGTTCCTGGACCGCGATATGGCTCATCGCGATTGTAGGAGAGGCTCCATGCCAATGCTTTTCACCTGGCGAAAACCGCACCACATCACCCGGACGAATTTCTTCTACAGGACCGCCCTCACGCCGCACCCATCCCACGCCTGAAACTACTATCAAAGTCTGCCCGAGTGGATGCGTGTGCCACGCAGTTCTCGCGCCGGGCTCGAATGTCACTGTAGCCGCAGCAGCCCGGGCATGTTCGTTGGGCTGGAATAACGGATCAATGCGGACTATACCTGTAAACCATTCTACTGGTCCTTTTCCGGATGGTTGTGATCCTAATCTCTTGATTTCCATAATCAGTATTTAGGTTAAACGTTCTTGTTTATAAATTAAGCAGAGTGCAAGGAGCTTCATAAACGGTGGTTGTAAAAGTGTGAGTAAAAGCCCGATTGCAATTTAATGTTTGAATATAGATCTTAATTTCGTCTGGTAAGACACCGCTATCACGGACGTTGTGCCGAATAAAGAATATATTCGCTGATCCCACTGTTTGAACATATTCGTCGGGAAAGCTTTATTTATAACATGAGGTATCGGGTTTACGTGATTGAGCTTTCAAAAAAGGTTTTTACGGAAAACACAAAATTCCGTGCCGCCAATCCACAATTCAATGGTGTACTTCAGTGTCTTTATGTAGGCATGACGAGTAAGACTCCGGCAGAACGATTTATGCAACATAGAACCGGATATGTCAACAAAAAAGGTCGCAAGCTATCTGCCAATATTGTGCAGAAATACGGAACATATTTACGTCCGAGTTTATACGAACATATCAACCTGAAGCCGATGACAAGGGAACAGGCTTTGATAATGGAAGAAAAACTTGCATGGGACCTGAGGAGGCAGGGCTATGCAGTTTGGTTTAATTGATTCTGATACAACCTTTCATTTTTGACTAACGCATGAGCCATGCTTCACCACACCCAACATCCAGAATACGCAGTGGCCCCACCAAAAGACAGTTGTTGTTGCATTTATTTCTCATGACTATCTTGAGCATAAATGGAGAAGACACCCACCATAGAGATCACGGACGTCAGCAAAACCTTTAAAGACATCACCGCCGTCAATAACCTCAGCCTGACAATCTATGAAGGTGAGTTCGTTGCCCTGCTGGGACCGAATGGAGCTGGCAAAACTACGTTGATCGAGATGATCGAAGGAATCCAGAAGCCAGATCGCGGGAGTATTTCCATACTCGGCATGAACTGGAAAGAACACGAGCACAGACTTCACCACCTGATCGGGTTATCTTTGCAAGAGACAAAGTTCATTGACAAGATCACCACGGAAGAAACGCTGAATCTTTTTGGCAGCTTTTATAAACTGGATCAGAAAAGAACCGAGGAAATACTGGAACTCATAAATCTGCAGGAAAAAAGGAAAGCCTATACCGTTAATTTATCAGGAGGGCAGAGGCAACGTCTTGCTATCGGTATTGCGCTGCTGAACAATCCCAGGATACTCTTGCTTGACGAGCCTACTACGGGTCTGGATCCGGCAGCAAGGCGTGAGATCTGGAAGATCCTTGAAAAACTTCGCAGCGATTTCAACACCACCATGATACTCACGACACATTACATGGAAGAGGCAGAGTATCTATGTGAACGAATACTGATCATGGACAGGGGAAAATTTATTGCTACGGGCACCCTTGCTGAACTGAACGCCCGGCACGGAGAAGGAGACCTGATCGAGATTGCGTTTGAAAATAATTTTGATATTTCAGCCCTGAACCTTCCCGGCATTAAGAAACTGAAATGGCTCACCGGCCGGTCGAGAGCTGAGATCTTTGTGGACAATATTGCAGAAGTGCTCCCTGCTGTTATCAGTGCTGCTAAAGCGAAGAATATAAAAGTATCTGAACTCTCTTCCCGGAAGATGACACTCGATGATCTGTTTATTTCAATGACCGGACGACATCTCAATGAATAAGAGCCTCATTCAACTTATCCTGGTCCATTTCAAATCCTTTTTCAGGGAACCTGCCATATTGTTCTGGGCCGTGCTCTTTCCTATCATCATGGCATGGGTGCTGGGTATCGCTTTTTCGAATAAGGGCGAGTCGTTAAGAACGGTTTATGTAATAGGGGAATCCGTCACCCCTGAAAAAATTTCGGGTGAAAAAGTATTGGGCAAGGAAACGGGTAATGTTTATAGAATAAGATTTCAGAAAGCGTCAGAATCGGAAGCTATCCGGGCTGTCAAACGAGGATTGATCACTCTCTTTATCGAGGTCAAAGATGACTCTATAATATATCATTTTGATCCGC
>Ga0184629_10000623_pt1 | contig 15673 bp, 12 predicted proteins | sample PLM4_32_b1_FD_133158 | JGI IMG/M metagenome (GOLD analysis project Ga0184629, IMG submission 133158) | Groundwater sediment microbial communities from an aquifer in East River, Colorado, USA - PLM4_32_b1 | ecosystem: Environmental > Terrestrial > Soil > Riparian zone | place: USA: East River... | reverse complement strand
CTGATCGGCCGCGAAAAGGAAATCGAGCGCGTGATCCAGACGCTGTGCCGCCGGCGCAAGAACAATCCATTGCTGGTGGGCGAGGCGGGGGTGGGCAAGACCGCCATCGCGGAAGGCCTCGCGCGCCGCATCGTCGAGGGCAACGTCCCGGAGGTGCTCAAGCGCTGTCACGTCTACGCACTCGACATGGGTGCGCTGCTGGCCGGCACCAAGTATCGCGGCGACTTCGAGCAGCGCCTGAAGGCGGTGCTGAAGCAGTTGGTGGACAACCCCAACGCCATCCTCTTCATCGACGAAATCCACACGCTGATCGGCGCCGGCGCGGCCTCCGGCGGCACGCTGGACGCGTCCAATCTGCTGAAGCCCGCATTGCAGTCCGGGCAACTGAAGTGTATCGGCGCGACGACCTACCAGGAATACCGCGGAGTGTTCGAGAAGGACCACGCGCTTTCCCGCCGCTTCCAGAAGGTCGACGTGGTCGAACCGTCGGTGCCGGAGACAATCCTGATCCTGAAGGGCCTGAAGTCGCGCTTCGAGGCTCACCACGGCATCAAGTACATGCCCTCGGCGCTGACCGCCGCGGCCGAACTCTCCGCGCGCTTCATCAACGACCGCCATCTGCCGGACAAGGCGATCGACGTCATAGACGAGGCGGGCGCCGCGCAGAAGATCCTGCCGAAGGCCAAGCAGAAGCGCATCATCGGCAAGCACGAGATCGAGGAGATCATTTCCAAGATCACGCGCGTCCCGGTGCATACCGTAACGGTGGACGACCGCAACGCGCTGAAGACGCTCGACCGCGATCTCAAGGCGGTGGTGTTCGGCCAGGACAAGGCGATCGACGCGCTGGCGGCGGCGATACGGATGGCGCGCAGCGGCCTCGGCAATCCGCAGAAGCCGATCGGCAATTTCCTGTTCTCCGGTCCAACCGGCGTCGGCAAGACCGAAGTCGCACGGCAGCTCGCCTACATCATGGGCGTGGAGCTGGTGCGCTTCGACATGTCGGAATACATGGAGCGGCACGCGGTGTCGCGACTGATCGGAGCCCCGCCGGGATACATCGGCTTCGACCAGGGCGGACTGCTGACCGAGGCGATCGCCAAGCAGCCGTACTCGGTGCTGCTGCTCGACGAAATCGAGAAAGCGCACCCGGACATTTTCAACATCCTGCTGCAGGTGATGGACCACGGTACGCTCACGGACAACAACGGGCGCAAGGCTGATTTCCGGCACGTGGTCATCGTCATGACCACCAACGCCGGCGCCGCCGAGCTTGCCAAGTCGGGGATGGGCTTCTCGCCGAGCCAGCAGGCGGGTGACGAGATGGCCGAGATCAAGCGCATGTTCACGCCTGAATTCAGGAACCGGCTGGACGCCACCATCTCGTTCAACTCGCTCGACCGCGACGTCATCCTGCGTGTGGTGGACAAGTTCCTGATGCAGCTCGAGCAGCAGCTCGAGGAGAAGAAGGTGGAGCCGTCCTTTACCGACTCGTTGCGGCAGTATCTTGCGAAGAAGGGTTTCGATCCCCAGATGGGTGCGCGCCCGATGGCGCGGCTGATTCAGGACATGATCCGCTCGGCGCTTGCCGACGAGCTGCTGTTCGGACGCCTCGCTCACGGCGGCAAGGTGACGGTGGATATCGGCCCGGACGAGAAGATCAAGCTGACATTCGTCGAGGAGGCCGCCAGCGTCGCCTGAGGAAGCGGATTCCCCTCCCACAAGGCCCCGGCTTGCCCGGGGCCTTCTTGTTTGCTCCTTGACGGCTCCGTGGGACGGTCACAAACTTATGAACATTCAAACAGCGGTTCCCAGCGGCGGCATCCGGCGCCGCTATACTTCATCGTCAATCAGGAGGGATGCCATGAGACCCACACTTGTTCGCGCCGGCTGTGTCGCGGTGCTTTTGGCGGGGTACGCCGCCACGCCGGCCTGGGCGCAGGATCCAGGTATTGCGCGAAGCCTTGCCGCGACCTGCACCGCCTGCCACGGCACCGATGGACGCAGCGTCGGCGGCGTTCCACCCAGCCTGGCCGGACGGGACAAGGGCGAGCTGCTGCAGACCATGAAGGATTTCAAGACGGGCAAGCGGCCGGCAACGGTCATGCATCAACACGCGAAAGGCTATAGCGACGAGCAGCTCGAGCTCATTTCGAATTACTTTGCCGGCGTGAAGCCGGGCGCGGCCGCTGCCGCACCCGCCGCGCGGGTCAATAATTGAGGAGAGGCCGATGACACTTTCCAGACGCGAATTCGTGAAGTGGATGGCGGCCTCGTCCGGGGCCGCCGCGGTGGCGGGTTGCGCGGGTTTGGGCGGCCCGTCTGCCGGGCGCGTGGTGGTGGTTGGCGGCGGCTACGGAGGCGCGACCGCCGCGCGCTACATCAAGCAGTGGGCGCCCGATATCGATGTCACCGTGGTCGAGCGCAATGACACGTTCGTTTCCTGCCCGATCAGCAACCTCGTGCTGGGCGGCAATACCCAGATCGGCAATATCACGATGGGCTACGACGGGCTGAAGGCGCGCGGCGTGCGGGTCGTGCGCGGTGACGCGGTGGCGGTGGATGCTGCCGCGAAACAGGTGCGGCTGGCCGACGGCTCGTCGCTTGCCTACGATCGCGTCATCGTCTCTCCTGGCATCGATTTCATCTACGACCAGATTCCCGGGATGAAAAGCGCGGACGCGCAGAACCGCGTGTTCCACGCCTGGAAGGCGGGGCCGCAGACGGTGGCGCTCAGAAAACAGCTCGAGGCGATGCCCGACGGCGGGGTGTTCGTGTTCCAGTTCCCGATGGCGCCGTACCGTTGCCCACCCGGACCGTACGAGCGGGTGTGCCAGGTCGCGGACTACTTCAAGCGCGCGAAGCCGAAGTCCAAGATCATCGTGCTCGACGCCAATCCCGATATCGTGTCGAAGAAGGGGCTGTTTCTCGCCGCGTGGAACGGGATGTACAAGGGCATGATCGATTACCGGCCGAACAGCGAGCTCGCGGATGTCGACGTGAAGGGCATGACGGTGAAGCTCACCTTCGACAACGTGAAGGGTGATGTGCTGAACGTCGTGCCGCCGCATCGCGCGGGCGACATCGCGAGTAAGGCCGGGCTCATCACCGCCAACCAGCGCTGGTGCGGCATCGACTGGCTCACCATGGAGTCGGTCGCGGTCAAGGGCGTGCACGTCCTGGGCGACGCGACGCTGTCGGCGCCGGCGATGCCCAAGTCCGCGAGCATGGCCAACCAGCACGCCAAGGTCTGCGCCGCGGCGGTGACCGCGCTCATCAAGGGCCAGCCGGTGAACCCGCAGCCGATGATGATGAACACCTGCTATTCGTTCGTCGACGGCAGGAATGTGATGCACGTGGCATCGGTGCATACCTACGACGCTGCTCAGAAGACGATGGTCGCGGTGAAGGGCGCGGGCGGGGTTTCCGACAAGGCGAGCGAGCTCGAAGGCACCTATGCCTGGGGCTGGGCGCGCAACATCTGGGGCGATGCGCTCGGATAACTGTTGTTTGTCCTCGTGGCAGGAATTCAGGGACGCTGTTGCGTCCCTGATTTTTTTGTCCGGGCCGGTGACGGTCGTACGAACAACCACGTTGCCGCCACCGCCAGCGCGAACAGCACGTAGGCGATGTTGAATACCCAGTCGGGAAAATCGAAGAACATCACGCGGTGAACCCAGCGCGCAACGAAGCTTTTCTCGCCATGCGCGCCGCGTAGCGCGTCCTCCCACACCGTCAGCGGGCACCACACACCGGCGAGCGCTTCGCCGGCGACGAACACGATCGCGGCCAGATGCGAGACGCGAAACCAGAAGTTTCTTACCCACTGCCAGCCGAAGGACGCGCCGATCCAAGTCAGCGCGAGCCCGCCCACCACGAACGCGACAAACAGGAAGTGGACGATCAGGATGAGGTCGGCAAGCCAGCGCATCGCGTGACTCTTGGCAGAAGGGTCTAGAACCCGTTAGGACTTCAGTGCTATTACTTCCGTCTGATTCTATACGTTACTGTCTTCCGGAATAATTTGCTTTACTTGCAGTGGCATTCCGCTATTCAAGTATGACGCGATACAACAGGAGATTACGATGGCGATTTACCTTGATGACTACCGGAAGGTGCGGACACGGGAACCCTCCACCTGCCGGCGTGACGAGGAGTTCCTGTATGTGAACCGGACCCCGATGCCGGGCGTGGACGCGCCCTCCTGTTTAAAGACACCGCAGGAACCGAGTCCACAGCTGCCCGATGATTTCAAGGGTGCTGACATGCGCGCACTCATGCAACGCCTGCGAGCGCTGGCGAGCCAGATCTAGAACACTCGTCCCCCCTGGATGCGGGCCGTGCCCCTCGTGGCCGGCCCGCTCCTTTTTTCGAATTCATCCCGCAATACAGAACCTCTCCCCGCTGGGGGCGCTGAGGACGCAGAGAAAGAACTGAAATAGTTGATTCGTAAACCGATACGCCTTTAAGGGGGATGTGGAGCGGCCCTTCCAGTCTTATCGCGGTCCTCGGCCCATTTCGGCTCCAATCCCAGTGATACCGCCACGCCCCTCGAACCCGACTCCTGGTTTGCATCATTTTGCCCCGTTCTTCGCCAGTCTCCGGTCAATTGCTTCTCGCAGACGGTCAGGAAGCACGGGCTTGAGGAGGACCTCCAGATGCCGTATTTCGGCTTCCGCGATCGTCTCGGGAGTCGTGCTGCCGGTCACCAGAATCGCGGGAATCTCGGGATCGAGCGCTTCGCGCAGCCGCTCGACGACATCGATCCCGGTCACGCTGCCGTCGAGGCGGTAGTCCGCAATAATCAGGTCGGGCAGCCGCTCTTTGGCGTGTACGGCGTTGATTACGTCGTCACCCGTGAGCGAGCCGATCACCTCCGCGCCCAAGCCGGTCAGGAGCACTTTCATCCCGTCCACGATCGCGGCCTCGTCGTCGATCACCACAATCAACCTGCCGGTGAGGTCCGTGCGGGCTGTTAACGCCCTTGGCGCCGTGACGCGCGGTGCCGGCGTAGCGCCGAGAGGTACTTCGAAGCTGAACGTGGAGCCTTTACCGTATTCGGAGTCGACGCTGATCGTGTAGCCGAGCAGCCCGCACAAGCGCTTCACGATGGAGAGCCCGAGCCCCAACCCCCGCTTACTCGTCCGCCCCGGGTTCCCGAGCTGGTAGAACTCCTCGAAGATCCGTTCCCGGTGCTGCTCCAGGATCCCGGCGCCCGTATCGCGGACCTCGATCCGCACCATGCCACCGGCCGGTCTTGCCGACAGCGCGACTTCTCCGACAGACGTGTAGCGGATCGCGTTACTGAGGAGGTTGCGGGTGATCCGCTCGAGCAGCACGGCATCGCTCAGCACAATGTGGCCGCTGCTGCTGACCGCCAGGCGCAGCCCCTTGGCCTGCGCCTCCGCGGCGAACTCGTCGCGCAGGGCGCCGAACACTTCCTCGAGTGGGAAATGGGTGAGGTTCGGCTCGATCACGCCGGAGTCGATCTTGGAGATATCGAGCAGCTCGTTGAAGAGCGCTTCGAGTGCCTGCACCGAGGCGTTGATGCTCGCGATGACGCCGGTCACTTCAGGGTCGCGTATCTTCTGCGCCAGCGCTGAAGCGAACAGGCCCATCGCGTGCAGCGGCTGCCGCAGGTCGTGGCTCGCCGCCGCGAAGAACTGGGTTTTGGCGCGGTTTGCGGTTTCCGCCTCCTGGCGTGCCTGCTCCGCGATTGCCCTCTGCGCCTTCAACTCCTCGATGAGTTCGAGGTTCTGGTAGTACATGGCGAGCGAGCCCGCGACTGCCTTCGAAAGGTTGCGCCCGCAGGCGAGAATGCCGGCCAGCACCACGGCACCGATCGCGGCCAGAAACAGGTAGGCGGCGCCGCCTTCCCAAGCGGTGCGCAGGAGCACCGGTGCCATCACCCCGCTCGTAAACACGTAAAACGCGACGACGTCAGTGGCGATCACGGTGATCGCGCCGGTTGCAATGCCGAGCAGCGCAACGATCAGCACTGCCTGATGGGTCGGCGAATCCGGGACAAACATCACCATACCCGTACTGCCCCAGATGAGGCCTGACACCCCTCCGCCGACCGCCCACCACGCGCGCCAGCGCTTGATGTCATCGTTGTCGGGCATGCCGTGCCGCTGGTAAGCCCAGTAGAGCACGAGGCGTGATAGCTGGAACGCGCACAGCACGATGAACCACGTGACAAGCGTTCCCCGGGGCACCTGACCCCACATGGCCGCAACCAGCAGCGCGGCGCCGACGACCTGCGTGGGCACCGATACCGGCAATTGCGCGTAGAGCGTGCGCACCTGCTGCGCGAGAATTTGCAGGTCGCGGGCGGAGGTGGAATTCACGGAGCGGTTGGCGCGGGTTCCGGTGCGGGCGGACCCACGCGGACTATTGTGGGGCATGTTACGCTGGCAAATACGCACGGCGATGTGTACGCCGCAGTCAATGGTCCGACCTGCGGCTGCAGCTCGCCGCGGTGATGCCTGTCGTGGCGGTGGTAGTTCGTGAAGGTCGAAATTACGCCGACCCGCATGATTCTGCCTCCATGATTCGAGCCGGGATCCGGGACTTGCCGGCCACGACTACCCCTGCGGCAGTTTCAAACCCAGCTTGCCCACCGCGATTACGGCCTGCGTCCGGTTGGTCACGCCGAGCGCCTTGAGGACGGCGGTCACGTGGATCTTGACCGTGCCTTCAGCGAGGTTGAGATCGCGGCAGATTAGCTTGTTCGGCTTGCCTTGCACCAGCAGAGCGAGTACCTGGGCTTGCCGTTCAGTGAGCCCAATCTCGCGCGGGTCGCGCAACTGAGCGGGGCCTGCGGCCGGCTGCGGCGCCGCAGGCGCTATCGCCCCATGTCTGCGCAACACTTCCGGCGGCAAGTACACGCCCCCGGAGAGCACCAGCCGGAGCGCGTTCAACAGTATCGGCGTCGTCGAGGTCTTGGGGATATATCCCATCGCACCGGCATCGATCACGCGCATCACCGTCTCCGCATTGTCGTGTGCTGACACCACCACCACTGGTATGCCCGGGAACCCGTCCCGCAGCCGTCGCAGTACTTCGAAGCCATCCACTCCGGGCAGCGCCAGATCGAGCAGGATGAGGGAGGTGTCCTGATTCAGGCGGGTCAGCTCGAGAGCTTCGTCGCCCGACTGGGCCTCCAGAAGCTCGAGCTGCCGGTCCAAGGCTTGGAGCACCTGCCGCAGTGCCTCGCGGATCAGCGGATGATCGTCGACAATCAGAATTTTCAGACGTCCTCCCTCCCACAATGCTGAATCTTGCCGCCCGCGAACCCCCTATGACCAAGTCATAGGGCATTGCTCATAGTCTAGCGTATTGCCGCTCTCGGCGCCGCGCCGCGACGGTAACACGTTGCGCGCACTACGCTATTGGCCGGTTCTTGGGGCGGGGCCGGGACTCCAGTCCTAGTGCGTGCGTCTGATACAGGATCCTCACCTCACCGTCCAGAATTCTCCCAAAGTGAGAAAGGAGTACGCTATGCCGATCATCGCAATGACGCAGGAGGCCGGCTCGCATGGCAAGGAGGTTGCTCAACAAGTGGCCGAGAAGCTCGGCCTGGAACTGGTATGCCACCGGGTGTTCGAGCAGCATGTCGCTGACAAGCTGCACGAGGACCGCTCCCTGGTGCACCGTTTTCTGCAGGGCAAACCGGGATTGCTCGAGCGCTGGAAAACCGATCACGGCGCGCTCTCCGCGTACACGGCTGAGCAGATCTTCGAGATTGCCACCCGCGGCAACGTATTGATGCGCGGGTGGGGTGCAACCTATCTTCTGCGGCCGGTGGCACACGTGCTCTGCGTGCGGATATGCGCGCCGACCGCCCACCGGCTCAAAGTACTGATGGAGCGCCTCGGCATCAGCGAAGACAAAGCGCGCGCGGCAATCGCGGCGAACGACGCCGCGCGCGCGACCACGATCAGCGTGCTGGCCCCGAGCGAACGGGACGACGCGTCCGACTACGACCTGGTCCTGAACAGCGCACGTGTGCCCGTCGCGGAATGCGTGGCCGAGATCGTCCGTTTGGTCGGCGAACCGGCGTTCCAGGAGACCGTGGAATCGCGCGCCAGGCTCGCCGCGCTGCGCCGTGAGGCGCAAGTGCGGGGGGCATTGCTCGCTGACGCCACGACCTCCGGAACGAGCGCTTTCGTCAAGGTGATTACCGATCCACACGACGGTTGCATCGCATTGGAAGGGGCGGTCCAGACGTACGATCAAAAACGCGACACCGAGCGAGTCGTCGCTGGCCTGTCGTGGGTGTCGAGCGTGGAGAACCGCTTGCACGTGGTGGGCCTCGGAGGATAGTGGGGGGCTTTGAAGCCGGAGCGCTGTTGCTGTTACAACTATTTGCGGGTAATCCAGTCAGTTTCACGTGCCCTGATTGCCGCCGACAGGCACGGCGGAATACGAGCGTGGATTGCGCCGGCGCCACACTGGTTCGCGGCGCATCCTGTTGCGAGGCTCAAGCGCGCTGCAAGATGGTGCGCATCACGGTGAGCGGTTCCTGACCGCGCGCCTCGGCGATGGCCTTGATGGCGGCGGCCTCGCCAACCTGCACCACCGCGCTCACGATGAAACTGCCGGGCGTGCGCGGAAACACTGACGCGTCGCAGATGCGGATGCCCCCGCAGCCGATGACCTTCAAGTCGCCATCGACGACGGCAATCGGATCGTCGGCCCTCCCCATGCACGCCGAGCCGTTGGCGTGATGACCCCATGAGTTGGATTCGATGGCTTCGCGCAATGCTTCGTCGCTCTGCACCGCGGCGCCCGGCCACACTTCCTTCTGAGTCAGGCTTGCATAGGATTTGATGATTTCGCGCGCGACTTTGACTCCCGTGACCACGGGCCGGCTGTCGTTCGGGTTTTCCAGGTCATCTTCCGCGTGATAGCGGAAATTGATCTCGGGCAGGCCGGCGACATCGTGCTTGTTGAGGCGGACCGTTCCTTTCCTGTCCCCCTTGTTTTCATAGAGGACGAGCCAGGTGAGCATGTCGCGCCTATCGACCGCATCCTTGAAGTAGCCCGGGTAGTAGCCGCGTATGGCCGCAGGCAGGCAGAAGATGTAGAGATCCGGTTCGGGTAGTCCGCGCTCGGATTTCATCTGGAATCCGATGACCACGCCGTTGGTGGCGTAGACGCCACGGCCGAACGCGAGCCACTCGACGTACTGGGGGTCGCCCGTATCGGTGTCGAATTTCACGCCGATGAGCAGCGCGAATTCCTTCTTCATCTCGTTGATCACGCCGATCTCGTAGCGATCGTGAAGGCCCTCGCCGACGCCGCGCCGGTCGACTCTGACCGGAATGCCGGCCGCCTCGAGCTCCGCCCTGGGACCGATGCCGGAGCGCATCAGGATCGCGGGCGTCTCGAAGGCGCCGGCAGCGAGAATGACTTCCCGGCCCACCGGCTCGACCTGCTCCGTGCCGCCCCGGGAGTAACGCACGCCCATGGCCTGGTTGTTTGCGTTCAAGACGATGTCCCTGACTTTGGCGCCCGTGCGGATTTCAAGGTTCCCCGGGTGCTTCTTCTGTACATCGAACAGTCGGTCGCGCACGCCACCGGCGCGGCGGCCCCGCCGGGTGATGGTCAGCGGGGTCAAGACGAGCCCCTCGGTGCCCTGGGTTCGGTCATCGTTCGGGTCGTACGCGGCCAGCAGGCGCTTCAACTGGTCGCCAAGTCCACCGCAGCGCAGCGAGTAGATCGCCGCCTTGATGGCGATCCACAGGAGTTGCCGGTCCCTGAACAGCAGACTGATCCTGGCGCGCGTGGTTTCGATATAGCCGTTGAACCCGTGGCCGCGGCGATTGCGCAGCGCAGCGATGCCGAAACGCCTGCCGAGCCTGTCCAATGCCTTGAGGAGACCGCGGTACTCGCACTTCTCGACGAGCTGCAGCAAGCCGCGCATGTTCCGCGCGCGCCAGAAGTCGTCGCCCGTCGCTTCGGCGTAGTAGTCCCAGTCGGCGTCGTCGACGCGGACCCAGACCTGGACGTTGACCTGCGTGCTGCCGCCGACGCGCCCGGTGCCGCGCGGATATAGAATCCCCTTTCCATCCCGGTACTTCTTGTCCCTCATCGCCAACTGGCGATCCTTGAAGTGCTCAACGAAGTAGCTCGTGGAGGTTCCGCTCTCCTCCGAGGCGGCCCCCGAGAGGAGGGGCACGTCCACATACTTGCTCGGCAAGTCCAGACCCTGCTCGAGCACCAGCACCTTGAAACCATTCTCGGCGAGGCGCGCGGCGGCCGGCGCACCACCGGCACCGGAGCCGATTACGATGAAGTCGTAGGTTGATTCGTTTTCCCGCGGGGCGGCCATTGCGCGTCGACTCGGTTAGGTTCAGCCCTACGGCGCCAGCAGCTTCGCGAAGTAGTCATTGAGCATCCGGTTGCCGGGATCGAGCCGCCGGCGCGCTGTTTCGAAGTCCCGCAGGCGCTGCCCGAACGCGCTGGTGAGGTGGCTCCGATCCAGGTGTGGGGTCTGATTGAGCAGCGGCACGCCCCCCAACGCGCTGCACCACCCGTTGAACTCGCGCAGGAATTGTTCCCATCCCGGATTGTGCGCTTCCACTTCAGGGCAAATCGGATCGAGCGTCCAGACGGGATGGCTGTGAGAGTAGGAAAGCAGCGAGCTCGGATCCCTGGCGATGTGATAGCTCACGTGGGGCAAGCCGGCGCGGAAAATCGCCTGGCGGTCTTTACAGAACCGGAAGTACTCGGGAAGAATCCGCGCAAATTGCCCTTCGGGGAAGGCCCACATGCTGAAGGTGAACCTGTGCTCCGTGTCCTCCTTGTCGAAGTCGACGATCTGGCCGACCGGACTCACCCGGTCGATTTGCAATTGTTTTACGAAGTAGATCTCCAGGGCCTCGTCCAACGCATCGAGTGCTTCGTCGCGCGCGGGCCCCATCCTGCCCGCCGCCTTGGCGATCACGTGGAGACCATTCCTCCAGAAGAAGTTCCTGCCCTCGAGACGGGCAGACTTTTCCTCGCGCTCGACCCGCTCGCCCGCCGGGGCGCGCACCTTTTTGCGAAGTTCGGCAACAATCCGGTCATCGTGCGGAAACAGGTATAGAAAGACGGCGTTGCCGTCGCTTAGCCACTCGCGGCTGCGCTCCGGAAATTCGCCCAGTTTGCACTTTTCGTGCCTGATCGAGATGTCCCGATGCTCCTCGACGCGGAAGGTGACCTCGGTGACGATCCCGAACAAGCCATAGCTGCAGCGTAGTGCGGCGAAGTCTTCGTCGCCGTCCTTCAGGTTGTGCCTTTTTCCGTCCGGAGTGATGAGCCGCATCCCGACCACGTCCGAGCACACCTGTCCGTACTCGCCGGGAAAGGACGAGTCCTTCGTCGCGCCGCAGGCGGCGGCGCCCATCGTGAGCGTGCCGAGCTCCGTGTTGACGCGAAACTGCAGTCCCTTCACATCCCCGTGCTGCTTCGAGCGCAGCTCGTGCGCAACATCGTAGAACGTGCGCCCGGCGGGGACGGTAACCGTGATCGGTCGTGCCTCCCAGTTGACTCGTAGAGGAAGATTGGTTGGATTTCCTGCCTCATCACTCAGCGTGGTGAAACTCGTCATGTCAACGAGGGTCCCCCATTTTCCGGGCTCGCCCGCTGCCCCGGCGGAGATGCACGGCGTCATGGAATGACGCGACCCGACGGGCCGTACCGGGGAGGGAAACCGGCGGTCATCCTTCAGAATGGCTTCGACCTCGGCGTCGCTCCTGGGTCTTTCGATGACCCCGGTGGAACTCTGGATGGGCGAGCCGAACCAGCTTTCGTTATCCTGTCTAGTGCGTTCACCCACGATCGTCCCCCAATCAGAGAATATCAGCCGTTGCGTGCAGCAGTCACGTCTCCTGCGGCGACTGTTTCCGCAGGAGGAGTTGCCGCATCACCGCGCGAAGCTGCGCGGGCTTCACCGGCTTGTGCAGCAGCGGATAGCCGCTTTCCTGCGCTTCGCGCAGCCGGTCCGGTGCGGTGTCCCCGGTGATGACCAGCGCGGGAATGCGATTCCCGGCCAATTCCTGCAGGCGCGCGATCGTCTCGATGCCGGACGCGTGCCGTCTCAGCCGGTAGTCGACGATGAGCATGTCCGGAGGTCCCGAATCGGAAGCGATGCCGGCTTCGGCCTCCTCCGGCGTGGTCGTCGTGATCACATCGCAACCCCAACGCTCGAGCAGGCTGCTCATCGCGTCGAGCACTGCGACGTCGTCGTCCAGAACCAGCACACGTTTGCCATGCAGGTCCGCGCCGACCGCCGCCACCGCTGCCGAGTGCGTCGCAGTGCGCTGCGGTGTAGCAGACCAGGGAAGCGTGACGGAAAACCGCGAGCCGCGACCGACGGTTGAGCGCACCTCAATTCCGTGCCCGAGCAGGTCGGCCAGCCGCTTCACGATCGCGAGCCCCAGCCCCAGGCCCTTGCGCCGGTCCCGTTCCGGGTTTCCGAGCTGGTGAAACTCGAGAAAGATGTCCTCCAGCGCATCCGCAGGAATACCGGGCCCGTTGTCGTAGACCTCGATTCGAATCGAACGGCCGCACCGCCGCGCGCCGACCACCACGCGACCGTCGACCGTGTAGCGCAGGGCGTTGGAGACGAGGTTGGCGAGGATGCGCTGCAACATCGCCGCGTCGGACAGCACCACGGCGTCCGCCGGGCGCACTCGCAGCCGGTTGCCGGTCACTATGGCAATGGGCTGGTGCTCGTCGTTCAGCCGCTCCAGCAGTGGCGCCAGATCGACCGGTCCGATTTCGGGCCGCACCACGCCCGCATCCAGTTTGGAGATGTCGAGGAGGCTGTTGAGCATCGAGTCGATGGCGTCGACCGCACCGTCGATCTGCTTGAGCACGGGCACGGTGCTTTCGTCGCGCACGCGATCGGCGAGCGTCGCGAAGAGCAGACCCAACGCATGGATAGGCTGCCGCAGGTCGTGGCTGGCGGCGGCAAGGAAGCGCGTCTTCGCGACATTGGCCTGCTCGGCGCTGCGCCGTGCTGCCTCGAGCGCCGCCTCCCGCCGCTTGAGGTCGGTGATGTCGGTATACGTCACGACGCGCCCGCCGTCCGGCATTGCGTTCTGCGCCACTTCCACGACAACGCCGTCGTCGCGCCGATATTCGGCGCGCTGCAAGTCGCCGAGGTCCAAAGGGGGGCGCGCGCCGCTTAGGATCTCCCTGATCGGGACATCCTCGCTTACTTTCATCCCGGGCACGCCCAGCAGGTCGACGAACTGGGGATTCCACATGCGCAGCCGGCCATTCTTGTCGGAAAGGCTGATCCCCTGCCGCATGTTGTGCAGCGTCGCCTCGAGGAGCGCGGTCTTTTCTTCGGCCTCCCGGCGCAGGGCGAGGTTCTCGAAGCTGAGCTGTAACGATCCGGTCAGCAGCCGATGCACGTTCCGCGCTCCCACGACGTAGGCGATCGACGCGACGGCGGCGAGCAGGGCTACCGTGTTGCTTATGGAATCGCCGTGCCACAGCAGCACGCCGACCAGGGCGCCCATGGATGGACCGACCACGACCCAGAACGAAGGCAGGTACGACGCCAGATTGACGATGGAGCCAGCGCTCAGGCCCATCAGGATCACCGTGATCGTGATCAGGCTGATCGGGTGCGCCGGGTCGAGGAACAGGAAGCAGGCCACGGCCCATACGGTGCCGACGAGCGCGGACCCCGCGGCTGAAATCACGGCCCACCGCGTGATCCCCTCGTTGGGCGGGTTGCGGTGAAAGAACATGCCGATCTGCGCAAAGCGCAGGGTGTTCACTGCCACCAGTGCGGCCAACCAGCCGATCAGCCACTGCTGCGGAACGATGTCCCACAATACGTAAGCCAGGATCCCGGCCACAATGAACAGGGCGACGATGGAAGCCGGCGCTTGACGGTAGAGATAGCGCACCAGCTCTGCCCTGACGTCATTGCGGAAGGCGCCGGCATGCGGCGTAGCAGCCGTGCTCACTGAAGTTGCCATGGTTGGACTCCCCCGCAACTGCCTGTTGGCGGAACCTCCAGCCGGCTATAAGTGCGCGGACCCGCTCGGAGGACGATGGGAGACTATGCCAGCGGCGGAACCCGTGCAATACCACCAAAGTTTAGGCAGCCTTGCCAGTGGACGGCGCTGCCCGCCGGGTGGGCGGCGGAGAGCAGGGGCGGGACTCCGAAATACCCCGTGCCTCGACGCGAGGGGCTAGAATCTGCGTCGGCAGGCAAAGAGAGGGGCATGTTCGAATGAAAATCCTTGTCGTCGACGATCACCCCATGATGGCGGATGCGCTTCGCCTCGCGCTCCTCACGCTCGAGCGGGCAGCCGACGTGGTCTGCGTAGGTGATCTTGCAGGCGCGCTTGCGGCGACGGCTGACGATGCCGGATTCGATCTCGCGTTGCTCGATCTCGGGTTGCCGGACTGTGCCGGACCCGACGGGCTTGCGCGGTTGCGGGAAGAGCGGCCATACCTTCCAGTGGTCGTCATATCGGGCACCAGCGACGCCGAAACCATCCTCAGCGCGCTCGATCTCGGCGCGATGGGGTTCATCCCGAAGACTTCGTCGCGTGAAGTGATGCTCAATGCCATCCGACTGGTCGCGTCAGGCGGCATTTTCGTTCCGGTCGAGGCCCTTAACACGCGTTCCAGCAGGACTGCGGCGTCCGATTCAGTGACCGCCCCGCTTCCAAAGACCCGGGTACCCGCCGCCTCGGACGCGGCCCCGCCGACTCCCGCCGACCTCGGCCTTACCCCCAGGCAGGGCGAAGTGCTGTCGCTCGTCCTCAGAGGGCTGCCGAACAAGCTTATCGCGCGCAAGCTGAACATTGCCGAGGGCACCGTGAAAGCGCACGTAAGCGCTGTACTGCAAGTGCTCAACGTCAGCACGCGTACCCAGGCACTGATAACGGCAACGCGCCTTGGGCTGCGGTTGGAAGCCTAAGGCACGGTAACGAATTGGGGGGATACTCCCCTCGCACTCCCCTGCATCAGGGGCTGTTTCAGTCATTTTGAAACGGCCTCTTAGTAAGCTCTGAACCAGGGGGCTACGCCCCCTCATAGCTTTCCCACGCCGGATTGCGACCGCGGACATAGGCCGTCGGTCGAATTTTCTCCACGCGTCAATCCGCACACCATGCGTCCACGTACACCGGTGCGATTCGCGCCGGTCCAGGATGCAATCAACCGGTGATGGAGGACGCATGAGCATACTAGTGTTCTATCTGCTGACGGGGCTGGTCGCAGGGTTTCTCGCGGGACTGCTCGGGATTGGCGGCGGGCTGGTGATGGTGCCGGTGTTGGTGGCGCTCTTTACCATGCAGGGCTTCCCGGAGCCCGCGATTATGCCGCTCGCGCTCGGCACTTCGCTCGCCACGATCGTTTTCACCTCGGTGTCGAGCATGAGCGCTCACCACGCGAAGGGCGTGGTGGACTGGCGCACGCTGCGGCGCATGACGCCGGGGATCGTCGCCGGAGCGCTCGCGTCCATCGTCGTCGCAACGCACCTCTCGCCATCGGCGCTCAAGCTCATCTTCGCGGTCTATGCGGGGCTGGCGGCAACGCAGCTCATATGCAATATCCAGCCGCAGGCGTCGCGGCAATTGCCCGGTCCGGGAGGGCTCGCTGCGGCAGGCGGCATGGTGGGCGGAATTTCGGTGCTCGCCGGGGTCGGCGG
>Ga0184629_10000622_pt1 | contig 15698 bp, 14 predicted proteins | sample PLM4_32_b1_FD_133158 | JGI IMG/M metagenome (GOLD analysis project Ga0184629, IMG submission 133158) | Groundwater sediment microbial communities from an aquifer in East River, Colorado, USA - PLM4_32_b1 | ecosystem: Environmental > Terrestrial > Soil > Riparian zone | place: USA: East River... | reverse complement strand
GCACTGCGTCGAGAGCGGATAGTGCTTGTACACGATCACCAGGCGATCGCGGAACGTGTCCCGCAGGCGCGACAACGTGCCGGCCAGCCTCCGGCACCCGGGACATCGAAGACTCTCGAACACGACGAGCCGCACGGGCGCGGTGAGCGGGCCCAGATGGGGATCCCCCTCGCTCACCGGAAGGTCGTTCCACGGCGTTCCGCGGTACCCGGCGATGATCGCGGCGCGGTCCGGCGCGTGCGGCGGGCGGCGGAGCGCCGACTCGACGTAGACCCACTGATAGGCCAGCGCGGCCAGGAGCGCCACGCTGGCGAAGCCCACGAGCTTCCAGCGCACCGGCTCCGGCGTCTCCGCCCCGGAGCCCACCAACCACCGCGAGGCGCTGCGCACCTGCTGGAGCTGCGCTGCGAACGGCCGGGGGCTCGCCCGGCGCAGAGCGAGCAGCAGCAGCACGCTGATCGCGTGGACCGCGAGACAGAGCGGGCAGACCGGCGCGTGCCCGAAGAGCATCCAGGCGGACAGCGCGATCCCGACGGCGACCCCGAACAGCGTGACCAGCGTTCCCGCGAGCAGGGCCTCGGCTTCGAATGCGCCCCTCGTGAAGCGCGCCAGGAAGAGCAGGCCGCCCAGCGCGGTGAAGTAGACCAGACCCCAGCCCGCCAGCGGCACGCCGAGGATCCAGAAGCGCTCGTCGCCGAGTGCGCCGTCGCAGCTCGATGCGAACAACGCGGAGCACAGATCGAGCGCGCCGGGGTCGCGCGATGCGGCCAGATCGAGGACGCGTCCGGTCAGGTACGCGGTCCCGGCGATGCCGATTCCCGCGAGGAAGGCGCAGATTCGCCATGCGTGGCGCGGCGACAGCTCTCGCATTTCCGGGAGAGTCCCCGTCCGTGTCGATCGCCCGCGGCCCAACGAGCGCGAATATACCCCGCGGAGGTGCGACGATCAATCCGGTGGTTACCGGAAATCGGAGGGAGGAGTCTTCCGTACGGCAGGCGCGCCGGGGAGGGGCCCGTCCTCGGCGCGCCTGCTCAACACACGACGGCGGGCCGGGTCAGCTGCCTTCGCAGCCGCGCCCGGCCCGCCACCCGAGCTGACGCGCGCCCTCGTGCGAGGGCGCGGATGTCTAGGGACCGCTCTTTGCGCCCGGCGCCGCATCGGGCGGTGCCGGCAGATTCTGCGCGTCCCATGCCGGCGGCGGCGGGAACGTCAGCCGCGGGCCGGTCACCTTGACTCCGGGCGGAATCTTGTCGGGAGCCTTGTGATGGATCGGCGGGAGGCTCTTGATGAATGCGGCGAGCGCGTGTGCGTCCTCGTCGTTCATGTGCGCGTACTGCGGCCACGGCATCGGTGGCATGATCTGCGTCTGGTCCGGGCGGTGTCCGGTCCTGAAGGCCGTGATGATGTCCTCCTCGCTCCAGCTTCCGATCCCGGTCTCCATGTCCGGGGTGAGGTTGCGGGGATAGGTGACTCCCCAGGGGCCCTCCCATCCCAGCTCGCTGCCGGAGAGCATGCGGGTGGTATCCGTCGTGCCGTAGAAGGTCCCGGGAGTGTGGCAGTCCTGGCATCCCGACGAGTACGAGATCTCCTTCCCGCGCGCGATCTTCTCGGCGGCCGTCATCTCCACCGGGCCGCGAGGGGCCTGGGTGCAGGAGACCGCGACGATCGCCATGACGATCGCCCCGATCGTGAGACTTGCGAACGTCCAACGAGTCCAGCGCATGCTTCCTCCTGGGTCCTTCCGGTTCATTGTCGCCTCCGAATCGTTGAACTTGAGCGGCCTCTCAGATTGCCGCTGCTCTGGGAACCCACTCGGCCGTGGTCGCCCACTCCGCGAGTTCCGTGGGACGGATGCCGCTCTCTCCGGACGTGCCGGCGATGTCCGCGCTGTAACCCACTCGATCGAACCACTCGAGCATGGTCGCGTAATCCGCGCTGAACGAGCGCACCTGCTCGATGGGCACCCGGGCGAACCGGACCGGCCTGCCCATGGCGCGGCCCAGGATCTCCGCGGTCTCGGGCATCGTGCGCCGGTCGCCGGCGATGTCGATCGCGCGGCCGTTCAGCTCCGCGTGATGCTCGAACGCCCACAGCCCGTACCTGCCGATATCCCGGACCGCGATCATCTGCAGCGGCGTCCCGGGCTCGAGGCCCACGGCGAGCTGCCCTCCCTGGAGGGCCGGGAGAAACCACGGCGAGCCCCAGTTCTCCATGAAGAACACGGGCCGCAGGATCGTCCACGAGGGGAAGCCGAGAACGCGGACCGTCTCTTCCACGCGCGCCTTGTTGTCGAAATGAGGGATCCCGGTCTCGAGGTTGGCGGATCCGACCGACGAGTAGACGAAGTGTTGAACGCCCTTCCGGTGCGCGACCTCGGCGAGACTCTTACCCTGGATCTCCTCGCGCTCGACGCCCGCTTCCCAGGTGTTCTGCATGGCGAACACGCCCCAGGCGCCGGCGACCGCGCGTTCCAAAGAGGCCGGGTCGTCGAGGTCGCCGGCCGTGACCACCGCGCCCAGCTTCGCGAGGTCCTTCGCGTTGGGCGAGTCCGGACGGCGCGTCATCGCCCGGACTTTGTGGCCCTTCGCGAGCAGCTCCCGGGCGATCGCGCCGCCCTGGCGTCCGGTCGCTCCGGTGACGACGATGAGATCCTTTCCGGTGTTCATCCGATGCTCCTCCTCGCTGAGTTCGGGGGCGTCAGGCAGGCCATTGCAGCCGCCGCGAAGCGGTGGGGTCGGGGCTCAGTAGCCCTGGGTCCAGCTGTGGACCATGCCGGTGATCGTGAGGCTGGCGCGACGGCAGCTCTCGAGAAACGCGCCCGAATTCGGCCACGAATGCTTTCCGCACGAGCACATGATGCGGCCGTTCGGCTTCTCGCTCACCGTGCACGGCTTGTCTCCGTGCCTGCCGCAGAACGGACACATGGTCGGAAGCTCCTTTCGTGGGTCCAAGACGCACGTTAGCGCAGGCCGCGGGGACCGCGCAATGCGCGGTCGCCGCTATTCTCCGTCCAGCGGGATCTTCTCGCGCCGCAGCGCATCGAGCATGCGCGGGAGGAAGGGCCCGTGCGGGTCCGCCGGATCGAAGAGCAGCGCGGCGGGCCGCGCGCGCAGCGGCCAGTAGCGGTAGGTGATCTCGGACGACATGCCGTTCTGGAGGTGGTCGAGCCGCGTGCGGGCCGGGAGCCACGCGCCGGCGACCCGCACCGCCTCGAGCAGGCGGTAGCTCTTGATCGGCCTCATGTCGTCGCCCGCGAACTCGACGCGCGCGACGATGCCGCGCCTGCGATCCACCGCGATCAGGAGCCTCCCGTAGCCGACGTTGCGGCGGATCGAGTCGGCAGCGGGCCAGGCTGCGATCCACAGCGTGTCCCCGCGCGACGAATTGGCGGCGGTGTCGTAGACGCTGAAGCGGTAGTGGTCGGTCGGGATGTATCCGCGCGCATCCTCGTAGCTCATCGTCGTGCCGGGGACGAGCACCTTCTGCACCGCAGCCCCCACGCGCAGCACGCGCTGGAAGCCCGGCAGGTAGAGCCACGTCGAGTCCTGCTCGCGCGGAGCTCGAAAGCGCATGAGGAGCGTCGCGCCCTCGAGCGCCTCGGGCGCGGTGAAGACGTAGATCAGGTTCCAGCCCTGGTTGCCGCCGGAAAGCACTCCCCACGAGCTGCGCTCGACGACCTGTCCGGCGCTCGTCGTGGTGCTCGACTCGAAGCGCAGCGCCCGGGGCTTTGCCAGGAACGCGCGCTCGAGTCGTTCCATGACGGCGGTCGCGACCGGGTCGGGGGCCGGCGCGGCGTCGTGCGCGCCCGCGGGCGCGGCAGGCGTCGCGCGTGAGGCGGGAGAGGGGACGGGCGCGGCGGCCGCGCCGCCACGCGCGGGCAGCAGGAACAGGACGAGCGCGATCGGCGCCACCTTGAGCCCGCGCACCAGGAACGGCATCAGGGCCAGCGTCGCGAGGTAGCAGGTGAGCACAGCTGCGGCGAGCAGGAGTCCGAGGTTGCGGTTGGGAGGGATGCGCGAGAGCGTCAGCACCAGGAACCCGAGCGTGACCACCAGCGCGTTCCAGCGGATCGCGCGCCCGGTGCGCGCGAGCGTGTTCTCGAGCGCAGGCCTCGAGGGTTCGCCGCGCGATTTCTGGATCCGGAACTGGTAGATGAAGTGGATAGCGAAGTCCACGCCCACGCCGACCGCGAGCCCGGCGAACATGCTGGTCGCGATCCCGAGCGGCAGCCCCAGATAGCCCATCGCGCCGAACAGCGCGAGCGCCACGGCGGAGACCGGCGCCATCGCCACCCAGGCCGCACGCCCGCGCGGGTACACGAGCCACAGCAGGAGCAGGATCCCGACGAGGCCCCACGCGACCGAGCGCAGCTGGTTCCCGACGATCGCCCGCACGACCTCGAGCCCGACCGGGAGATCGCCGCTCGCATGCCACTTCACGCCGGCGGCCGCCGCGAGCGGCGGGATCACGCGCTCGAGGTGCCGCCGCAGCGAGTCGGCGCGCTGGTAGTTGGGACTGGTCGCGAAGAGACGCACGCGCGCCGTCGCCGCGTCGTTCGCGACGAGCTGCCGCAGGCCTCCGCCCTCCGGAGACGATTCGGTGATCGCCATGAGCCCGGCGATCATCTGCGGATCGGAATCCGTGAGCGGCCGGCCGTGCCCGAGCGTGCGGGCGATCCCGCCCAGCGGATCGAGGCAGCTCAGCGCGCCGCCCACGTGAGGGCCGCCGGCCGCCGCGCGCTCCACCGCCGCGATCAGCGCGATGCCGCGCGGCGTGCGGAACAATCCGGGCGCGCCCTCGAGCACGACGTCGAAGCGGTAGCTTCCCCAGAAGCGCGCGTTGAACTCGCGGTCGGCGGCCACCAGCGGCGTGCGCGGGTCGAAGTTGTCCATCCACGCATCCTGGACGCGCAGCCGGAACGGCCCCGGGACGCACAGGGCGAGCGCCGCGAGCCCCAGGGCGAACGCGGCGCCGGGTGAGCGGGCGACCGTGCGCTCGAGCCACATGAGGCGGTGGGATACTCCTTTTCCGCCGAGCGTGATCGGCCGGAACCACGAGAGCGGCAGCAGCATCGCGAGCGCGGGCATGAACGTGAACGAGAGCAGCATCGCGAGCAGGATGCCTCCGCCGGCCGCGACGGCGAACGCGCGCAGCGGCTGGATCGAAGCGGAGAGGAACGACAGGAACCCGATCGCGGTCGTGACCGCCGCGCCCACGATCGGCCAGCGCACGTCGCGCAGGCCCGCGAGCAGGGCGCTGCGCAGCGCCTCGCGCGACACCGCGCGCGCGGCCGAACCCGCGATCCGCGCGTCCGTGGGCGCAGCGGCGCCCTCCGTGGCGCTCTCCGCGCGCGCGGCCAGCTCGTCCTGCACGCGCTCGAGCACGTGGATTTCGTCCGTGATGGCGGTCGACATGAGGATCACGGGCAGGATCGTGGTGACGAGCGTCACCGGCATGCCGGCGTAGCCCATCGCGCCGAAGGTCCACGCCAGGACCACGAGCGCCTCGGCCATGGGCAGCACGGCGCCCGCGATCGAGCGCAGGCTAGCGAGCAGGAGGAATGCCATGAGCGCGGTCATGAGCGGCACGAAGGCCGAGAGGTCGCGCAGCACCATCGCTCCGAGCTGGACCTCGGCGATCACGGGCCCGGTCAGGCGCACGCCGAACTCGCCCGTGCGACGCCCTTCCGCCCAGCGCTCGAGGCGATCCACGAACGGCGCGCGGCGCTCGGCCGGCGCCATGGAGACGTAGATCGCGGCCGCGCGTCCGTCCGCCGAGAGCAGGAGCCCGCTCGTGAGCGGCCGCTCGCGCAGGCGGCGCACCGCGGCTTCCAGCCCGGCCGCATCGCCCGGCGCGACGTCGAGCAGCGAGCCGATCGAGAGCGCCCCGCCCTCCTCGTGGACGTCGAGCAGCGAGGCGACCGAGAGCGTCTGGCTCGCGCTCACGCCCGGGAGCGCGGCGAGGGCGCGGTGTGCCTCCGCGAGGAACCGGAGCCCCACGGGCGAGTCGAGCCGCGTCGCGGCCTCGCGCGCGGTGACGAGCACGATCACCTGCTGGGGGTCGTCGAACGCCCTCTGGTCGGCGCGCGTGCGCTCCACGACCGGGTTGTGGTCGGGGTAGATCGAAGCTCCGTCGGTCCGAAGCTCGAGCCGCGCCAACCCTGAGCCCAGCACGGCCGTGAGCGCGAGCGCCAGCGCCACGCACGCGCGCGGCCGGGCGAGCGCGGCCTCGACGAGTCGCGTCATACGGCGGAACTACAGCGCGAGCCCGGCCTCGTCCGCCACCTCCCGCTCGATGGCGTTCGCGTGCGCGATGCGGGAGTAGAGGTCGGCGCTGCGGGTGCGGTTCCGCGGGAGCGCGGGGTCGCGGAAGTCCACCTGGTAGAGACCGAAGCGGCCGCGATAGCCGTCGGACCACTCGAAGTTGTCCATCAGCGACCAGTGGTAGTAGCCGATGACGTTCGCTCCCTTGCCGATCGCGCGGGTGAGATGGTGCAGCGACTGCACCAGCGCGCGCGGACGGAACTTGTCGAGCGCGTCCGCGAAGCCGTGCTCGGTGACGAGCACCGGCAGCTTGAGCCGCGCGACGCGCATCAGCGCGCGCTCGAAGCCCTGCGGGTAGATCTCCCAGCCGAGGTCGGTGCGGGGCGCGCCGCTCCGGGCTACGTGCGGATCGGGGGCGAACATGCGCACCTTCCAGCGTGTGTAGTAGTTGAGCCCCACGTAGTCGAGGCTCTTCGCCAGCTCGGGCACGCGGCGCGTCACGCCGCGCGCGCCGGGGATCGCGAGCCGGATCTCCCCGGTCACGGCCGCCTCGAGCACGGCTTCGTTGAAGACCGCGTTCTCGAAACCGGCGCGCACGCCGTCGAGCGGGAACCACCAGCGGTCGCCCTCGAACTGCGGCAGGTGCTTGGCGAATCCCACCTGCGCGGTGCGCCCCCGCCCTTCGGCGCCGCCGCGATCCTGCTCGTGGAGGATGCGGTAGGCGAGGCCGTGCGCCTCGAGCAGGTTCGCCATCACCGCCAGCGCCGCGCTTTCGTCGCGCCGGGCGGGCGGCCACACGCCCTCCGACCAGCCGCGGAAGGCGTAGACCTCGGGCTCGTTCACCGTGCACCACCAATCCACCTCGCTGCCGAACTCGCGCGCGCAGAAACGCACGTACGCGCAGAAGTGCTGAATGGTCTCCGGGTTCTCCCAGCCGCCGCGATCCGCGATCCAGAGCGGGTTGGTGAAGTGGTGGAGCGTGACCAGCGGCCGCATGCCGTGGCGCTCGAGCGACTCGAGCACGGCGTGATAATGGGCGACCGCGGCGGCGTCGATCCGTCCGCGCTCCGGCATGATGCGGCTCCACTCGAACGACAGGCGGTGCGCGTTGTGCCCGTCGCTCTGCGCGAGCGCGAAATCCTCGTCGAAGCGCTCGTAGTGGCGGCACGCCGCGCCGCTCTTGTCTCCGCCGTAGATCCGGCCCGGAATCTGCTCGAAGCGCCACCAGTCGTTCTTGTCGTTGCCGCCTTCGACCTGGTGGGCCGAGGTCGCAGCGCCCCAGTGGAATCCGATCGGAAAGCGGTGGAGCAGGGCGCTCATGCAGGGCCCTTCGACTTCGCGAGCTGGTCCTCGATCATGGAGCGGATCGCCATGGCCTGCGGGAAGCCGAGCGTGGTGATCGCGAGCAGCGCGAGGTGGCGCAGCGCCTCGGGCGCGACGCCTTCGTCGAGCGCGCGGCGCGTGTGGCTGTGGATCGCGCCCTCGAGGCGTGCGCCGGCCGCGAAGGCGAGCTTCACCAGCTCGGCCTCGCCCGGGGAGAGCGGCCCGGCGCGGCGCGCGGCGTCGCCCAGCGCCTCGTAGGCGGTGACCACTTCCGGCTGGGCGGCGCGAAAAGCTGCGTAGAACGACGGGGGCTTCGACATGGGTTCCTCCTGCATCGGTTCCGGAGCTGCGCCCTGCGGATTGGCTCCGGCGGGCCCGCGCTCCGCGCCGAGCCTCTGTTGCGTGTGCCGGACGCCGGGCCGCCGCGCAGGTTAGCATGGGGGAATGAGGAGCATCGCGGCCCGTCTCGATGACGGCTGGCGGCGCGCGGCCGATCCCGCGTGGCTGGAAGGCTGGGTGGAGCGCGACTTCGAGCTGCCGGGCGGCTTCACCCGCCTGGTGGCGATGGGCGAGGGGCCGCCGCTCCTGCTCGTGCCGCCGCTCCCGGGATTCAAGGAAGCCTGGGTCGCGTGCGCGTTCCGCCTGGCGCGGCGGTTCCGCGTCGTCACGTACGACCTGCGCTCGGTGTTCGACGGCCGGCCGCGGTGGGAGACGCTGCTCGACGACCTGCGCCGGGTGGCGGACGCGGTTGCGCCCGGGCTCGCCGCCATCGCCGGGCACTCCATGGGCGGGGCGCTGGCGCAGCGCTTCGCGCTCGCGCATCCCGGGCGCGTCGCATCGCTCGTGCTGTCGAGCTCGTTCGCCCGCATGGTCACGCCGCGCTCGCACTGGCGCGCGCGGTACCTCGAGCAGCCGGCCGTGCTCGCGGCGCTGCGGTTCCTCCCCGAGGCGCGCGCGCTGGACTTCGCCCGCCGGCTCGCGGAGCGCGGCGGATGGGTGTTCGACCCGCGCTGCGACCGCCACGTGCTCGGGCTCATGCGCCATGGCGTGCGGCACGTTCCCGTCGGGCTGGCCCTCGATCGCGTGCGGTTGGCGTTCGATCACGACGCGCGCGCCGACCTGCCGCGCCTCGGCGCTCGCGCGCTCGTGATCGTCGGCGAGCGGGAGTCGGTCTCCTACCGCGCGGCGTCCGAGGAGCTGGCCCGGCTCATCCCGCGCGCGCGGCTCGTGCTCTCGCCCGGAGCCGGGCACCTCCACCCGCTCTCCAACGCCGAGTGGTTCGCGGAGACCATCGGCCCCTGGCTTGCGGATGGCGCCGCGCGATGAATCGCGCCGCCCAGGTGCCGGTGGCTCAACTCGCTCCGGAGCGAGTTGAGGTGCCCGGCGGCTCGGCCTCCGCGGGCGTCAACAGATCCTTGCGTCCCAGCTGTCTTCGGTGCAACGCTTTTCCCCATGCGCTGCGGCGTGAGCCTTCATCGGGACGGCGCCGGGATCGTGGCGCGCTGCCGCGAGTACCCGGCGTGCGAGGGCCGCGGTGCGACCGCGGAGGAGGCGGTCGAGCGGCTGCGCGCCTCGCTGCTGTTCTGGCTCGAGGCCTGCCCGTGCGACACGACGACCGACGCCGGCCTCGTGCTCGACATCGTGCACGACGGAACGCGCCGCGCCTGAGCGCGATGCGCGACGCGTAGCCGCGTCGTCGGCCGCCATGATAGCGTGCGGCGGCTATGGCGTCTCCGCAACCGCGCGAAACATTGGCCTTCCGCTTTCGCGCCCTCCGGCACCGCAATTTCCGCCTGTTCTGGAGCGGCCAGCTCATCTCCGTGGTCGGCACGTGGATGCAGAGTGTCGCGCAGGGCTGGCTCATGCACCGCCTCACCTCCTCGCCGCTCATGCTCGGGCTGCTCGGGTTCTGCCAGTTCCTGCCGGTCACGCTCTTCTCCCTGTGGGCGGGCGTGGTCGTGGACCGCGTGGACAAGCGGCGCCTCATCCTCACCACCCAGACCCTCGCGCTGCTGCAGGCCGTCACGCTCGCCGTCATCGTCACGACCGGCGCGGTGCAGCCGTGGATGGTGCTGGTCCTGGCGCTCGTGTTCGGCGCGATCAACGCGTTCGACCTGCCCGCGCGCCAGTCGTTCCTGATCGAGATGGTGGGGAAGGAGGATCTTTCGAACGCCATTGCGCTCAACTCCGCAGCGTTCAACACCGCGCGCGTCTTCGGTCCGGCGGTCGCGGGAGTGCTGCTGGCGACGATCGGCGAGGGTGGCTGCTTCTGGCTGAACGCGCTCTCGTACCTCGCGGTGCTCGCGGCCCTGGCGGCGATGACGCCCGTGGGCCGGCTGGAGAAGCGCGACTCCAGCGCCACGCTCATGGACGGGGTGCGCTACGCGTGGGGTCTCCCGCAGGTCCGAAATCTCCTCCTGCTGCTCGGGATCGCGGCCGGGCTCGGCTTCCAGTACACGGTCCTGCTCCCGGTCTACGCGCGCGACATCCTCAAGACCGGAGCCGAGGCCTACGGGCTCATGGTGACCGCGTTCGGCCTGGGATCGCTGGTCTCCGCGATGTGGATGACGCGCCAGCTCAGCCGCTGGGACCTGCGCCGCAATCTCCTGATCGGGCTCGTCTCGGGCGGGCTCGGAATGGGCTTCTTCGCCTGGTCGCGGTGGCTGCCGCTCACGTTCGCGATGGGCTTCCTCGCGGGTTTCGGGCTGATCCTCTACGTGGCGAGCACGAACACGATGATCCAGCTCACGATCGAGGACCGTTTCCGCGGGCGCGTCATGAGTCTCTACACGCTGATGTTCATCGGCACCGCACCCCTCGGGGCGCTGCTCGCGGGCGGCATCGCGCAGCGCGCGGGCGCGCCGGTCGCCACCAGCGTGTGCGCTGTGTTCCTGCTCGGCAGCGCGCTATGGGTCTTCTACCGCCTGCGCGTCATCCGCGCGCGCGAAGCGGAAGCCGCCGCCGAAGCACTCCCCGAGCGGATGGCGTAGCTCACGCTCCGCGCAGCGCGGCCTCCGGGCGCATGAACACCGAGCCGAGCGCGCGGCTCCACAGCTCCCGGCGCGGCAGGCGCGGGCGTCGCGCCCCCCACGGGAACTCCGGGTCGCGGCGCGCGTGCGTGAGCGAGCTTGCGGCCCACACCGCCGGCCACAGGCAGAAGAGCCGGAAGCGGGGAGCGGTGAGCGGGACCAGGGCCAGGTACTCGGGCACCCGGGCCAGCGCATCGCGCGCCCGCGATTCGAGACGCGCCGCGAGCGCGCGCACGCCGGGATCGTCGCGTCCGACGAGATCGCCCGGCGCGAGCCCATGCTCGGCGAGCCAGGAGGCCGGCACGAAGCAGCGCCCGCGCCGGATGTCCACCGGCCAGTCGAGGAAGATGTTGGTGAGCTGGAGCGCCTCGCCCACGACCGGCGCCAGGGCGAGCCGCGACGCCTCCGCCTCCGCATCCTTCGCGGGCACGCGGGCCGCGAAGAGGCGCGTGAGCATCACGCCCACGCAGCCCGCCACCGCGTGGCAGTACGCGCGCAGCTCTCCCTCGGTGTCGAGGTAGGCGCTCCCGGGGGGGCGCTCCGCGGCGCGCGCCGCGAAACGGCTCATCCCGAAGCCCATGACGCGCAGGCACTCGGCGATCGCCTCGCGGTCTGCGATCGGCAGCGCGCCGTAGACCCGCAGCACGTCCGGAAGGTGCGCGACCAGCTCGAGATCCGCGCGGCCGCCCGCCTTTTCGGCCGCGCGGCTCGCGAGGTCCCGGGCCGCGCGATCGTCGCCCCGGATCGCCTCGATCAGCGCTGCGAAGCGCGCCTGGATCTCGCGCGCGCCGCCGGGCCAGGAGTCCTCGAGCGCATCGGCCGACCGGCACAGCAGATAGGCCGTGCGGACGGAGTCGCCCAGCGTTCCTCCCAGCAGGCGGATATTTAACGCGAATGTGCGCGACACCCGGGGTAGAATGTCCCGGCAGTAGCGGTTTGCTGCGGCTGTTGGGGACTGCATGGCGCGGCAGCCTATCACCGCCGGCCTTCAGCCTCCTCCCGGGCCTGCCGATAACGGATGATCGGAGACCCATCTTGAACCTCACACGCTCCATCGCCCGGGCCGTACGGCCGGCGCCCGGCTACTTCCTGCTCTTCATCGGGGCGATCGTCGCCTTCGGGCTCGCGCGTCCGGGTGCTGCGCGTGCCGAAGGCTACCCCCGGCTCGGGCTCTACGGCTCGATGGCGGGCGACGGGTATCCGTTCATCGACAACGGGTCCGACGCCCTGCAGGACACGACGCTCGATGCCGTGGCCCGCTACCACGAGGTGATCGTCGACGCGAGCCCCATCTCGGAGTACCGGCCCGACGTGCTCACCGCGCTGCGAGCCCGCCGCCCGGACATCAAGCTCTTCGCCTACGTGCTCGCCCACTCGATCTGGAATCCCTCCACCACCGACACGCTCGTGCAGTACCCCGCGCGCTACTACCGGCTGGTCCGCGACATGGGCGGGTGGCTGTACGACACCTCGGGCGATTACTTCTGGATGTCGCGCGTGAACCTGGCGAAACGCGACTTCAGCGGTCGCTTCATCGTCGCCGAGGCTCTCGCGGATCTGTTCTACGACGTGGTCGTGAGTCCCGGGATCTGGGATGGAGTCTTCATCGACGTCTACTGCAAGTCCATCCTGTGGATGGAAACCCCGACCGAGCACATCGACTTCGCGCGCGCCGGCTACCCGAGCATCGCCGCCTTCGACGCGGCGTGGGCCGCCGCGATCGACTCGGGGGGAGCCCGCCTGCGGCGGCGCGCGGGGCCGGTCGTCGAGATGGTCGGGAACTGTGCGCAGAGCACGAACTACGGGAGCTTCAACGGCTGGATGCGGGAAAACTTCCCGTTCCAGAACGGCGGCGACTGGTACCAGAACATGTTCCGCGACCTGGGCGGCTACTTCCCGGACGATACCCGCTTCCGCGCGCCGCGCAGCAACTACCTCTTCACCGCCATGACGGGAAACGACCCCTACGCGGGCACGAATCTTCGCAAGGCGCGGTTCGGCCTCGCGAGCGCCGCACTCGGGAGCGGCTATGCCGTGTTCGGACCTCCGGCCCGGGCCCCGCGACCCTACCCGTATCACATGTACTGGTTTGACGAGTACGCCGTGGATCTCGCGACCGGCCGTTCGTCGCCGAACTTCGGGCACACCGGTTGGCTCGGGCAGCCGCTCGGCCCCTACTCCCAGATGATCTGGCTCGGCGCCGGGCCGGACGCGGTGAGCAATCCGGACTTCGAGACCGACGTCACCACCGGGTGGGGCTTCAGCGCCAGCATCCCGGCCACGCTCGAGCGGGACGCGAGCACTGCGGCCGTGGGATCGGCCTCGGCGCACGTGAACCTCCCGGCGGCGGGCAGCTTCTCGTGGGCGGTCGCGTTCAATTCCTCGGACGTGACCACGGTGCTGGCGTACCAGCCCTACTCGGCCACCTTCTGGGCCAGGGCCTCGGCGCCCAGAACGATCACCGTCGCGGTCAGCACCCTCGCGGCAACGGACATCCCGATCACGACCGAGTGGCGCCGCTACCAGGTCACCCTCGTCCCGCAGTCCTCGGGCAACGCCACGCTCCAGTTCTTCCTTGCCGATGCGGCCGGGGACGTCTGGCTCGACGACATCCACTTCCAGGCCGGCACCTCGAACGTCTACCGGCGCGATTTCCAGAACGGCATCGTGCTCGTCAATCCTTCGGCCCAGACGATGACCGTGGCCCTCGAGCGCGACTACAGGAAGATCCTCGGCGCCCGGGATCTCGTAGCGAACGACGGCTCGACCGTGACCCAGGTGACGGTCTATCCGAGCGACGCTGTGTTCCTGATCGGCGACGACCGCATCGCCCCCAATGCGGTCCTGGACGTGCAGCCCGGACCGGCCTGGACGCCGCGCACCACCCGCGCGAAGCGGACGACGACGCCGGTGGCGGGCGGCAGGGAGCCCTAGGGCGTCTCTTCGATCGTAGCGCTCCAGCTCACCGCCACCGCGCCCTGGAGCGAGCTCGCGGTGGGGCAGCGCTCCTGGTGGCGCGCCAGCGCGCGATCCACCGCCTCGCGCGTCCCGGCCGGAATCCGGAGCCGGTAGCGGATCCGGATCTCCGCGAGCACGGGCAGACCGTCCCGCACCTCGTTCACGCCCTCCGCCTCGGCGTGGAACGCTCCTGCCTCCAGCTTCACCTGCCGCACCTCCAGCGCGGCCACGAGGGTGCCCGCCATTCAGCCGCCGGTCGCGGCCACGATGTAGTCCACCGGCAGCGGCAGCTCGCGCGGCGGCGCGAGCTTGAAGTGGGCGGCGATCGGTCCGTGCACGCCCATGTCGAGCGTCTCGCCGGTAGCGAGCCGGGCGCGGCGGTGAAGGGTGCCGGCGGCTTCGAGGGTGGAGCGCGATACGTAGAGCGGCTCGGTCATGGGGTCTCCTTCGGTTCGGTGCGCGTTTTCGCCCTTCAGCCTTTATGCTAGCTTCCCGCGCCGTCATTCCCAACCCTTAGGGGGGTCATGTCCTCCAACGCAGCGTTCCGCATCGGGGCCCGCCTGTCGCTCGCGACCACGGTGCTGCTCTTCGGGCTCATCGTGCTGGGCTCCGTCGTGCGCACCACGGGCTCGGGGCTGGCCTGCCCGGACTGGCCGCTGTGCCACGGCCGGCTGATCCCGCCGTTCCAGTTCAACGTGCTGATCGAGTGGTTCCACCGCCTGTTCGCCCTGCTCACGAGCGTGTCGCTCTTCGTCACCGTGGCCTGGGTGATGGTCCATCCCGCGACGCGGGGCCGGGTCGGCGCGCTGGCGGCGCTGGCGGTGGCCCTGCTCTTCGTCCAGGTGCTGCTCGGCGCGCTCACGGTGTGGAAGCTGCTCTCCCCGTCGGTCGTGAGCAGCCACCTCGCGGTTGCGCTGCTCCTGTTCGTGACGATGCTCTCGCTCACGCTGGTCGCCCGGGGCGAGGCCCGCGCGGAGGCGGTGCGGGAGAGCCGGCCCGCGGGACTCCTCGCCACGCTCGGGCTCGCGACCGCGCTGGCCTACCTCCAGTCGCTGCTGGGCGGGATCGTGAGCACGAGCCACGCCGGGCTCGCGTGCCCCGATTGGCCGGCCTGCGACGGACGGTGGTTCCCGCCGCTCTCGAGCCTGGAGGGGCTCCAGATGCTGCACCGCTACGGCGCCTACGCGCTCACAGCTGCGATGTTGCTGGTTGCGATCCGCTCGCGCACGGCACCCGAAGCTGCCGTGCGCGCGGGCGGTTCCCTGGCGTTCGGGCTCACGCTCGCCCAGATCGCCTTTGGGGTCTGGAACGTGCTGAGCGGAATCCCGCCCTGGCTCTCCGCGGTTCATCTCGCGAACGCGGCCGCGATCCTGGCGACCCTGGTGACGACCACGTTCCGGGTGGCGCAGATGCCGGCGCGCGCCGAGCGCGTGGCGCTGGCGGCCTCGCCGTGAGCGTCGCCCTCGCCCCGTCCGGCGCGCGGCGCGCGGCGCTCGCCTACCTCGAGCTGACCAAGCCGCGCATCTCGCTGCTGGTCGTCATCACGGCGGTCCCCGCGCTGCTGCTGGCGGCGCAGGGAATGCCGCCGCTCTCCGTGTTCTGGGGCGCGCTGGCCGGCACGCTCCTGGCCTCGGGCTCCGCGGCGTGCTTCAACATGTACTTCGACCGCGACATCGACGCGCGGATGGAGCGCACCCGGCGCCGGCCGCTGCCTTCGGGGCGGCTTGCGCCATCGAGCGCCGCCGCGCTGGGGTTCGCGCTCGCCGGGCTCTCGTGGATGACGCTCGTCGCCTTCGCCAACCTGCTCGCCGCCGGGATCGCGCTCGCCTCGATCTTCTACTACGCGGTGGTCTACACCGTCTGGCTCAAGCGGCGCACGCCGCAGAACATCGTGATCGGGGGCGCCGCCGGAGCTTCCGCGCCGCTCATCGCCTGGGCAGCGGTGGCGGGCAACGTGAGCGTCCCCGCTGTGCTGCTCGCGGGCATCGTCTTCCTGTGGACTCCGCCGCACTTCTGGGCGCTCGCCCTCGTCCGCCGCGAGGACTACGCGCGCGCCGGCATCCCGATGCTGCCCGTCACGCACGGCGAGGCGGAGACGCGGCGCCAGATCCTGCTCTACACGCTG
>Ga0184629_10000620_pt1 | contig 15710 bp, 28 predicted proteins | sample PLM4_32_b1_FD_133158 | JGI IMG/M metagenome (GOLD analysis project Ga0184629, IMG submission 133158) | Groundwater sediment microbial communities from an aquifer in East River, Colorado, USA - PLM4_32_b1 | ecosystem: Environmental > Terrestrial > Soil > Riparian zone | place: USA: East River... | reverse complement strand
GGCGGCCTGAACGCAGGGGCGTGCCGTTCGCGCGCAGGGCGCTTCGACCAGCTCATCGCGATACGTCGTCGTAACGGGTGCTGGCGTCGCGGAAGCGCTGCAGGGACGCTTCATCGAGAACTTCCTCGAAGTTCGCCCTGAAATCGGCGTGGCGCAGCACGTGCAGACCGCCGAGGAAGTCCTTGACAACCCAATCTCCTTCGATCGCGAGTAGGGTGCCTTTGCTCGTTGGGATCTCCAAGGCGATGCGAGTGGTGTCGCCCAGTCTGGGAGGTACGCCAAGCAGGGCGTTGGCCCAACGATCCCCGGGAGAATCGACGATGGCGCCGTCGGAGTGAACCATACGCCCCTCCGGTTTCCCATCCTCGAACCGGCCCACACCCGCGTGCTCGCACATCTCAGACCACGTGCTCCACGAAAGCCGAACCGCATCGATCACCGGAAGCTTCGACCTGAACTTCGCCATCAGACCAGACCCTCCTTGTCCGCGAACCACTCTTTCACCATGAGTTCTCCGGGTCCGAAGCTGGGCTCCAGCTCGTCCGGGTCTTCGATCTGCGACCGGGGCACCCAGTGCTGCTCACCATCGATCGTAAGACAGACGGCCCGCTCTGATGTGGCCTCGATGTTGTCATAGGTGACGCGAACGAAGTCGTAGCTCACAGGGATCTCCTTCTCTTGAACGCGTCGAGCAGGCCCTTCTGGTCGACGTCCTTGCTCTCGCGCGCCTCGACCACGTCAACGTCCGTCGTGTGGTTCGCAACGAGGCTGTAGACGAACACAGGCTTCTTTTGCCCCTGGCGCCACTGTCGACCGATCAGCTGGATGTAGTGCTCCAAGTTCCACGTGGGCGTGTACCAGCAGATCTTGCTGCCGCCCTCTTGCAGGTTCAGCCCCCAGCCTGCGGAAGCCGGGTGAGCAAGCAATAGCGGGATGCGGCCCTCGTTCCAAGCCCGCGAGATTTTGGTGCCGCGGGTCGGCGTTGTGCCGGCCCCGAGCACCGGTACGTTCCAGCCGAAGCGCTTGAGTATGCCTGTCAGCTCGTGCTGGAACTCGTATGCCACCAGCAGCGGCTCACCCTGCAGCTCTTCGAGCAGGTCGGCGAGCGCCTCGATCTTCACGTCGTGGATCTGCGCGGCCTTGCGCATCCGCCTCGGCGGAAGCTCGCCCTCCGCTTCGAGGATGTTGTCCTCCTCGTCGAAGTAGACGAAGCCCCCCGCCACTTGGCGCAGCTTGCTGGACAGAACTCCGGCGTTCGCCGCAGTGACCTCGCCGCCGCGGAGCTTCAGCACCAACTCGTCTTCGAGCTGGTCATACAACTCTCGAGCTTTCTGCGGAAGCTGCACGCTGATCGTCTTCTTGATCAGCGGTGGGAGCTTCAGGTAGTCCGCCCCTTCGAGACGGAGCACGACGTCCTGCAGTCGGTTCTGGATGTCTGCGATCTGCTCGGGCCCGCGGATCGTGTAGCCGAAGCCGTCCCAGCTCTGGTCGAAGAACCGGTTCCGGTAGTGGGTGATGTAGGCGCCAAGGCGCTTCCCCTGGTCGAGCAGATAGGCTTGCCCCCAGAGATCCATGTACCCGTTCGGCGCGGGCGTGCCCGTCAGGATGTAGCGGCGATCGAACTGGTCGAGCACCACTTTCAACGCCTTGAAGCGGTTGGTGTTGCCATGCTTGAAGCGGGTGCTCTCGTCGCACACGAGCATCTCGGGCCAGCTCCATACCCGATCAGAGATGTTCGCCTTCTCCCGCTTCTGCACGAGCCACTCGACGCCCTCGGGGTTGAGGAGGAAGACGTCGGCATTGCTCGTGAGCCGCTCTTCTTTCTTCGGGCCGTGGAGGATCTCGAACTTGAGGTGCTGGAAGTCTGTCCACTTCCTGATCTCATCCGGCCACACGTCGTAGCAGACTCGCAGCGGGGCGATGACGAGCATGCGGTTCACGATGCCCTGCTGTCGCAGAAGGTCGAACGCTGCGAGCGTGATCGCCGTCTTGCCGAGACCCGGGTCGAGGAAGAGCCCATAGGCGGGCTTCTGCAGCATCTCCGAGATCGCGGTCTCTTGGTAGAAGTGCGGGACGAAGGGCACCGCCTCGCGGGGCTTAGCGGCTTTCGGAGTCGAACCGCCCCGCGTAGAAATCCCGTAGGACTTTCTGGGCGTGCTCTTTCGAGTCGATGACTGCGACGGCGAAGCCTCGGCGGCGGAGGCGCTGGTGGACACGATCTTGGTCTGGCCGCGCCTTCCCCCCTTTTCGCTTGTACTCCACGAAGAGGACGCGGGGACCAGAAAAGAGATAGAGCTTGTCGGGCCAGCCTCGCCTGCCTCGGATGTTGAGCTTGACGAAGAGAGCACCCAATCTCTTTGCTTCGCGGGTGCCGGCGCGCTCAACTTCGCTTTCGAGGGGGTCTTTCTTTGCAGCCACGAGTCACCCATCGGTGCAAGGCCCACTCTTCAGCTTCGAGAACGGGCACCATCCACAGTCGGAGCTGGGCTGAGCCACGAACTTCGTGTCCGCCATCATCGGAGCGACGCGCTTCTCCCACAACTCTTGCAGCGCAGGCTCTTCGTCCTTCGTGAACTGCATCTTGTCGATGCAGTCGCCACCGAACTTGAAGCCCTCGTCGATGTACCACAGTTCGCTGCGCACTTGCTTGACTCCGGGGTAGGCCTTGAACCCACCGAGGGCGTACAGCTCGAACTGCGCGTCGTAGTCGCGGCGCTGCCCCGTCTTGAAGTCGATGATCACGATGGTGTCGGGGTCCGGCCGAGCGAAGGCGTCCACTTTGATCCGCACGTACGCGTTGTCCCAGTCCCGCCAATGCGTCTGCGACCAGTCGCGCGTGAACGTGAAGTCCAGCTCAGCTTTCGCCGTTGCGCTGTTGCGGAGCTGGAGGAGCTTCGTCTTGAAGTGGCCCAGCTCTTTGCCGACACCCTTCGTCGGGAGCTCAAGCAGCGAACCCTTGATGAACTTCTCCGCCATCTCGTGAATGCGGATACCGCGCTGCGCGGCGGCGCCCATCGGATCCGGTCGCTTCTCGATCTTGCTGTAGTAGATGCGGCGCGGGCACTTCCGCCACATGTTCCACGTCGAGTAGCTCCAGCTCTTGAGCTGGCCCACTCGAGTCGGAGCTGCCGCCGCCCGACCGCCTCGTGCTCTACGCGCCACGGCGAACCCCCAACGCGAGGAGGACGATCTCGTCGAGGCGCTCGTGCATCGCGTCGATGTCCCCGCGGTAGATGTTCACGCCGTAGTCGTAGGGCATCTCCCGCCACTTCTCGTCGCTCTCGTGCCCCGTGCTCGGGGGCTTCTCCCGCAGCACGTTCATGCGGAGGACGAAGCCGCTTCGCTTCTTCACCCATAGGTGCTCGTTCGGGTACCGGATGTTGGAGATCACGATGCGCGGAGTGGACATGCCGCGCGTGGCCTGGTTGAGAAAAACGTCGGGGTTGTAGCGGCGGAACTCCTCCGCGAAGTGCTCCAGCACCAGACGCGCGGAGAGCATGCCCAGCTCTGGGCGCGGTGCCGACTTCTCTTCCTGCGTCCCGTAGACCGCCTCCTGCGGCAGCCCGTACATGTCCATGATGACCTGCTTGAGCCTCGCCGCCGTGTAAACCTCTACGAAGCGGTGCTCCTGCGAGAGGTACTTGGCGGCCGTGGTCTTGCCACTACCGATGCCGCCGATCAAACCGAAGACAAGGTTCATAGCTCTCTCCTTGAGATCTCCGGCATGGGCAACGGATCCGGCGGAACCCAATGGCAATTCGGGCACCCGGGGTTCCCATAGAGCACACCCACGCCGATGTCGACCTCGTCGAACTCGAGCGCGTGACCACAATCAGGGCAGAGATCTCCGGGCCCCATCAGGCCGCCTCCCGCATGTCGTCGTACTTCTTCATCTGGCCCCACGTCGGGCCGGTCTCACCGTCGGTGAGCATGGGCACGTCGAACTCTACCGACTCCATCGCTTCGCGCAGCAGCTTCATCTCCGCACGTGCAGCCTTCGGGTTCTTGGGGGCGTTGCCGAGGAGCTCGTCGTGAATCTGTAGGTCGATCTCGCCGTCCTGCTTCACCGCCTCGTAGCGGATCATCGCTTCCTTGGTGTTGTCCGCGGCCGAGCCTTGGATCAGCGTGTTGATCATCTTGTAGGCGAAGTCGCGCCACCGACCCTTGATCTCGCGCGGAGGCTCACAGTAGAACACGCGCCCGCCCCACGTACGGGCGGGTTTGTCGAGCGAGGCGCGACGACGCAGGCTGTCTTCGAGACGCTTCACACCGGGGAAGAGATTCTTGATCGAAGTGCGAAGCAACCGGGCTTCTTCCACCGGGATCGAAAGCTGCTCGGACAGCGCGGGGATGCCGCGGGCGTAGATGATCGCGAGAACGATCGCCTTCACTACCTTCCGCGGATACCACTTCGCCTGCGGCAGGTTCAGCAGCTTGTTGAGGCCCTCGGTGGCCATCACGTGGAAGTCGATCTTCGGGTTCTCGCGGTAGAGCTTCAGAACTTCGCCTTCCATGAAGTGCGCAAGAATTCGGAGTTCCTGCTGCGCGTAGTCGCGAGCCAGCAGGATGCGGCCCGGCGCGGCGATGATGAAGTCGCGCATCCAAGGGAGGGGGCCGAGCAGCCCCTGCAGCTCCTTCGGCATCATCAGGATCTTTGCCTCGTCGTCGCGTGCGAGCGCAGCGTCGGCTTCGGCCTGACTGAAGCAGACCACCATCGGCTTGTTCGCGATATTCTGCATGTTGGGGCTCGACGAGAGCCGCCCTGTCCGCGCGCCCACCGAGCTGCGCTTCAGCTCGTTCTTCTGCCTGACTTGGTTCCAGTCGTAGTAGATCCTGCCCTGCGAGTCGACGAGGTCGAGCCAAGGCCGCACGTTGTTCGTGAGCGAGTGGCGTAGCGAGGCTCGGTAGCGCAGCACCGAGAACAGCTCGGGATCCTTCAGCACGATCTCGAGAGACTCCATCGCGGTCGAGCGCTTCGGGTTCTCGACGTGATCCGTCATGATCCATTCGTCGACGAGCTTGCGCTTGTCGATGGCGTCAGCGAGATCCTCGGGCGACCCGATGTTCAGGTCCGGCGCACGCAGACGGCGGCGCACCCAACGCTCGGCCTCCTCGGCGCTGTCCTCCCACCCGCGGATCGACTTCTCCAGTCGGGGCGCGTCGATAGGAACTCCGCGGCGCTCCATCCCGAGCAACACGGGCAACACGCGGCGCTCGCGCTCATAGGCCTTGGCCATGCCCGATCCGAGGATCCACGGCAAAAAGAGATCGTGGAGCTTCCGCGTGCGGACCACGTCGCCAATGGCGTACGGGGCAACGATGTTGCCCGGTGCCTTCCAGATGAAAGCGCCCCACTTCTTCTTGAGCTGGCGCGAGACGATCTTGTGCTTGACCAGCCACTCGCGCACGGCGTCGCGCTCTTCGGGCGGCATATCAAGGTGCTTCTCAGCGAGCTCCTTCAACCCAAGCTGCTGCTCGTTCGGGTCGTAGAGGAAGGCCTCGATGATCGAGTCGAAGAAGCCATCCCAGTCAGGACGCCGGAGCTGGAAGGCGACCTCCGCCACGTCGAGATCGAACTTCGCGTTGTGGAAGAGCAGCGGCCTGCCGCTCTTCCACACGCCGCGAAGCTTCCGCTCGGCGTCTCGCTTCGTGCAGTTGTTCCCGCCCGCTTCATGGCCCCACGCCATGTAGGTGGGCTTGCTGCCGGGCTCCCAGAGCGCAACGCCTACGGGCTCCGGCGGGTAGTCGGGCCGGGGCCGAATAGGTTTCGTTTCGAAGTCAATGGTGGTCGGAGCTTGCACTGCGCCTCAGGCAAGAAGCGGCCCCGTGCAGTGGGAAGGACACTGCACGGGGCCTAGGGGATCTGGCGGGGGTGGGACACCAGATCGCCCGTTAGTACTTCTCCCCATCATCGGCCGTGTGCGCCGTGCGCTGGCGACCGCCAGCCTTGCGAGGCGCTGCGCGTTTCGGCGCGGGAGCACCTGCTCGCTTCGGAGCGGTATTGCTCTGAGTCGTGGCGCGACCCTTCGGAGCCGAGCGACCCTTCGGAGCCGAGCGACCCTTCGGGGCCTCGGCCTCGTCGTTGTTGCTGTTCGGCAGCTGGTCGAGGTAGGTGTCCGCCTCGTTCACTCGCTGCTCCAGTACCGTGAGGATCTCCGAGTTCTGAATCAGCAGCGGCACCGAGCCGTTCGCCGTCTTCTGGAAATCGTAGGGCTCGAAGGTGATCTTGAACTGGCTCTTCGTGTCGGGCTCGATGCTGATACGCACTCGCATCATGAACAGCGGAACGCCGATGCCCTTGGTCACCTTGTTGGCGAAGCTCGAGTAGTTCTTGATCGAGGTGACCGGCAGCCGAATCATCGCGCCCTCGACTTCCTGCAGCACCCGAGCATCGAGTCGGTCTGCGGGGAGCAGCGCGAGGCGACGGATGTTCTTGCAGGCTTTCCCCTTGCCCCGCTCGGCGGTACCGAACGAGTTCGCCCAGCAGCCCGCGCAGGTGTCCGACGCGGGGTCGGACTGCAGGCTCTGCCGCTTGTCGCCGAGGGACTCGGGCGGAGCAAGCAGCTTCTCCTCGCGCGCGAGCGCGAAGCACTTCGGGCCGCTCGGGTTGTCGGCGTCGAAGGTTCCCTCGTAGTACGCGTTCTCGAAGGAGGCGCCGAGGATCAGCATCGGAGGCAGCTCTTCGAGGTTCGTGTCGTTGAACTTGAAGACGCCGTTCTTCGTGCCGATGTAGCCCCAGCCGCCCGCACCGGTGGCCGTGGCCGCGTCTCGCTGTGCGTACTTCGCAAGACGCTGCTTCCATTCGGCGTTGATCGCGCCCGCCGGAACCAACGACTTGTCGACTCGGGCGAGCGCGCGGGATTCGGGTACTTCTTCGTTCTGGCTCCGGGGGGTTCTTCGTGCGGCCATGGCGGGCTCCTTCTCAGTTGAACAGTTGGACAGACAGGTCATCGACTTCGACTTGCGTCTCGATGACTAGGGCAGCAGAAGCTGCGGCGAGGCCCGCAGCAGCCGTAGCGAGGAGACGCATCGCTGCGATGGCCTCAACACTTCGCCTCTCAGAGGGCTTCTGATTGTGGATCTCCGCGACCACCGCGACCGTAGACTGCAGCTGGTTTGCCCAGCTGAGAGCGAGATCCATGATGATGCGACCGGAGGACAAGCGCTGCCGCTTTGCCTCTTTCACGGCCGACTCCAACATGTCGCGCGCGACCGACTCACTCATCCGAGTGGTGGACGCAAGGCGCGCTTCGCGATCAGCGTTCATCAGGATCCTTTTGCAGTCTGTGATTCAGTGAGCGAGTGATTTAGGACTGCGACCTTACCACTCCGGGTGCGGGGGAACAAGCCCTCGTCGCAGGCATACAGGACCAAGCTGGTGCTGATAAGGAGCACCGCCACAAAGGCCTCGGGCACGCGGAGTAGAAAGCTCATTCGGGGCACGCGAGCGAGGCCGCGCGCCCCTTTGCCATGCCACCCATCACGCCCTCTGCGAGGTAGCAGGGTTGCGCCCGCCCCGGGAAGTGGATCTCGTAGAGCGGGATGTCGTCGACGGTGCCGACAAGCACGGAGCTGAAGACCATCGACGGGGGCTCCGCTGCGCTCGCATGCCGATCGAGGTACAGGAGGCCGAGGTAGATCAACGCGGGAACGAAGATAGGCCACCACCTCATTTCCACGGCCTCGGCGAAAACTCGTTCACATCCGACTCGTCCCACGCATCCTCGATCTTCCCGAGCACGTCACCCCAGCCAGCGGGGTGGTCGGGCATCACCCACTCGTCGCTCTCCCAGAGCGGCTGGTACACCGCTGCGTGTGCCCACTCGTGGCAGAGCTTGTCGACGGCGCAGAAGAAGCACCAGCCCAGTGCGATCGTGATCTGCAGGTGGTCGCCAATGCGCTTGCAGTGGCCGTGGCGGGCCCCACCCCGCAACTTCGCCACCACCCGTACTCGCACGGGCAGCGGCGTCGGGAAGTTGGCGCGCAGCCAGCCCTCGACTTGCCGGAGGGAGCCGCGGTTGGTCCGGGCCTCCCCGCTCACAGCTCGAAGTCCTCGTTGAGTTCAAGCATGATGTCCTGCAGCTGGCGCTCAAGGATCTCTTCCTCGCTTGGGCAATCGACGTACTTGTGCGCGTGCCGCCAACCGAAACGAAGACCGCGTCCGATCGTAGTCTCGAGCGCTTGGTACACCTTCACCTGCGGCAGCTTTGTCTTCTTGGCGGTCACGGTCTCGGTCTCCACGCCACCAACTCTTTGCGCCAGTACTTCTCTGGGTTGAACTTGAGTGCCGAGACCACCTTCCACCTATCCTCGTCGCTGACGTTGGCGTCGAGCATCACCTCGTTCGCGAACATCAGGGAATCGTCGAAGAGAACCGCCGAGGAATAGCTTCTGTCGCCCGCAAAGATCTGCGCGTCGAGGCGGCACGAGTAATCATGAATGAGTCCCATCATCGCGAGGTGATTCGGGTTACAGGAGAGAAACTGCCACGCCCAGTTCGGCACCGTCGCGAGGTCGGTGAAGAAGTTCGCGGGGATGTACATATGCGCCGCTCGGTGCTTGAAGTAGAGGGAGATCGTCTCGTTCGTCCGCCACAGCCCGAGCTTCGGGTACGGCGTCAGCTTGGCCCAAGAGACGATCATCGCGGCAACACCCCACGCTTCTTGAGCACCTCGTCGATCGAGTGCGCGTCGTGGTGAACGAGCTGGCGCACGCGCTTGAAGCGGCGCTGGATCCCGCGATACCGAGCCGCCGCATCCAGCACGAGCTCGCCGGTCGGCTTGTAGATCAGCTTGAAGGTCTTCACTTCGCCACTCCCTCCCAGCGAGCGCGCAGCGCCCGCGACATCGGAATCTCCTCGGGGTGGTGCGGGCCCAGCGTTTCCTTGACCACTTGAAGGCTGTTGCTCATTGCGACCTCCTCGTCCAGCTCTCGAAGTGCTCAGCCAGGAAAAGCCCGCACGCGAAGCACAGCACCTCGTAGTCCCACTCTCTCGCCCACGACGCCGATGTGCGCCAACCTTCGAAGTCGATCGGCTTGTCGCAGCAGGGGCAGTGGTCGGGGCGGAACGGAGGAAGGAGCGTGTTGACGAAGTCGCTGCTTTCCTCGATCAAGAGCCCGGTGTCGAAGGCACGCCCGTCGCGCATGGCGGCGGCTGTCACGACGTAGGAGCCGTCGCCAGTGTCGATGTGCGTGATCGTCCCAATCTGCTCGCCGTTGTAGGAGACCCGCGCACCGTCGAGCACACGAGCAAGCTCGGCGAGGCGAGGCTGGAGCGGCGGCGTCATCTCATCACCACCTTGTCGACGGCGCGGTTCAACGCGTCGAGTGACTCGCGCATCGCGCCCCACGGAGCCATACCCTTCATCGCCCGGTCGATGTTCTCCCGCACCATGTGCGCGGCCGTCGCGATGGCCGAGACGTCGACGCCGAGCTGCTCGATCTCCGACTCGTCGACACGACTCGTCTGCGCGACGGTGGCTGTCGTGATGCCGAGATCATGAACGGCTTGGACGAGGGCCCAAGTAGCGTCGTGCGGAGACCCGTGCTCGGCGGCCATGTTGCCCGCAGCGAGCGAGCGACTGACGTGCAACTCGATGCGCTGCTTCAGCGTGTCACTCATGACCGGTACGCCTTCGGCGTTACCGAGCAGCGCCGCATCAGATCGTAGAAGTCCTTGCGCTCTTTTCCTGCGAGCTGCGCCGCACGACTGACGTTCCCGCCCGACTCGCGCAACACGAGCTGCACGTAGGCAATCTCGAATGCGGTCTTCATCGCGCGGAACGTGTCGGTACCTTCGATGTGGATCCCGACGATCTCTTTGATTCTGAGTCTCTTCTTCACTGGTTGATCTCCTGCTCTGCGAGTGCCTGCCACAGCATCAATGCCCGGACGGCGGTTTTGAGTGCGAGGTCTCGGCGGCCCCCCTTGAGGATCTCCGCCTCTGCTACGTCGAGCTTCTCCTTCGAGGAATTTTCGAAGTGCTGGATCGTCTGGTCGACTGACTCGAGATCCACCTGTGCCTCTACGAGGCGCAGGAACGCATCGTCCGGGGCGACGGGCTGGTCAGGCAGTGCTGCGAGCACCTTCTCCAGCACGGGCAGCCACGGATTGTAGTTGCTCACTTCTTCGCGCCTGCCTTCGTCAGCGAGTAGGAGAACTTCGTGTCTGCCTTGATGCCGTCGGGCAGCGCACCGTCTTCGAGCCGAGCCTTGAGGGCGGCGCGAGCAGGGCGACGCTCCAGCAGATCGAACGCATCGTACGTCTTGATGTGTTCGTAGAACGCGTCCCAGTCTTCGACCGAGAAGACGTCGACCGAGCCGGGGGCGAAGGTCGCCACCTGCCCGGACAGCTTGCTGGCCTGACCGAGCTTCCGCATCTCGGCTGCTAGATCGCGAGCGATCTCGTCTTCGCGCTCCTTCAGCCGGGCGAGCACCTTCTCGGCTTCGCCGATCTTGCGGCCGTAGTCAAGGCGCTCCTCACGCAGCTCGTAGAACGCGTCGACCCGAGCTGCGAGCTTGCTCGGCAGGCGAGTGGCTTTCGGGGTGTCGAGGACGATCTGCTCGGGGATCTTGGGCATCGGAGGAACCTCCTTGTGTGATGCTAGCCACGTATCGACGTACCCACAAAGGAACTTGAGGCTGCGCAGAAACGCCTAGTACTTAGCGCCGTCGCTGGGGTTCTCTGCCTTCTTGCGCTTGACTGCCCGGGGCAGGCGCCAGAACCAGTCATCGCCGACCTTCTCCTTGACCACGTCGAGGGCCTTGGACGCCGCTTTCAGGGCCTTCTCGGTCAGGTTCAGCTGACTGCCCGCTGTCATGACTACCGCCTCCAGCACGCCCTTCGGGCTCTGTGCCAGCACCTGCCGCACCAATAACTCGGCGGCGTCTGACTGCGTTCGCTTCGCGGGAGCGGGAGCCTTGTCAGAGATCAGATCGTCGGCCTGTACGTCTGACCGGCCCTTCCACTTGAAGTCGGCGAGGTAGAAGCCGGCCGCGTCCTTCCCTTGGTCCACGATCTCATACTCAAGGCTCGCGCCCATCGGGGTGTCGTTGCCTTTCGCGTGAGCGAGGATGTGAACGGGGCCTACACCCTCTTTGAAATGCTTCGCAGCCGTGAGTACAGAGCGCGCGGTGCCGGAGAAGGCGATGGATCCTCCGGCTGCGTAGACCGCTGTGCCGGTGGCCGCCTTTCGAAGATGGCGGATCCCGAGCATCGTGGCGCTCTTCTCTTCGGCGAGCGTCATCAGCCTCGACAGCATGGGGCGGATCTCGTTGTCGCGGTGTGCGTCCGTCCCTTCGCCGATGAAGTTCATGATCGGATCGAGCACCAGAAGCACCGGCTTCACCTCGTCGACCATCTTCTTCAGAGGCTCGAGATCGTGCAGGCTCATGAACGAGCCCTCGGTGCCGTGCATCGTCTGCACGAAAAACTTCTTCGCGTCCCCGCCAAGGCGATCGAACCGGGGCCGAAGACTTCTCGATGGCGAGTTCTCCTGTGTGAGGTAGATGACGTTGCCCTTCGGGATCAACGTCTTGCCTAGGTCGCTCGTGCTGCGCCACGCCATTGGCAGCTCGTGGCCACGCGTGACCGCCGAACAGAGAGCGAGAGCGATCCACGTCTTCCCGACGCCAGGCGCTCCGTCGAGGAAGCAGAGCGTGTTGCGAAGGAGATACGGCTCCCAGAGACAGACGGGCGGCTCGGCCTTGATGTCTGAGACGGCCACGAGCCCCGAGCCCTTCTCTTCGGTCAGCTCAGAGAGATCGACCAGCAGCTCAAGAACCGACTCCTTGCCACCCCCTCGAGCGAGGAAGTCATCGATGCCAGTCTTTTTCTCCGGGTCAGGCAGGCGGAGCGCCGAGATCTTCGACGCTCCGCCTGTGCCGCGCGAGAGCACGCGCCCGAGCTCTCGCGCAGCGGCCCGAACATCCGCGTTGGTCCATGCATCCGCATCGAAAGCGATCACGACCTCACGGCCTGCGAGCGGCAGGTAGCGGAGATCGGGGAGCAGCTCTCGATAATTCTGCTCGTTCTGACTGGTGAAGTTCCAGACACCTTGGATAGACACCGCAGGAAGCCCCGCGCTCCAACACGCGTCGCCCTTGGGCACACCTTCGACAATGAAGAACGGCGTGTCGCGGTCGAACCAGAGATCCCCACCGTAACCAGCCGGGTTACAGTCAAGAATCGCCTGCGAGCCGATGGGGTTGACGTACTTGCGCGCCCTCCCCGTGTCATCCTTCGCTGGGCGGTCAGGGCGAAACTGCGAGTAGCACGAGTCAGTCTCGCCTAGATCCAACTCGGTTGGGGCGTAGAGTGGAATCACGAGACCCGGCGGGCGGAGCCAGCGCGGCGGTGCCTTCGTGCCCTTGAGTCCCCAGCCGGCCTCTCGAAACTCCTCGGATGATTCAAGCGACCAGTAGCCCCTAGCCTCTGCAAACTCCGGCAGCACAGCACGCTCAGTCAGGAGCTTGACGTGTCGGGGCTTCAGTCGATGCGGGCGCGTGCGACTGCGGGGCATTCAGTACCGGGCTAGTTGTTCGAGCGAAGCGAGAGTAACGTACGGCGGGTGAGAAAAGCCACCCCTTGATTCGCGCGCCAGCCTCGGGCAGCTTGACGCACCTCGTGCGACCTCTCGGCGGACGTGCTGGGCACACGGCTTTCGATGAAGGTCCGGGCGGGCTCGGCTTGAGTGCTGGGCCCGCCCGTTTCACCTCAGGGCGCGAGGGCTGAGATCAAAGCCTTGACGATGTAGATGGCCGTGCCAAGCACCGATGCCAGCACCACCAAATAGAAGATCCCTCCGAAAACGAAATACTTTTCATGCTTCTCTCCTCTCGATCAGTTCTCGAAGTGTCTGTTTCTCTATCCTGGCTTCTTTGGTCTTGAGCTGCCCGGTCAGCCACACGACATCCCAAGCGCGCGCGCCTTCGCGCACGAGTCGAAGCTGGTTCAGCGTACCGTCGGACCACCTGACCCAGATCTCGTCGCCCTTCCTCAAGCGGGCAGCTCGAAGACGTGGAGCACGAGGCGCCCGTTGAAGAGCAACACGGTGCCGAGATAGACCTCCGGCAGATCCTCGTGCTCGTGCCCGGTGCTGATGACGTGGAAGCGGCGCTGCTCCAGCTCTACGTCGAGGTCCACCCGCGCCCAGAGGCAGATCGAATCGCCCTGCGCCCCGACGTGGAGCACCTCGGCACCCCCGGGCATCGTGATCATCACGCGTTCGTCGTTGGGCAACTCGAATTTCCAGATGGCCTGCATGGGGCCCCTTTCTTAGGCGGCCGATTTTTCCGGCCGCGGTGAAAATTTCCTACTGAGGGGTTTAGCCCTCATCTACCTCCTCGAGCACGTAGTCCGCAGGTGGCTTGTCCTCGTCGTCGTTCCCTCCGTGGAGAACGTAGGCGCGCAGGCTCGCGTGCGTGCGGCTCGCAACGATCAGATCGTGCGCCGTAGCGAAGGCGGATCCGTAGTTCTCCCGGTCGAGCATGCCGTGCGCGATCGAGCGCTCGATGTCGGAGACCAGCCCCGACCCGATCATCGTCTCCAGCGCTTCGAGCGAAACGTCGCGGCGGCCGTCGGAGTAGTGCTCCAATCCGCGCACGATCATGTCGCGAACCTCTTCCGCGGTGGCCTCGTCCGGCACTTTGTAGGCGACGATGTCGAGCACGAGCGGGATTCGGATGCGAAGGTGCTTCACTCGAGGGGCTCCGGGTAGCGGGCGAGGTATCGATCACGAGCGATGAGCGTGTCGTACTGGTCGTCAGGGTCGAGCCGCACCAGCGCGTCGGCCTCGGCGAGCCGGGCTTCCAGGGCGGAGACGGCATCGGCGATGTCGTCCAAGTACGGTTGCAGCTTGTCGCCGTTCGCGTTCGGGTCTAAGTCTCGGATGCGGCCTGCCAGCTCGTTCATCGGCTCGGCTCCTTTCGTGCGGTGACACGAACAGAGGCACGGGCCGTAATCCGGGGCTCGTGCCGAGTGGAACCCACAGCACCTTTCGTGCTCGCCACCTTCGCAGATCGGCGTCGGCATCGCTCTTTCTCCTTCGCAGCGCATTCTGGGCAGCCGCCTAACTTCATTCGATACGGAGACCACGTTGGCTCACCGCAACGAGGACAACGAACCCAACCGCTCATAAACGGCTCGCGACTCATCGGCTCGGCTCCGCAATGCGCGCTCCAGATCCCACCCACGCTCGAACCCACCGCAGACGTTCCCGGTCCTTCAGCAGCTCGTCCAGCGCCGCCTCTACCTGCGGCCCCGTCACCCCCTGGCTCGGGTCGAGCCCGAGCTGCGTGGCGATGCGCGCCCACCAGCCCTCCATCACGCCGAGGTGGGTGCAGTCGGTGGTGGGATGGGCGAACAATGCTGTTCCATCGACGGTTAGCCCGGAGTGGGCTCGGTCGAAGCCACGCTGCTCCGCTGCGACAAGCTCGGCGAGCAGTGCCTCAGCACGATCTCCCTGCGTACTCCAGCGTGCGGGGTTGCAGATGCGTTCCATCGCTTCCTTCACGGGGCTGCTCATTTCGTCTCCTCGCTCTCGGCCTGCGGCTGGCGGGCGAAGAAGGCACGGATGGCACTTTCAGCAGCCAACGACGCTTCGCCCGGTGTCATGTTCGCTGTGCCCATCGCTTCGTCTACTGCGTCCACCAGCCCCTCCACGTCCACGGCGGGCTTGCCAAGCCTGCGCTCAAGATCGGCGAGTGTTGATCGACAATCTCGTAGCACGTCGCCGAGCGGTTCCTTGCGGTCTTGCGGCGTGCTGTGCTGATCGCCGATCCATTTGTTGATCCGCTCCACCAACCTCGCCACCTCACCCGTCTCGGCCACGGGGGCGCAGCGGGAGCGCAGGGCGCGGATCAGCGCACATGCTTCGCTGTGCGTCCGCACTGAGCCGACCGCCTGCTCGGCTGCCTCGATCGCTTCCAGCGGCGTCGTGATCGGCGGGGCGGGGACCGGCTGCGGGCGGTCGGCGGTGGTCACGGCTTCTCCTCCTCCCGGGATATAGTTGGATGACCTGTTCTCGCTGCCGAATAGCCAGTCCAGCCGCTCCCGATCTCGCCCCAGCTCGTCGAGCAGCGCCGCGAGGTCTTCGGTGAAAGCGCCTACACTTCTGGCTGCGGCGGAAAAACCTGCTTGAGCCAAGCGATCCACGAGGTCTTCCAGCCTTGCCACGAGCGGGTGGGGGGTGGTCATCGGCTCTCCACGCGCAAGTATGCATCGATGAATTGTGCAGTGATGCGCCGGCGCCCGTGCTCCACGTCGCAGACGTAGCTAGGCGTGAGGCTCATGTATCGCGCCATGTACCGAAGAGAGAGCCCTGCGCGCTCGCGCACTCGGCGAAGCTCTCCAGGCGCTGGAAGCGAATAGGTGCCTTGGCCTTTGCAGATTCCGCAGACGTGAGATTTCATCTTCACTTCTCCATCTCCTTGGCGAGCGCCCGGTCGAGCGCACTGACGCTCATCCACAGCGCATTGTCATCATGGTGCTGATAATCTTCCAGCACCGCGGCGATCTGCTCGGCACACCTCACGAGCACAACGATCAAGTGGGCATCCTCGGCCGGTACGATTTGCAGGTGCGATTGGATGTGCCGAGAAACCATCGGCGCGTCTGGGCGGCGCGTTACGATAGCCCCACCACTGGACGTTTTCGCAAGGCCCCATTCTACGGGCGGGGTTGCCTTTTCGATCAACTCCCGCAGCCGCTCT
>Ga0184629_10000619_pt1 | contig 15734 bp, 15 predicted proteins | sample PLM4_32_b1_FD_133158 | JGI IMG/M metagenome (GOLD analysis project Ga0184629, IMG submission 133158) | Groundwater sediment microbial communities from an aquifer in East River, Colorado, USA - PLM4_32_b1 | ecosystem: Environmental > Terrestrial > Soil > Riparian zone | place: USA: East River... | reverse complement strand
TTCTTTAGTTTTCAGTCGCAGTTTTCAGTCGCAGTTGACTCTTATAGTCTGAAAACTGCGACTGAAAACTGAAAACTATTTTTAAGGTACTTCTATTTCGTTAATGATTTTATTGATGATGTCTACCGAAGTAATGTTTTCGGCTTCGGCTTCATAGGTAATACCGATTCTATGACGTAAAATATCATGAACAACGGCACGAACATCTTCTGGAATCACATATCCACGGCGTTTGATAAAAGCGTAACATTTTGCAGCGGTAGCAAGGTTAATACTTCCACGCGGAGAAGCTCCAAAACTGATTAAAGGTTTCAATTCAGCCAATTTATATTTCTCTGGATAACGAGTGGCGAAGATAATATCAAGAATATATTTCTCTATTTTTTCGTCCATGTAGACTTCACGAACTGCTTCCTGTGCGCGTATAATTTGCTCCACAGAAACCACTTGATTTACTTTGTCATAACTTCCTTTTAAGTTTTGACGGATAACCAATCGTTCATCTTCCATTTTTGGATAATCGATAACTGTTTTTAACATGAAACGATCGACTTGTGCTTCTGGCAATTGGTAAGTACCTTCTTGCTCAATTGGATTTTGAGTCGCCAAAACTAAAAATGGTCGATCCAATTTGAAAGTGGTGTCGCCAATAGTCACTTGCTTTTCCTGCATCGCCTCCAGTAATGCAGATTGCACTTTGGCTGGCGCACGGTTAATCTCATCGGCAAGAACGAAATTGGCAAAAATCGGTCCTTTTTTTATCGAAAATTCATTTTGCTTAATGTTATAAATCATGGTTCCTACAACGTCGGCAGGCAACAAATCTGGAGTAAATTGGATTCTGCTAAAAGAACCATGAATAGCTTGCGAAAGTGTATTTATGGCCAATGTTTTTGCTAAACCCGGAACACCTTCCAATAAAATGTGTCCTTGTCCCAAAAGTCCAATAAGCAATCGTTCGACCATGTGTTTTTGACCCACAATAACTTTGTTCATTTCCATGGTAAGAAGGTCTATAAAAGCGCTTTCTCTTTCAATTTTTTCATTGATTGCTCTAATGTCTAAAGTCGTTGTATTCTCTTCCATATTTGTATTTTTATAACCTTAATTTTTACGTCTTGCTTTTGATGGTGCAAATTGAATTTTTTTTTAGACGTAGGATGTTAAAAAATGGTTAAAACTTCGACCAATCCCCCAATTTTAAGGTCGAATTATGATTCTATTTGTCTATTTTTAAGAACTTAAAAAAATAACCATCAAAATCAGAACTTTCACCCCTAAATCATTAGAGGGCTGTCACTAAATAAAAGGAACAGTATTGACAATTTAATTTAAAAAAAAATAAAGCAATAAAAAATAAAACTATGACTAAAACACCTTTTTCCAAGATAATTGCCGGAACTATGACCTGGGGAATTTGGGGTAAAAACCTGGATAAAAATCAAATGATTGATTTGATGAATTCATGTCTCGAAAGTGGCATTTCGACCTTTGACCATGCCGATATTTATGGGAATTACACTACCGAAACTGCTTTTGGAAATGCCTTTGGCGAAAGCAAAATTGACAGACAAAAAATACAGTTGATATCAAAGTGTGGCATTCAACATAAAAACAAAAACAGAAGCCAAAACATTGTTGGCCATTATGAATATTCTAAAGACTATATCATATGGTCCGTTGAACAATCCTTACAAAATTTACAAACTGATTACTTGGATCTTCTGCTTTTGCATAGGCCTAGTCCGTTGATGCAAGCCGATGAAATTAACGAAGCAATTGAGAAACTGAAAACCGACGGAAAGATTTTAGATTTTGGTGTTTCCAATTTCACACCAAGCCAAACTGATTTGATTCAAACAAAAACTAAAATCAATTACAACCAAATCGAATTTTCTATCACGCATCTGGATCCAATGTTGAACGGAAGTTTAGACCACATGCAAACCAACCAAATTACACCTATGTGTTGGTCACCACTTGGAACCGTTTTCAGGAAAGACGATGAACAATCACAACGCATAAAAAAGCTGGCAACAGCACTTTCGTTAAAATATAATGTGGCTGATGATATTATATTACTGGCTTGGATTTTGAAACATCCAGCAGGAATTTTGCCTGTTTGCGGAACTTCAGACAAGACTAGAATTGCCAATTTAATGCAAGCCACGGCTTTTGAAATGGAATTGCAAGATTGGTTTGCACTTTGGATTGCCAGTACGGGAAATCCTGTTCCTTAATCGTTCCAATGGCAGATTGCGGACTTCAAAAGAAATTCTTTAAAATTCAAAAATAATTTCGCCAAAAAAAACAGCTGAAAAATACAGCTGTTTTTTTTATATAAAATCGAAGTTATGATTATGGCTTTAAAACCAAAGCTTGACTGCCCATATCGACAGCTGACCCATTGACCACAACAACGTTTGCAATTGTTTTTTCTGCATACAACGAAGCCGGATCAGGTGTTAAAGTTACTGTATATGTTCCTGCTGGAATCCCATTTAATTGAAATACTCCGGTAGTTGCATTAACAGGTGTTGAAACAGGAACACCTGCCACAACAACTGATGCAGAAACCGCAATTCCAGTTGGGGTAACACTGCCCTTTATAACTCCCGATGTAGCCGCTGTAGAAACCCTGATAACGGGATGCAAGTTATAAATACCAGATGAACCAGCTTGAACAACGACAGAGTGCTCCACATCCAGATCCAATAAAAAATCGTAGGTTGCTCCTGAAAGCAAGGTTTGGTTAACCTGCAATTTCAATCCAGATTGCTGTGCGCTTGGGGTATTCAAAGTTTTAATTGTGTCATCATTAAGCTTTACTGTATTCCCATCACCAAGCACCAATCGAACTTGTCCCAAATATCCTGAAGGAACCATCTTATCAGCTAATAATGCGCTAACTCCCCCAGTCAATTCTAACAAATTATAAATTTTACCTCCGGCAGGAATATTCCCAATACTTACCCATCCTTGATCGTCTGAGTTTGAATTACTCTTTATCATAATATCCCTCACATCAATATTCACTTCTTTGTAATCGCCTGGGGCATCAGACAGTCTTACTGCGACTCCCGATGTTCCAGTAGAATCATTGCTGTTGGTACATCCCGTGAAAAACAGGCTCAACATTGCCATCGCAAAAAAGCCTAAAGTGCTTAATTTAATCTTTCTCATAATTTTTTGTATATTTCGTTTTTAATAAATTTGGTTAATTTAGAACGCAGAAAATTTCAGTTTAGTACGCTTTTAATACAAACTTTTCAATATCAACAATGATTAACAAACGTCTTCTTATCAAAAACTTACTCGCTCACAATGATGAGAGCAGTTTCTATGATAAAAAACGACAGTTGAATTTGCATTCCAGAGAAGGGAAAGCAAAGTTTTTGAAACACATTTGTGCATTATCCAATTCTAATCCTACCAATAATTCTTATATAGTTGTAGGCGTTGAAGATGAGAACAATCAAATTGTGGGAGACGATTTTTTTGATGATAGCCAAATTCAGAATTTAGTGAATGCTTTTCTGGAAAATCCACCAAAAATTCAATACGAAAATGTGCCTTTCCCAAATTTACCAAAGGACAAAGTCATTGGATTGGTAACCATAAAACCCAACAGCAAAACTTCCTATTTCAAAAAAGGAATCCATACTATTCCTGCTAACAGTATTTTTATACGCCGTGGCAGTAATACCATGCCAATTGAGGGGAAAGTTGAGAAAAATTACCAGAATACGGAAACCGTTATTGGGATCGAAAATAATTCGAGAAACAGTATCGAATATACTCTGGATGGCGTGATTGATTTTATGAATTTTCGCCACAAAGACATGGCACCGAAATATAAAGTTTTCAAGGAATTATTTGTTATTTGCTGGGCTGGAATTGCCAAAAGATCGAGAGCTAAAACCTATCTGTCCAGAGTGGATATTGAATTAATAAACGAGCAAATAAAGCTGTTTTATTCAGCTCAGGATGTGGTTGAAATCACCTATGACGAGGATACTTTTACCATTATTGAATATGTTCCTTTGGGCTTGAATGACAAAACAAGCTACTATCCACTAGAACAACAAACGATCCATTTTCATGATAATGGCTATTATAAAATTGATCGGAAAATACTTTTTCAGCCTCCGGAATTCAACCGAAAAATGTTGTTTCATATTTACAATTCAAACATTGCATTACTCAACAAACTCCAAAAAGGAATTAAATTATCGGATCGGGAACACAAAGATTTAGAAAATTTACCTTCAACTTTCATGATTTGTTACCTCAACGGCTTTGAAGAGGCCAAACAAAAACTGATTGATGCCAAACCGCTATTAAAACCGTTTACGCAAGTATATCTTTCGTTTAAAGAAGCGTTACGAATTTTGAGGAAAATGAAGTATGATGTACCTTGAATTTGATTTATTAACATCGTTTCAAGCCAATTAATTGAACAATGCTATTATCCAAACAACGACATCGTTTATTACGTGACATACAAAACTGGTCATTAATAGCAATAAAGTGAGTAGTGCATTCATTTTGTGTGTTTTTTTTGTAAAATTAAATTAATTAATCACATCAAACAATCACTAAATATAGTGATATTTCGAAAATAAAAAATAATCATTATTATAACGCAAACCTTAGATAATTATTTAATTTTTAATATATATGAGTAGCCATTCGCGATAAAAACATTCTAAAAACCAAGAATTTATTTTAAGAACACTTTCTTTTACTTTTTACATAAATAATTTATTTTCGAAATTCTATCTTTTAAGGTATTCACAGCTGCTCATTAAATGCCATAAATAAACCGTTCAAAAAAAACAATTCAATACCTGTTTTTCTATTATTTTTGTAAATAAACAACTTGATAGCTTCCAAAATGAGAACATTAGTTATAGGCGACATACACGGCGGTTTGCGAGCGCTGCATCAAATTCTGGAAAGAGCCAAAGTTACCCCAAAAGATAAACTCATTTTCTTGGGAGACTATGTTGATGGTTGGAGCCAATCGCCACAAGTAATCGATTTTCTGATTGAAATGAAAACCACTCATGAGATCGTTTGCATTCGAGGTAATCATGACGAATTATTGCAGGAATGGCTCAATGAAAACAAAGACAATTTGTTGTGGTACAATCATGGCGGGGAAGCAACGGTTTTGGCTTATGAAAAAGTATCTTCTGAGACTAAACAAAAACACATTAAATTCCTTCAATCTTTAGATAATTATCATCTAGACGAACAAAACCGGTTGTTTATTCATGCTGGTTTTACCCACATGAATGGTGTTGCTTATGAATATTTTCCCAAACTATTTTACTGGGATAGAACACTCTGGGAAACCGCATTGGCATTAGACAAGAAAATGAAACCTGCTGATCTATTGTACCCAAAAAGATTCATTCAATACAAAGAAATATACATTGGTCACACCCCCGTTTCCCGAATTGGAGAAACTATTCCAGTACGTATGGCTAATGTTTGGAACATAGATACGGGAGCCGCATTCAAAGGGCCACTGACTATTCTAGATGTAGAAACGAAAGAATTCTGGCAAAGTGAACCTTTACCCAGTTTATACCCAAATGAAAAAGGACGAAATTAAATCAAAATACTATATTTGCATTAAAATTATTACTTGTTTTTATTATGAAAAAAATTATTACACTTGTGTTTTTGGCGTCTTTTGGTTTAACAAATGCACAACAGGCTTTTAAAGGAAAAGGCGATACTAAAATTAATATCGGAGCTAACATTCAGGATGGTGGATCAGGAATTCAAGCTTCCGCAGATTTTGGTCTTGGAGAAAATTTTTCTTTCGGATTTGTTTCTAATTACTTATTAGGAGTTGATGAATATTCTGGTTTTTACAATGGTGGCTCAATACAATATTATGGAGAAAAACCAGCGTTTATAGATCGTTTTGACGCTAAGTTTAGAATTAATGCTAATTTAGGAAGCGTTATAAATGTGGACGAAAAATTAGATATCTATCCTGGATTAAGTTTAGGATTGAAAAATTTTGGCGGTCATGTTGGTGGTCGTTATTTTTTTACTGAAGGATTTGGTGTATTTACGGAACTTGGATTTCCAATTGCAAAATATGGAGATAAAGACGAATTGTTTTACAATTTAAACAACCAATTCACTTTCAGCCTTGGAGCTTCTTTTAACTTATAGAAAGGCATTTGTTCAAAAAAACTACACTTTTCTCTAAGTTCTCGAAAAGAGGTATAAAACAAAAAGACCATTTGAAATTTAACTTTCAAATGGTCTTTTTTATTAGAAGAAATCAGATTTACAAATCAAATTTGATTCCTTGTGCCAATGGCAAACTTGTAGTGTAGTTGATCGTATTGGTTTGTCTTCTCATGTAGATTTTCCAAGCATCAGACCCAGACTCACGTCCACCTCCAGTTTCTTTTTCTCCACCAAAAGCTCCACCAATTTCGGCTCCGGAAGTTCCAATATTCACATTAGCAATTCCGCAATCCGATCCTACTACAGATAAGAAGTGTTCTGCTTCACGCAAATTGTTGGTCATAATGGCAGATGATAATCCTTGAGCAACACCATTCTGAACATCTAAAGCATTTTCTATAGTTCCAGAATATTTTATTAAATATAAAACTGGAGCAAAAGTTTCGTGTTGTACGATTTCGAATGAATTATCAGCTTCTGCAATTGCTGGTTTTACATAACAACCACTTTCGTATCCTTCCCCGGAAAGTACGCCACCTTCTACAAGAATTTTTCCTCCTTCGGCAACTACTTTGGTTAAAGCGTTATTATACATATCAACAGCAAGAGTATCGATTAGCGGTCCAACATGATTGTTTTCATCTAATGGATTTCCTATTCTTAATTGTTTGTAAGCCGCCACAACAGCATCTTTCACGGTGTCATAAATACTTTCATGAATAATCAAACGACGTGTTGAAGTACAACGTTGTCCTGCAGTTCCTACTGCTCCGAAAACAGCGCCAATTACAGTCATTTTTATATCAGCATCTGGAGTTACAATTATAGCATTGTTTCCACCTAATTCTAATAATGATCTTCCTAAACGACCCGCAACTGCTTGTGCAACAATTTTACCCATACGAGTTGAACCTGTTGCAGAAATCAATGGTACCCGTTTATCGGCAGTCATTAATTGACCAATTGTATAATCCCCGTTGATCAAACAAGAAATTCCTTCTGGAAGGTTGTTTTCTTTAATAACTTCGGCAATGATGTTTTGACAAGCTATTCCACACAAAGGCGTTTTCTCTGATGGTTTCCAAACACATACGTCACCACAAATCCATGCCAATGCTGTGTTCCAAGCCCAAACCGCTACAGGGAAATTAAAAGCTGAAATGATTCCAACAATTCCCAACGGGTGGTATTGCTCATACATTCTATGTCCTGGACGTTCTGAGTGCATTGTTAATCCGTGTAATTGACGAGATAATCCTACCGCAAAATCACAGATATCAATCATTTCTTGTACTTCACCATAGCCTTCTTGCAATGATTTCCCCATTTCATAAGAAACCAATTTACCCAAAGCTTCTTTGTTTTGACGTAATTTATCTCCAAACTGACGAACAATTTCACCACGTTGTGGTGCTGGCATCAATCTGAATGTTTTGAAAGCTTCCGTTGCTGTCTGCATTACTCTTTCATATTCAGCAGGAGTGGTCGTTTTTACCGAGGCTATTAATTTTCCATCTACTGGAGAATAGCTTTCCAAAATTTCTCCTGAAGAAAAATGATTGATCCCTGTTGAAGTCCCTTCATTTATGGTTTTTATACCCAATTGTGCCAATGCCTCTTTCATTCCAAATTGTTCTGCAATTGTTATCATTGTAACTTTTTTATTAAAAATTGTTATATTTTTTTGGTAAAGATATTATTTAATCACGAAATTATACAATAATCAGCATATAAAAAATTTATACAATCAATTACATCCATTCTTTTTGGCTGAAAATATAAATAAAATAATCTATACAAAGTTAAGGATAGTATAGTACCATTTTTTGCAAACGACGGTTTTTAGGTTTACTTAGATAAGTGCCAATTCAATTTTAAAAAAAATTTAAACCATTAAGAGATTAAGATTCATTAAGCATTAAACCTTAACAAAACTTAATCTCTTAATGGTTATTTTTTTTGTCTTTAAATTTCATTGTTTAACCAATGAAAACAACAGAAAATCGAGAACTACTTCGCCTCTTTTATCAAATAAATATAGACTGGAAAGTGATCGCTAAAACCAATTTCGGTAGCGGAATGTCGCAAGGGATAACCTTTGTATTTTCCACTTTTTTGTATTAAAAAGGATTTATTATAAATTCCAGCTTTCCAATATTGAAAAGACGCATAGTCCTTTTGCAGAAAGGATTCGGAAACCATTATTTGGTCAAAAATATCCCAAGAATCCCGAAAAGCTATTGTTCCCAGACCTTTATTCGCCATTTCTTCAAACGGGTTGTAGATCCCAAATTGAGGAACGGACGCCTTATTTGCTTTGGCACCAAGAGCAATTTTGACACTATTGTTAAATGGGCTGTCGTTTAAATCTCCCATCGTTATCACCTTGGTCTTAGGATTTATACGTTGCAAGGAATCAATTATTTTTCTGTTTAAAGCTCCTGCAGCTTCTCTAAAAGGGCTTGTTTTCTTTTCTCCACCAGCTCGAGATGGCCAGTGATTGACTAGAATATGAATTTCTTCACCATTCAAAAAACCAGTTACCAAAAGTTGGTCTCTCGTAAACACGCGATAATTTTTGGTGCTGACTTGTAATTTATCTTCGGTTTCAGAAATGTCTGAAGATTCAGTTTTAGCGTCGGCGACATTATTTTCTACCTTATTATATACATACAGCGGAATATTGACATAACTGCTGGGTTGAAACTGTTTTTTTTGATACAACAGCGCAACGTCAATTCCTCTTTTGTCTGGGGAATCAAAATGAATGATGCCATACTCTTTTTCTATTAATTTTGGTTGTTTAATTAAATCTTCCAGAACAACTCGGTTTTCAATCTCGACACCACCAATAAATGTTGGAGAATTGGAGTTTTCGGCAGAGCCAATTTCCGATAAAACATGGGCCAAATTTTCTAGTTTTTGACGGTACTTTTTGATGTTCCAATGCTGACTTCCCGAAGGCGTCCACTCCTCGTCATTGGTAATCGGATCATTGATGGTATCGAACAGGTTTTCGAAATTATAAAAAGCTACTGTATGAATTACAAAAGTCTTCTTCTGGGCATTGGTTTTGCTCATTAAAAAGAATACAAGTAGGATGAAATAGACTAATTTGCTCATTTTATACTTTATAGAATTGGTTGGCGTTATGTAAAAATAGTAAATTGATTACAATTTTAACCTTATTTAGGAAATGCCTATCTTTGTTTTTATCTTTTACGATTTAATTTATCTAGAAAAAATAAAGCATGAATACCAATCCATTTACTTTTATGACAACCAAATGTATTTTGTATCAATTTCTATTGCTTATTTTTGTTTTACAAACAGTCAACAGTCAATCCCAAATTAAAATGATTACACCACCCTATTTACAAAAAGGAGATACAATCGCTATTGTGGCTACAGCCCGAAAAAACATTGACGACAATCTAAAACCAACCATAGACTTATTGCATTCTTGGGGTCTGGAAGTTATAATAGGAAGCAGCATCGGATTAGACCTTAATCAACTAGCAGGTACCGATGAACAACGCGCAGCCGATTTTCAAAAACAAATGGATAATCCAAATATTAAAGCCATTTGGTGTGCACGAGGTGGATATGGAACGGTAAGAATGATTGATTTATTGGATTTCACCAAATTCAAACAAAACCCAAAATGGATTGTTGGTTTTAGTGATGTAACCGTTTTACACAACCATCTTAATACTATGGGTTACAAATCTATTCATGGCACAATGCCCGTTAGCATAGAAAAAACGGCCCCAGAATCCATAGAAACTTTACGGATTGCCTTGTTTGGAGAACCTTTAAAATATGAAATTGATCCCTTCCCAATGAATCGTTTTGGCAAAGCTTCGGGTGAATTGGTTGGTGGAAACTTGTCTATTTTATATAGTTTATTGGGATCTAAGTCGGCTATTGATTGTACCGATAAGATTTTATTTATAGAAGATCTGGATGAATATCTCTATCATATTGACCGCATGATGCTGAACCTAAAACGCAATGGTTGTCTGGAAAGCATCAAAGGAATTATTGTGGGAGGAATGACAAAAATGAAAGACAATGATATTCCTTGGGGGAAAAACGCCCTCGAAATTATAGAAGACGTTACCAAAAATTATAATATTCCTATTCTATACAATTTTCCGGCAGGACACATTCACGACAACAGAGCTTTGATAATGGGAAATATCGTTCGCATGGATGTAAACGGGAATTGCAATACGGTAGTTTTTGAAAAATAAAATGATTTTTGATTTTTGATTAACGATTTTTGATTGCAGATTTTTTGAAATAAGAATTTTAGAATCCATCTAAAAATAAAGACTAAAAACTTATATTTTAAATTCTTATATTCAATTTTTTGTTCTCTTTTTTCTAAAATCTAAAATCAACACTCTTAAATCAAAAATCTCTATGGCCGAACACAACGAACTGGGAAAACTAGGAGAAGAACTTGCCGTAGAATACCTTCGGAAAAATGGTTACGAAATCCTGGAAACCAATTGGATTTTTCAGAAGGCCGAAATTGACATACTCGCCAAAAAAGAAGAAACACTTGCTGTTGTAGAAGTAAAAACCCGTTCGTCCCTTGAATTTGGATTGCCTCAGGATTTTGTAAAACCAAAAAAAATACAACTTTTGGTCAAAGCCGTAGATGCATACGTAAACAAAAAAAATTTGGATATTGAAGTTCGTTTTGACATTATCGCCATCCATAAAGAAGGGAAATCCTTTGCAATTGAACACCTTATAGACGCTTTTTATCATTTTTAGTGAAAATTTAACAATGTTATAATTGTAACAATTTGTTTTTATCTATATTTGCAGAGGTTTTTGACACGAAAACTAAGTAGAATCTAAGTACTAACACCTAACCACATGAAAACCGTATCTTCAATTGTAGAAAATTATATTAAAACAAAGCCTTTTTTGTTAAATGCATTGTCACTTGGAATCATCAATTTGACCTCTTTGTCCCGAAATATTATGACCGAATTAGAAAGTGAATTCGGGAAAGAAGTAAAACAAGGCGCTGTAGTAATGGCACTAAAAAGACTTACAGAGGAATTGGATTTTCGATTGAATCACAAGATCAACAAAGTCATTAAAAACATAGGTGAGATAACGGTACGTTCTGCATTGACCGATTATACGTTTGCTGTTTCAGAAACCGTTTTGAACAAACAAGCCGATTTAATTACCGACATCAATTCATCGCCTGATATTTTTTATACCTCATCCAAAGGTGTAAATGAAACCAATATCGTGGTAAGCAGCAGCGTCAATCACTTGGTTGAAAAACATTTTGCTACCGAAAAAATGATCCAGAAACTGGATAATCTGGCATCAATTACGGTAAAATTACCAAAAGAAAACATTACTGTTCCGGGAATTTATTATTTCATATTTCAACGTTTGGCTTGGGAAGGAATTATTATTAATGAAGTAATTTCGACTTCAAATGAATTTACGATTTTAGTGAGCGAAGACGAAGTAAACGTAGCTTTTAAGGTAATAAAGGATTTGAAGAATTAGAAAAATCAGTTCTTTAAAAATTAGAAAAACCGTTTCAGCACAGATTGTTGAAACGGTTTTTTTTGACGGTATTATAACGTATTTACAAATTCATTCCTCCCGAAACCTCTATGCGTTGTCCATTTACCCATTTCGCATCATCTGTGCACAAAAAGGCAATAACACTTCCAATATCATCGGGTAAACCCACTCTTCCCAAAGCTGTCAAAGAAGAAATGAGTTGATTTAACTGTTCGTTATCGCGAACTACACCACCACCAAAGTCAGTTTCTATAGCGCCCGGCGCCACAATATTTACTCTGATTTTTCTTGCTCCCAATTCCTTCGCCTGATATTTGGTTAATGTTTCCATAGCTCCTTTCATACTGGCATATGCGCTATATCCCGGAAATGAAAAACGGGTAAGTCCAGTTGAAATATTTACAATTCCTCCACCATCATTCATTACTTCCAAAGCTTTTTGAGCCAGGAAAAATGGTCCTTTGAATTGAATATTGACCAAATCATCAAATTGAGATGTTGTGGTTGTCGAAAAACTTTCGTGAACCCCAATACCTGCATTGTTGATTAAAAAATCAATTTTCTCTGTTCCAAAAGTATCTTTTAAAGCAGTTGTTACTTTTTGAAAAAACAAATCAAAACTACTTACCTCAGCAACATTCAATTGAATGGCCACTGCTTTTTGTCCCAATTTTTCAATTTCAGCCACAACATTATCTGCTTCCTCTTTTTTACTGTTATAAGTCAATACAATATCAAGGCCTTTTTTGGCAAGATTCAAAGCCATATCTTTTCCTAGTCCGCGGCTTCCTCCGGTAACTAATGCAATTTTATTATTCTTGATTTCCATGATTTTTTGTTTAAAATTATAGAGCAAAATTAGTTCTGAAGTAAAGTTTTCCAGTTGCAAATATCAATCCAGAGTTTGCGAAATTCAAATCAGGACATTTAAACCCTAAAAGACAATGGAGACAAAGTCGTTTGCTTTTTGAAAAAATTAGAGAAATGTGCCAACTCTTCAAAACCGAGTGAATAGGCAATTTCTGAAATGTTCCAGTCGGTTTCTTTCAATAGAATCTTGGCTTCATGAATCAATCGGTCACTGATTAACTCGGTTGTGGTTTTACCTGTGTTTTCCTTTAAAACTTTATTGAGATGATTGACATGAACGGCCAAACGGGCAGCAAAATCTTTGGCCGATTTCAATTCCAACCGTTGATGCGGAGACTCAATAGGGAATTGTCTTTCGAGTAATTCCACAAATAAAGAAGATACCCTCGCTGCCGAATTGTGCTTGGAATACAAAGCGGTTACGGGTTGCAACTTTTGTCCAAAATGAATTAACTCGGCCACATAGTTCCGAATCAAATCGTATTTATAAACATAATCCGAATTGATTTCTTGGTGTATCTTTTTAAAAATCAAATCAATTGCGTCTGACTCTTCCTGCGTCAGCTGAAAAACAGGATAGCCATCCGTTTGAAAAATAGGCAGTTTATCCAAATCTATTCCACTCTTGTCCTTGGTCAAAAACTCCCCGGTGAAAACACAAAAATGACCCGATTGCTGCGTGTCCTGCGGAACATAATTATAGGGAATTTTGGGTGTCGCAAATAGAAGAGCATTCTCTTCAATGTCAATTGTTCGGTCTGCGTACTCCACTCTATTTTTGCCTCGGATCAAGCTAATTTTATAATAGGCTCTTCGGTCATAAGGCATAACTGACTTTTCCTTTAGTCTTTCATAAAGCTCTTTGATACTGAAAACATTGAAATGTCCAATTTCTTTTTGGATACCATTGGACAATAATGCGTTCGGTTCTGTATTCGAGCCACCCGAGATATCTTGGTAGAACTCTTCTATTGATTTTGCTTTCATTGGGAATGAATTTGTAAAAATCAAATATAGGGAATAAAATGAAAATCCAAAGTAACTACCCCCAATCTCTTTCAATTACAGTTTTATCATTGTGTTTCCATCTATTATCAAAGCAATCTCTTATCCCACATAAAATCATCAACCTCCTGTAAAAGTACATGAGTTGGAAACTTAGGATGTTTGGCATTTATTATATAATTGTACTCTTGCGGAACAATTGCTGATGGAACCTTTAATACCAAAGATTCATTCGAATTACACCATTTAGAACCCATCTCTTGAAGTTCAAGATAAGCCTCCAATGTTTTCCAATGTTCTGGCAATTCGCTAATTTTAATTTCTTTGATTAATGATTCATCAGTTATTCCAATTATCAATAATTTATAAGGACTGGAAATATTAATATAAGATCGATGCACAACCATTTCTAAAGTAGACAATGATCTGCTACTGCCGGCATAAATTACAAATTCATCTTTTTTATTCCATCTATTTGATACACCGGAAGCATGTAAAGAATGAGAATATTTTTCTCTGCAAATTTTAAAAACTTCCATCGATTAAATAGTATCACCATATTCGATAGCCGTTAGTCTATCGTCAATAAATTTGATACCTGTTATAGTATCCAAGAAATCCTTAGGAGATTTATTATCCAGAAAGTAATTTTCTGAAAGCAACCATTTATCAAAGTTCTCCTTAGTTTCAAAAACATCAATTCCGTGCTCATAAAGAGAAATTAATAAAATAAGATGTTCTTTGATATTGTCTTTTGATATGCTTTCGGGCTTTCTGTAAGCCCTCAGTGTTTTCGAATTAATATTCAACCAACTTGCTATTATTTCATCATTTAAAGTTGTTAATTCTTTAAGATAATTGAAATAATTCCAATTCACATTATTCTCTCTTATAAAGAAAAGTACCTTTGTAAAATTGCTAATTTCAGGAATTTCAGCAATATTTTCTCTTCTTCTATTTTTTACTAAAGTTGCCATAAATTCTTTTTATTAAATATAGGTAAAAATTCTTTATTAGCGCGGTAATTTTACCTTAAAATATATTTGATCTAAACATAATGTTTTGTTTTTCAAGTTATTTGGTTTTAATCTCAAAAGTTTATTTATAAGTTAAAGTGTAAATCACTCCAAAAAACTTTCCTCTACAGCACTATAAGTATTGCAAAAAAAAAATACCTTTTTTACTCCCCTCCCAACAACTCCATCAATTCCAAAGCTCTTCTGGTCGACTTCACATTTTCAAAAGTCAACAACAATCGTAAACCAGCTGGCGTTTGCTTTTCTTTCATTACACAAATATTGCTGTGGGTTTGCACAAATTGTATCACTTTATGGAAACGTGTAGAATGGTAATAATCGGATTGTTGATTGGATACAAAATAGCCAATCATCTTGCCTTTTTTCATCACGAGTTTCTCGATTCCCACTTCTGTAGCAATCCATTTGATACGAATACTGTTCATTAGGGCAAGTGCTCTTGGAGGCATTGGGCCAAAACGGTCAATCAGTTTGTTTTGGAAAACAATAAGTTCCTCTTCGTTTTTCACGGCACCCAGCTCATTGTACAAACTCAAACGCTCAGTGACATTATTGATATATTCATCTGAAAACAACAACTCAAAATCAGTGTCGATTTGCAGGTCTTTTACATATTCCTTGGTTTCAATATTATTTTCTTCGGGATATAAATCCTTGAATTCATTTTCCTTCAATTCCTCGATGGCCTCGTTCATGATTTTTTGGTAGGTATCAAAACCAATATCGTTGATGAAACCGCTTTGCTCTCCTCCCAATAAATCTCCAGCTCCACGAATTTCGAGATCTTTCATGGCAATATTCAATCCGCTTCCCAACTCGCTGAATTGCTCCAAAGCCTGAATTCGTTTTCTGGCGTCTTCGGTCATGTGGGAATACGGCGGACAGATGAAATAACAAAATGCTTTCTTATTGCTACGCCCTACTCTACCTCGCATTTGATGCAAATCAGACAAACCAAAATTATTGGCGTTATTGATGAAAATGGTATTCGCATTCGGAACGTCCAATCCACTTTCGATAATGGTGGTCGCT
>Ga0184629_10000618_pt1 | contig 15737 bp, 12 predicted proteins | sample PLM4_32_b1_FD_133158 | JGI IMG/M metagenome (GOLD analysis project Ga0184629, IMG submission 133158) | Groundwater sediment microbial communities from an aquifer in East River, Colorado, USA - PLM4_32_b1 | ecosystem: Environmental > Terrestrial > Soil > Riparian zone | place: USA: East River... | reverse complement strand
TATAAAAAGGTAAACAGTTTTGCCAACTACCGTACATCGTATTGGAGAACGCTGACAGACTATCCCTATTTAGCAGATTTTTTTGGAGACGGAACTGCGGCTTCTTATGTGGGGTATGTACCGACCTTTGATGGTGATCTAAACGATTATAATGCCACCCTTGGTTTTAAGTCAACGAAGAATGGCTGGAGTACTGATCTAAGTTTGACTGTCGGAGGCAATAGACAAACCTATACCGTCAGAAATTCACACAATAGAAATACAGCTAATGTAAGAAATCCAGACACTTACCTTGGCGATCTCGATGGCGATGGGGTTGTGGACGCTGATGAAATGGTGCAAGGAAATTTAAAATACCTTGAAAATAGCCCGGTTACATTCCGTGCTGGAGGAACCCAGTTTAATCACATCGTAGGGAATATCGATATTTCTAAAGCACTGTCAGACAAAGTGAGTTTGTCTTTTGGATCAGAATTCAGATCTGAAACGTTTGAAGCGATTGAAGGTGACGTGGCTTCCTATGAAGCTGGGGGAGCTGATTCTTTTGCAGGCAATAGTGCTGAAAATTCTTTCATATCGAACCGGTACAACATTGGTGGATACCTGGGATTTGGTTTTGATATAACGGAAGATTTTCTAATAGATGCAACCGGCCGTTATGAGAACTATAGCGATTTTGGAGATGCCTTTGTATACAAATTGAGTTCTCGCTATAAGTTTGCTGACGACAAGGTTACCATTCGTGGTTCTTATTCCACAGGGTTCAGGGCACCTTCGTTACACCAGATTTATACACAAAAAGCACAATACAGCTTTGTACCGGGACAGGGTATACAAGTATCCGGTTTGGTAAACAATGTATCGCGGGAAGCTAACCTCTTGGGTGTTCCGAAACTTGATGCTGAAAAATCCACCAACTTCACCGTTGGTATAGGGGCAAAGCCAACTGATAATCTCAGCTTCACATTAGATTATTATAACATAAAAGTTAAAGATAGAATTGTGTTGAGTACGGAGATCGGACCTAGTGGGGACCCGTTGCAGGAATTGGATCAAATCTTGACCGCCAATGGCATCGGGTCTTTGAGTTTCTTCACGAATTCAATGGATTCTAAAACCTCGGGTATTGACCTGGTAGCGGGTTATAGAAATCTGGCATTAGGATCAGGTACCGCAGCGATCAATCTAGCGGGAAATTACACCATTGAAAATAAGAGAGATGGTGCAATTACTAACCCAACCATTGTTGAAGATGCTGGTCAATCCGTTTTGAATGAAACGCAGGAGGCATTGCTCTTTACTTCCCGTCCTAAGTTCAAGGCAATTTTAGGGATTGATTTCAGCATCAGTAAATTCACCTTCTCCTTAAATAACACATTGTTTGGTCCTACCAAATTCAGAAATGCAGGTATGAGTTCTGATTTAAGGATTGAGTTTCAGACTAAATTGGTTACTGATTTGGGCATAACTTATCAGATGAATCCTAAGACAACCGTTGCCTTCAACGTCAATAATCTTTTTAATGTGTTGCCAGAATGGAAGTTTGTGGCGTTGAATGCAGCCGGGGAAAGCTTGCTTACGGATACTACCCCGGTTCCAGGTTATTTTGGTCTAACTCCCATACAAGTTCAATCTAACCTCGTCACTTTCAATCAGCGGTATCCAATTGTTACCTACGATGGATCTCATTTTAGTCAGTTGGGAACAATGTTTAACCTGGCAGTAAACATAAGATTCTGATTGAGGAGTTGAGGAGTTAGAAGCCTGCCTGCCGGCAGGCAGGTTGAGGAGTTGAGAATTTTTTGGCTCTTCTGCATGAATATATGTTGAGGAGTTTACTTGCTTCTCTAAGTGTGTGTATTTATTCGAAATAGTATGCCGCGGTAAAAACTACGCAACCAGGCAGAAGAAGCACAAAGTATCACAATGAAAATCCCTTTGTGATACTTTGTGCCACAGCTGCATTTTTTCCATAAGCAATGACATTCAAGAGAGAGCTAATCAAATGTTAGGTAGGCTTTTGAAATTCATTAAGAGTGGACTAGTAATATTCTTAGCAATGCTATCCACTTTATCTTGCGATAAAAAGCAGCTTGATAGATTTGTTTCAGTTGATGGAAAAGCTCAGCACATTTTAGACTTGGGTTCGGGTGAGCCAGTGGTGGTGTTCGTCACAGGTTTTGGCAATGATCTCTCAGTTTACAATCGTGTTCAGCCTGAGGTATCGCTGATGACCCGTACAGTTTCATATGACAGAGCTGGCCTTGGGAAGTCTGAACTTTCAGATTCCGCCAGGACCCTTGACCGTGTTGTTTTTGAGCTGAATGAAATCCTGGAGAAAGAGAATTTCAAAGCACCTTATATTCTGGTGGGTCATTCTTCCGGAGGACATATTGTCCGTTATTTTACGCATGTACATCCAAAGAAAGTTGCCGGGCTGATATTAATAGATCCCAGTGTTGAATACCTGGATGATGAATTCAGAAAACTAAAGACCGAAGCAGAAATCAAAAGCTATGATAGCCTCTATGAATACGGCAGAGATCCCTCCTGGACGGAGGGTCTAAAAAGAGACGCTGATTATTTTAGGAAAAATGAATTGACAATGAAGAAGACCAAATTCCCGGATAACATTCCTGTTACGGTTCTCACCGCGATGGGTGGAGGAGAGTCAAGGTTTCCTTTTTTAAGGGGCGTTAATCAGATAAAACTAGAGCTGCATAAAAGATGGCTTACGGAAGCACCGCAGGTTAAACATATTATCGTACCAACCAGTGGTCATCATATTCAGTTAGATCAACCGGTGTTAGTAATTAAAGAGATCAAGTCTATGATTGAGCAATTGGAATCAAATCAACTCACTAAGAAATAAAAAGACCTGCTTCTTTAGCCTTTGACGTGAAAAAAAATAAAAAAAATGAAATTGCTTATTCTACTCCTGCTCATCAGCGTAGTGGCAACGGGCCAGACCACCTTTCTACCAAAGAAAATTGGGAAATCCGAAAAGTATTTATTCTACCTGCACGGCGCAGTCGTTACTGAACTCGGCAATAATGCCATTAATCAATCTGTCCCCGAGTGGGGCCCTTACGAGTATCTCAATATATTGGACTCCTTGCAAAAGCGTGGTTTTAATGTGATCAGCGAAAGAAGACAAAAAGGTGTTGACAATTCAATTTATGTCAACAAAATATTGAAGCAACTTGATAGCTTATTAATGGCGGCAGTAAAGGCCAACAATATAGTCATTGTCGGGGCATCAGCCGGATGGGATATTGCTTTAAGAGTATCATCGAGGCAAAAAAACGAAGCGTTAAATTTTGTTATTATGGGAGGTTGCTGGCCTGAGACCTATAAGGATTATCTCAATACAGAATTATACGGTCACTTTCTTTCTATCATTGAAACCACTGATCCACACGGTACCTGTTACAAACTTTTTGAAGGGAGAAAGCATTTGAAAAGTTATAAGGAAATCAAACTCAACATGGGCCTTAGTCATGGATTTATTTATAAAGGCTATCGGGAATGGATAGATCCCATCGTAACGTGGTTGCAAGAAAGATAACGTATAAACGGAAGCGTTAACAAAATCATTGAAGGCCTATTTTTTTTCTCCGGGATTGTTAAGGAACGGCTTCAACAAGTCAATAGGAACTGGAAAAATGGTAGTGGAGTTATTTTCTGTTGCAATCTCACGCAAGGTTTGAAGGTACCGCAGCGTGAGTGCACTAGGTTGATCGCTCAGAATTTTTGCGGCATCTGCTAGTCGTTGGGACGCTTGAAACTCTCCTTCGGCAGCGATTACTTTCGCACGTCTTTCGCGCTCTGCTTCAGCCTGCTTAGCCATGGCCCGTTGCATTTCCTGTGGTAAATCAATCTGCTTCACTTCAACGGTAGAAACTTTGATACCCCATGGCCCTGTATGAGAATCAATAATTTGCTGTAACTTCTGATTTATCTTTTCCCGTTGCGACAACAGGTCATCAAGTTCGGACTGACCTAAAACACTTCTCAGCGTTGTCTGCGAGAGTTGCGAGGTTGCCGTAAGAAAATCTTCGACTTCTAAGACGGCCTTCTGAGGTACAATTACCCTGAAGTAAATCACTGCGTTTACTTTAAGGGAAACATTATCCTGCGTTATAATGTCTTGTGGAGGAACATCCATCACTACGGTACGGAGACTCACTTTTACCATCTTGTCAATTATCGGAATGAGAATTACCAAACCCGGCCCCTTGATTCCACCAGGAATCAATCTACCGAGACGAAAAACAACACCACGTTCATATTCCCGAAGAATGCGGATTGCATTGGCAAGAATAATAATCGCTAATACTATGATTAGCACGAATTCTAATGCTATTATTTCCATACCTTGATTAATTGTCATTTAATTTATCAGTCATTGATGTACTCCACCAGCAGTGTCAGGTTCTTTATCTGGGCCACGCGGACTCTTGCGTTTTTGTTTATCGTTCCTGTAAGCGATTCAGCCTGCCATATTTCTCCATGAACCCAGACAGTGCCTGCAGGGTTCAGGGTTTCTAGTGACTCACCGGTCTCTCCAATCATCGTTTCCAAACCGGTAACAGGTTTTGACCGTTGGGCTCTCAATCCAGCCCCTAGCACAAAGACAAAAAACAACGCTGAAAGGGTAACCGAAGAAATGATAACACTCCAGGATATTCTTTTAAACTCTATTGCCGCATCTGTGCGAAGCAGCATCATGGAGCCAAGCAATAGGGAAATGATTGCTCCTATGGTTAGTACTCCATGGCTTGCAATTTTTATATCTAGTACAAACAAGATGATGGCAAAAATAATAAGCGCCAGGCCTGCGTAGTTCACCGGTAAGGCGTGCATGGAATAAAATGCCATCGTAAGACAAATTACGCCTATAATGCCAGGAAGGATCGCTCCCGGATTATAGAGTTCAAACAATAAACCATAGAGCCCCAGGAGCAGTAATATGTATGCGATGTTGGGATCGCTTATCATATCGAGAAATTTTTCAAACGTTCCCATTTCTAAGAGTTCAATGCTTGCATCGCGGGTATGGATTATGCTTGTTCCCGAAGTTGTCAGAACCGTCATTCCGTCTATGCGCTGGAGTAGCTCCTGCGTGTTTCCTGCAATAAGATCGATAACATTCTTTTCGAGTGCTTCTTTCTCCGTGATCGAAGTACTTCTACGCACAGCTTCATCTGCCCATTGTGCATTACGCTTTCGTTTTTCCGCAATAGAACGGATAAACGCTGCCGCATCGTTCGTCGCTTTTTTATTCAAAATAGTATCCTGTGAACCCTGCATATCAATGGGATGCGCGGCACCGATGTTTGTTCCCGGAGCCATCGCCGCTATGTGGGCCGCCAGGGTGATGAAAACTCCTGCCGAGCCAGCATGTGCTCCCCCGGGAGAAACGTAAACAACAACTGGTACCGGAGACTCCAGCATATCACTGACAATAACGCGTGTTGATTTTAGTAAACCTCCAGGAGTATTGAGGTGAATAACCAGGCAAGCCGCGTTTTCGCTGGCAGCCTTTTCAATGCCGCTGTGAATGAATGCCGCTGAAGTGGGATTAATGCTTCCGTCAATTTGCAGGGATATTACTTTTTTTTGTGCAAAGAGCAGTGAAGGAATAAGCAATATGAGAAACCAGGAAATGCTTTTCATAGAGGAGTTTTTTCCGTTTGAAAAATCCTTCTTTCAATCTTTTACGGCTGTTTATAAAGTCCGAAAACAAAAAGTTTCGTCATTGCGAACAAAGGGTAGGCAATGCGTAGGAGTGAAGCAATGACGAAGTCTTCATTTTCTAGACAGACTTTAATTGATAACACGTCACTGAATCTACCGAAATCCGGGAGGAATAGCAATTTTATATTCGACTGAATTTTGTGTTGTACTGCTTTGAAAAACTTCCTGGTCAGGATGATCAGTCGGGGTTCTTAACAACTTTATTTTTTATCGGTTTGAGGGTGCGGAGGTAAGCGTAAATCGCTTTAAGGTCAAAATCATCCATACCACCATAAGTGGTCCACGGCATTACGGAATTATTTTTACCGGGATTGTATTGGTAGCCGTCGGGCGTGCGGTATTGTATGAATTTGGCGAGAAAGACTTCTTCTGTCCATGTACCAATACCGGTTATACTGTCCGGCGTTATGTTGGCGGACCGTACCTTAAATCCATTAAGTCGAAACTCCTGACCTCCGGAAAATGCTTTTTCTTCCAACAGATTACTCTTCTCCATCGGGGTATGGCAGTCCATGCAGGCGGCTATATTGACGACGTATTCTCCATATTTTTCCCGCTCCGCATACGGTGGCCTTGAATTTTGCTCCAATGTATTTTGAGGGAGCGATGGGACAACTGTACGGAGGGAAACCCGCAGGTCACGTGGTGGTACCTCGTTCGCTATGGAGGGTAGTGTGCGAAGAAATGCCAGAATAGAGAGTGCATCGTCATTGGTCATGCGGCTGAAATGAGCATAAGGCATTAAAGGGTAAAGCGTATCTCCGTTCTGGGAAATGCCTTGTGTCATAGCGCGAACCACTTCCTCGTTGGTCCAGCTACTTATTTTGGCAGGTGTGATATTGCGGGAATAGACCACACCAGGGATACCCCGAAAAAAACGATCAAATTTTTGGCCCCCCATACCTTCGGTTCCGCTGATTACTGGTCCAGAGAACAACTTGTAATCACGCTGGCTATGACAATACAGGCAACCCGCTACATTTAGCGCTAAGTATCTACCGCGTTCGACCTTGTGGCTAATGGAGTCGGCAATCAATTTTTCGTTGGTATCTTCATCGACCTGACGTTGACCCGGACTCTTTTTCCCGCAACTAATACTTCCGGTTCCAAGAACCACAATCAACATCAGGGAGTACGTCATATTCCTATGAGCATCCATGTCATAGGTACACCATTATCCTAAAAGAAGTTCTTCATCCTTCTGATATATTTCGAGTTTTGAAGGTTGTTTCTGGAATTAGCCTAGGATAGTAGTATGCCGGAGGATCAAAAGTGTTAAAACTCATCAAACCTTACATCCGGAGGAAAATCTGGCACAAATAAACTTTCGGTTTAAGCTTTCAGATTAATTTTCCGCCGGATTTATACCATCCTATAAATCGTCTATCGCCCTAAATAACAACTGCTATAAATGGAAAATGGGGATAAGAAAAAGAAAAACATTCAAACGGTAGTTGGACTGATTGCTGGCATAGGTAGTTTAATTCTGGTACAACACTTTTTCTTTAATACCCCTTCCTATGACCAGGCGATGATGCAGGCGGCCAGTGAAATAAATAAATCTTGCCCGATCATGGTTGACCGGGAAACACGGCTTGACAACGCGGTTGCCCTCCCCGAGAATGTCTTTCAATACAATTACACACTCGTGAATATGGAGAAAGCGACCATGGATATAGAAGGATTGCAGAATAATCTGAGGCCCACGGTAATAAATTTTGTAAAGACAAATCCCGACATGAAAATTAATAGGGAGAATAAAACAGTGATGGCATACTATTACAAGGACAAGAATGGAGAGTTCCTATTCAAGATTTTAGTTACACCGTCCTTGTATACAAATTAGGGAGACAATACTATAACAAATAGGTTACTAAGAGAGCCAACGCGATAGCAGTAATACAAATAGTAAAGGAATAAAATATATGAAAAAAGTAAAGGAAGTGTTGATCAAAGGTGAACTAGCGAAAATGGTATCTATGGCAGGTATACGGGTGAAAAATTTCCGACTAGACGACTTATCTACGCAACCTGGAAAGAAAGGAATTCCCGAAGCGTTAGCAAGACTAGTGGCAAAGGGCATTACGACTGACCGAAAAGAGGACCACGCAAAACAAGCAAGGCCTGTTTATAAATTTTGCTTTGACTAGAACCGGAATAGATACTTGTAATAGTGTTCCTCCCAGTTTTTAATTTTTTCCGGGGAATGGATAATTCCAAGAAACTTCCTTCAAAAGATATAATCATTGCCAGGTGTAGTGTATTGGCAAACTTTTTAAGTCCATTGCTCGGCGCTGGCGTCAAGAGAGTTAAAATACATCGTGACGTATCTAGATAACATATGATAAATCGAATTTTACTGATCGTTTTTACCATTGGATTCATTAATTCGTTGGAGGAAAGCAAAATTGAGTGGAGTGACAATTCCACGTTAACAATCGAAGACTTCCAGGCAGAGGCACCGAATACGGGTACCATTCAAACCGTGCAAGGTCATATAACCATTGAATATCAATTCAAGAATTACGAGCTCATGGCTTCGCAAAATTTTAATAAGAATGTGACTTGTTATTTTTATCGGGAAGCTTCATGGATAGACCCGGGAGAGAAGAATACTGGTCGGTTATTGAGATACGCTCAGACAATTTTTGACATGAACGAATGGCAGGCAAGAGAACTAAGGAAGAGATTTAGAGAAAATAGAAGTCAAGTTCTGGCGGGAAAGCATAGCGAACTTTACGAACAATTGACAACGGAATTTGCAGGCATTCAGTCACAATACTCAAAGGATACAGACTTTGGTACAATTGAAGAAAAACAAGTCGAATGGGAGGAGAAGATCAAGAATAATCTAGCTGATCTTGCAGATTATTGTAAACAATGCAAGCCAGTCAAAAAGAAAAAATAACGTGATATGGAGGAAGAAAATCTAACGGAAGGAGAGTTAAAGAAAAAGGCATATTTGGCAGGTTTACGTCTGAAAAATTCTGGACTAGACGCAGAAACTATATATGCAAGACTTGAAAAGCAAGGAATTCCTGAAGCGTTAGCGAGACAAGTTGCTGAAGATGTAATGATTGAAAGAAGAAGGGAATTTGTAAAACAAGTAAAGCCAGCTTATAATTTTGCTTTGATTAGAATTGCGCTAGGTGTATTTGCCGCGATTATTTCAACAATCATTTTTCCTGGACACATTATTCTTCCCGCAGGACTAATTGTGGGTGGAGTAATTTATGCTTAAAAAAATAGACGAATAGTTGAAACCACCTTGGTATCACGCTCACTTTGCCGTATTCCTTTCAATCTCCTTAAGATTTTCCAACTTTTTATTTCGAAGGAATCCATTGATATCTTCGAAGTGTTCTTTAATCCTTTTATTACCGAATTCAAAAACTTTAGTGGCCAGGCCATCCAGGAAATCGCGGTCATGGGACACTAAGATCAACGTGCCGTCAAAAGCTACCAGCGCTTCTTTGAGTATATCTTTTGTCTTAATATCCAAGTGGTTAGTTGGCTCATCAAGAATTAATAGATTAACAGGTTGTAAAAGGAGCTTTAGCATCGCCAGCCGCGTCTTTTCGCCTCCGGAGAGAAGTCTTACCTTTTTATCGATGGCATCTCCGCTAAACATGAATGCGCCAAGCAAGTCTTTTAACTTAGTGCGAATATCACCTTCAGCAATCTGATCTATAGTTTCGAAAACAGTCACGTCTTCATCAAGCAGAGAAGCCTGATTTTGGGCAAAATAACCAATCATGGAATTATGCCCAAGCTGAAGTTTTCCATCAAAATCTATTTCACCCATGATGGCTTTGACCAGCGTAGATTTTCCTTCACCGTTTTTTCCCACGAACGCTATTTTCTCGCCGCGTGCAATGGTGAGGGAGGCATCTCTAAAAACGACATGATCACCGTAGCGTTTCGTTAAGGCATCAATGATAACCGGATAGTTGCCAGAGCGCGGTGCCGGTGGGAATTTTAAGTTCAGGGCGGACGAATCCACTTCATCCACTTCAATGATCTCGATTTTCTCTAACATCTTCACCCTGGACTGCACCTGCAAAGTCTTTGAGTATGTTCCTTTAAACCGATCGATAAATTGTTGTATATCAGCGATTTGCTTCTGTTGATCATCAAATTGCTTTTGCTGCTGCTCACGTCTTTCTTTGCGCAATTGCAAATAATGGGTATAGTTCGTTTTATAGTCGTAGATGCGGCCCATAGTAACCTCTATGGTTCGATTGGTCAGATTGTCAACAAAGGTCTTATCGTGACTAATGACAATCACCGCTTTCGCATTGTTGATTAGGAAATCTTCCAGCCATTGAATGGACTCTATGTCCATGTGGTTGGTCGGTTCATCCAGCAGGATCAGATCAGGCTTTTGTAAAAGGATCTTTGCGAGTTCTATCCGCATACGCCACCCACCACTAAACTCTTTTGTGGGTCGGGCAAAATCAGCGCGCAAAAAACCTAGCCCCATCAGCGTCTTTTCTACTTCCGCATCAAAGTTGATTTCTTCAATAGAATAGTATTTTTCGCTTAACTCTGAAACCTGCTCTATGATTTTAGAATATTCTTCCGATTCATAATCGGTACGGGTTTCCAACTGGACATTGAGTTCGTCCATTTGCTTTTTCATTTCCAGTGTTTTGGCAAAAGCCTTTGAGGCCTCCTCGAATACGGTTGCGTTATCTTCTGTCAATAAATGTTGTGGCAAATAGGAAATAATAGCGCCGTTTGGTGCCGATACTTTTCCCCTCGTGGGCTTTTTTACGCCCGCAATAATTTTTAATAAGGTTGATTTACCTGCCCCATTCTTACCCATCAACGCAATTCTGTCATTCTCATTGATGTTAAAAGTGATGTTACTAAAAAGGGCCGAACCGTTAAACTCTACCGTCACTGCGTCAACTGAAATCATGGAATCAAAAATAAGGGGGCAAAGATATTATTATTCCATGAATGACGAAACCGGACCCCATTACCGATTACTTTTTATCCGTCTTCCGCCGAAGTTGTATTATTCGCTTCTTAAGGATTGTACTGGATTTGAAGTCGCAGCTTTTATCGATTGATATCCCATGGTAATCCATGCAATCAGGAATGCAAAGCCTCCCGCCAATACATAAACCTGTATCCCGATCTCGACTTTAAAGGTGTAATTCTTGAGCCACCAGTTAACCGCAAACCAGGCCAACGGGCTGGCCAACAGAAAAGCAATGACAATTAGTTTCCCGAACTCTTTCGAAAGCAAAAGTACAATGCTGCTCACCGATGCGCCCAGCACTTTGCGAATTCCGATTTCCTTGGTTCGCTGCTCGGCAGTGAAGGCTGTAAGTGCGAACAACCCAAGACACGCAATGATGATGGCCAGGGCTGCAAACACGCCAAAAGTTTTGCCCAAGCGCTGTTCGTTGGCATACATCCGGCTAAAATCTTCATCGAGGAAAGAATACTGAAAGGGTTGTCCGGGAGCCATCGCCTTCCACGTTTTTTCTATGGACTGGATAACGTTCTTCGTGTTCTTTGCTTCAAAGCGGAACGCAACATTTCCATCACTTCTTTGCAGGTATAAGCCTAGTGGTGTAATGTTGCGCTTTAGGGATTCAAAATGAAAATCCTCCACGACGCCAACTACCGTGTAAGAACGTATGGAGTTAACATCGGGTGATCCATCAGGGTTGTTGCCGGTAAAGGTCGAAATTTTTCTACCCAATGGATTTTCTATAAATCCAAAGTTCTTAATCGCCGATTCATTTAACACCACCGCAGAAGAATCGGATGGGAACTCTGGTGAGAAGAACCGGCCAGTCTTAATTTTCATACCCAGCGTTTTGACATAATCGTGATCGACCTGCCAGGTCTGAAGGCCCACCATGTTTTCCTGCGTAGGTTGGCTGCCTTCCGGCCAATGTGTATTATCACTACGCCATGAATCGACGGGCAGAAAACCTGTGATCGTTCCGCTCCGTATGAAGCTGTTCTTTACTATTTCGTTTTTGAAGGCTTGCATATTATCGCGCAATGCATAGGCATCCTGGATAATGATGACCTGATCCTTTTCGAAGCCAATTTTTTTATGCTGAATATAATTCAGTTGGCGATACACCGTGATGGTGGCGACGACGAGGAATATAGAAATCACAAACTGAAAGATAACCAGGGAGCTTCGGATAAGACCGCTCTTCATCCCCAGGGATACCTGCCCCTTCAGTACGTTGACGGGCTTGAAGGCTGAAAGAAAGAAAGAGGGGTAAAGGCCTGCCAATACGCCTACGACAAGTGTGGCTAATAAAATCATCAAATAAAAATTCGGTTCCGTTAGGGGAAGCGAAAGTGTTTTTTGAGAGAGGTCATTGAATACGGGTATGAATAGATAGGCAATTCCGATCGAGAGAAGAAAAGAGAATAAGCTCAGTAAGAGAGACTCGGTTAAGAACTGTCTTATCAGGTGTGACCGAAGCGATCCCATGACTTTGCGTACACCTACTTCCTTTGCCCTGTTTGAGGAACGTGCGGTGGAAAGGTTCATAAAATTGATACAGGCAATCGCTAAAATGAAGAGGGCGATGGCTGCGAATAAATAGACGTAGGTAACATCTCCGTTCGCCCGGAACTCGGCAGTAAGGTCAGAGTGCAGGTGAATATCCTTGAGTTGCATTAACGTATAGTCTAGCTTATTGCCGGAAGCCTTAAATTTTTCTATGCTGAATTCTCCGCCCAGTACCTGTGCAGCTTGAGGTCCCATATATTTAGCAACGAAGGCCGGAAGTTTGGATTCCAAAGCCCTGGCATCAGCGCCTTCTCTTAGCAGCAGGTACGTATTAAAATTGTTACTCAGAAAGTTGGTGCTTTTTGCTTCGTCCAACCCACTTAGAGAGATGAGTATGTCAAAGACAAAATGACCAGTTCCGGGCATATCTTGATAGACGGCGGTTACTTTCATGGCGAGGCTATTGTCCATGATAAGCGTTTGACCTAGCGCACTTCCTTGTGGAAAAAATTTGAGGGCTATCTTTTTGCTGATAGCAATGGTATTGGGATCCTTTAATGCGGAATTCGGATTGCCTTCCAACACAGGAACGGTGAATATTTTGAAGAATGTGCTATCTGCCCATATGACATTGTTTTCCTTTATGTTATCGGCAGTTTCGCTTTTCTTTACGAGGTAGGAGCCTCTGTTCCTAAAGCGTACAGCTGATTCAATTTCCGGATAGTCTTGAAGTAAAGCCTCTGCTAGCGGTGCCGGCGCGACGGCCAATTGATAATGATTGCCACCAAATTTAATCTCACCGTTCACCCGGTAGATGCGTTCGGCGTTTGCATGATGCTTGTCGTAACTCAGCTCATTAAGCACAAACAGGACGATTACCATACAGGCAGCAATACCGGTAGCGAGTCCTGCAATATTAATGAAGGTATAGAAGCGCTGCTTGGATAAGGTGCGCAATGCGATGGTGAGATAATTCCGAAACATATTTTTGGGCTTTTGATTTTCAAGGAGTAAAGTTTGATGCTGCGTTTCACGTAAGCCTGCAGTGTTACCAAAGGATCTCAATACCTCCTGATAAGCATCGATGAAACGGGCACCTTTAGCCAGTCGCTTCTCCACGGCAGAGCAGACATGGTCTATCATTTCTTCCTGCAGACTTTCCAGCACGAGTCCACGATAGTGCAGGTCTTTAATGATGTAACCGATTTGATCGTTGGTAAGCTGAAGCATTATTGGGCCATTTTCACTTGTAAGACAACAGACATCGTCTTTATGAAATCAACGAATTCATTCACACGTTCTTTGGCCAGCGCTTTTCCATTCGTGGTAAGGGAATAGTATTTTCGCACGCGCTTACCAATGCTGACCACCTCGGTCTTTAGCACACCCTCGGCTTCCAGCCTGTGAAGGGTAGGGTAGAGCGCTCCTTCGGTGACCAGGATTCTCCCAACCGATAGCTCTTTTACAAGCTGGGTGATTTCGTATCCGTACATTTTTCCATTGTCTTTCAGTACTTTAAGAACAATGGTTTGAAGTGTTCCCTTCAGGAGTTCCGGTGAATGCATAAATGATTAATACATAAGAGATTTATGTATTAGACTAGAGAATCAAAAGCCAGGTTGCACCGGAATTAAGATTTCTTTCAATATTTATTATTCATTCCGTAAAGTATCCACAGGGTTTGCTTTTGCAGCTTTTACGGTTTGCGACAGGATGGTGGCTAGGCCCAGGACCATCATCAGCAAGAGGCTTACGATAATTTCCGATATTCCGATGGGCATCTTATACTCTTGCATTCTCAAATAAAGTTTATCAAAGAAAAGGTAGGTCAACGGAGTGGCAATGATGGCCGCTATCAGCATGAGTTTGGTAAAATCCCGTGACAATAATGTCGTAATGGTTAAGGTGGAGGCGCCCATCACTTTCCGGACGCCAATTTCTTTGACCCGGTTTTCTACAGTAAAAACCACCATACCCAGCAGCCCCAGGCAGGAAATTGTGATGGCAAGAATACCCAGAAACCCACAGACCTTGATCATCGAGAAGTGGAATGAATACGCTACCTCAATTTCATCGTCAAAGAATTTTGAAAGGAACTTCGTTTCTCCACCAAACGTCTTCCAAACCGATTCCATTTCTGTTATTGTACCAAACAAATCACTGGACGTCACTTTCATATTCGCTACGTTGAATTGACTTGCATCATACCGGAAAAAGAAACTTCTGATGGGTTCCCGCAAATGCATATAGTGAAAATTCTTCACCACACCAATGATAGTAACATCCTGATTACCGGACAGCACAAGGGTCTGGCCAATAATATCTCCCTGGTTAGTAATTTTAAATTCTCTCAAGAATTCCTCGTTCACGATAACACTTCTTGAATTTGCCTTAGCCTCCTCCTGAAAGTTTTTACCCGCCAGTAATTTTAGATTGAGATTATCCAGGTAATGGTTGTCGATAAACATTTGAAACACTTCCGTGGAATCATGGTGTTCCGTGTTCTTTACCCAGGTACTCGAGGAGGACTCCGTTCCCATAATATGGGATGACATTGAAAGCGACTGTACAGTTGAAAGTTTAGAAAATTCATTCCGAAAGATCTCCGGGTCTGTACCTTGTAAATCCACATCCAGGATATTGGCCTGATCAAAACCAAAATCGTAGCGAATCGTCTGACGATATTGGCTGAATATAATGATCACACTCATGATGAAGCCCAGTGACAAAGCAAATTGTATTACAAGTAATGTTTTCCGGAAAGTGAATTTGGCAGGGCTACCAGTGGACTTACTTTTCAACGCCTGAATTGGACTGAGTTTCGAAAAATAGAGCGCAGGTACAACGCCGGCGGCTATTCCTACAAACAGTGCAAAGAGTACAAAATACAAGATGGTTCGGAAATCGGGCGTCAATTCAAGGCCTTCTTGTCCCCCAACAAGCATAGAAAGAAACTCTTGCCTAATGACAGTGAATATCGCGCACGAAATTCCCAATGCAATAAAAGTAATGATCACCGTTTCCAGGATGAACTGCAAAAAAATCTGGTTTTTCTGACCGCCCATTACTTTTCTGATTCCTATTTCTTTCATACGCCTCAACGCACGGGCAATGGAAATATTGGCGTAATTGGCGCAGGCCGGAATTAAAATCAGAAGCGTTAAGAAGATAAAAAAATAGGGAAACTGCCAACTCGGCCCCGGCTGATTGCGCAAATCGATGCCGGGTACGATATCGTTCATGGCCTGAAGGCTGAAAGAGGCCTTGAAATTTTCTTCTCTTGAATATATCTCATTGGCCAGGGAATTTAAATAACGTTCGATTTTCTCCTTTGACGTCTGATCGGGGAGGAGCAGGTATACATAGGAATCACGGAATTCGCGCCAGTCGTTTAGCGGCTGCTCTGGGTGCAGTGTACGATGTTGCGCCTGCAGTGTAGCGTAAGAACCCAGTATCTCAAAGTGCAGGTGCGAATGTTTTG
>Ga0184629_10000617_pt1 | contig 15778 bp, 14 predicted proteins | sample PLM4_32_b1_FD_133158 | JGI IMG/M metagenome (GOLD analysis project Ga0184629, IMG submission 133158) | Groundwater sediment microbial communities from an aquifer in East River, Colorado, USA - PLM4_32_b1 | ecosystem: Environmental > Terrestrial > Soil > Riparian zone | place: USA: East River... | reverse complement strand
GCGGAACAGATCGGCGGTGGTGAGCGCGCCGGTCATGGCAAAGTCCTGCGGACTCAAATTCGTGACGGGCACGCCGACGGCAGCCGTACCGCGGATGAGCGAGCCGGTGATCAGCACCGTCTCAGGGATTTCTTCCGCCTGGGCGACCTCGCCCTGGGCGACCGCGTCGCCCGCATTGGCCAAAGCAAAAAAGGACGCCGTCCCCAGCAGCCCAGCCAGTTTTGCTCGCATGGACGAGCATTCAGATATGCCGAAATTCATTGGGTTCTCCCCCCGGTTTTGTGTGGAAATAGCGACCGCTTGGCCAAGCGGCTCGCTAGTGGTGTACGTGCGCTACATTGGAATTAATCTCCCCCAAGGACGCCGTCTCTCCCTAACGGCTTCCGCAAGCCACTGACCCTTTACTCCGTGAACGCCGCGCTCTCGGCCGTCTTTGACGGTTCGAAAGCCGCGTACACAATCCGTGGTCGGGGCGCGCCTTTGTCTTCCGGCCAGGAAGTCAGTGCAAACTGCGGCCCCGGGGGAGACCCTGAGCGGGCAGTTGTCCACCAAACGAGCACGCCCCGACCGACTTAATCGTACATGTCCTGTGAGTTGTGTCTACACGGAATTTGTAGGACTCAGAAATTTTGGGATCAGGTGTTGCCTTACTCACGCATGGGGGTAAATTCGAAGGACCGAAACAGCAGAACAAAAACAATGATCGGGAAGGTGCGCATCGGCTAGGGACCGAGAGGTAGTATCGGTGGGGGGAAAGCCGGCCATCGGAAGTGCTCTTTGGCGCTGCCGTACGTGGATATTGGGTTGCGTCGGTCAATCCGCGCGCTTTATATCTTACGGCATGTTTGCCGCTATCCTCCGATTTCTGGGGTCTATTTCCCCCGCGCTTTTAGCTGTCTCGCTTTTCGTGCTGACATGCATTGTCGGCTTGCTGGACTATTTGGTCGGCGAGAATGCCACGTTCGTTTCCCTGTATCTCATACCGATGAGCCTAGCCGCTTGGTTCCTAGGCCTGCCCTTTTCCTACGTCCTCGCAAGCATGAGTACTGTCTTCTGGCTTGCCGGAGATTTTGGGGCAGGCGTCATTGGAAACACTTCGACGCTCGCCTGGAACCTGATCAGCCGGTTCGCGGTTTTCATTGCCGTTTCACACCTCGTCCGGGCGCTGCGCCGGCTGCACGATGACGTCGACGCCCTGGCCAAACGGCGATCCGCCCAGCTGATTTCCGAAATCGAGGCGCGCGAACGCTTGGAACTGGAGCTCGTGCATATCAGCGAACGAGAACAGCGCCGGGTGGGGCACGACATCCATGACAGCCTCTGCCAGCACCTCACAGGCACGGCGCTCGCCGGGCAGGTTCTTGTGCAAAATCTCAAGGCGCAGGACTCCAATTCGGCCGACAGCGCTGCCCGCGTTGTTGAGCTCATCGAAGATGGTATTACTCTGTCGCGAAATCTCGCGCGGGGCTTGAGTTCCGTCGACCGCTCGGGCGATGGCTTGATGGAAGCGCTCGAAGACTTTGCTGCGAGCACCAGCGAGCTGTTCAAGATCTCCTGCCGGTTCGAGTGTCCGCTGCCCGTGCTGATCAATGACATTCACGCCGCGGAGCATCTTTACCGGATAGCGCAAGAGTCCGTCGGCAACGCCATCAAGCATGGACGGGCCAAGCACATCGATATCCGCCTCGATATGTACAAGGGGGGCAAACGCCTGCGTGTCATCGATGATGGAGCGGGAAGGCCGCCATTTCACGTAAATGGCAAGGGTATGGGTCTACGAATCATGTCATATCGGGCCGACCGCATCGGTGCCAATTTCAGCATTCGCCGTCGTGACCCGTCGGGCACGATCGTGAATTGCTTCCTGCCGTTAGTCCGGGAGACAGTCCAGTGAGCAAGTCGAAGGTTTTCATTGTCGATGATCATCCTCTGGTACGCGAGTGGCTTTCCACATTGATCGATCAGACTCCCGATCTCGTGGTGTGTGACGGCGCAGTCGACGCTGAGAGCGCGTTGAAAGGGATTGGAAAGACCAGCCCGGATCTCGCGATTATCGATTTGTCGCTCGGCGGCGATTCGGGGATCGACCTCATCCGCGCCATCGGCGAGCAATTCCCAAAGGTCGCGATGGTCGTACTCTCGATGCATGACGAAAATGTCTATGCGGAACGGTCCATCCGCGCCGGTGCGCGGGGCTACATCATGAAGCGCGAATCCACCAAGAAGGTCGTCGATGCGATACGCCAGGTCCTTCAGGGCAACATCTATCTGAGCAAGGAGCTGACCGAGCTTTTCGCGCAAAAATTCATCGCCGGCGGCTCGGGCCGCGATGCCTCTCCCATCAGCCAGTTGAGCGACCGGGAGCTCGAGGTGTTCCGCTTCATCGGCCAGGGCTACGAGACGCGCGAAATCGCCGAAACACTCAAGGTGAACATCAAGACCGTTCAGACCTACTGCACGCGCATCAAGGACAAATTGAAGCTGAGCTCCGGTGCGGAGCTGCTGCGCGAAGCGATCCGATGGAACGACACGAGTCTCGTACGCTAGGGCCTACTGCGGCGCGACGTCGGCGGCCTTGACGTTGTCGGAACCGTTGCTGACCGTTTTGCGATGCTGCCCCTTCCATGAGGGCCGCAGGGCGGTGCTGCGGCAACGTCAGAAGTCAGGGCGGGTCGCGGTGGGCACGGCCGTGCTCTTGTCGTCGTAATACTCGCGCGTGTTCTCGGCGCAGATCTGCTCCGCCCATGATCCGCCCAGGCGACGATACGTCACTTTCGCCGACCACGGCTGCGTGTACGTGCCCGGATCATCGATCGTGAATTGGACCTCGAGCCCCTTCCCCGTGTAGTCCGGGTCGACTGAGATGTTCCCGCCGAGTCCCGCAGCGCCGTTCTGCTTCATGTGCAACTCGGCCGCTTCCTTGGCCGCCGTCCCATCGACAAGCCGATAGCGCTCAATCATGTGGAATGCCTCGCTGTGCGGCGTGCCGTAGCGGTCGACCATCGAGTGCGGTCCGATCTTCATGCCGACCGTATCGATGACGAGCGTGTCGCCCTCATAGTGGCCGATGGAATCGCCCATCCAGGTGGGCGTGACCTTCGCGGGATGGGTGCTGTTCAAGCGCACGCGCCGCACCTGATCGTCCTGATTGTAGAGGAAGGTGACCTGGTCCTTCTCCTGCAGGATCACCAGACCAAGCTGCATCGAGAGCGCGAATGGCGGCTGGTAGGGGTAGCACTGGTTGGACGGATCAGGGAACGCATTGCCGCTGCGCGAGATTTCCCCCTTCTGCCTGACGATCTCCGCGGCATGAGGCTTCAGGATCGGATTCTTGTCGTCGCCGACAAGCTGGTTGTTGTCCTGCTGGCCCGTGGGCGTGCGCTTGACATTGTCCACGGGGAGCGGCTGGCCCGGCAGCGGCTCAAAGTTGAAGGCGTTCCGGCCCCAGCGGCCGGAGAAGTCGGGAACGTCGTCTGCTCCGGCGGCCGCCGCAAAGGCAGCGGGAAGCACCGCCGCACAGACCAGCAAACCCAACCTAAAACCCTGATGCGCCGTGCTCATCGCTGATTTCCCCATACCAACAGCCCAGGAATATTACGTCCGATCCTCGCGAAAAACGAGCGGCCGCTGCTTGCTCAGTCGCACACGAAATCGTCGGCGCCGACAGGCCGGCACAAATCCGGCCAGCCGCGCTCGCGCCAGTAGTCTACGAGACCGGCATCGCGCATGAGGGTCTTGAAGCGCTCTGTCTTGCGCAACGGGGCGTACAAAGGATCCCAAAGCATATAAACCCCGCTCGACATATTACCTATCTTAACCACGCGCTCGGGATACTCCATGACACGTTCCAGAGCACCGACATGGGAGTAGACGAAGTTCAACTCGGCGGCTAGGTCTGGGAGCTCTTGCGGCGCCGTGACCTTCGTTGGAGCGGAGCGTAGGAACCCCACCGCGTCCGCCACGGATTCTCGGGGGAATATTGTGCGAACAAGCAGAAGCGTGTCCGCCGCCTTTGCGTATTGTCCTTCGGCTGCGTAGGCCCTGGCGAGCGTCACGTTGCGGTTATTGTAGTCTGGAGGCAGTGGCTCCAGAGTCGCGATGCTGGCGGCGACCTGTCCGTTGAGGAGCATGACGTTGGCGGTTAAGGAATTGTAGATTGGAACAAAAGGTTCCAAACCTCGTAAGTTCTCTCTAATCCGCAAGGATTCCTTGAGGCGGCCCACGGTCGCCAACGTGGCGCTGGAGACGTGTAGAGCCTCGGGATTGTCAGGATCGAGTTCGAGGGCACGTCGATAAAGGTCCTCAGCGGCAGCCCACATTCCGCGCCGAGACAGAACTGCACCGAGTTCCGCATGGCCCGAGGAATTCCGGGAATCCAATTCGATGGCCTTACGCGCCGCCATTTCGGCTTTGCTCAGCCAGGCTTGTGTCGTCCGACGCATCTCCTCGACGGAACTGTTCTGCCGCCTACTCACGTTTGACTCTGACCGGTAGAGGTCGGCGAGCGATGCCCAGGCGGGCGCGAAGCCGGGAGCGCGGGCAACGGCTTCTTCCAGAATGGCCCTCGCGTTCGGCATCGTACGAGCAAGCGCGCCGATAACCCGGACGCGCAGATAGTCTTCGTAGGCTTTGAGATCGTCGGTGCGGTTGTTGACAAGGCGCTCGCCCGACCTCAACCCGAGAGGCATTCTAAAGGCGCCGGCGATCGCCGTTGCGATGTCCTCCTGGATAGCAAACACGTCCGTGTATTCGCGGTCGTAGGTTTCGCTCCAGATGCTCACACCGTTCTCCGCGTTGATCAGCTGAGCCGTGATGCGCAGGCGCGCGCCGGCCTTTCGCACCGACCCTTCCACGAAGTGCGTTGCACGAAGTGTCTGAGCAATCGCTTGGATGTCCCGCTTCTGGTCCTTGAACTGGAACGCCGAAGTGCGAGCGACCACGCGCAGATCGGGTATCTTCGTCAAAGCCGACGTGATTTCCTCCGTCATTCCAGCGGAGAAGAATTCCTGCTCAGGGTCGCCGGAAAGATTTTCGAAGGGAAGCACTGCAACCGAGATTGCGCCGGTTTGAGAGGTGGCTGCCGCACGCGCCTTTTCGACGCCCGTCTGTTGCGCGGGCGGGGCCTGATCGGCCGCGATATCTTCCTGCGGCTGCACGAAGGCGTAGAAAACCGCCGCGCCGATCACGAGCAGGAGCGAGATGATCGTCAGTTCCGCCGCGGAGAAATTCCGGCTTGCGCGTTCGCCATGATACCAGGCGAGCGTGATCACGACGGGCAGACCCAGGATCAACAGCAGCATGGAGGCGCGCAGCACCCCGTCGGGCCAATCGAAGGCGCCGCCCATCAGCACGAGGCCCTGCTGGAGCGCATAAGCGACCGCAATGTAGGCGACGGTCCACTGGACGATCTTGTGCTCATTGACCCGCCCCCAAAGGTACGACAGCCGGTCGACCGGTGGTGTATTCGGGTTTGAGTGCTCGGTGTCGCCGCTCATCGCGCCCTCAGCTGCACTCGAAATCGTCAACGCCGACAGGACGGCACAAATCCGGCCATCCCCGCGCCCGCCAATAGTCGACCACGCCCGCGTCTCGCATGAGTTTATTGAACCGCTCTGTCTTGCGCACGGGGGCGTTGAACTCGTGCCACACCATCCGAAGCGCTCCGCCGTTCGCCATGCCTGCTGCGAGTGCGCGTTCGGGGTGTTCCAACACCCGATCCGGCGCTCCGACGAGGGCGTAGACGAAATTCAGACGTTCCTCCAACGCCGGCAGGTCTTCAGGTTTAGACGCCTTCGCCGGGGCGCTGCGAAGAAGGCGCGCAGCGTCTTCGACGGACTTGCGGGAAACTTGGGTGTTTATGAGAAGCAGCGTATTTGCGGCTTCTTCATAACGTCCGGCAACCGCATAGGCGCGCGCGAGCATCTCACTGCGATTGGCGGATAGAGAGGTTCCAGGCACCGACATGAGCAGCCGCATCGACTCCTCATTGAGCCCGTTGAGCTGCATGATCTCGGCAGTAACGATGTCGAAGACTGGAACGAAAGCTTCCAGCGCTCGCATCTGTTCTCTAACGCGCAGCGAATCTTTGAGCCGTCCCACATGGGCGAGCATCTGACTGTAGCGGTGCAGGACATCGGCATCGCCTGGGTCGATAGCGAGTGCCTTCTGAAAGAGGTCTTCGGCTTCCGCCCAGTTCTTGCGTTGACCCTGAATGTAGGCAAGCACTGCAAATGCAACGGCCTGCTGAGGATCCAATCGAATGGCTTCCTGTGCGGCGCTCTCCGCCTTTTCCAAGCGGTCTTGGACCTGAAGGCGTATGCCTTCGATCCGCTGGCTGTAGAGCGGCGCTCGTTCAAAAGCGATGACGTTTGCAGTTCCGAGGGCGAATAGTCCCCAGGCCGGCGCGTAATTCGGATCGCGCGCAATAAGATCATCGACAAGCGGAGCGGCAACTCCGGCAAAGCGTCCGCGATACGCTGCCCGCGCACGGAGAAATTGCTGATAGAAGTCGATATCATTCGTACGACTGCTCACCAGGAGACCACCCGGACTGAGACCGAGAGGCATGCGCAACGCTCCCGCAATCGCGCGCGCGATGTCTTCCTGCACGGCAAACACGTCGTTCAGCTCACGGTCGTAATTGTCCGACCACACCTGCAAGCCGCTTTCCGCCAGAATGAGTTGAGCAGCGATCCGAACACGGTTACCCGCTTGCCGCACGGAACCCTGAATAAGGTGCGTCGCGCCCAAGGCTTGGCCCATGGCGCGGGCTTCTCTGTTCTGTCCTTTGAACTCAAAAGCGGAGCTGCGGGCGACGACACGTAAGTCCGGCACCTTCGCCAGTGCTCCTGCGATCTCGTCTGTCATGCCGTCGGAGAAGAACTCCTGCTGGCGGTCATCCGACAAGTTGGCAAACGGAAGAACGGCGACGGAAATCCCCGTTCGAGGAGAGGCGGCGGCGGCGCGGGCTTTGTCCACTCCCTCTTGTTGCGCGGATGGCGATTGGTCGGTCGCGACCTCTGCGTTCGGCTGCACGAAGGCGTAGAAGACGACCGAGCCGATCACGAGCAGAAGCGAAATGATGGTGAGCTCGGCCGCCGAGAAATGCCGGCTCGCGCGTTCGCCATGATACCATGCGAGCGTGATCACGACTGGCAAGCCCAGGATCAGAACCAGCATGGAGACGCGCAGCACCACCTCGGGCCAGCCGAAGGCGTCGCTCATCAGCGTAACGCCTTGCTGAAGGGCATAGGCGATCGCGACATACGCGACGCCCCACTGCGCGATCTTGTGGTCGTACACTCGGCGCCATAGCTGCGACAGCCGGTCGACCGGAGCCTTATTCGGGTTCGAGTGCTCGGTGTCGCCGCTCATCGCGCTCAGCTACACTCGAAATCGTCGCCGGTGGTCGGGCGGCAGTACTCGGGCCAACCCTTCGCGCGCCAATATTCAACGAGACCCGCCTTGCGCGCATACGCCTTGTACCGCTCGGTCTTGCGCGCCAGCCCGTATGAAGGATGTGGTAGCAATCGATGATCGAAATTTATCCATCCGGCCTCAAGGGTGACCTCATAGTAGTCGAGTACCTTGGTGGACGCCCCCACGTAGAGGTAGATGAAGTTCAGCCCTCCAAGATTCTTGACGCTCTGTGGCGAGGCAACCTTCGCGGGCGCCATCCGAAGGAGGCGCACGGCTTCCTCGCGCACGTCCTGGGGGATGATCGGCCCAGGGACAGACAAGATCGTTTCCGCGGCTTCGTCATAGCTGCCTGCTGCAGCCTGGACCAGAGCGATCAATCTGGTGTTCCTAAACTTTCGAAAAATCTCGATCGCGGCATCATCCTGCCCGTTCAACCAAAGGATCACCGCCGTGTTGCGATTGATGTTGGGGTCGAACGGCTCCAAATCGACCGCCTTTTGCACCACCGGCAGTGCTTCCTTCACGCGCCCGGTGAGCGCCAGGAAGCTACTGTAGGCATCAAGAGTGTCAGCGTTGCTGGAATCCACCGAAAGCGCCTTGGAAAAAAGCTCTTCAGCTTGCAGGAACCCTGCCGTCCTCAAGACCACAGCCGCTAGCGCTCGGTAGCCGCCCCCGACGTTGGGGTCCAATTGGATTGCCTTTCGCGCCGCGGGTTCCGCCTTGCTCAGGGACGACTGCACGATCGGCCGAATCTCCGCTACCGAAGGCGTCACATTCCCCAAAAGAGCAGGCGAGTAGTTTGGGACATTGAAGTGCGCAAGCGCCATCAGGGTCCAAGCAGGCGCGTAATCCGGATTACGGGCAACAACCTGCTCCAACAAAACGATTGCATCGTTGAGCTTCCCCAATCCTCCGCCGGTCAGGCGTCCTCTCACGAGTGCACTGGCCCGGAGGTATTGCTCGTACGACTCGGGATCGATGTTGCGGCTGGAGACGAGCTGTTCACCGGGCCTAAGTCCGAGCGGCATCCGGAGCGCGCCGGCGATTGCGGTCGCGATGTCTTCCTGCGTCGCGAACACGCTGGCGAGCTGACGATCGTAGCTCTGGGTCCAGACATTCACGCCTCTCTCCGCCTCGACGAGCTGGGCGGTGATGCGGACGCGGTCTCCTTCCCTGCGCACGGAGCCTTCGAGAAGGTGCGTGGCGCTCAACGCCTGACCGATGTCGCGCAAATTTCGGTTCTGGTTTTTGAACTCGAAGGCCGAGGTGCGCCCGACGACGCGCAAATCGGGAATCTTGGTGAGCGCGGAGGTGATCTCCTCGGTCATGCCGTCGGAGAAAAACTCCTGGCTGGTGTCTCCGGAAAGATTGGTGAACGGAAGCACGGCGAGGGAGATTCCCGTCACCGGTGAATTCGCCGCCGCGCGGGCTTTTTCGACGCCCGTCTGTTGCGCGGGCGGGGCCTGATCGGCCGCGATCTCGTCCTGCGGCTGCACGAAGGCGTAGAAGACGACCGAGCCGATCACGAGCAGAAGCGAGATGATTGTCAGTTCCGCCGCGGAAAAATTCCGACTCGCGCGTTCGCCGTGGTACCAGGCGAGCGTCACGACCACGGGCAGGCCCAGGATCAAGAGCAGCATGGAGGCGCGCAGCACCGCGTCGGGCCAATCGAAGGCGCCGCCCATCAGCACGAGGCCCTGCTGCAGCGCATACGCGACCGCGATATAGGCGACGCTCCACTGCACGATCTTGTGCTCGTAGACTCGGCGCCATAGCTCCGACAGCCGGTCGACCGGGGGCGTATTCGGGTTTGAGTGCTCGGTGTCGCCGCTCATCGCGCGCCGTCCCAATGCAGCGGTAAAGCGGTAAAGGCTATCGCTCGCAGCTCCATGAAGAAGTTGCGCTTGCGACGCCCCTCGCGCCTCGCGCGAAGAATATCACAGCGAAGAGCACGCGCTAGGTGAGACGTGGCCATATCGCAAATGATTTGGGCCAACAAGGACTTGGCTCCTCCCTGCATAAGAGCATCTGCCGCCTCCGCTCTGCGTGTCGGTGGGATAAGCCACAAATTCTCGTCAGCGGCCATAGGAAAATCGGCCTATATAATGTATGAATAGGACGTTATATAGTCCGACAGAAAGGAGGGCCTATATGGAACCCAAACGAGCAGCAGAGAGTGATCCCACCCCGCGGAAAAAAATTCTCGAAATCGAGCGAACAAACTGATGCAAACGGCGATCTCCCTTCACGATCAAGCACTTGTCAGGCGCCGCGGCGCGCGTCCGTGTTGCAGCGACCGGGCGCTGCAGAAAAATCGCGAATTTCGACGAACAGACTGATGAAACCAGCGATTGTCTTTCGAGACCAACAGCTTACGAACCACCTTCCCGGACGCATCATGGGTATCCTCCCGCTCTCAACCCCAAGACTTTGTGTCGCGAAAAATCTTTTGGGCAGGCATGTCGAAAATCGGGCGCGCCGTTCGTCGTGACGGTAGAGCCCGAATGAGGAGTGAGCGATGCGGTTCATGATCATCGTCAAGGCGACCAAGGACACCGAAGCCGGCGTCAAGCCCGAGGAGAAGCTGTTCCGGGACATGGCGGCCTATCACGAGGATATGGCCGGGGCGGGCGTGCTGCTCGGGGGCTCGGGCCTCAAGCCGAGCGCCAAGGGCTGGCGCATCAAATATGACGGCGACAAGCGGACCCTGGTCGGCGGGCCCTTTGCCGAGACCAAGGAATTGATCGCGGGCTACACGCTGATCGACGTCAAATCGCGGGCTGAAGCGGTCGAATGGAGCAGGCGCTTCCCCAATCCGATGGGCAATGGTCAAGCTTGCGAGATCGAGATTCGCGAGCTTTACGAGCTCGAGGATTTCGGACCCAGCACGGCCGTCGAGCGTTTCCGTGAACTCGGCATGGGGTGATCCCCTCCGAGCGCTCTCGCCCAAAGCCCCGATTGAAGGAGAAGCCCGATGAAAGTCGAACCCTATCTGTTTCTCGATGGCCGCTGCGAAGAGGCACTCGACTTCTACCAGAAGGCCCTGAGGGCCGAGGTCACCGCGCTGATGCGCTTCAAGGAAAGCCCCGATCCCACGATGGTCCACGGCGGCCAGGACCCGAACAAGATCCTGCACGCGGTGTTCAAGATCGGCGACACCACGATCATGACCTCGGATGGACGCAACACCGGAAACCCGACCTTCCAGGGGTTCGCACTGTCCATCTCGGTCGCGAACGAAGCCGAAGCGGAGAACACATTCCAGGCGCTCTCCAATGGCGGCCGTGTGGAAATGCCGCTGACCAAGACGTTCTTCAGCCCGCGCTTCGGCATGGTCTTCGACCGTTTCGGCGTGTGCTGGATGGTCATCGTGACGCAGTAGCCCCCAAAGACCTCAACCAAGCTCTTCAAAGGAGAGAACCATGAAGTGGAATCCGTATCTGACCTTCGGCGGCAATTGCGCGGAGGCCTTCAAGTATTACGAGCGCGTTCTCGGCGGAAAGATCATCGCCATGATCACGCATGCGGACATGCCGGCGGAAGATCAGGCGCAGACGCCGCCGGAGTGGAAGAACAAGATCATGCACGCGCGCCTCGTCGTTGGCGACAACGTGCTGATGGGCTCCGATGCTCCGTCCGATCATTTCCAGAAACCGCAAGGCTTCGATGTGGCGATCCAGGCCGATGATCCGAAAGAAGCCGAACGCATCTTCGCGGCGCTCGCAGACCACGGAACCGTGCGCATGCCCATCCAGGAGACCTTCTGGGCTACACGTTTCGGCATGCTGACCGACAAGTTCGGCATTCCCTGGATGATCAATTGCGATCGGCCGCAGCGCAGCTGAACCCGTGAATGGTGTCCGGGAGCACGTGAAACCGCTCACTCCCGGACTCTGGCTTTAGGGAGGCACCCATGAAGTATTTGTGTCTGAGCTATTTCGACGAAGAGAAGTTCAATGCGCTCCCCAATGAGGAGCTGCAGGCGATCGTCAAGAAATGCCGCAGCCATGATGCGGCATTGCTCGCGACCGGTAACGTGAACGCTATCGGCTCGCTCTCGATGCCCCAGTACTGGAAATCGATCCGGCCGGGCGGCGACAAACCGACTGTGACCGACGGTCCGTTCACCGAGGCGAAGGAGATCGTCGGCGCGTTCTTCATCGTCGACGCGAAGAACATGGACGAGGCGGTCGAGATCGCTTCACAGCACCCCGCGGCGCATCTGGGTGCGCATGTCGGCTGGGGCATCGATGTGCGGGCCTGCGAGTTCTTCGAACAGATCGCCAAGGAATAGGACGTTAGACGATGCGCTACATGATGATGGTGAAAGCCAACAAGGATTACGAAGCGGGAAAACCGCCGAAGAAGGAGCTGATGGAGGCGATCGCCAAGCACGGCGCGGAGTTGGCGAAGGCGGGTATACTCCTAAGCACGGGCGGGCTTATGCCGAGCGCCAAGGGCGCCCGCATTCTCGCCGCCGGCGGCAGTCTGAACGTGATCGACGGACCGTTCGCGGAAGCCAAAGAGGTGATCGGCGGTTACGGAATCCTGCAGGCCGACTCGAAGGAAGAGGCGATCCGGCTCGGCAAGATCTTCATGCAGATCCATGTGGATGCGCTGGGGCCCGACTACGAGGGCGAGCTTGAAATACGTCAGATGCATGACGATCCGCCTGCCGGAGAGCCGAAATACTGTGACTGACGAACCGAATACTCGCCCCCTTGCGCCGATGGAGCGCGATGTTCTAGTCGGGGGCCATGACGGCAACCGAAACACATCGCGCCATCGATGCGGTCTGGCGGATCGAATCGCCGAGGCTGATCGCGGGCCTCGCGCGCATCGTGCGTGACGTCGGCCTCGCGGAGGAATTGGCGCAGGACGCGCTCGTCACCGCGCTCGAGCGCTGGCCGCAATCGGGCATCCCCGACAATCCGGGCGCGTGGCTCATGGCGGCCGCAAAGCACCGCGCGATCGATTCCCTGCGCCGGAAGAAGCTGCTCGAACGCAAGCACGCGGAGATCGGCCGCGAGCTCGAAGTCGAGCAGGAAACCAGCGGACCCGATCTGGACGCCGCGCTGGATGACGACATCGGCGACGACCTGCTGCGCCTGATCTTCACCTCATGTCATCCGGTTCTGTCGCCCGAGGGGCGGCTTGCGCTGACTCTCCGCCTGATCGGTGGACTCACCACCGACGAGATCGCGCGCGCGTTCCTTTCGAGCGAACCGACGATCGCGCAGCGCATCGTCCGCGCCAAGCGGACGCTCGCGGAGAAGAAGGTCCCGTTCGAGGTGCCGCGCGGCGCAGAGCTCGCGGCCCGCCTCGCCTCCGTGCTCGAAGTGATCTACCTGATCTTCAACGAAGGCTACTCGGCGACCGCGGGCGATGACTGGATGCGCCCGCAGCTCTGTCAGGACGCGCTGCGGCTCGGACGGATTCTCGCAGGCCTGGCGCAGGACGAGCCGGAAGTGCACGGGCTTGTCGCGCTGATGGAGATCCAGGCTTCGCGTGCGCGAGCTCGCGTGGGCCCATCGGGGGAGCCGATCCTTCTGCTCGACCAGGATCGGGCGCGCTGGGACCAGTTGCTGATCCGTCGCGGACTTACCGCGCTCGCTCGGGCCGAGCAGCTTGGCACCGCGCTCGGACCCTACACGCTCCAGGCGGCGATCGCGGCCTGCCACGCCCGAGCGCGCACTGCCGACGAGACCGATTGGTCGCGGATTGCCGCGCTCTACACCGCACTCGTGCAGCTGATGCCGTCGCCCGTGGTGGAGCTCAATCGCGCGGTCGCGGTCGCGATGGCGTACGGGCCCGAAGCCGGGCTGCAAATCGCGGATTCGCTGCTATCCGAGCCGACGCTCAAATCCTACCATCTGCTGCCGGCCGTCCGCGGCGATCTCCTGTTCAAGCTTGGGCGGATGGACGACGCACGCGCCGAGTTTCAGCGCGCAGCGGCGCTGACCAAGAATGCGCGCGAACACGAATTGTTGTTGTCGCGCGCAGCGGCGTGCGGCCGTCCCAACTAGGCGGGGACTGTGATAGCCTCCCCGCACAAAATGATGGGAGGCCGCTCATGCACGTGACGCGCTTTTGCCTTGCCGCCGCCGCCCTGATCGGCGTCGCGGTCCTGATGCACCCGACACAAAGCGCGGAAGGAGCAAGCGCCGCTCAAAACCGCACGCCGGTGAAAATCCACCGCTTCTTTACCGGCCCCGACGGACTGACCCACGCCGAGGAAATCGAGGTCAAGTTCGAAGGCGGCACTGACGGCAACGGTCTCTATAAGTTCCTGTCGAATTCCAATGCTGTGCTGCGCCGCTCGCCGCCGGGCCGCGTGAACGACTGGCACACCGCCTCGCGCCGCCAATACATCGTCACGCTCAGCGGCCATGCAGAGCTGGTGCTCTCGGGCGGGCAGACGCTGAAGGTCGGACCCGGCGACATCGAGCTCGCGGAAGACACGACCGGCAAAGGCCACATCACCAGAACGGTCGGCACGGAAGATCGTATCTCGATCGCGATCCCCGTTTCGGAATAACAGGAGGCGGCGATGAAACCCGTGAAATTCGCGTCTCTGGCGCTCGTAATTGCCGCGTCCGTCGTGCTGGGCGGCTCTCCGTTCGCGCAGGATTTGGGGCCCCGGGTCAAGAAGCTCGCCGACGGCGTGTATGTCCACACCGGCAAGGGCTTCGACTCCAACAGCGGCATCATCATCACGGATGAAGGCGTCATCGTCGTCGATACCGGACAGAACGCGGTCGAGTCGCGCCTGGTGATGGAGGCCGTGAAGAAGCTGACGCCGCTCCCGGTACGCATCGTGATCGACACCGAACCGCACAACGATCACACGACGGGTCACTTCTTGTTTCCGCAGGCCGTGGTCGTCGCGGCCGCCGGAGGCGGCGAGTCGATGCGCGGCGCGAATGCGGCTGCTCCCAACCGGATCGAAATGGCGCGCGCAGGCTCGCCCGAGATGAAGGCGGCGCTCGAGGGCTATAAGTTCGTCACCCCGCACATCGAGTATCGCGACAGGATGACGATCACCCTCGGCGGGCGCACCGTCGAGCTGATGTACATGAAGGGCGTGCACAGCGAGTCCGATTCCGCGGTATGGCTGCCGAGGGAGCGCGTCGTGTTCTCGGCGTCCGCGTACGTGGTCGATCAGGTCAACATCCTTCGCCCGTTCGTCACCATCCCGGACATTCAAGCGGCGGGAAAGATGATACGGGCATTGAACCCCGAGCACGTCGTTCCCGGACACGGCACGCCGGGCACGACGAAGATCTTCGACGACGGCGATAAATACTACGCGCTGCTGATGCAGCGGGTGGATGCCGCCATGAAGCAGGGCAAGTCGCTCGACGACATCAAGCGCGACGTGAAGATGCCCGAGTATGCGAGCTGGGGCAGCCAGGATCGCATGCCGACCAACATCGAAGCGGCCTACCGCGCGCTTGGCGGACGGATTTAGCGCCGCACGAGGTTCTGCGGTTCGGTGATGTAAGGCGCGGCCTTGTCCAGCGCCTCGTCAAGGGCGGCGTGGAGGAGGCCTTTCAGCTCGTTTGTGACCACGCCCAGCCGGTTCTCGGACGCAGGCGCGGTCTTCTTCACGATGAATTGCGCGCTCACCGTGTCCTGCGGAAGCGCGATCACGGTCAGGTTCAGTCCTACGTTCAGACGGGGTGGCGTATCGGGCGAGGTTCTATAGACCGGCCCGAAGTCTGTCACCTTGAGCACCAGGCGGTAATTCGCGGCTGGAACAAGACCGGGTTTGCCGACGATGGCGCCCGGAAGCCTGCTCTGGGCGCTAGCGACGAAAACGTCCTGCATCAGCTGATCGAGCCGCGCAGACCACTGCCCGTCGGCATAGTAATCGACACGTCCATCTTCGAACTGGATTGCGATCCGTTCAGTGTCGTACCCCGGCGGCAGCTCGGGCGTCGGCACGACAACGATAATGCGTCCCGTGGCTTCGGTGGCGGTCTCCATCAGGCCGGCACTCGACTCATGAAGCGTATACATGACGGGCGGAGGCCGCTCCTCGCTCTTGCCGAAGGGCAATGAGATGCACGCGCTCAAGATGAGCGGGGAAACGAGACAGGCCAAACGGCAGATCGATCCGCGTGTTGTCATTTCGGTATCACCACGCCCCTTTGCAAAGGCGGCCTCAGGATTTGTGAGGGATCGTCCTTGAGCTTGTCGGCCAGGCCCCGGATCGAATCGGCCGTCTTGGCGCTTTCCTTCGAGAATTGATCGATCGAGGAGAGCGTCGTTCCGAGATCGCCCTTGATGGTTCCAAGCTCGCCTTTGACATTGTCGGCGAGGCCGCGGATCGAGTCCGCAGTCTTGGCGCCTTCCT
>Ga0184629_10000616_pt1 | contig 15780 bp, 15 predicted proteins | sample PLM4_32_b1_FD_133158 | JGI IMG/M metagenome (GOLD analysis project Ga0184629, IMG submission 133158) | Groundwater sediment microbial communities from an aquifer in East River, Colorado, USA - PLM4_32_b1 | ecosystem: Environmental > Terrestrial > Soil > Riparian zone | place: USA: East River... | reverse complement strand
GGCAGCGTCGCCGCGGTCGTGTTTCCGTACCGCTGGATGTTGTGGAACACCTGTTGGTCGGAAAGGCCGAGGCTCTTTTGCACGGCCTCGTTGATGCGGAGGTTCGCCTGGTGCATGAGGAGCAGCGCGAGACCCGAGACGCTTTCGCCGTACCGCTCGAGCGTCTCGCGGACGATCTCGGGCATCGCCGTGGTGGCGAGCCGGTAGACCTGGCGCCCCTCGACGATCGGCACCGTCCGGTTGTCGGAGAACATCTCGGGCGAGAAGTAGGGGAAGCTGGCCGAGCCTCCGCCGGGCACGTGGAGCTTGTCCCAGTGGTTGCCGTCTGTGCGCATGAGGAAGCCGAGGAATCCCCGGCCGTCGTCCGCGGCGCTCGCCTCGAGAACGAAGGCGCCCGCTCCGTCGCCGAAGAGGACGGCGCGGTCCCGGTGCGCGGTGCCCCATGCGCGCGCCTCGGCGGAGACCGGCCCGGCCGATTCCCCGAAGAGCACGGCCCAGTCCGCTTCGCCCCAGGGGAAGAAGCAGGCGTGGCATTCGGCCCCGACGAGCAGGATCCGCCGCGCGGCGCCCGAACGGATGAAGGCGTCGCAGACTTGCAGACCCGACAGGAACCCGGCGCACTGCATCCGGATGTCGAGCGCAGGGGTCCGGTCGAGTCCGAGCACGCGCGCGAGGAGCCCTCCGTTGCCCGGGAAGTAATGGTCCGGCGTCATCGTGGCAAACACGATCTGGTCGAGGTCGGGGGCCTGCAGACCCGCGTCCGCGAGGGCGCGGCGGGCGGCCTCCGCCGCGAGCGCGGAGCAGGGCTGGCCGCTGCGGGCAAAATGCCGTTCCTCGATGCCGGTGCGCTGGCGAATCCACTCGTCGGTCGTGTCCATCACGAGCGAGAGCCGCTCGTTGGTGACCACGCCCTCGGGTACGAACATGCCCGATCCGCGCACGACCATTTTGGGGGAGGGCACGTGGGGATCTTAACGGAGGGGGGAGGCTGCGGGCCGGGTTTGAAACTTCTTACTGCAGCGGCGAAATGTCGATATCGCCCGTCGGGACATCGAGCGCTGCCGTCCAGCCGAAAACGTTCATCCCCGCGGGGACGTCCACGCGGATCCGGCCGGCGGCCTGGTCCGAGACGCCGAGCGCGGCGAACACCGCTCCGACGAAGCCCGCCGCGTGGTCGCCGAGGGCGACCGTCAGGTGCCCGGCCTCGGTCCCGTCGGAGCGGAACCCGGTGACCGTGACGCTGCCAGCGGCGCCGCCGTTGTAGAGCAGGAGGTATCCGACCCGCGTGGCCGTCTGCGGCAGACCGATGCCGAATGCCGACTGGCCGCCCGGGATCCCCGCGGCGCCGCCGATGGCAGCGGCGTACGTGCCGTAGTCTCCCGCGCTTGTGCTCGTGGCGAGTCGGATGGCGTCGGCGACTGGAAGGTCCGAGGAGACAACGAGCGCTCCGGCACCGGCTTCGACGCCAAAGAGCGTCGGAAGGACGTTGGCGATCGACTGGCTCCCGAGGGGCGCGAGGTTGATCGTCGCCGTCTGCGGCGCGCCGGTCGCCCCGATCGCGTAGAAGGCGATCGAAACTGTGGCGCCCGCATCGGCTGCGGGGTTCGAGAGGAAGAGATCCGAGACGATGCTCTGGTCCGTTCCGGGAATCGCCGCGACGTAGGGAAAGACCCCTTCCGTGCTCGCCGCGGCCGGTAGAGAGGGGGCAATGTCGGTCGTGCCGGAATCGAAGACCAGGGCCGCGGCTTCCAGGGAGCCGGCGGTCACGGTCACACGGACGACATCCCCGGGCTCGGGCGCGACACCGAAGGCGGACGCGGCCGGGTTGAACATCAGGGAGGCGTTCTTGACCACCTCGAAGTCTCCCGAGCCGCGCGTGGTCCCGTCCGGCGCCACCAGCGAAAGCGTGCCGCGGGCGTCGACGAGCGAGGAGAGGCTCAGGATCGAGACCTCGGAGTCCGAGGCCCCGGTGAAGAGTGTCGTCGTCGATCCCGTGGTCAGGCCCGTGGTGACCGAAGTCGCCGGGAGCAGGTAGCCGAACGAGCCTCCGCCCGGGATGACGCGCGCCGTCCGCACGTTTGCGAAGAGGTCGCCCGCGTTGCCGGAAGTGGCGCCGAGGCGGACCGGTCCGTTGACGAGCGAGGTGGCGACGCTGCCGAAATTGTCCGCGAACAGGCTCGTCGCTCCCGGGTTGAGCGTGAATGTGGTCCTCGGCGCGAAGGAACCCGGGGAAAACAGGTAGAGCGATTGTCCGCCGATCGCGGCGGCGCCGAGGTTGGCAAGCGTGATGTCGACCTGGATCTTCGAGTCCGCCGGGACCGCCAGGCTCGACGCCACGGGCACCGCCTGGTCCGTCGCGCTGCCGACCGCCTGCAGGTTCAGCACCGCGAGATTACCGTCGGTCCCGGTCCACACGCGGCCTCCGACGACCGTGATGCCGTACGTGTTGGAGGTGTTGAAGGTCGTCGTCAGCACACCCTGCGTGGTGTTGGGGTTGGTGACCGTGAAGTCGGAGGCCGCGATGGCCACGGGCACGGACGTGAACTCGGTCGGAATGATCTTCGTGTTGCGGATGGTCACCGCCCGCTGCGAAGGCGAGCTCCCGACATCCAGCGTCAACGGGGTGAGCGCGATCGACCCGGCCGGAAAGGCGATGTTCGGGTCCAGCACGGAAATGGTCGAATTGGTCGCGATCGACGTGATGTAGAGACGGCCCTGGAACATGTCGAAGTGGATGGGGTCGGTCATGCCGGTGTAGCTGGTGAGGATGTCGGTTGCGGGGTCGAAACGGTCCATGCGGTTCCCGGAGCGCTGCACGAGCCAGACGATTCCGTTCGGGTCGAGCTCGATTTGCGCCGGGTTCAGGCGGCCGCCCGTGAGCGGATAGAACGTCCAGGAAGTCTCGGTCGTGGCGCCCGGAGCCCAGTGCACTATCCGGTTGTTTCCGAAGTCCGCCAGCCAGAACGAGCCGTCCGGCGCCACCGTCAGGTCGGCGTAGGCGTACGTGAGCGACGACCGGTAGTTGATCACTTCGAGCGTTTCCGGGTTGAAGGACTGCATAACGGCGCCGCTCTGGGGCAGCCAGACCAGCCCGTCCGGGGCCCTGTAAAACGCGGCCGGGATGGTGCCCGGGATGACCCACTCGGTGAGGTCGCCCGTCGACGTGTCGAGCCGGGCATAGGCGCAGCTCGCCCCGGGGATCTGGCTCTGCCCGCTCTCGATGAACCAGACGAGGCTGCCGTCGATCTGGAAGTCGACCGGATTGGCGCCCAGCTGTTCGGTTGTCCGGATCTGCCAGCGCTTGATGACCCCGTCCTTCAGGAAGGCGATGCTGTCCGCGGTCGCTTCCAGAAACCAGACCGAGCCATCCGGCTGGACCTGGATCCGGACGCCGTTGACGCGCGCCGTGTCTTGGGTCGGGAAGAGAATGCCCTCGGGGACGGTGGTCACCGTCTGGGACGATGCCGCCGCCGCGAGGGCGAGCAGGGCGGTCGCCTGGAGCGCTAAACGGTATTTCATGAGACCGGCGCGATGATAACGCAGGCTCGCGCCGCGGCATTTCGGGTCGGGGCGGAGTATTGTACCGGAGCACCGTCATGGCTGCCCGATCCCCGGTCGCCGATTCCCTCGCGCGCCGCACCGCCCCGGCCGCGCCGGAGCTGACCGAGCGCCTCGCGGACGGGCGCCTGCGTTGCCACGCGTGCGGCCACCGCTGCCCGATCCCGGAGGGCCGCGAGGGGGTCTGCCGCGTGCGGTTCAATCGGGGCGGCGTCCTCGAGGCTCCGCGCGGGTATGTGGGCGCTCTGCAGTGCGACCCGATCGAGAAGAAGCCGTTCTTCCACGCGCTGCCGGGCACGGACGCGCTGTCCTTCGGGATGCTGGGGTGCGACCTGCACTGCGCCTACTGCCAGAACTGGTTCACCTCGCAGTCGATCCGCGATCCCGATGCGGCCGCGGCACCTCGGGACATCTCCGCACAAGAGCTCGTGGAGCTGGCCGTGGCCGGGGGAGCCCCGACGATTGTCTCGACCTACAACGAGCCGCTGATCACGTCGGAATGGGCGGTCGAGGTCTTTCAGGCGGCTAGGGCGCGGGGACTCAGAACCGGGTACGTCTCCAACGGCAATGGCACGCCCCGCGTGCTCGACTACCTGCGTCCATGGATCGACTTCTACAAGGTGGATCTGAAGTCCATGGACGACAAGCACTACCGGCAGCTCGGCGGCGTGCTGCAGAACGTCCTCGACACCATCGCGGGCATTTTCGAGCGGGGCATTTGGCTCGAGGTCCTGACGCTCGCGATTCCCGGTTTCAACGATTCGGACGACGAGTTGCGCCGCGCCGCGCGCTTCGTCGCATCCCTTTCGCGCGACATCCCCTGGCACGTGACCGCCTTCCACCCCGACTACAAGATGACCGACCGCGGCGCGACGCCGGTCGAGACCCTGCTCCGGGCCTGTGCGATCGCGGAATCGGAGGGCCTTCGTTACGTCTATGCTGGAAACCTTCCCGGAAGGGTGGGAAAGTGGGAGGACACTCGCTGTCCCGGCTGCGGCGAAACGGTGATCGCCCGTTGCGGCTTCCGCGTCCTCGCCAACCGTCTGCACGCGGGCGCCTGTCCGGGCTGCGCCACGCCCATTCCGGGCCGGTGGGACTCGAAGGTGGAGGGGACCGGTAGGACACACGGGATTCCGCTTCCGGTGATCTAAGGGCGAATTTGAGGCGCCTTCGCGCGAACTGATAGCCTCGCGGCGTGACCGGGGCAAGAGCGACAGCGGACGGGACGCGGCGTTTCGCCGCGCGCTCGGGCGCCGCCCCCGGGCATTTTCGCGACGGGATGGGGCTCTCGCTCTCCTCGATCGGACTCGGCACCTACCTTGGTGAGGATGATGCGGCGGTCGACGCGGGCTACGAGGCGTCCATCGCGGCCGGGCTCGCAGCCGGGATCAACGTCTTCGACACGGCGATCAACTACCGCGGGCAGAAGAGCGAGCGCGCGATCGGCCGGGCGCTGGCGAAGGCGTTTGCCGATGGCCGCGCGCAGAGAGACGAAGTCTTCGTGTCCACGAAAGGCGGCTATTTCCCCCAGGACGGCGACGATCCGCGTCCCCCGCGGCGCTACGTCCAGGAGTCGTTCCTGGAGTCGGGCCTCGCCCCGAAGGACGAGATCGCCCAGCAGTGCCACTGCATCGCGCCTTCGTACCTTCGGGACCAGGTCGGGCGCAGCCTCGAGAACCTCGGGCTCTCGACCGTCGATCTCTACTACCTGCACAACGTCGAGACGCAGCTCGGGGCCGTGGATCGCGTCACGTTCCGGGAACGCCTGAAGCGGGCGATCGCGGCGCTGGAGGAAGAGGCGGGGGCCGGCCGGATCGCCGCGTGGGGTCTGGCCACCTGGGATGGCCTGCGGGTGCCGCCCGACCACCCGGAGCACCTCTCGATGGCCGAAGTGCTCGGGATGGCCAAAGAGGTCGCCGGCACCGGGCACCACTTTCGGGCCGTGCAGCTGCCTTCGAACCTCGCCATGGCGCAGGGCATGGTCTATCGCTCTCAGGAAACCGGAGAGGGGAGACAGGCCGCCATGACGGCCGCCGGGACCCTGGGCCTGGCGGCCTTCGGCTCCGCTTCAATCCTGCAGGGCCGTCTCGCGGGGGAGCTGTCCGAGCAGATCGTAGAGGCTTTTCCAGAGGCGCGGACCTCCGGCCAGAAGGCCCTCCAGTTCGCCCGGTCGGCCCCGGGGGTGACGAGCGCACTGGTCGGCGTTTCGAGTCCCGAACATGCCCTCGAAGACTTCGCGCTGGCGAAAATGCCTCCCGCGGCGCCCGGGCGCATCCTCGGGCTCTTTGCCTAACAGCTTGCGGCCCTTGAGCTTGCGGCGCGGCCCGGAGGGTTGTTTTTTCTGCTTGATCGCTTTTCGCGTTTTTTCGTCGTAGAATGCTTTTTTCCCGCCCGGACCCAGAGTCAGCGCGGCGGGGGTTTGGGAGTCCATGTCCGAAGATCCCTTGACCCCGGAAAGTCTTGCGCCCGTCTCCGTTACGTCGGAGAACTCCTCGCACCCGGAAGGCCAGGTGTCCAGTGATGGGCAGCCGCGGCCGCACCGCCGCCGTCGTCGTCGTCGTCGCGGGGGCCGCGGTGGACAGCCCGGAGGCGCTGGAGGCAACGGCAGCGGCGCCTCATTCGAGAGGCCGGAAGAGGTCTCGGCCACCGGCCCCGAGCGGCCCGTCGAGGGCGTGCTGTTCCTCCCGGCGAAGGAGAGCGCTCCGGGAGTTCTCGTCTGCGCGAAGGCGAACTACCTGCCATCCCCGAAGGACCCGCTCGTTCCGCGCGATCTGATCAACCGGGAGGGCCTCGAGGCCGGCGCCTTCGTGTCGGCGATCGCCGTCGAGGGCGGCCGGCCGGTCGTGCGCAGGATCGAGACCGTCGAAGGCCTCGAGCCGGGCGCTTTCCGGCAGCGCTCCGCATTCACCGAGCTCATCTCGATCGATCCGAACTCGCGCATGAAGCTCGAGACCGATCCCGACGAGATGTGTGGCCGGGTCGTGGACCTGCTCGCGCCGATCGGGCGCGGCCAGCGCTGCCTGATCGTGGCGCCCCCCAAGGCCGGCAAGACGACGCTCTTGAAGCGCATGGCCCATGCCGTCGAAGTCAACGACCCCGACGTGCACGTGATCGTCCTCCTGATCGACGAGCGCCCGGAGGAGATCACGGACTTCCGCCGCAGCGTGACGCGCGGCGAGGTCATCGCCTCGTCGGCGGACCTCTCCGCCGAGAACCACATCGCGGTCGCCGAGATCGTGGCCGAGCGGGCGCGGAGACTGATCGAGTGCGGCAGGCACGTGATCATCTTCCTCGACTCCATCACCCGCATGGCGCGCGCCTACAACCACATGCAGAAGGGCGGCGGCAAGATCATGTCGGGCGGCATCGACGCCCGCACGATGGAGAAGCCGCGCCGCTTCTTCGGCGCCGCGCGCAACGCCGAAGGCGGCGGCTCGCTGACGATCGTCGCGACCGCGCTCGTGGACACGGGCTCGCGGATGGACGAGATCATTTTCCAGGAGTTCAAGGGCACCGGCAATACGGAGCTCGTGCTCGACCGCGACCTCTTCAACCGGCGCATCTTCCCCTGCATCAACATCCCGCAGTCGGGAACGCGCAAGGAAGAGAAGCTCTACGGCCCCGACGAGCTGCCGAAGATCGTCAAGCTGCGTCGCGCCCTGGCCGCCGTGGACAAGATCCAGGCGATGGAGCTCGTGCTCGGGCGCCTCTCGAAGTTCAAGACGAACGCGGATTTCCTGAAGAGCTTCTAATCTCGCGTTTCAGGCTTCGGGAGGGGTGGGCCTCGCGACTGGAAACCTGAAACCTGTTTTCAGCGTCTCCGGCTCTTCCTCTTCGTCCTTCCGAAACTCTCTGCCTCGGACTTGGGCGCCGGCTTCGGCGCCTCGCGCCGCACCTCCGGCCGCGAACGGAAGCCGGCGTGCGCCCGGGGCGCCTGCGCCACCCGGCCCGACCGGAAGAGGCTCTCCGGCGGCCACTCGACCGGGATCTTGCGCCCGACGCGCTTCTCGATCGCGTCGAGCGAGAACACGTAGTCGTCGCAGGCGAAGGACACCGCGGTCCCGAGCGCGCCCGCCCTGCCCGTGCGGCCGATCCGGTGGACGTAGTCTTCGGAGTCTTCCGGAAGGTCGTAGTTGATGACGTGGGAGACGCCCTCGATGTGGAGCCCCCGCGAGGCGACATCCGTCGCGACGAGGACCGCAAGCCGGCCGTCCTTGAATTCCTCGAGCATCTTCAGGCGCCGATCCTGGGGAACGTTGCCGGCGAGCGCGCGCGTCGGGTAGCCGTTTGCAGAGAGTCCGCGAACGAGGTCGGCCGCCGTCGTGCGGCGGTTGACGAAGATGAGGACGCGGCTGCCGCCCTCCTTCTCGAGCAGCCCGAGCAGCAGGCGGAACTTCTCCGTCGAGGACACGTGGTAGAGCAGCTCCGTGATCCCGTAAGGGAGGACGCGCTCGGGCTCGATTTCCACCTTTTCGGCGTTGTTGGTGTGCTCGTACGCGAGCTCCATCACGCGGACCGACAGCGTCGCCGAAAAGAGGAGCGTCTGGCGCCGGTGGTAGGGCGGGCAGCGGCGCAGTATGCGGCGCAGGTCCTTGATGAAGCCCATGTCGAACATCCGGTCCGCTTCGTCGATCACCAGGATCTCCACGTCCCGGAACGAGACCGCCCCCTGCTGCTCGTAGTCGAGCAGACGGCCGGGCGTGCCGACGAGCAGGTCGGGTATCCGCTGCACCGCCTCCCGCTGGAGCCGGTAGTCGATGCCCCCGAAGACGGCGAGCGTCGACAGCCCCGTGTGCCCCCCGAGTGCCTCGGCGTCCGCGCGGATCTGGGCGACGAGCTCGCGCGTGGGCGCGACGACGAGAGCGCGCGGGCCGCGGGGCGCGTGGGCAGGCTTCTTCTGGAGAAGCCGCGCAAAAATCGTGATTAGAAATGCCGCGGTCTTGCCCGTCCCGGTCTGGGCCTGTCCGGCCACGTCGCGCCCCGCCAGCGAGATGGGGAGGGCCTTGGCCTGGATTGGCGTCGCAAAGACGAATCCGGCCTCGGCGATGCCCCACCGGACCTCATCCGGGATGGGGTAGTCCGAGAGAAGCGTTCCCGTCAGGTGATTTTCGGAGGTGGCGGAGGTCATTGGAGCCGGGGAGGATACTACCGCAGACGGGAGACGAGAGACGGGAGACGAGAGACTCGAATCTACCGGATCCGCCGGCCCCAATCTCCGACGAGCGGCTTGCCCGTGGCCTTGGCGAGAGCCTCGCCGATCGCTCTCTTCTCGCCCGGGCCGGCCGCGCCGGCGATGGGGTAGAGGCGCCCGCCCGAGCGCGCTGCGAGTCTCTTGACGGCCCACGTCCACCAGGGTGAAAGAGGCCAATAGGTTTCGCGCCAGCAGTCGAGCGCGCTCGCCGCGATCGCCTCGGTCCTCGTCCGCTCGAAGGCGGTCGTCCGGATCGTGATTTCCTCCGGCCCGACATCGATGCGTTCCTCGGCGAAGGCGAGCGCCGCCAGGCCGATGAGGGCGAGCGGCGCCGAGACGAGGACCGCGAGGGACAGGAAAAGGAGCACCGGCAAAGGCAGGTCTCCAAAGTCGCCTCTGCGCATCCCCGAGTCCCAGGCCTGGCCGAGCCGATAGGCGCCCAGGAGGGCCGCACCCGCGACCGCCATGGCGATTGCGGCGATCCGCCGCCGCCATGCCCGGTCCTGGACGAGCGGGGGGATCGTGACCGTCAGCCCGCCCGCGCGGGGCGTGATCACGATGCGGGACCCCTTGCCGATCTCCAACGACCCGATTGTATGATTCAGTTCCCCGGCGGAGGCCGGGCCCACAGGAGGCAAAGCGTGGCAAGAAAGAAAAAGACCGCGAAAAAGCCCTCGAAGAAGGCGAAGAAGACCGGAAAGCCGGCGAGGGCCCCTGCAAAAGCCGCCCGGCGCCCGAAAAAGATGGCTGCCGGCAGGAAACCCGCGGCGAAGAAGCCGCCCTCGAAGAAAGCCCCCTCGAAGAAGGCTGTCGCCGGGGCCTCCGTCGGCGAGATCTATGGGGCAGAGGGATGGCGGGAGGAAGAGCTCTCCGCGGCGGAATTGGGCGCCGATGCGCCGTCGCTCGATGAGCTCGAGGCCGAGATGAACGGGGCGGAGCTCGGGGGCGAAGACGAATCCGAATGGTGAGCGCAGGGGCTACGAATGGTAGTAGGATGACTCCAGCGTAGCTCCCATTGCCGGGCTCTTGCTCGGCTGGCGACAAAGAAGGTCCCGAGGAATCGGGACCTTCGCATTTATGGGGTCAGGTCTCTCAAAGTGTGACTTTACGCTCGCTCCGATGACGCGCACTGCCAGCTGCTACGTGGCAGCATCGTGAGCCTGAGAAAAGTCACACTTTGAGAGACCTGACCCCAATCGGCGCCGGCCTGCGATTCTTGTCGAGGTTCACGTAGGTCACCTCCGCCTCCGTGACCTTGACCCGATTGCCGATCCCTTCGCCCGGCTGGGAAAAGACCTCGACCGAGATGGTGATCGAGGTGCGGCCGATCCGGACGAGGCGCGTGTACAGGGAGACCAGATCGCCCACGTTGACGGGCTCGTGGAAGACGACCTCGCGCATCGCCACGGTGACGAGGAACTCGGCCCCGTGGCGCTTGGCCTCGACCGCGCCCGCCTGGTCGATGTAAGAGAGGATCACGCCGCCGAAGATCGTGCCGTGGGCGTTGGTGTCCTTCGGCATCATGATGACCCGGATCGAAGGCTCCCTTCCGTCTGGTCCTTCTGGCGTCGGCGCGTTCACCAGCCGCCGCCCTTCTTCGGGATTCGCGGGGGCCCGTAGACCGTCGAGATCCGCACGGCGGCGCCGTCGGTCAGGTTGATCGTCATTGTGCCGTCGGAGAAGTAGTAGGTCCAGATCTCGTGCTTTGCGTCGCGGCCGCTCGTGCCGACCGCGAAGCCCGGTCTTCCGATGGCGGCCGCGATCTTGTCCGACGTCGAGCCCGGGTCGATCTTCTTCCGGGCGTCGGTCATGCTGCCGGGCGTGAGCTGCGAGCCCACGCCGGCAATCGCGCGGGCTTCCGAGAGCTCGCGGCCTTCCCACCACCGCGGCAGCCAGAGAGCGGCTGCAAGAAGGGCCGGGACGATCACGACCGCGGCGAGCAGGCTGCGCCGCGTCGTCTGTTCGGCGTCCATCAGCAGACGAAGCTCTGGGGCTCCCCGAGCGTCCGGCGCACAGAGCGCTCGAGGTCGCGGGCGTGCTGCAGGAGGGCGCGCGACAGACCCCCGCGCGTCGGCAGCGCCTGGGCGCGCGCCGCCACTTCCGCCAGGGCCGCGCGCGCCTCGGACGCGTCCGTCTCCCGCGCGAACGCCTCCTCGGCCGACAGGGCTCCCGCCAGGTGCGCGGGGACCGAGACGGCGGCCTTGCGCAGCAAGCGCGCCCCTTCCGGATCGCGCTCCCGCAGTTGTTTCGCGACCGCGTAGGCCTCGTGGGCGAGCGCCATCGCTTCGGTCCAGAGGGGATGCTGCTTGTAGTCGGGGCGCTGCTCCGGCACGGCGGCATTGTAGCCCGAAGACCGATGCGAACGCATCACGACCCCCGGGAAGCGTCTTGGGTACAATCCGCCCTCGTATGAAACAGAAAGTCACCGTCGTCGGAGCGGGAAACGTCGGGGCCACGACCGCGCAGCGCATCGTCGAGAAGGAGCTTGCGGACGTCGCCCTCATCGACATCATTCCGGGCGTGCCGCAGGGCAAGGCGCTCGACATCATGGAATCGGCCCCGGTGGAAAAGTTCGATGCGCGGATGTCCGGCTCGAACGGGTACGAGATCGCCGAAGGCTCGGACGTCGTCGTGATCACCGCGGGCGTGCCCCGCAAGCCCGGGATGAGCCGCGACGACCTGGTCGCCACCAACGAGGGCATCGTCGCCGACGTCGTGCGCAGGGTCCTCCCGGGCTCGCCCGACGCGATCCTCATCGTCGTCTCCAACCCGCTCGACGCGATGTGCGAGGTGGCGCGCCGGGTCTCGAAGCTCCCCCGCGAGCGTGTCTTCGGGATGGCGGGCGTCCTGGACTCGGCGCGGATGCGGTGGTTCATCGCCGAGGCGCTCGGCGTCTCGGTCGAGAACACGCACGCGTTCGTCCTCGGCGGCCACGGCGACACGATGGTGCCGCTGCCCCGGTTCTCGACCGTCGCCGGCATTCCGATCCCGGAACTGCTTCCGAAGCAGAAGATCGACGCCATCGTCCAGCGCACGCGCGACGGCGGCGCCGAGATCGTCAACCTGCTGAAGACCTCGGCCTGGTATGCGCCCGCTTCCGCGGTCGTCGAGATGGTGGACGCCGTGCTGAAGGACAAGAAGAAAATCCTGCCGTGCGCCGCCTATCTCCAGGGGGAGTACGGCATGCAGGACGTGTACCTCGGCGTCCCCGTCCAGCTCGGGGCGTCCGGCATGGAGAGGGTCGTCGAGATCGCCCTCACCGCGGAGGAGAGCGCCGCCCTGGCCCGGTCCGCCGCGGCGGTCCGGGAGCTCTTCGGCATTTTGAAGGTCTGAGCGGTCGGGGACGGATGCGATGGAGGTTGCGCGCCGCTCCCTCTTTCGCCGCCTCCACTCGATCTCGGGCGTCGTGCCGGTGGGAGCGTTCCTCGGGTTCCACCTCTACGTCAACGCTGCGGCGCTGCGGGGCGCGGACGCCTACAATGCGATGGCGCGGCGGCTCCATGCGCTGCCGCTCGTGGTCCTGCTCGAGGTTCTCGTCGTCGCGCTGCCGATCTTCTTCCACGGCATCTACGGCCTCTTCCTGACGGCAACCGAACCGCCCGAGGCCGGGCGCCCGGACCGCGGCCTCCGGACTCTTGCGATCTTTCAGCGCGTGACGGGGGTCCTCCTCTTCGGATTCATCCTCTTTCATCTGTGGACGGCGCGGCTCGTCCAGGTGCGCGATCACGAGAGCCTCGACCTCTTCCGCCTGATGCAGGCCGTGCTGTCGAGCCCGTGGATGCACGCCGCCTATGTCGCGGGACTCCTCGGGGCAACGGCGCACCTCTCGGTCGGCATCTTCACTTTCACCGACGCCTGGGGCCTCGCCCCGAGCACCCGGTCCAGGAGGCTCGTGGCGGCCGTCGCCGTCGTGGTTTTCGCGATCCTGTCGAGTCTCGGGTTGCGTTCCCTGGCCGCATTCCGGCTTTGAACGCCCCCTCACAACTCACAACTCACGACTTCCCGTATAATCCCGCGCTCTTTCGGCAGGCACATGAAAGTCCACGAATACCAAGCCAAGTCGATCCTCGCCCGTTACGACGTCGCCGTGCCGCGCGGCGAGGTCACGGACAGTCCCGCGCAGGCGCGCGAGATCGCCAAGCGTCTCGGGGGCCGCGTCGTCGTCAAGGCCCAGATCCACGCGGGCGGCCGCGGCAAGGGCGGCGGCGTCAAGCTCGCGAACGACCCCGAGGAGGCCCACGATCTGGCCAGGAAAATCCTCGGGATGACGCTCGTCACGCCGCAGACCGGCCCGGCCGGCCGCCTCGTCCAGAAAGTCCTCGTCGAAGAGGCCCTCGACATCGCGCGCGAGCTCTACCTCGGCGTCACGCTCGATCGTTCGCGCGGGCTGCCCGTGGTCATGGCGTCGCTCGCGGGCGGGATGGAAATCGAGGAAGTCGCCGCGAAGGACGGCAACGCCATCGTCCGCGAGGCCATCGATCCTTCCACGGGCATGTTTCCCTTCCAGGCGCGCAAGCTCGCATTTGCGCTCGGCCTTTCGGGCGAGAGTTTCAAGAGGGGCGTCGCGCTCATGCAGGCGCTCTTCGAGGCCTACGTCGAGACCGACGCGAGCCTGGCCGAGATCAACCCGCTGCTCGTGACGAAGCAAGGCGACGTCCTCGCGCTCGACGCCAAGATGACTTTCGACGACAACGCGCTCTTCCGACATCCCGACATCAAGGAGATGCGGGATCTTTCCGAAGAGGACCCGCTCGAGGTCGAGGCGTCGCGGTTCGGCCTGAACTACATCAAGCTCGACGGCAACGTCGGGTGCATGGTCAACGGCGCGGGGCTGGCGATGGGCACGATGGACCTCGTCAAGCTCGCCGGCGGCGAGCCCGCGAACTTCCTCGACGTGGGCGGCGGCGCCAGCGAGGAGCAGGTCAAGAACGCCTTCCGCATCATCCTGTCGGACAAGAACGTGCACGCGGTGCTCATCAACATCTTCGGCGGCATCATGCGTTGCGACATCATCGCCAAGGGCGTCGTCGCGGCGGTGCGCGAGATGGGCCTCTCGATCCCGATCGTCGTGCGGCTCGAAGGCACCAACGTCGACCAGGGCAAGGCGATCCTGCGCGCGTCGGGATTGAAGATCACCCCGGCGGACGGCCTGGCCGATGCGGCGCAGAAGGTCGTGGAGGCCGTGCGATGAGCATCTGGGTCGGCAGGCAGACGCGCCTGCTCGTCCAGGGGCTCACCGGCCGCGAGGGGACTTTCCACGCGCTCGCCTGCCGCGAGTACGGGACGCAGGTCGTCGCGGGCGTCACGCCGGGCAAGGGCGGGACGACGCACGAGGGGATCCCCGTTTTCAACACAGTAGCGGATGCGAGGCGCGAGACGGGAGCCAACGCTTCGATGATTTTCGTGCCGCCGCCCCTCGCCGCGGATGCGATCGTCGAGGCGGCAGATGCGGGCGTGGGCGTGATCGCGTGCATCACCGAGGGAATCCCGACCAACGACATGCTTCGGGCGCGCGGCTTCCTGGATCGCCTGGCGGCGGCGGGGAAGGCCGTGCGCCTCATCGGCCCGAACTGTCCTGGCATCATCACGCCGGGGCAGTGCAAGATCGGCATCATGCCCGGGCGCATCCACACGCCGGGGACGGTCGGCGTCATCTCGCGCTCGGGCACGCTCACGTACGAGGCGGTGGACCAGTTGACGCGGCTCGGCCTCGGGCAGTCGACCGTCATCGGAATCGGCGGCGACCCGGTCAACGGCACCAACTTCATCGACTGCCTGATGGCATTCAAAGAGGACGGGGGCACGGACGCGATCGTCCTGATCGGAGAGATCGGCGGCATGGCCGAGGAAGAGGCCGCGTGCTGGGTCGCCGGCAACCTGAAGAAGCCGGTCGTATCGTTCATAGCGGGCCAGACGGCGCCCCCGGGCCGGCGCATGGGTCACGCCGGGGCGATCATCGCGGGTGGCAAGGGCACGGCCGCCGAGAAGATGAAGGCGCTCGAAGCGGCGGGGATCGGCGTGGTGCGCTCGCCCGCCGACATCGGAAAGAAGATCAAGGAGATGCTCGGGCGGTAGCCCGCCGGGCGGATCTGCGGCGAGAAAGCAGAAGGAGACAAGACTTGGAACGGACACTGACGATCTTGAAGCCCGACGCCGTCGCCGCGGGGAAGGCCGGCGCGATTCTGGCGCACCTCGAGAAGGAAGGATTTCGTCTGATCGGGGTCAAGAAAATGCGGCTGTCAACCGAGCAGGCCCGCGCGTTCTACGCCGTGCACAAGGAGCGTTCCTTCTATGGCGCGCTGGTGACCTTCATGACCGAGGGGCCGGTGATCGTCGCGGCGCTCGAGCGGGCGGACGCGGTGCCCCACCTGCGCAGGACGATGGGCGCGACCGACTCGCGCAAGGCCGATCCCGGAACGGTCCGCAACCTCTTCGGCACGGACATCGAGCGCAACGCCATCCACGGAAGCGACTCGGCCGAGAACGCGGCGAACGAGATCGCGTTTTTCTTCAGCGGGGCGGAGCTGATCTGACGGGCGCGGAGCGCCCGTCATCCCGAGCGAAGCGAGGGATCCCTTTTTCGGCTTCGCTCTAGCGTCACCAGCACCCGGTTCGCCACTCCCCTCAGGATCGCGACTTCGCGCATCGTCATCGGGCGCCCGGCGACGAGCCGTCTCCAGTCGCGGAGCGAGCGTTCTCGGTGGCCAGTGTCGTAGAAGGCGATCGCTTCGAGCGCGCGGTCCCAGTGCGCGATGGCGGATTCGATCTCGGCGGCGGGTGCCCAGGGTTCGGTCGGGTCGGCGGTTTCGGCCTCCGGCGCGGTAAAGGCGGTGGCCACCCCGAGAACGAGCGCCACGGCATGCGAAAGGTTCATGGTCGGGAAGGCCGGATCGGTCGGCAGGCGCAGGCACGCCGACGCGCGCGCCAGCTCGTCTTCGGTCAGACCGCTACGCTCGGGGCCGAAGACGAAGGCTGCCGGGACGCGTCCCGCCTCGGCGAGAAACCCCGGCAACTCGGAGAGCTCGAGCAGT
>Ga0184629_10000614_pt1 | contig 15843 bp, 14 predicted proteins | sample PLM4_32_b1_FD_133158 | JGI IMG/M metagenome (GOLD analysis project Ga0184629, IMG submission 133158) | Groundwater sediment microbial communities from an aquifer in East River, Colorado, USA - PLM4_32_b1 | ecosystem: Environmental > Terrestrial > Soil > Riparian zone | place: USA: East River... | reverse complement strand
TAGACACAGCGTTGCGAGAGATATATGAAAAATTTAAAAGCGATGCTGACAATGAAAGGCACCGGAGTTGGGCCAATGAAGGGTTAGCCATCTTGCGGGAAATTATGGGTTCGCATACTGAAATCAAAAGTATGAGCGAGGAATTGATTTCCCGGTTAATCAAATACATAGGAGCAAACCAGGGAGGAGCTTTTGTATTGAATGATCAGCATGAACTCGAACTGCTGGCGTGCTACGCTTTCGAGCGAAAGAAATACCTTGCCAGGAACATCAGCCCCGGAGAAGGATTGGTGGGTCAATGTTACCTGGAGCGGCATACGATATACCTTACCAGGGTGCCTGAAGATTATGTGCACATTACATCTGGCTTAGGCATGGAAAATCCACGGTGTATCCTCATTGTGCCCCTGAACCTTAAAGAATCAACTGTTGGTGTGTTGGAGATCGCCAGCTTCAAGCCCTTTAAAAAATACGAACTGGAGTTCATCGAAAAGGTTGCTGAAGCTCTTGCCCAAAGCATCTCCACCATCAGGGTCAGCGAAGAAACCAAAAAACTATTGGAGAAATCGTTGAGTCGCGAGCATGAAATGAAAGACCAGGAAGAACGTATGCGCCAGAACGTGGAAGAGCTTTATGTAACACAGGAAGATATGCGCAAGGTGAATCTCGAGATGGAGGAACTTTTCAAAGCCATTAATACGCTTACAGCGACCGTAGAATTGAATCGCCAGGGTGACATCACAAAATTAAATGACCGTTTGTTGCAGACGATCAATTTTACAGCGCAGGATTTATACGGCAAACCATTTGCCAGCCTCCTGGAAGATGGTGAAAACGGTACCAAAACGTTTAGGCCTACCTGGCAAAAAGTTTTGGATGGTCAATCCACGGAGCAAGTATTCACATTTATCGATGCTCATAAAAGGCAATGCTGGCTCAGAACCGGGTTCTATCCGCTTCAAGGAAAAAATGGTATTGAACGTATTATGGTATTTCTCAATGATATTACGGCGATCAAAACCAAAGAAATTCAACTTGACAAGGTTAATCATGAAATGGAGGCTACACGAAAAATGCTCATCAGGATTTTGAATGAAATACCCCTCAAGGTATTTCTAAAACAATACAATGGGAAATTCTTCGTGGTAAACGATACGGTCTCCCGCTTCCACGGATTTGATTCCCCCGAGGGCCTTATCGGCAAATCTGATTTTGATTTTTATGATCACAAGGATGCATCGGAGTGGCTGGAAGCCGAGCATAAAATCATTGCCAGCGGCCGAACAGAGTATATTCATGAAGACGGAGGAAAGATATTGCAGACTATTAAAATGCCCTTCTACATTGATCCCATTAACGAAACCGGATTACTCGGTTTACAAGCCGATGTAACAGAATTAGAAAGTTTACGCAAAGAAAAAAGGGTAACTCCTTAAACTTAAGACATCATTAAAAGGCGTGCGTGCTGGCACATTCTTCTTCTACTCGCTCATAGACTCTGCAATAACGATTTCTAAATTGAGTTTAAAGTAAAGAGAAAGTAAAGTCGCATTCAGGACTATTGGGTTTGCAATCCAAATTTCCTTTTGATAAACGAGTAGCATGACGAAACAAAATTTAACATACTCCTCAATCTCAAAATCTTGTTAGGTGTATGTTCGAGAGTTTGCTTTTTTAGTTAAAAAGCAATGCATACAGTGAATTTAATTTAACTTTGCAACCGTTTTCGATCCGTAATTTTTTGATGGAACAGCTGATTTATTTACAGAAAGGTAAAAATGTTCATCAAAAATTACTCTAACTTCTGGTTTCTAAATTCTACAATTCAATTTATGGCATATCTTGAACCTGCTCCGCTAAAAGACAAGGAGAACCCTTTTGAGTCTATGATGACCAGATTTCACATGGCATCTCAAATCCTGGGATTGGAAGAGGAAATTTATAATGTCTTAAAAAATCCGGCACGGCAGGTAATTGTTTCGCTGCCTGTCACTATGGATGACGGTACAATCAGAGTATTTGAAGGCTACCGGGTTATTCATTCCACTATTTTAGGACCTTCAAAGGGAGGTATCCGTTTTGATCCACATGTAAACCTCGATGAAGTAAAAGCGTTGGCTGCATGGATGACGTGGAAGTGCGCCGTAGTAGATATACCCTATGGCGGAGCAAAAGGTGGTGTCACTTGTAATCCGCGGGAGATGTCGGCTGGAGAGATTGAGCGTTTAATGCGAGCATATACTCAAGCCATGGCCGATGTTTTTGGGCCCGATCAGGACATACCCGCTCCAGACATGGGTACTGGCCCGCGCGAGATGGCTTGGCTAATGGACCAATACTCAAGAAACAAGGGCATGACAACACATGCTGTTGTAACGGGAAAGCCTTTAGTCATGGGTGGATCGCTTGGGCGAACAGAGGCAACCGGTCGAGGGGTAATGGTTTCCGCCATGGCGGCAATGGAGAAATTAAAAATTAATCCCTATAAAGCCACTTGTGCTGTGCAGGGCTTTGGTAACGTTGGTTATTGGGCTGCACGGTTATTAAGCGAGAGAGGATTGCTTGTTCAGGCTATAAGTGACCTATCGGGTGCTTATTACAATGAAAAAGGAGTTGATATTGACAAAGCCATTCAATATCGTGATAGTAGAAAAGGATCGATGGATGGGTTTGATGGTGCTGAAAAAATTAAGGGTGATGACCTCTTGACATTACCAGTTGATTTGCTTGTTCCCGCGGCCAAGGAAGATGTGATCACCAGTTCGAATGCTGCCAATATCAAAGCAAAATTAATTGTGGAGGGTGCAAATGGTCCTACCTCATCAAAGGCAGATAACATCATAAATGAAAAGGGGATCGTCGTTGTACCCGATATCCTTGCCAATGCCGGCGGCGTTACAGTTTCATACTTCGAGTGGGTGCAGAATCGCCTGGGTTATAAGTGGACTGCAGATCGTGTAAACCGCAGGTCTGATCGGATTATGAAGGATGCATTCACCAATGTGTATAAAACAGCTCAAGAATACAGCGTGCCGATGCGTATTGCTGCTTATATGGTGGCCATTGATAAAGTATCGAAGACCTACAAGTTCAGGGGTGGATATTAATTCAAATTGATAATTTACGCATAACTTTGCCGAACAGGTCTTGCGGCCTGGTCATTGTTTTTATACGATGTCCTAAATTCTGAATTCTAAAATTCTATAGCATGACAATTCACCGTGAAGGCCGCACGCTACTTTTTGTAATGCTCCTGATCCTTGTTGGATTAAACTGGACTATAGCGCAATTCTTTCCCGGTAATAGTATTGTTCAAAATGTAATTATTGCGGGGAGTGTAATTTTTTATTTAGTTATCCTTCAGTTTTTTAGAATTCCATTATTCCCCATTCAGAAAAATGAAAAGCATGTATTAGCTCCCGCCGATGGCAAAGTAGTAGCGATTGAAGAAACGGAGGAGACAGAATATCTAAAAGGAAGAAGGAAGCAAATTTCCATTTTTATGTCTCCCGTGAATGTCCATGTCAACCGTATGCCTGTGGGCGGTATCATCAGCTACTTTACGTATCATCCGGGAAAATATTTGGTAGCGTGGCATCCTAAATCGAGTACTGAAAATGAGCGCACCACGGTGGTGGTAAGAAGGAAAGATGGAGTTGAGATTTTACTCCGCCAGATTGCCGGCGCGCTCGCAAGAAGGATCAAATGTTATGTGCAACAAAACCAGTCCCTCGAACAGGGAGATGAGTTTGGCTTTATAAAATTTGGATCACGTGTGGACGTATTCCTTCCCCTCAATGCAAAAATTACCGTCAATATTGGTGACCTTACCAAAGGTGGAAAAACAATAATTGCTGAGCTCTAAGAATAATAGCCTTTAAATTATCGTCGATACTGGATCATAGGGGGCATTTCTTAACTTAATGTGTCCTAACAACCGTTTCTACCATGTTTCTTAACTACCTTTGTCAGATTTTGCGGCAGAAAGGCGGGCGACAATATAAAATTTAACATCATGGCTCTTTACAGCACTTTAAAATTTTCGAATACCAACCCGGACTTTTTTACCACGTTGAACAAACGTGTAAATGAATACTTCAAGTTAAATGGAATAAGCCGTCATGCTAATGCAGAAATGATTGTAAAAACAATTTTCATGTTCTCGTTGTACTTTGTCCCCTATGGATTTATTGTTTCAGGTTCGTTTCTCAATCCCTGGCTACTTTTAGGATTGTGTTTTGTCATGGGTTTCGGGAAAGCGGGAATTGGGCTTTCCATTATGCACGATGCCAATCATGGCTCATATTCTTCAAAACCCTGGGTAAATAATTTTGTAGGCTATGCTTTGAATTTAATTGGTGGTAATGCCTTCAATTGGAAAGTTCAGCATAATGTTCTGCACCATACTTACACTAATATTCATGACGCTGATGAGGATATAAGCCCTCGTGGCGTGTTGCGCATGTCCCCACAGTCGGATTGGAAACCCCTTCACCGTTTTCAGCATATTTATGCCTGGGTCCTCTATGGTCTTTTAACATTTGTGTGGATATTATTTAAAGACTACGGCAGAATAATGCGGTACAATAAAGAGGGACTGGTCGAAAAAATGAAAGCCAACATTTATAAAGAATGGGTTATCCTGGTTTTTTCTAAGGCTATCTACCTCGTCTACATTCTAGTGATCCCCTTCGTTATTTTACCGTTTGCGTGGTGGTGGATATTTCTCGGTTTTTTTATTATGCACTTTGTTTCAGGCTTCATTCTGGCAGTTATTTTTCAGCCTGCCCACGTAGTGGACGGAACGGAATACCCGGAACCCGACAAAAATGGCAAGTTGGAAAACAGTTGGGCTATTCATCAGCTTCGTACGACAACAAATTTTGCCCAGCGGAGTAAGATCTTCAGCTGGTATGTGGGAGGATTGAACTTACAGGTTGAACATCACTTATTTCCAAATATCTGCCATGTGCATTACCGAAAGATTTCAAACATCGTCAGGACTACAGCGGAGGAATTTGATTTGCCATACAAGTCTTACGATACTTTTGCACAAGCGATCGTAGGGCACGCGAAATTATTGAAAGCTTTGGGAAAGCGTCCGGTGCTTCACTTAGGTTAGTGGCAGATTTTACAAAAAGCGTAATCCAACTTTCCCCCCCCACCACATCTTCAAATTAATGTCGTTGCTGTACGTGTGATTATACTTGATGTCTGGGGTGTAATCCGTAAACAAATCGGGATATTGATTATAGGTTGTATCCGTAACATATCCATTAAGGGTAACCCCAAACGTAAATGCGATTTTCTTCACAGGCTGAATTTCCACACCCAGATAAAGCTTATTCAGCATATTGACTGCATCAATTGTATTACCCTTTACAACCTGATTTGCCGTTAGATCAACACTTAAGTTAAGCCACTTCGTGAGTTTGGGTGCTGTGCCTATGCCGTAACCAAAAGTCCAGTACATTTCATCCTCATTAAAACTGTCGGGTTTTGCGCCAACGGTGAAGATGTTATAGAATTGACGTACACCTGTACGAAAGGCCACGTTCGTATAAAAGATTTCATCCGCCGAAATTTCGATTTGATGATATCCCTTCAAAACGAAACTGAAGAAACCCAGAGGAACACCCTTTATGCTATCGGCAATATTGATAAAACCTACTTGAACCCCTTTCATTTTAGTTGCATAGTTCAGCAGTCCGGATACTTGCGCGCCTGTTATTTTACGAGGTGCCACATTAATCAAGCCTGCAACCTGCGCACCCCGAAACTCTTTCGCTGCAAAATTTACCAGTCCGGAGGCTTGCGCTCCAGTCATGGTACCACCGGTGAAATTTAATATTCCGGAAACTTGCGCTGGCCCGGCATCCTTTGTTGAAAAATTAAAAAGTCCAGCGACGTGCGAACCGTCCTGCTTCCCTAGTGTCATATTTCCAAGCCCCGCCAGATGAACTCCGCGTGAATCTTTATGGGTGAAGTTAATAAGTCCAGCGGCCGAAAATTTTTCTACCGAATTCCAATTTAAATTAATGAGCCCAGCGAACTGGGCTCCCTTGACCGTGTCAAGATTCAAATTGGCAAATCCTGCCAGTTGAACACCTGATGTTGTTCCCCCTACAGCGTTGAAAAGTCCGGCGAATTGTGTGCCTTCTACATCTTCCCGAACAATATTGAAAAACCCTCCCAATTCAAGTTTGCGTACACCGCGGGAGTAGCCTCCAAAAATATTAAAGGAATAATCATTGATCACATTTCCACTCAACGTATGATTAGTTCCTATAAATGGCACGACAGAAAATTGAGTGGTGCGGTAAAGCGTATCCTGTATGTTATCAATATTAGCTGACTGCGGAGCAAGTACTTTGGTTTTCCAGAATCGTTTTATTTTTTCTCCCACACTATCTGCCAGTGTTGCAATTTTTTCTTTATTAATACGGATTGGGATTTTAAGCAGGCCACTCTTTCCGGACGGTACGGCAACGATAGTATCGGCATAATTCTGCTTGTTTACGGCAAGGATAAAATCTGCCGAAGGGTTTTCTATTTTTATCTGAAAGTACCCATATGCATCGGTAACCGCTGACGAAAGAGAAACCGGGTCGTACACACTTACATTTTTGAGTCGCTCGCCAGTGGCTTCATCCAAGACATAACCACTGTATAAAGAAGCATGCGCTTTGGTTAAAATAATATAATTTCCCCGGGCTTTGTATTGCACTGCTCCCTGAAAGAGCTGATCGAGTATTTCACGCACGGTCATCCCGGCAAAAGTAGCGCTCACTATTTTAGAAGCATCAATAATAGCAGGGTTGTAGGAGAAGGTAAAATCTCCTTGTTGAGAAATTTTTTTCAATACTACATCCATTCGCTCTTGTTCCAGCGTGATGGTGATAATACGTTCAAGTAAAGGAGTTTCCGCATGGGCAGGAAGGGGCCGTAGCAGCGCACTAAACACAGTGAAATCCAAAACCAGAATAATGACAAGGTGAGATTTGAAAAAACTATTCGTGCTCACAACCAGGACCCTCCAACATGATTTTCTCTCCGGTCTCGTTTACGGTAAGGCCTAGTGTCTCCGCGATTACAGCGACTATTTCATCCTGGCTTTCATTGTTAAATGAAACCGTTATATGGCAGTTTTCAAGGCCTTCACTCAAAAATATTTTTTTATCATACACATCATTGAGTGCTTCCACTACAGTAACCAAATCCGTGTTACTAAAACTAAAAAATTTTGTCTTGTATGCCAACACATTTGCCTCCGGCTCATCAATCCTAAAAGTCTTCGTAGTCTTATCATATATGCCTTTTCCATGCTCCCGCAAATAAACACCCGAATCCTTATCGCTATAAAACATTACTTCACCCTGTTCAACAACAACTTCTACCGTGTTGGACTCCGGATATGCTTTCACATTAAAAGATGTGCCTATATCGCGTACGTAAATGCCAGCTACATCAACAATAAAAGTCTTATTTTCATCATGGTGAATATTAAAATAGGCTTCACCTTTAAGTTGGACGGTATGGGTCTTCTTTTTCTTATCAAAGGAGTACGCTAACTTGGTTTCTTTATTGAGTACCACACCGCTGCCATCGGGTAAAGTATCCGTCACCGTTTCAGTCGTGGCTGCCACAACAACCGGTTGTGTACCACTGGGTGTCAGTATCTTATAGGCAAAGAATCCAACACCTAACACAACAATTATACTGGCAGCAATTCTCCACATGAATTGTATGTTAGTTGCTCTTCCTGGTTGGAAGTTTATCGTTTTCGTTTCCGCCTTCCTTAGGGAACTTCTGAGTTTGATCCATGCTGCATCGGTATCAAAGGTTTGAAACCCTTTCACTGAAGCCGCTTTCTGAAAGATGGTTTTGAATTGGTCAATGTATTTCTGGTTGCCTTCATTCTCTTTCACCCACAACTCTATAAATGCTATTTCCTCGGCCTGGGCTTCACCAGCGAGGTACTTTCCAATCAGTTCATCAATATGGTCCAAACTCTTATTCAAAGTATTAATTTAAAAGTCCATTCATCAGCACAATAAGCAGGGGAAGATAATCCTTGAGCTGTTCACGCATGATCCTCAAGGCTTTTCCCATTTGATTTTCTACGGTTTTTATGGAAATATTAAGTTGTTCGGCAATCTCAGCATATTTTAATTCCTCAAAGCGGCTGAGCTTGAAAACCAATCGGCACTGCTCGGGAAGCCTGTCCATCGCCTGATAAATTTTTGTCTCTAATTCCGTCGCCATTACGGTGCGGGCCACCGACTCTACACTGCGCTCCGCTATTGCCATTTCAAGGGCTGCATGTTTCTGCTTAATCTTTTCGTGTTTGAGCACATTCAGGCAGGCATTGCGGACCATCGCATAGAGATAAGGTTTTACCGCGGTATGGATAGCGAGGTTATCGCGCCGTTCCCAAACACTTAAAAAAGTGGATTGGACAATCTCTTCCGCTTCGTCGCGGTCCTGGACAAACGTATAAGCGTAATTGCAGAGCGGTTGATAATATGTTCTAAATAGCATTTCAAAGGCAGTTATGTCGCCCGCTTTCAGCGTTGTTATTAGCTGTTCTACCGGTAATTCCACTGCCATTGGTTATGTTATCAGCGAAATTTACGGCTTTGCGGCTTTGGGGTTATGACAATTGAGAAAAGATTTACCCCCATTAGAAAAAAAGAATATTTGAACAGACGTTCGCCGGGGCAGATTTTGGTGCAAATCAAATTATGAATGTGATTCAGCCACCCAAAACAATTGATCGGAGCGAATGTTGATAATTCCGTTCGTCGTGCTTTCAAAACCGCCCTCCTTTTCCATTAATCCTTGAAATTGAATGGATTGCGATCCCAAACTTTTCCGAATTTGAAGGCATGTCTGAGCAGTTAACCACTTTTCAAAATTTCCGCTTGAGATAGCAGACCACTTCAGCTTTTCATCAAATAAATTGACCTGAAATTGGTGCATAAATCGCTCGACCTGCCGGAATACATCATTCGAAGAGGGCCCAATAATATTTACACCAGCCTGTTTGCAGTTGATCAAAAAATATAAAGCACTCATTATTGGAGATTCCCCGGGTTGATGTGAAAGCAGCTTAGCGGGCACTTGTTCGAATAGCCTTTGCTTTAACATTTCAACGCGACTTTCTTCTGCCAGGACTACATCAATCTTGATCCCCCAATGCAAGACTTCCGCCAATGCATTGTCCGAAACAAGTACTAACGGTGCCCACTCTAACAACGGGCCTGCCAGCTGAAAGGATAACGGCTCAAGAATAAACAACGCTGGCTCCTGGCCTTCTTTTACAAAATGGTGCGATGACATGAGATCCGTTATCCGTTATACGTTAATTGTTAATCGTTAATTGTCGGTATGGGTTGGGGTGTGTCTGTTAATCGTCTCCGCTACACCCATACACAAGTCCTACTCCCACGGATAACGGATAACGCTAACAGCTAACGGTTCACGAAATTAATTAAATTGCATTCCAATTCGCGATCTATGTTAACGGCAAACGACTGTTATAAAATCTTTCAGCAAAGTATCGACAATTACCATCAGCTTGATGATGTTAACGCACTGGCCAAAAGCCCCTACGCTGCTGAAAGTTTTGAATCGTTGCTTTATCTGAAGAACTGGATTGACACGGTGCAGTGGCACCTGGAAGATATCATTCGTCTACCGGACATTAATCCGGTAGAAGGCATTCAAATCAAGAGACGCATCGACAAATCAAATCAGGATCGTACGGATATGGTGGAAAAAATTGATGACTACTTCCTGGAACAATTCAAACGTGTTACTCCAAAACCTGTAGCCCGCATCAACTCTGAAACCCCTGCATGGCTGCTTGATCGTATGAGTATTTTAATGCTGAAGATTTACCATATGAAGGAACAGGCCGATCGAAAGGATGCCGGTATTGAGCACGTTTCAAAATGCCAGATAAAACTCAATGTGTTATTGGAACAGAAGGCTGACATGCAGCTTGCTTTTGATGAGATGCTGGAAGACATTGGCAGTGGCAATCGCAGGTTTAAGGTTTACCGGCAAATGAAAATGTATAATGATGCCTCCTTAAATCCAATACTTTACGGAAGTAAAAGCCGCTCCTAAGATTGGAAACGACGCCTAGTATGTGACATAAACCTAATCCTTAATTTCTTGTCTCTTTCATCGTAGAAACATATATTGATTCGTGGCACTTAAAAAAATATTAGTTCTCCGATTTTCCGCCATGGGTGATGTGGTGTTATTGGTGCCCGTCATTCGATCGCTTGTTGACTCATACCCTGACGTTGAAGTCACTGTCGTAACACGACCAAAATTTGCAACACTTTTTACGGATATGGAGAGGGTAATTCCTTTCCCGGCAGATGTAGACTATACCTATACGGGCATCTTTGGTATGCGCGAACTATTCGGAAAATTGCTGCGCAAAGGAAATTATGATGTAGTGATGGATATGCACGACCACATCCGTACTATTCTTCTCCGAAATCTCTTCAAGATTTTTGGAGTCCCGGTGGTGGTCTTTGAAAAAGGAAGAAGTGAAAAGCATTCCTTTACAAAAAAAGAAAATAAGCGAACTTCAGCCCTTCCGCATACGGTGGAACGTTATCGTTTAGCGTTCGAAAAAGCGGGGTTTCAGTTGACCATTAGTTCCCCTCCTCATCTTGCGATAAAAGAAACTACGCAGGACCAGTTGGCTGAGTGGCTTCAGAAGAATAATCTTTCAAAAAAAGAAAAGTGGATCGGTATTGCTCCCTTTGCCCTGCATTTGTCAAAAATTTGGCCGGTTCAAAATTATAGTCCTGTGATAGAACAATTCATCCGGAAAATGGCGGTGAAATTCTTTCTTTTTGGCGGCGGAGAAAAGGACATAAAGTTTTTCGAATCTCTGAGACAAAAATTTCCAGAACATTGTGTTATCGTGGCGGGTGAATTGAAAATAAAACAAGAGCTGGCGTTGATGCAGCAGTTGGATTTAATGCTTTGCGTTGATTCTTCCAATATGCATTTAGCCTCTCTGATGGGAGTCCCTTTACTTTCTATTTGGGGAGGAACACACCCGGATGTAGGTTTTGGTCCCTTTGGAAAAGATGAAGAAAGTATACTCCAAATCAGTCTTGAGGAGTTACCCTGTAGACCATGCTCAGTGTATGGAAAGGAAAAATGTTACCGTGGTGATTTCGCCTGCCTGAATAATATTACTCCCGATCAGGTTGTTGGTAGAATGGAGAAACTGTTGTGAACATAATCCTTGAAACGCAACGACTGATACTACGTGAATTCCTGGAAGCTGATGCGGAAAATATGTTTCAATTAAACAGAGACCCTGAAGTAGTCCAGTATACGGGGGATGATCCTTTCCTTTCCGTTGAAGACGCTAAATCGTTCATCCAGCATTACGACAAATACAAGAAATTCGGATATGGGCGCTGGACAATCTTATTGAAAGACACAAACGAATACCTCGGCTGGTGTGGACTTAGTTATAATGTCGACACAAACGAAACCGATCTTGGGTTTCGGTTGTTGAAAAAAAATTGGAACAAGGGCTTTGCTACGGAAGCCGCTAAACATTGCCTTGATTATGGTTTTTAGCAGTTAGGATTAATGAAGATTATTGGCCGGGTGATGAAAGATAATAAAGCCTCCATTCATGTGCTGGAGAAAATCGGGATGACCTTTGAAAAGAAGTTCGCAGCGCACGGAGGAGAAAGTTTACAATACTTTAGTACAAAAAAATAATGAATTCAATTGATACCATCATTTTTGATTTAGGCGGCGTACTCATCGATTGGAACCCGCGTTACCTGTACAGAAAAATCTTTAAGACAGAAGCAGAAGTTACCTGGTTCCTTGAAAACATTTGTACAGGGGAGTGGAACGATCAACAAGACGCAGGCCGTTCGTTCGAAGAAGCAACAGCGGAATTAATTCTGAAACATCCATCATGGGAAGTACCTATTCGCGCCTGGTATGACCGCTGGCAGGAGACTATTCCAGGGCCTGTTCACGATACCGTAGAAATTCTTCGGCATTTTAAAGAATCACCTAATCATCGACTCTATGCACTTACCAATTGGTCAGCTCAAACTTTTCCCTGGGCACTTAATACTTTCGATTTTCTACACTGGTTCGAAGGTATTGTGGTTTCCGGCATAGAGAAAACAAGGAAGCCTTACCCGGAATTTTATCAAATATTGTTTGATCGTTATAAGATAAATCCGGAAAGGGCTCTATTCATTGATGACAATTACAAAAATATTGAAGGTGGTAAAGCTGTAGGTCTAAGCACTATACATTTCGAATCGCCGGCACAATTAAAATCAGAATTAATCCGACTGGGTATTATTTTCTGAAATGGAACACACACTTTTCAATAATATCACAGCACTCATGGATTTGCTCTTCCGTAATAACCAACGGAGGAGCAAGTCGAATGATGTTACCATGTGTCGGTTTGGCCAGTACACCATTATTCATTAAATCAATGCACAGATTCCAGGCAGTTTCACTTTGGGGTGAATCATTGATCACAATGGCATTTAATAGTCCTTTGCCTCTCACCAGCGTGAAGAGATTTGTTTTCTTCATTAGCTCCTGCATCCGCTGACGGAAAACCATCCCCAGTTTATGAGCGTTGTCAGCAAGTTTTTCGTCTACCACCACGTGTAATGCTTCCATACATACTACCGCTGCCAAAGGATTGCCGCCAAAAGTAGAGCCATGTTCTCCCGGCCTGATTACCAGCATGATTTCATCGTCCGCCAGGACCACAGAAATCGGGAAGACGCCACCGGATAAGGCCTTGCCTAAAATGAGTAAATCCGGACGAACATTCTCATGATCGGACGCCAGCATTTTACCCGTGCGGGCAATTCCGGTTTGGATTTCATCCATCATCAACAGCACATTGTGTTTATGACAGAGTTCTTCTGCAGCCTTTAAGTAACCTTCCTGAGGTACATATACTCCCGCTTCGCCTTGAATCGGTTCAATCCATAAACCACAAACATTTGGATTTGCCAGTGCTTTTTCGAGAACAGCAATATCATCATACGCTACAATTTCAAAGCCGGGCATAAAAGGACCAAAGCCATTCCTTGCTGCGGGCTCTGATGACGCTGAAATAATGGTTGTCGTGCGCCCATGAAAATTCTGGCTTACTCCGACAATCACAGCCTGATTATCCGGAATATTTTTTTTGGTGTATCCCCACTTTCGCGCAAGTTTAATAGCCGTCTCATTCGCTTCTGCACCACTATTCATAAACAATGCCTTCTCATAGCCGAAGATTTCGCAAACATACTTTTCTGCGATTCCTAGCTTATCGTTATAAAATGCCCGTGATGTCAGGGTGAGTTCTTTCGCCTGTTCTATCAGTGCACCAATAATGCGTGGATGACAGTGGCCCTGGTTTACGGCGCTGTAAGCTGAAAGAAAATCGTAATAACGCTTTCCTTCTACATCCCACAAGAATACACCCTCACCCCGGCTAAGCACCACCGGTAATGGATGATAATTATGCGCTCCATATTTATCCTCCAGTAAAATAGCCTCCTGACTCGAATTAATCGTCTCCACCATATTATTAGAATTTGTACGCATAATTTGCGCCTACAAATCTATCAATTAGGTGCCTGAAAGCCTAAAATCAAATATTTTAAAGGCACAAGCCGTTGTTCTTAGATCAACTTTAATGTAGCGGTGATCAAAAGTATGGCAGGATGCTGAATTGACGGAATTATATGGGTTAAAACGAAATCCGTAAAGCAAGCCATGAGAGCAAATGTTTCCCGGTTTCCGGAAGATTTTATAATTGAACTACCCGTAACCACTGACAATCTTGCTTTCACCATATTATAGTGACACGAGTTGGTAGTGTTTAATTTTCATACCATACGTCAATTAAAATGACAATTCCACCGACACAATTTGTCAAAAAAATAAGTGAGATTGCGAATGAAATGCGTAGCAAGCTATGGAGCTAAATCTTGACAATCTCAAAAGACTTTTTGAAGACCTGAAAGTCATCACTTTTTTTGATAGGCTATTCCGATGGAATAAGATTAAAAACCAATTAATTGATTCCAATGGTGATTTACAAAAGTTAGTGGCCAGACTTAATGAACTAACCTCGACGAATACAAAACTCGATAATCAACTTTTAATCGAGCAAACCGCTTCCAAGAATTTTCAGGATGCCAACCATCGAACCAACACCGATTATCAAGTTCTCAAAGAATCCAGTTCTACTTTAGCAAAACAGATTGAGGGTCTCCAAAATCAAATAGCGACTTTAACGGAGCAAAACAAAAACTACCTTAACAGGGGAACTGAACTGGCCAAAGAATTGGCGATCGTCAAACAAAAACTTGAGACCACAGAAAGTGACCTGCTAAAAGCTAACAATCTGGTTCTCCAGGCTAAGAAAGATGAAGAGTTCAGAATGCAAGAACACTCTAATGCCATAGCCTCCTTGAAGCAAATCCAGGTCGGAGTTCAAAGGTCAAGGGAAGAGGAGGTCAATGAGCGCAATAAAACCGAGATTGAGCGGATTACAAAACTTAAAGAAACTTGGGTTAATCATGAGGAAAACGTAAGAAATAGAATAAAGATAATTTGCAGCAAACATGCCATTGATTATATAGAAAAGGTTCCGTTCAAAGGTAAACCTGATAACACCCTGCAAATAAATGATGAGTTTATTATTTTCGATGCTAAGAGTCCCGCAAATGAAGATCTGTCAAACTTTCCATACTACGTAAAGAGTCAAGCTGAGGGCGCTATTAAATATGTGCGGGAAGAGGGAGTCAGACGTGAAGTGTTTTTAGTTATACCTACTAATACCCTTGATCAGATTGAACAATTTGAATACCGTTTAGCCGATTATTCTGTTTATATTATTTCTCTTGATTCATTGGAGCCAATCATTTTGGCATTGAGAAAAATTGAAGACTATGAATTTGCAGAGCAACTTAGCCCGGAAGAAAGGGAGAATATTTGCCGTGTAATCGGAAAATTCGTTCACCTCTCAAAAAGGAGAATACAGATTGACGGTTTTTTTGCCAAACAATTTTTTGAGCTTGTTTATAGGAGTGAAGCCGACTTACCTAAAGAGGTGCTTGATAAAGTGATTGAATTTGAAAGGGCAGAAAAACTGAACCCGCCAATTGAAAGGCGTGCGAAACAGATCAGCACAAAAGAGTTGGAAAACGATGCAAATAAATTAAGCAATGAGGCCGATCAAAAAGGGATTCTAACACAACAATCGTTGATCTCGAAGGAACTTAACAAACTACCCCTCTACACCGAGACTCGTGACTCCAAAAATGAAAATCAGCCTGGTCTATTTGACCAATAAATTAGAACTTCAGTAGACAGTTAATAGATCCTTCCTATATTTTCTGCGATAATCTTTTTCAACTCCAACGGCTCAATTAACCCTGGCTTACCATAAATTATTTTTCCACCGGGAGCAATGAACAGCGTATACGGCAAAGATCCTTCCCATTTTTTATCCAGTCCTTTGATAAAAGCATACTTATCGCCATTAAAAATATAGTTCTTCATGGATGCTTGTTTCCTGATCAGGAAGTTAAGTGCGTTAGGTTTACGCTCGATGTCATCCAGGCTGATGGTGATCAGTTCAAACTCCCGGTTACGGTACATCCGGTTCATGGTAACAAACTCGGGGAACTCCGTAACACAGGGACCACACCAGGTAGCCCACACATTAATAAGCTTGTAGTTAGGCCCTTCGTTCTTCAATAAACTTTTGAGTTGGTTAATGTCCAATTCCTCAATAGCAACTTT